>ERZ1292623.2745-Hain-H51-01um-R1-2745-length-15486-cov-10_pt1 | contig 15486 bp, 13 predicted proteins | sample MGYA00564398_ERZ1292623 | MGnify/ENA primary metagenome ERZ1292623 (study PRJEB36523, sample SAMEA6512633) | groundwater metagenome | collected 2019-01-07 | study: AquaDiva: Metagenomics assemblies of 32 groundwater samples
GAAGGTTTGAGATTGGGGCAAACAACAATCGCCATAGGAAACGCGTTGGGCGAATTCAGAAATACCGTTTCAGTGGGGGTTGTTTCGGGACTTGCCAGAACGATTACTGCTTCGGGCGGCGATATGGTTGAAACGATAGAAGGTGTCATTCAGACAAGCGCGGCAATCAATCCGGGAAATTCCGGCGGTCCGCTTTTGAATTTGAAAGGCGAGGTTATCGGAATTAACGTCGCCACGGTGTCCGGCGCGCAAAACGTCAGTTTCGCGATTCCCGTTAATCAGGCGAAGAAAGCCATTGAATCCGTCAAAAAAACCGGTAAAATTATTTCGCCGTATTTAGGAGTCAGGTATATTCTAATTTCTTCTGAATTAGCCAAAAAAGAAAAATTGTCGGTTGATTCGGGCGCTTTAATAAGGGGCGGAAGCGACGGTCCGGCAATCGTTAAAAATTCGCCCGCGGCTAAAGCCGGAATTCAGGCAAAGGACGTTATTTTAGAAATCAACGGGAAGAAAATCAGTCAGGAACATTCGTTGGCGTCTTTAATCCAAGAATACAGCGTCGGCGATGTTATAACTTTGAAGATTTTAAGGGATGGCAAAGAAACGGAAATAAAAGTAACATTAGAAGAAAGATCTTAAATCGCTACAAAATATGAATAATTTTAATCGTTTTACAATTAAAGCCCAAGAGGCGTTGCAGAACGCTCAAGATTTGGCGGGAAAAGAAAATCACGGAGAACTTAAGGCCTTGCATCTTTTGTCCGCGCTCGTTGACGACGAAAATACTTTAGTGAGGCCGCTTTTGGCAAAAGCGGGAGTCAATATTGAATCGTTAAGAGAGAATATTTTAGCGGAACTTAAAAAAGAGCCGAAGATTTTGGCAAGCGGAATTACTTCTCAACTCTATCTTTCCCAGGAAGTGATGTCTATTTTGGATAAATCCGGAAAAATCGCAGGGCAGCAGAAAGATGAATTTATTTCATGCGAACATTTACTTTTGGCGATTTTAGAAAACGAACATTCCAAAGCGGCGCGGCTTTTATCAGAATACGGATTAAGAAAAGAAATTGCCTTGAGAATCTTGGCTCAACTTCGAGGTTCAATGCGGATAACCGACGAGACGCCTGAAACAAAATTTCAGGTTTTGGAAAAATACGCGATTAATCTGACTGACATGGCAAAACAAGGAAAACTTGACCCGGTCATCGGCAGAGACGAGGAACTCAGACGCATAATCCAGGTTTTGAACCGCAGAACTAAGAATAACCCCGTTCTTATCGGAGAATCGGGCGTGGGTAAAACCGCGGTGGTTGAGGGTTTAGCTCAAAGAATTATTTCCGGCGATGTGCCTGAACCGTTGAAAGGCAAAGAAATAGTCATGCTTGATTTGGGTTCTTTGATTGCGGGCACAAAGTTCCGCGGCGAATTTGAAGACCGCTTAAAGGCCTTTATAAGAGAAGTTCAGAATTCTCAAGGCAGAATAATTTTGTTTATTGACGAGATTCACATGATTGTGGGGGCCGGCGCCGCCGAAGGCGCGATTGACGCTTCTAATTTATTAAAGCCGCCTTTAGCCCGAGGCGAACTTCACGCCATCGGCGCCACAACTATTTCCGAATACCAGCGTTATATTGAAAAAGACGCGGCTTTGGAACGCAGATTTCAGCCGATTATGGTTGAAGAGCCGACTATTGAAGATAGCGCCGCTATTCTGCGGGGGCTTAAGGAAAAATATGAGCTTCATCATGGCATTAGAATCAGCGACGAAGCGATAGTGGCCGCCGTTAATTTGTCGGCGCGCTACATTACTGACAGATTTTTACCGGATAAAGCGATTGACCTCATTGACGAGGCGGCTTCGGCAAGGCGTCTGGAAACCGAAAGTTTGCCAAAAGAAATTGACAAAATCAGGCACGAAATTTTGAAATTGGAAATTGAAAAATCGGCTTTGATAGGTGAGCATGGAGAAAAGTCAAAAGAAAGATTAAAAATCATAGAAAAAGAATTGGCGAAATTAAAAGAAAATAACGACGGGTTGTCGGCTAAGTGGCACGCGGAAAAAATGACTTTTGAACAATTTCACAATCTTCAGAAAAGAATTGAAGAATTAAAACGTCAAGCTGAATTGGCGGAACGAGAAGGAAATTTGGAAAAAGTCGCGAAAATTTTTTACGGCGAATTGCCGCAAGCGGAAAAAGAATTAAAAGCGTTTGAAAAAAAATACATCGGCGGGAAAACGAAATCCGCCAATGGCGGAAAAAAAGGCGAAGCCGACGGCAAATTTCTTAAAGAAGCGGTTGATGAGGAAGATATCGCCGAGGTTGTTTCAAAATGGACGGGGATTCCGGTTTCAAAAATGTTGGAAGCCGAAACGCAAAAATTAGCCAGTATTGAACAAGAACTTTCAAGTAGGGTTGTCGGACAGGGAGAAGCGATAAAAGCGGTGGCCAACGCTTTGCGTAGGGCTCGGACGGGATTGTCCGACCCGAACAGGCCTCTCGGCAGTTTTATGTTTTTGGGTCCTACCGGGGTGGGAAAAACCGAGCTGGCCAGGGCTTTGGCGGAGTTTATGTTTAACGATGAAAAAGCGTTGGTGAGGATTGATATGTCCGAATACATGGAAAGGCATTCGGTTGCTCGGCTGATTGGTTCGCCTCCGGGTTATGTCGGCTATGAGGAAGGCGGAAAATTGACCGAGACAATCAGGCACAGGCCTTACAGTTTGGTTCTTTTTGATGAAATTGAAAAAGCGCACCCTGATGTGTTTAATATTCTGCTTCAGGTTTTTGACAACGGACGACTCACGGACAGCAAGGGGAAGTCGGTTAATTTCAGAAATTCAATAATCATTCTCACTTCAAACGTGGGCAGTGAATATTTCAAGGAAATGTCAAAAATCGGATTTGAAATGCCGTCAGACAAAGAAGAAGCGGAATTGAGCGATAAATCAAAGATGTTCAAGGAGCGGGTGACGGAGTCATTAAAAAAAACTTTCCGGCCGGAATTTTTGAATCGTTTGGACGATATCGTCATATTTAATTCGCTGACTAAAAAAGAAATTGAAAAGATTGTTGAAATTCAATTGGAGCAATTGAAGGAAAAATTGAAAGACAGAAATTTGAACATAATTATAGACAGTTCGGCCAAGAAACATATCGTTGAGACGGGGTTTGACCCGGATTTCGGAGCCAGACCGATAAAGAGAATGATTCAAAAAGCGATTTTGGATAAATTGGCCGACAGAATAATCAAGGGCGATTTCACGCATGCTAAAAAAATTAAAATCAGTTTCAAAGATTCACGCATTGACATTGTGGCCGCCGCTTCTTAAAGCCGCGGTCTTGGCCGTCTTGTTGATTTTGATAAATCAACAAGACGGGATTTTTTGGCCTTTGGTTTTTATTTTCAGCGCTTTTTATTTTTATCTTCGGCCCAACGCGGAACGGAGAAAAATTTTCAATTCTTTTTTAATAATAACGTTTTATTCTTTGGCGATAATGGAGTATTTATCTTCCGGCGCGGCAACGGTTTGGATGGCGGTTCTTTTCGGCGTTTTTTTCTTTTTGCTCTTGGGTATTAAGGAGTTTGTATTCGTTAAAAAAGAAAACGCGTTTAATTTTTTGTCCGGATTCCTTTATTTTTTAATAAGTATTGTTTTTTTTAGCGCTGACAAATTAACAGGGTTTAGTTTTTTCTTTTATTTTGCGCTGACTTTTTTTGTTTATTACAAATTGTTTAAAGAACTATTTGATTTTTCTTATCCCGATTTTCCCAAAACCAAAAAGACATTGATTGTCGCCGGTTCCGCTTTAATAATAATGGAGTTGGCGAGCGCGATTTCTCTTTTGCCGCTTGGATTTTTAAACGCCAGCGCGCTGATTCTGCTTTTTATTTTCATTTTGGAAGATTTGATTTTTTATCACATAAAAGGCGGTTTGAGCAGGGAAACGATTTTAAATAACGCGACTATTTTAATAGTGGCGGCGATTTTGATATTCGCCACGAGCAAATTGGCTTTGTAGAAAAGTTGTCAGCGTTGTTTTTTATCCCACACATAACTTATTATGTTGTGGGATTTATTGAATAAAACTGAATTTCAGAGTATTATAAATTAAACGTTGCCACGGAGCGTGACAGCATTTAATTTGGTTCGTTCGCCGAAAATAAAATTGTATTTTCTTTTCGGTCTCGTTGCCAAATGTAAAATAATGACCAGAGTAATCGCGGTTTACAATCAAAAAGGAGGAGTTGCTAAAACTACGACATGCGTCAATTTGGCCGCGTATCTGTCATTGGCAGGCAGAAAAGTTTTATTAGTTGATTTTGACCCGCAGGCAAACGCCAGTTCTGGCCTTGGATTTCCCCCGAAAACGGCGGAACAAAGCGTTTATCATGGAATTTTTGACTTGGCAAAAGCCGAGGATTTGATAAAACCCACGGCGCTTTATAATTATCATCTAATTCCTTCAAGCCAGCATTTGGCCGGCGCTTTGGTGGAGTTGGTTAACTTATCCAATCGGGAACACTACCTTAAAAATTTTATTAATAAAATCAAAGGCGGCTATGATTATGTTTTAATTGATTTGCCGCCGTCTTTGAGTTTGCTTACCATCAACGGTTTGGTGGCTGCCAAAGAAATTTTAATTCCTGTTCAAGCAGAATATCTAAGTTTGGAAGGTTTGAGCCAAATTCTTGAAGTGATTGATATGATAAATAAAAATATTTCTCCCGATTTGACAATTTGCGGCGCGGTTTTAACAATGTACGATGAAAAACAAGAGCTTTCTCGCCAGATAGAAAAAAGCGTTAAGGATTATTTTTCTCATCATATTTTTGAATCAAAAATTCCGAGGTCCGCGGCTCTGGCCGAAGCGCCGAGTTTCGCAAGGCCGATTGTTTTATACCATCCGATGTCGGACGGAGCTAAAGCGTATGAAAATTTGGCGAAAGAAATAATTGAACAAGAATTAGGAATTAAGAATAATGAATAATGGTTTTTCGTAATTCATAATTCTTTATTTATAATTCATTTTTAAAATGTTAGGAGGCGGTTTAAATTCATTAATTCCCCCGCGCCAGAACGAGTTCGGTGAGGGACAAGCTTCCGGAAAACCGGAGGAAAATAAAAATCAAAAACCTGAGCAACCGGAGGCGGTTTTGGCGCCTGAAGAATTCTTCCAGGATTTGAAACAGGAAATAAAAGCGCCTGGAGCGGAAAAAGTTTCGGAAGAATTTGATTTTAATCCGCACAAGCATACGTTACATAAAAAACCACTGGTCAATCAAGCAATATTTTTAATAGAAGTTGACAAGATAAAATCAAATCCCTTTCAGCCCAGAAAAAATTTCGACGAAAACGCTTTGAAGGAGTTGGCGAGTTCCATTCGCGAGTATGGGATTTTACAGCCCCTAATTGTTTCCAAAACCGAGAGCGATACCGATTACGGAACAGCGGTTGAATATCAGCTTATCGCTGGCGAAAGGCGTCTTATGGCTTCCAAAATGCTCGGCCTTGAAAGGGTGCCCGTAATTGTCAGGCAAGTTGACCAAAAATCCCAGCATTTGGAAATGGCGGTTATTGAAAACCTGCAAAGGGAAAATCTTGACGCGATTGAAACGGCCAGAGCTTATGCGCGGCTTCAAGATGAGTTCGGACTGACTCAAAGGGAAATAGCAGGCCGTCTGGGAAAAAGCCGCGAAGTTGTCGCCAATACGCTTCGACTTTTGAGTTTACCGATGGAATATCAAACAGCCGTGTCTAAAAATCAAATTAGCGAAAGTCAGGCGCGGCTTTTACTTTCAATCGACAATCCGCTCGCGCAAAAGCAGTTGTTTGAAGAAATTACCGTTAATAATTTGACCGTCAGAGAAGCCAGAATTATGGCAAATAAATTCAAAAACCGTCAGATCGAAGCGAAACCCATTTCGGCAAATGACATGGAAATGAAGTCACTTGAAGAAAAACTGAAAGAAGTTTTAGGCGCGGAAGTAAAAATTGTTGCTGGAAGCTCCCCGTTGGGGTCGAAAAAAGGCGAAGCCGGGAAAATTGTCATCACTTTTTATTCTCCCGAGGAAATTTACGGGTTGATTCATAAAATTAATCCGCATAATGGCAGTGGTGGATTCTAATTTTGTAAAAAGCTTATTCAAATCATTCTATAGTTTTTAGCGCCGGTTCAATATATTGAATCGGTTGTATTTATGATATAATAAATAAAAATGAGCAGTACGAGCAAGAAATATTTTTCAAAAGATTTTAAACAAAAAATTTGGGATTATTTTTTGAGAGGTGTAAAATCCGCTGAATCTGAAGAAGAAATTGTAAAATTTTTAACTAAAATATTATCTCCGCAAGAAAAGATAAATATTGAAAAAAGATTGGCGGTTTTAATTTTATTATCACAAGGAGAAAGTTATAGAAAAATAAGTGAAATTGTTGATATACAGCGTGCTACAATAAGTTCCATAAAAAAAGAATTTAAGAAAATAAAAAAAATTAAAAGGGAAAAATTCAAAGAAAAAGACAATTCTTTGTTTGGAGAATTTATTAAAAAGGAGAATTCTATATTTCCGACTTCATATAGTAGTAAAGGGCGATGGAAAATTTGATATTCATTTTTGTATTAAATTCCTATCGGTTCAATATATTGAACCGATAGGAATTTAAATTCATTGTTGTTTTTTTAAATTTATCTTTTTAAAATTTAATTCATGAAGATATCTAATCAGGATATAGCGCGGGTTCTTTACGAAATCTCCGGGTATTTGGAAATGGAAGACGCGCCTTTTAAGCCGCGCGCTTACGAAAAAGCGGCTTCGGCAATAGAGGCATTGGATAAAGATACTTCTCAAATATACAAAGAGGGCGGTTTAAAAGCGCTTGAAGAAATTCCGGGGGTCGGCGTTTCCATCGCCGAAAAAATAGAAGAGATTATAAAAACCGGAAAATCAAAATATCATTCTCAATTAAAAAAAGAAATTCCGGTTAATTTATTGGAGCTTTTGGCGGTTGAAGGATTAGGGCCGAAAAATATCAAGAAACTTTATGAGACATTAAAAATAAAAAATCTCGCTGATTTGGAAAAGGCGGCTAAAGCCGGAAAAATCCGCGGGCTGGAGCATTTTGGCGAAAAAAGCGAAGAAAATATTTTAAAAAGCATTGAATTTTTAAAAATATCAGGCAATAGATATATTCTGGGATTTATAATGCCGGAATTGCGGGAAATAGCCGACCAACTTGGTAAAATAAAAGGCGTGGAAAAAGTTGATATTGTTGGCTCGGTTCGTCGCCGCAAAGAGACCATAGGCGACGCCGACATTTTGGCGATTTCGGAAAATCCAAAAAATATAATGGATTTTTTTGTGAGTATGCCGGAAGTAATTCGTGTTTATGCTCACGGGGAAACGAAGTCGGCTATTAAATTAAAAAACGGAATGGACGTTGATTTGCGGGTTGTACCCAAAGAGTCCTATGGCGTCGCGCTTCAGTATTTCACGGGCTCCAAAGACCATAACATTATTGTCAGGGAAATCGCGATTAAAAAAGGATATAAGTTAAATGAGTACGGACTTTTCAAAATTTCGGGGAAAAAAGAGATAAAAATCGCGGGTGAAACGGAGGAGAAAATTTATGAAAAATTAGGACTTGATTATATTGAGCCGGAGATGAGAGAAAATCAGGGTGAGATAGAGCTCGCACAAAATCATAAACTTTTGAAATTGATTGATTACGGCGATTTGAAAGGCGACTTGCAAATTCAGACGAACTGGACTGACGGAGAAAATACCGTTGAGGAATGCGCGGAAGCGGCGATTAAAAATGGTTTGGAATATATCGCGATAACCGACCATACCAAACGATTGGCAATGACTGGGGGATTGGATGAGAAGAAGCTTATCGAACAAATGCGAGTAATCGATAAGCTTAACCAACAACTTACAACTAACAACCAACAACTAAAAATTTTAAAAGGTTCGGAGGTGGATATTTTAAAAGACGGAACTTTGGATATTATTGATGAAGTTTTGGAAAAACTGGATGTTGTCGGAGCGGCGATTCATTCGTATTTTAATTTGTCTCGTGAAGAGCAGACAAAAAGAATGATAAAAGCGATGGAAAATAAAAATGTGGACATAATTTTTCATCCAACCGGCAGAATTATCAACCGAAGGCCCGCGTATGAAATAGATATGGACGAAATCATTAAAGCCGCCAAAAGAACCGGAACGATTTTGGAAATTGACGCTTTTCCCAATAGATTGGATTTAAAAGAAGAATATATTAGAAAGTGCGTTAAAGCGGGCGTAAAAATGGCAATTGATTCCGACGCGCACGCGCTGGCGCATATGGGCTATTTGGAATGGGGAATCGCCCAAGCCCGCCGCGGTTGGGCAGAGAAAAATGATATAATAAATTGCTGGCCGCTGGAAAAAATGCTGAAGATGTTGAAATAAGTGAAATGAAATTTTTATCTAATTTAAAACAAAAAGATTTGAAAGGAAAAGTGTGTTTGTTGCGGATTGATTTAAATATTTTAGACGAGGATATTTTAAAAGATAATTTGCGTGTGCAGGCGGTTTTGCCGACCATAAAATTTTTACTTAAAAATGAGGCGAAAGTGATATTACTTAGTCATCGCGGCCGCCCAGAAAAAGTAAAAAGTAAAATGGAAAATGAGAAATGGAAAAAAGAACTTACATTAAGACCGTTTGTAAAAATTTATGAGAAGTTGTTAAAACAGCAGGTTAAATTTTTAGATTTTGGCGCTATGGTTAACCATAGCAAAGATTTTTTAAATATTACAAATAGTATTTTTCTTTTGGAGAATTTAAGGTTTTTGAAAGGCGAGGAAGAGAATGGCGATAAATTGGCGAAACAATTGGCGTCTCTTGGCGATATTTATGTAAACGACGCGTTTGCGGTGAGTCATCGGAAAAACGCTTCGGTTTGCGCCATCACCGATTATTTGCCTTCCTACGCGGGTTTACTTCTTGAAAAAGAAATAAAAAATCTCAATAAAGTCATAAAAGCCCGCAAACGGCCGTTGGTGGTGGTTTTGGGCGGGGCGAAAATTTCGGACAAAATAGGAATTATCAATAATTTCATTAAAAAATCCGATTTTTTCTTAATCGGCGGAGGAATCGCCAATAATTTTTTAAAAGCCGAGGGTTTGCCTTTGGGCGATTCCATTTATGAAAGGGATAAAATCGGTTTTGCCAAACGCCTTTTGAAGAATAAAAAAATAATTTTACCAATGGATTCCGCGGTCCATCAAAGGCAAATAATAGACATTGGTCCGAACACGGCTGAAAAATTTTCAGAACTGATACGGCGCGCTAAAACAATTATTTGGAACGGCCCGATGGGCATAATAGAAAATCCAAAATCAAAAAAAGGGTCGGAGGCGATAGCTAAAGCCATCATTAGGAGTAGGGCTTTTGCAACAGTCGGCGGAGGCGAGACCGCGACTTTGTTTGAAGGAAAGAAATTGCCGAAACACGTTTTTCTTTCAACCGGAGGCGGAGCCATGTTAGAATATCTATCAGAAAAGAAATTACCTGGGATTGAAGCACTAGAATAAAGTTCGTCATTCTGAGCTGTAGGCGAAGAATTTTAGAGATGCTTCGCTGGCACTCAGCATGACAATTAGAAATTTTTAATTTTATGAAATCAATTGTAGTTTTATATCACAACGATGGAGACGGATTTGGAGGCGCTTGGGCTGCGTGGAAAAAATTCAAAAACAAAGCCAGTTATATTCCTGTTGAATATAACAACAAAAACGAGCCGCCTGAATTTTTAAAAGACAAAGAAATTTATTTAATAGATGTTTGTTATAGTGTTAAGCAGATGGGAAAAATTTTGGCGGAAAATAAAAAAGTCGTGGTTTTGGACCATCATGAAACATCCAGACAAGCGTCAAAAATTTCCACAGAACATCGTTTTGAAATAAAAAGTTCCGCTGCTATTCTGGCTTGGCGTTATTTTCATCCGAAAAAGAAAATTCCCAAACTTTTGAGTTATATCAACGATTTTGATTTATGGCTGTTTAAGTTAAAAGAAACAAAACAAATATCCGCTGTTTTGGAGATTTATAACAATAAATTCGAGGCGTGGGAAAAAGTCGCCAAGGATTTAGAAAATAGCAGAACACGTAAAAAATATCTTGAACAAGGAGATGTTATTTTAAAATATCAAAATAAATTGGTTAATTTTATAATCAGACAGGCTATTTCCGTTGATTTTGAAGGCAAAAAAGCTTTGGCCGTAAATTCCAATATTTTAGAATCGGAAGTCGGTAACGGTCTTATTCAACAAGGGGCTGAAGTGGGAATTATTTGGTTTATAAAAAATAGCAGCCAGTTAAAGGTTTCTTTGAGGTCAAATCCCAAAAAAATTGACGTTTCAAAATTAGCGCTTCGCCATGGCGGAGGCGGGCATAAAGGCGCGGCAGGATTTACGATAAAATTCAAAGACGAGTTTTTATTCCCGGTATTCCCATGGAAAATAAAATAATTTTTTATTGCGACGGCGGAAGCAGGGGAAATCCGGGGCCGGCGGCCATCGGAGTGTTTTTGCCGCAATTAGGCAAAGAGTATTCAAAATTTTTGGGTAAAGCCACCAATAATGAGGCGGAATACCAAGCGTATGTTTTCGGATTGAAAAAAATAAAACAATTAATTGGAAAGGAAAAATCGGAAAAATCCGAGGTTGAGATAAGGTCGGACAGCGAACTTCTGGTCAATCAGCTGAACGGCAAATATAAAATAAAAGAAGAAAAATTAATTCCGTTTTTTATAGAAATTTGGAATTTAAAACAGGATTTTAAAAAGGTTTATTTTGTCCATATTCCGCGCGAGGAAAACAAGCGGGCGGACGCGATGGTGAATAAGGAATTAGACAGCCAGAGAAGTAAATTATTTTGATATGAATGAAAAATTAATAGAAGAATTTAAAAAAGTAAGAGACATTCCATATTATATCCCCTTAAATGTTAATGAAAATGATTTGTGTTGTTCGGGAAAACATAGAATATTGGCTAAAAAATTTAGTGATTTAGGATATAAAATTCGTTATAGAGTATGTAGTTTTAGCTGGGACACTTTAATATCCCAAAAGGATATAATAAGCGTGCCCCATGAAAATCAATGTACACATGTATTTTTGGAAATTATGTTAGAAAATAAATGGGTGATTATAGATGCCACATGGGATAAAGGATTGTCTCAAATATTCCATATTAATGATTGGGACGGAAAATCAAATACGAAAATTGCTGTTCCTGTTTTAGAGATATATTCTCCAGAAAAAAGTGAAGAGATAATGGAAAATGAAAACGCAGATGTTATAGAAAAAGATTTAAAGATAAATGGCGAATTTTATAAATCTTTTAATAATTATTTAAATTCTGTACGAGTTAAACAATAATTATTTAACCTTGGAAAAGAAATTAAAATAGTTTGACAATTGCTAAAAATTTGGTATAGTGGTTTTACAATCGGTAAGGGAACGATAGCTCTCTTGTCCTTCGGACAAGAACTGATAACTTTCAACTAATAACTCATAACGTTTTCGTTATCTGTTATAAGTCATTTGTTATTTGTTCTCGCCCGGAGGGCGAGGGGGAGGAAGGTCCGGACACCATTTTTCGCCGCAAGGCGAATCAAAAATAGTATCCGCTAACAGCGGACCGCGGTAACGCGAGAGGTGCGAGCAGTGACGGTTCAACTTGAAAAGGTTGGACAAGCCCACATCCCAACGTAGATGGCTTAACTCCGTATAGGGATAAAAAAGCGGAGGTGAAACGGCTAAATCCTTACTGGGTGCAAGGTTGTGCCCTAAACCCGATCCGCGTTCTGCGGATTTAGGGTCGGGAATACCGCAAGAATCCGCCGGTAACGGCGAATCCAGACAAATTATCGTTTAGAAACAGAATCCGGCCTACCACTTGCCGATTGTAAAAAATTCCCCGACATAATGCCGGGGAATTTTTTTATTTCCTTTCCAGTTTTTCCAGGATTTTTTCAATTTTTTCCGTTTGATATTCCAGATGTTTTAATATCGTTTCAATTTCTTTTTCGGACTTGACGTTTATTTCAAAATCAATTTCCGCCCGTTTTTCCGAATGTCTGCCTTGAAGATTTTGGCCAATAAGCAAAAGAGGCAGAAGAAACAGCTGAATCATATTGGAAATAAAGAGCCACAGCACAAAAGCCGGATAAGGGTCAAAATGGGATTCTTCAGGGCCGATTGTATTCCATAAAAGCCATGAAATTGTCCAGATTAAAATAATGATAAAAAAACCCATTGAGCCGATGTGTTCCGTGACCCAAAGCGCGGCTTTATCCAATGTGGAAAGGTTTTCCTTGTGTTCAATATTGACATTTCTAATGGGTTTTGTGGCTTGTCGGAGTTCTTTTATCGTCAACGGTTTTTGATGATCCATTTCAATATTATACAAAATTTATTTAACAAATGGAAAGTAATTTTTCAGATTTCGCCTCAACGGCCGAAATAGTAAAATCCATAATAATACCGCTCGGGTTAACCCGAGCGGTATTATTATGAGCTATTTGCCGTTCACCTTTAGTTCTTTCTTAAATTGTTTTTCAAAACTCTTTTTCTCAAGCGGATGCTTTTTGGGGTGATTTCAACAAGTTCGTCATCCGCGATATATTCAAGCGCTTGTTCTATGCTCATTTGCTGCGGTGGAATCAGGTCGTTGGTGACCGCGTCTGTTTTGGCGCGGAAGTTTGTGAGCTGTTTCGGTTTACAGACATTAACAACCATATCTCCGGCTTTGGCGTTTTGTCCGACAACTTGGCCTTCATAGACTTTAATTCCCGGTCCGACAAACATTTTGCCTCTTTCTTGAGAGTTTAATAAAGAATAAGCAGTGGTTGTTCCGGTTTCGGAAACAATTAAAGAACCGCGGAGCGGTTCGGGCAAGTCGCCGAATTTGGGGAAGTATCCGGCAAAAAGAGTGTTAATAATTCCAGTGCCTTTTGTTTCAATCATAAATTCGTTTCTGAATCCGATAAGTCCGCGGGTTGGAAGGAAAAAATGGAAGTAAGCGATGCCGTTTTCCACATTCATATTTTTCATTTCTCCTTTTCTGCGGTTCATTTTTTCAATAACGATTCCGGAATATTGTTCAGCCGCTTCAATCCAAACGTCCTCGGCCGGTTCAAGCATTTTTCCGTCTTCTTCTTTGAAAATAACTTCCGGTTTTGAGACCTGAAATTCAAATTCTTCGCGCCGCATTTTTTCAATCAAAATCGCCAAGTGAAGTTCGCCCCGTCCGCTTACCACGAATTTTTCCGCTGATTTTCCGGCTTCCAATTCCAACGCGACGTCGTTCATTAGTTCTTTTTCAAGACGTTCTTTTATATTTCTTGATGTGCAGTATTCTCCTTCCGTTCCCGAGAAAGGGGAATCGTTGACAGAAAAAACCATTTTCATTGTCGGTTTTTCTATTGAGATCGGCGGCAAGGCAATCGGATTTTCAACTTCTGAAATGGTATCTCCGATGGAAATATCTTCAACGCCTGAAATCGCGGCAATGTCTCCGGCTTCAAGTTTTTCAACCGCTATTTTGCTTAATCCGAAAAAAGACATCAGTCCGGTGATTTTATGTTTTGAAATTTCGCCTGCGCGGGAAATTTTTGAAACCATTTGATTGTTTTGTATTTTACCTTGGACAATTTTTCCGACTCCGATTTTACCTTTGTAATTGTCGTAAGATATCGCGACAGTCATTATTTGAAGCGGGCCATTCGTATCGTTTTTCGGAGCGGGAATATGTTTTATAACCGTGTCAAAAATCGGTTTAATGTCAATCATTTTTTCAAGTTCCGGAGTAAGTCCGGCTTTGCCCAAGCGGCCGGCGGCGTAAATTATCGGGAAATTAAGCTGTTCGTTTGTGGCGCCGAGTTCCATAAAAAGCTCAATGATTTTTTCAAGTGTATGATTTATTCTGGCGTTCACTTTGTCTATTTTATTAATAACCACGATTATTTTATGCCCGAGTTCCAGGGCTTTTTTCAAGACGAATCTGGTCTGCGGCATTGGGCCTTCTTGGGCGTCAACTAAAAGCAAGGCGCCTTCCACCATGTTTAAAACGCGCTCCACTTCGCCGCCGAAGTCCGCGTGGCCGGGAGTGTCTATAATATTGATTTTTGTGTCCTCGTATTGGATAGAGGCGTTCTTTGAAAAGATGGTAATGCCGCGCTCTTTTTCAAGTTCGTTGGAATCCATTATCAGTTCCGTGCCGCTAAGCTTGCCGAGGTCAGTGTCGGATTGTCTTAGAAGCGCGTCAACCAAGCTGGTTTTACCGTGGTCAACGTGGGCGATAATTGCGATGTTTCTTATATTTTGCATAAGTTTATTAAAAATAAAAGCGGGCCTTTTGCCCTTGTTTATTTATACAGTAAATTATAATATGAGTCAACTATTAAAAATTATGCGCATACAAAAATATCTATCAGAACAAAAAATCTTGTCCCGCAGGGAAGCGGAGGATTATATAAGAAAGGGGTTGATAACTTTAAACGGAAAAGTGGTGATGGAAATGGGCGTTCAGATTGACCCGAAAAAAGATAAAATCGCCATCGTGGGACGAGGTTTGAAAGATGTGGCGGAGAAAATGACCGTGGCAATAAACAAGCCGCGAGATATTGTTTGTTCAAAAATTAAGTCCGAGGGCAAAACCGTGTTTGAAATTTTCCCGAAATATAAAAATTTGAATATTGTTGGCCGGCTGGACAAAGACAGCGAAGGATTGCTTTTGCTTTCCAATGACGGGGTGGTAACGGCGGCAATTACCAATAAAGACCACTTGATTGAAAAAGAATACGAGGTTTCGGCGCGGGAAGAAATAAACAACAGCAAGGCGAGAAAAATGGAGCAGGGGATAAAACTTGAAGACGGAATGACATTGCCGACAAGAGTTAAAATTTTAAGTCCGCATAAATTCTTGATTATTTTAAAAGAAGGGAGAAAGCATCAGATTAGACGGATGGCGAACGCGGTTGAATTGACGATAACCGGATTGAAACGTTTGAGAATTGGGAATATTTATTTAGGCGATTTGAAGTCGGGCAGCGGCAGAGTTTTGGAAAAAAGAGAAATTGATAAATTGAAAAATTTGGCAATAGAAAATAAATAAAAATAAAAAAACGGCGGGTCATTCCCGCCGCGATGTCTGTTTAAAACAATTTTATATCATATCTGAATAAACTTTCCATAATGGGCTATCCGGCAAGGAATTTAGATTTTTAAGAAGCTTGGGTAATTCTTCGCCCACTCCTTTTAATTCGGCCGCTGCTTCAAGCTGAAGTGTTGTCCCTGGGCAGCAAGTCCTTTTTTCATCACCGCAAAGAACCGAATCAATAATATCTCCCGCCAACTCACCTTTGATTATTATAATTTTTCCTATTGCCATGTCAGTTGTTATTTCAGTCAAGTTTTCACCCCCTTCCTTTGTC
>ERZ1292623.2746-Hain-H51-01um-R1-2746-length-15486-cov-6_pt1 | contig 15486 bp, 9 predicted proteins | sample MGYA00564398_ERZ1292623 | MGnify/ENA primary metagenome ERZ1292623 (study PRJEB36523, sample SAMEA6512633) | groundwater metagenome | collected 2019-01-07 | study: AquaDiva: Metagenomics assemblies of 32 groundwater samples
ACGCAGGGACGGCGGCACCAACGGGAGGATTAATAATTCAAGGCAACGTCGGCATCGGGACGACGAGTCCGACGGCAAAGTTCGAACTCGAAGGTTCGATGCGGCAGCTTTCCAATCCCTCTCTTACCGTGAACCCCACCGCCAATTCGCCCGCGACGCTCTCGACGCTTTCGGTTCAAGGTACGACGGCGGCTTCCAACCAGCGCGAGTTCCTCGCCAACTTCGGCCTTGTCAGCAATACGGGGAGCGCTGCGGGTGTTACCAACAGGGACAAGGTCGCGCTGTACGCCGGTGTGGACGCCTTTTCCGGCACGGGCGATGTGTGGGCCCTCAATACCGTGACGACCCTCGAAGCGGGCTCGGGCACGGTGAACGCGCACGGCTACGAGCTCGACTTCAACAACCTCTCGTACGATTGGAACGGAAACTTCGCAACGTCGACGTATGGCCTCAGCATCACCGGCGCCGGCACCAAGCGCTCCACGGGCGCCATGCTCATTTCCGGCCCTACGGCACAGATATGGAACTACGGCATCCTCATCGCGGGTAATTCCGTAAAAGAAGCGTCGTTCTACGACCTCGGCATCGCGACCACCTCGATATATGTAGGCGGAACTCATACCTATGACGCAATATTCAACGGCGGCGGCAAAGTCGGCATTGGCACTGCCATTCCTGATGCGCGTTTGAAACTCGAGGAGTCGACCAACCAGAATGATGCAGCGTTCTTCAACACAGGGAACAGCTTCACGAGTACGAATCTCACCCTCGCCAACAATTCTGCGAACTCGACCGGCTGGTACTATCTCCTCGGATCCAACGACCAAGACGGCACGCCCGACAATGGCTTTTACATCCGTGGTGACGATAACGCGTTCATCGACGGCTCGTGGTCGGGCGGCGGCGCAGACTACGCCGAGTACGTGCTCCCGAAGCCGGGTACGTCGCCCGCGCAGTATCCTAAGGGCGCGCTCATTTGCCTGGTGACGAGCGACCCTGACACATATGGCATGTGCGACGGTGCCAACGACAAGGATGTAGTCGGCATCATCTCGACCTCGCCGGCCGTGATAGGTAACTCTCCGGCGCTGGCGACCAGCTCGCCCCCGCGCGAAAGTACGCACATCGCCCTCGCGATGCTCGGGCGCGTCCCGCTGCGGGTAAATATTGAAGGCGGGTCGATTGCGATTGGCGACCGGCTCGCCGCTTCGTCCGTCGCGGGCTTTGCGATGAAGGCGACGACCACTGCTCGTACAATCGGCCTCGCGCTTGAAGCATATGACGGCACTTCAACCTCGACTCAGGTGATGACGTACATCGAGCCAGAGCTTACGTTTGCCGACATACAACTCCACGCATTAGGCCAACTCGCAGGATTTGCGACGGCCTCCAGTACAGACTTCGTGGCCGGTTCGTTCATGGAAGGATTCATGCGCAACATATTCGCGCAGGTGGCCAAGTGGTTCGCTGATGCGGGGAATGGGATACAGAAATTCTTCGCGGGCGAGGTGCACACGCGCAAGCTCTGCGTGGATGACGAAAGCGGCTCGACGTGCGTGACGCGCGCGCAGTTGGATGCTCTTTTGGCGGGACAGGTTGCGGGCGCGGCTGCCACGCCTGCGGCCGCTCCCGATTCCGCTCCCGCTCCCGCACCAGCGCCGGCACCCGCACCTGCGGAGGGAACCGGCGGTACAGAAAGCGCGCCGCCTACTCCGGAGTCCAACCCGGAATCAGAATCAACCTCGGAGGTGACACCTCTCGTGGAGGAGTCACCTCCAACTCCAGCGGAAGAAACGCCGTCTGAAAATTCAAATGCAGAAAATGCGGAAGCGGAAGAAGGCGGCGCGGCCGAAGCCGCGCCGCCGGAAATTCCGGCGGAAACGATTCCGGAACCCGCGGCCCCGACTGCAGATCCTGTTGTCGAAAATCCGCCAGCGGAGACTCAACCAGCAGAATAAAGTATGCAAAATTACGCGAAATCTATATCACGAATTACCAGCATAAACCCCAAAAACCGGCAAACTCGTGATATTTTTATCGGTACAAGTCGTGATATGACGCTTGAATTGCAATCTTGAATTGCAATCTAAGCATATGGTATATTGGAAACTATGATTCAGGACTTTATAGATACATTCATGGCTCAGGGACGGTATGAAATGATAGACAAGGGCATCCGTTTCTATGCCGAAATTCCGGCGCTTCGCGGTGTATGGGCAACCGGAAAGACACTTGAGGGGTGTCGAAATAACCTCCTCTCCTCGTTGGAGGGCTGGCTTGTGTTCCGTTTGCAACATCGCCTGCCTGTGCCGCATTTCAACGTATCAGGAAAAAAGATCGCAACGCAAAAGAATTTCTCCGGAGTTCATGTCTAAACTCGGGCCGGTTTCCTGGAGATTGTTTGTCTCCCGTATGAAGATGTTTGGTTTTGGCGGTCCATATCAAGAAGGCAAGCATCCCTACATGATCAAAGGACGACTTACTCTTACGATACCAAATCCGCACGAAGGCGACATAAGCAAAGATCTATTGATGAAGATACTGCGGCAAGCGGGGATTTCCCGAACTCAATGGGTTGATAAAAAATAGCAGAGAGGGGCGCAGCAATTCACCCCGATTACAAGGTTTAACCTTGTATGGCGCTCTGTTGAGCCACGAGGAAGGTTAAACCTTCCACTTTCTCACAATTTCTCTTTTTCAGATGTCGAATTACCGCCCAAACCCGCAAAAACTGGCAAACTCGTGCTATTTCCATCGGGCAAAGTCGTGATATGAGAATCTTCTGCGAGCAGTTCGGAACATATAGAATATGATATAGTGTGGGTGTGGGTAAAATCACATCTGCAAAAAAAAGACACTCGACCACGGCTTTTCCATCAACTGGAGAGAGGCTTAAGATTATGCGTCGCACCGCTGGGAGCATCAGTCCAAAACGTGCCAAACAAATACTGGCGTACATTGCGAACGGCCGCAAGGAGTGGGAGCAGCGTGTAGAAAATCTCCCTTGGCCTAAGCGTCCATACAAGAAGTAACTGTGTACACACTCGACACCAATGCCGTTATCTATCACCTCGCGGGAGAGCCAAGCGTAGTCGATTTCTTTTCTTCAACGGGTCGCGAATATGCCGTGTACCATGTTTCGTCGGTCACGGAGACTGAACTCTTCAGCAAGAAACAACTCATTGCGCACGAGTTCGCCCAAATCAATGATTTTCTTACGCAGTGCAATGTGGTTCCAATCACATCTCCAATAGCTCGCATGGCGGGAAAACTAAGAAGCCTCTACGGGATTAAACTTGCAGATAGCCTCATTGCCGCTACCGCGTTATTTACCGGTAGCGCACTTGTGACGCGCAACGTGAAAGATTTCCAAAAAATGCCGGGACTTGAAATTGTTGCGCTGTAATCGCAATTCATATTCTAAATAGAGAGGCGCAGCAATTCACCAACTTTTACTTTTGTGCTGCGCTTGGAATCACCGTTTCCGCCGAAGTTGGTGCAGCGGGGCTATCCAATACTCTCTATTCAAAGCACGAGACATCTAGAGCCATGATACCATTGTCATGTGTCGCTCTACAACGTGTATGGTAAAACGTCGTAAGTCAAATAAAAAGAAACGGCGGGTGGGGAAAGTGAAGCGCCCACGTGCCGAAATTGCGCGATCCGATGCCGACGTTGCCGAGAATTCTGCAACATCGGCTTCCGGGAAAAGCTCCGAAACGGCAGGACAATTTCGGGAGCGGGAAGCCGAAGCCTGCCCCTACTGCGAGAGCAAAGACTTCGTGAAGCGCGGTTTGCGGGATAACAAACACCAGGCGGTGCAGTTATATGTCTGCCGCAGCTGCAACCGCACATTCACTTCGCGCACCATCAAGGGCAAGCAGTTCCCCTGGCCGGTCGTCTTGGATGCCGTGAGCTACCACAACCTCGGCTACACGTTTGAACAAGCGGCAGAGATATTGCAAGCAAAACGCGGTGTGAAGCCGATGCCGGACACGATCGCGAAATGGTACGAAGAATACAAACCGCTGTGCCGTTTCGAACGCATGCGACCGTATGCTTTGAAAATATTGGCCGCGTGGCGAGCGCGAAGCAAGGAGCGGTTCGATATGGTGGAGACGACAACACTCGCGCACCGCCAACTCTACCGCTTTCGCTACCACCGACCCAAGCTTGTCCTCGCACTGGAGGAATACAAGAATCGCGGATTTGGCAGGCTGATGGAATTCCTCGACGCCGTCTCGACCGAAACACCGCACCAATTTTTCTCCGAAGGCGAGCGCATGAGCGAGGTGCGCTCGAAATTCGACATGGGACTGATCGATGACATCATCGGCCGCTACGCCGAGTCGCGCCTCAAAATGTTTCGACTGGAAAAATCATGGAAAAAATTCCGCACCGAATACGGCGACAAAGACGCGGGAAAAGGCAAAGGAAATTTCAAGTATTGAACGAATTACACCCCAAACCCCCGAAAACCGGCAAATTCGTGCTATTTCGAGCGGGCTAAGTCGTGATATGGATATATAAAGATGATTGACCTCGTAGGTCGATCATTCGAGCACGAATTCGCGAATTGAATCGACTTCGAGATCTTGCAAATACCCTTTGATCGCGCTTTTGTAGTCGCCAAACATGTCGCCGAACAATTCTTGCGTGATGACCGACGGAAAATTTTTCTCTCCGCAATAGTCGCGATAACTGCTCCACTTGTAAGAATCGAGATGCGCAAGCGCCGCCACGGAATTCTTTATCCGCCTCTCCCGCCAGGTACGCGCAGTTTCCAGAAAATCGAGCGGATTCAGATGGATGTAATGGAGGATATGCAAGAAATGTCCATCGTCCGCAATATGGATTTTCTTCGTGCGCCCCTCGAATAATGTGCCTTTGCGCTTATATTTCTCGTTGAAATATTTCGCGTATCCCACATTCAATTTCATGATGAATTTCGTGAATCCTTTTTCAACACGCTCCGAAAGTAAAAGATGGTAGTGATTTTTCATCAGCACCCATCCATGAATGTCGACGAGCATGGTTCTCTGCGCCGGTTCCGCACCGAATGATTGACCTCGTAGGTCAATCATTCCACCCACTGCCCGTCCATGGTTAAGGGCTGGCCTCGCATCATTAAATTCGTACAGATTATGGACAAAGCGCGCATGGTCCATAGTGTCATAAAATATAGTGCGTTTATCGACGCCACGGTTGAGTACATGGTAGAGCTCCATATCCATATGATTGACCTACGAGGTCAATCATAGCGCACCTATACACAGGGCGGAATACGGATTCATGTGTACAATGACGCGATGACACAAGTAGCAATCAACGGGTTCGGACGCATCGGCCGATGTTTTTTTCGCGCGGCGCATGCCGCGAAGGCGGATTTTGAGATTGTGGGATTTAACGATTTGGGGTCGCTTGAAAATTTGGCGTATCTGTTGAAATACGACACGGTGTATAAGAAATTTAATGGAACGATCGCTGTCGAAGGTGGAAAATTGATAGTGAACGGGAAAGAGGTACTGTTCGCGCAGGAAAAGGATCCGGCGAAATTGCCTTGGAAAGTATGGAATGTAGACATCGTCGTCGAGTCGACCGGATTTTTTACCGATCCTGCAAAAGCAAAGGCGCACCTCGATGCGGGCGCGAAGCGCGTCGTGATTTCGGCGCCAGCAAAGGGTGATGGCGCGGAAACTATTTTACTTGGCGCGAACGAAGAAAAATTCAAAGACTGCCTGATCACTTCAAATGCATCGTGCACGACGAATGCGGCGTCGCCGCTTGTCGGTATCCTCGACGAGGCAATCGGCATTGAAAAAGCGCTCTTGAATACGACGCACGGCTACACGGCATCGCAATCCATCGTCGACGGGCCAAAAGACAAAGATTGGAAAGAGGGTCGCGCGGCGGCGCAAAATATCATCCCGACTTCAACCGGCGCCGCAAAAGCGACCGCGCTCGCGTATCCGCAATTGAAAGACAAATTTGACGGCATTTCGTTGCGCGTGCCTGTGCCGGCGGGCTCGATGGTAGACGTGACGTTTATTGCGAAAAAAATGACAAGCGTGGAAGAAGTGAACGCGGCGCTGAAAGCGGCTGCGGCAAGCGATCGCTGGAAAAAAGTTTTTGCGGTCACGGAAGAGGAATTGGTCTCGAGCGATATCCAGGGCGAGCCATACGGCTCGATCGCGGATTTGAACCTCACGCGCGTCGTCGATGGGAACCTCGTCAAAGTGATGGCATGGTACGACAATGAAATGGGATATGCGCACACGCTCGTCGCGCATGTGCTCGAAGCCGGGAAAAACCTTTAATTTGATGAAAATTTACTTTGCGTCCGATCATGCGGGATTCGAGTTGAAATCGAAGTTGGTCGCCTTCGTGCGATCACTCGGGCATGAGGCGGAAGATTGCGGCTCTGCCGTCCTCGCGCCCGGCGATGATTTTCCGGATTACATGATGCCGATGGCGAGGAAAGTCATTGCAGACAAGGGAAGTATTGGCGTCGCGCTCGGCGCATCGGGGCAGGGCGAGGCGATGGCGGCGAACCGCGTAAAGGGGGCGCGCGCGGCAGTGTATTATGGAGAAGCGATGCACGCACAAACGGATGCAGAGGGGAATATTTTAAATATCGTGCAATCCATGCGTGCGCATAACGATGCGAATATTTTATCGCTTGGCGCGCGATTCGTATCCGAAGATGCTGCACAAGCTGCGGTGAAGCTTTTTATCGAAACTCCTTTTTCGGGAGACGGGCGGCACCTGCGCCGCATTGCAAAAATAGATGCTTGAAATCATTCCAACGGTAGTACCGCAATCGCTCGATGACATTCTCGCGGCGAAAAAGCGCTACGGCGCTTTTTCGCCTGTCCTCCACATTGATGCGTCCGACGGCGTTTTCGCGCCGAATAAAACGTGGCTCCCGCTAAGCGGCGAGAAATTACCGGATAGCGCGGCATTCACCTACGAGGCGCATCTCATGATCACGAATCCGCTCTCGATCGGCGTCGCGTTCGCGCGCGCAGGCGCTGCGCGCGTCATCGGCCACATCGAAGCGTTCAACAATGCCGAGTGCGCGCAAGAAGCCTTCGACATGTGGCAGAAGGCCGGCGCACAAGAGGTCGGCGTCGCCGTTCTCCTCCAGACGCCGCTCGACGATCTCGCGCCCTACATGCAACTGTGCGATTTCGTCCATATGATGACAATTGCAAACATCGGGAAGCAAGGATACGCGTTCGATGCGAGTTCTATCGAGCGTGTGAAGACCGTACACGAGAGGTATCCGCACATCACGATCTCGACGGACGGCGGCGAAAGCAGAGACGTTGTCGACGACCTCGCGCGCGCAGGCGCGACACGTTTCTGCATCGGCACGGCGCTCGCAAAGGCGAAAGATCCGGAGAAAACATATTCACAACTTCTTAAGGCCGCGACTTCAGAATTAGGACATCGGATGTCCTAATTTTATTATGAAGCACAAAGAAGTAACATCGCGCGGCGAATACATGCTCCGTCTTGAAAAAGGTGAAGACGTCCTTCCTGCGATTGCGGATTTTTGCAAACGGAAGGGGATTTTGAGCGCGAGTTTCCGTGCAATCGGGGCGGTTGAAAAGGCAAAAATCGGCTATTACGACCTCCCTTCTAAAAAATACGGCTCCAAGGAGTACAGAGATGCGATGGAAGTCGCCTCGATGACCGGCAACGTCGCACAGGTAGAAGAGCAAGGCGACGCCTCGCGGTACCGCGAGGCGTCGCCTTGCTCTTCTACCTGTGCGACGTTGCCGGTCATCGAGGCGACTTCCATCGCATCTCTGTACTCCTTGGAGCCGTATTTTTTAGAAGGGAGGTCGTAATAGCCGATTTTTGCCTTTTCAACCGCCCCGATTGCACGGAAACTCGCGCTCAAAATCCCCTTCCGTTTGCAAAAATCCGCAATCGCAGGAAGGACGTCTTCACCTTTTTCAAGACGGAGCATGTATTCGCCGCGCGATGTTACTTCTTTGTGCTTCATAATAAAATTAGGACATCCGATGTCCTAATTCTGAAGTCGCGGCCTTAAGAAGTTGTGAATATGTTTTCTCCGGATCTTTCGCCTTTGCGAGCGCCGTGCCGATGCAGAAACGTGTCGCGCCTGCGCGCGCGAGGTCGTCGACAACGTCTCTGCTTTCGCCGCCGTCCGTCGAGATCGTGATGTGCGGATACCTCTCGTGTACGGTCTTCACACGCTCGATAGAACTCGCATCGAACGCGTATCCTTGCTTCCCGATGTTTGCAATTGTCATCATATGGACGAAATCGCACAGTTGCATGTAGGGCGCGAGATCGTCGAGCGGCGTCTGGAGGAGAACGGCGACGCCGACCTCTTGTGCGCCGGCCTTCTGCCACATGTCGAAGGCTTCTTGCGCGCACTCGGCATTGTTGAACGCTTCGATGTGGCCGATGACGCGCGCAGCGCCTGCGCGCGCGAACGCGACGCCGATCGAGAGCGGATTCGTGATCATGAGATGCGCCTCGTAGGTGAATGCCGCGCTATCCGGTAATTTCTCGCCGCTTAGCGGGAGCCACGTTTTATTCGGCGCGAAAACGCCGTCGGACGCATCAATGTGGAGGACAGGCGAAAAAGCGCCGTAGCGCTTTTTCGCCGCGAGAATGTCATCGAGCGATTGCGGTACTACCGTTGGAATGATTTCAAGCATCTATTTTTGCAATGCGGCGCAGGTGCCGCCCGTCTCCCGAAAAAGGAGTTTCGATAAAAAGCTTCACCGCAGCTTGTGCAGCATCTTCGGATACGAATCGCGCGCCAAGCGATAAAATATTCGCATCGTTATGCGCACGCATGGATTGCACGATATTTAAAATATTCCCCTCTGCATCCGTTTGTGCGTGCATCGCTTCTCCATAATACACTGCCGCGCGCGCCCCCTTTACGCGGTTCGCCGCCATCGCCTCGCCCTGCCCCGATGCGCCGAGCGCGACGCCAATACTTCCCTTGTCTGCAATGACTTTCCTCGCCATCGGCATCATGTAATCCGGAAAATCATCGCCGGGCGCGAGGACGGCAGAGCCGCAATCTTCCGCCTCATGCCCGAGTGATCGCACGAAGGCGACCAACTTCGATTTCAACTCGAATCCCGCATGATCGGACGCAAAGTAAATTTTCATCAAATTAAAGGTTTTTCCCGGCTTCGAGCACATGCGCGACGAGCGTGTGCGCATATCCCATTTCATTGTCGTACCATGCCATCACTTTGACGAGGTTCCCATCGACGACGCGCGTGAGGTTCAAATCCGCGATCGAGCCGTATGGCTCGCCCTGGATATCGCTCGAGACCAATTCCTCTTCCGTGACCGCAAAAACTTTTTTCCAGCGATCGCTTGCCGCAGCCGCTTTCAGCGCCGCGTTCACTTCTTCCACGCTTGTCATTTTTTTCGCAATAAACGTCACGTCTACCATCGAGCCCGCCGGCACAGGCACGCGCAACGAAATGCCGTCAAATTTGTCTTTCAATTGCGGATACGCGAGCGCGGTCGCTTTTGCGGCGCCGGTTGAAGTCGGGATGATATTTTGCGCCGCCGCGCGACCCTCTTTCCAATCTTTGTCTTTTGGCCCGTCGACGATGGATTGCGATGCCGTGTAGCCGTGCGTCGTATTCAAGAGCGCTTTTTCAATGCCGATTGCCTCGTCGAGGATACCGACAAGCGGCGACGCCGCATTCGTCGTGCACGATGCATTTGAAGTGATCAGGCAGTCTTTGAATTTTTCTTCGTTCGCGCCAAGTAAAATAGTTTCCGCGCCATCACCCTTTGCTGGCGCCGAAATCACGACGCGCTTCGCGCCCGCATCGAGGTGCGCCTTTGCTTTTGCAGGATCGGTAAAAAATCCGGTCGACTCGACGACGATGTCTACATTCCATACTTTCCAAGGCAATTTCGCCGGATCCTTTTCCTGCGCGAACAGTACCTCTTTCCCGTTCACTATCAATTTTCCACCTTCGACAGCGATCGTTCCATTAAATTTCTTATACACCGTGTCGTATTTCAACAGATACGCCAAATTTTCAAGCGACCCCAAATCGTTAAATCCCACAATCTCAAAATCCGCCTTCGCGGCATGCGCCGCGCGAAAAAAACATCGGCCGATGCGTCCGAACCCGTTGATTGCTACTTGTGTCATCGCGTCATTGTACACATGAATCCGTATTCCGCCCTGTGTATAGGTGCGCTATGATTGACCTCGTAGGTCAATCATATGGATATGGAGCTCTACCATGTACTCAACCGTGGCGTCGATAAACGCACTATATTTTATGACACTATGGACCATGCGCGCTTTGTCCATAATCTGTACGAATTTAATGATGCGAGGCCAGCCCTTAACCATGGACGGGCAGTGGGTGGAATGATTGACCTACGAGGTCAATCATTCGGTGCGGAACCGGCGCAGAGAACCATGCTCGTCGACATTCATGGATGGGTGCTGATGAAAAATCACTACCATCTTTTACTTTCGGAGCGTGTTGAAAAAGGATTCACGAAATTCATCATGAAATTGAATGTGGGATACGCGAAATATTTCAACGAGAAATATAAGCGCAAAGGCACATTATTCGAGGGGCGCACGAAGAAAATCCATATTGCGGACGATGGACATTTCTTGCATATCCTCCATTACATCCATCTGAATCCGCTCGATTTTCTGGAAACTGCGCGTACCTGGCGGGAGAGGCGGATAAAGAATTCCGTGGCGGCGCTTGCGCATCTCGATTCTTACAAGTGGAGCAGTTATCGCGACTATTGCGGAGAGAAAAATTTTCCGTCGGTCATCACGCAAGAATTGTTCGGCGACATGTTTGGCGACTACAAAAGCGCGATCAAAGGGTATTTGCAAGATCTCGAAGTCGATTCAATTCGCGAATTCGTGCTCGAATGATCGACCTACGAGGTCAATCATCTTTATATATCCATATCACGACTTAGCCCGCTCGAAATAGCACGAATTTGCCGGTTTTCGGGGGTTTGGGGTGTAATTCGTTCAATACTTGAAATTTCCTTTGCCTTTTCCCGCGTCTTTGTCGCCGTATTCGGTGCGGAATTTTTTCCATGATTTTTCCAGTCGAAACATTTTGAGGCGCGACTCGGCGTAGCGGCCGATGATGTCATCGATCAGTCCCATGTCGAATTTCGAGCGCACCTCGCTCATGCGCTCGCCTTCGGAGAAAAATTGGTGCGGTGTTTCGGTCGAGACGGCGTCGAGGAATTCCATCAGCCTGCCAAATCCGCGATTCTTGTATTCCTCCAGTGCGAGGACAAGCTTGGGTCGGTGGTAGCGAAAGCGGTAGAGTTGGCGGTGCGCGAGTGTTGTCGTCTCCACCATATCGAACCGCTCCTTGCTTCGCGCTCGCCACGCGGCCAATATTTTCAAAGCATACGGTCGCATGCGTTCGAAACGGCACAGCGGTTTGTATTCTTCGTACCATTTCGCGATCGTGTCCGGCATCGGCTTCACACCGCGTTTTGCTTGCAATATCTCTGCCGCTTGTTCAAACGTGTAGCCGAGGTTGTGGTAGCTCACGGCATCCAAGACGACCGGCCAGGGGAACTGCTTGCCCTTGATGGTGCGCGAAGTGAATGTGCGGTTGCAGCTGCGGCAGACATATAACTGCACCGCCTGGTGTTTGTTATCCCGCAAACCGCGCTTCACGAAGTCTTTGCTCTCGCAGTAGGGGCAGGCTTCGGCTTCCCGCTCCCGAAATTGTCCTGCCGTTTCGGAGCTTTTCCCGGAAGCCGATGTTGCAGAATTCTCGGCAACGTCGGCATCGGATCGCGCAATTTCGGCACGTGGGCGCTTCACTTTCCCCACCCGCCGTTTCTTTTTATTTGACTTACGACGTTTTACCATACACGTTGTAGAGCGACACATGACAATGGTATCATGGCTCTAGATGTCTCGTGCTTTGAATAGAGAGTATTGGATAGCCCCGCTGCACCAACTTCGGCGGAAACGGTGATTCCAAGCGCAGCACAAAAGTAAAAGTTGGTGAATTGCTGCGCCTCTCTATTTAGAATATGAATTGCGATTACAGCGCAACAATTTCAAGTCCCGGCATTTTTTGGAAATCTTTCACGTTGCGCGTCACAAGTGCGCTACCGGTAAATAACGCGGTAGCGGCAATGAGGCTATCTGCAAGTTTAATCCCGTAGAGGCTTCTTAGTTTTCCCGCCATGCGAGCTATTGGAGATGTGATTGGAACCACATTGCACTGCGTAAGAAAATCATTGATTTGGGCGAACTCGTGCGCAATGAGTTGTTTCTTGCTGAAGAGTTCAGTCTCCGTGACCGACGAAACATGGTACACGGCATATTCGCGACCCGTTGAAGAAAAGAAATCGACTACGCTTGGCTCTCCCGCGAGGTGATAGATAACGGCATTGGTGTCGAGTGTGTACACAGTTACTTCTTGTATGGACGCTTAGGCCAAGGGAGATTTTCTACACGCTGCTCCCACTCCTTGCGGCCGTTCGCAATGTACGCCAGTATTTGTTTGGCACGTTTTGGACTGATGCTCCCAGCGGTGCGACGCATAATCTTAAGCCTCTCTCCAGTTGATGGAAAAGCCGTGGTCGAGTGTCTTTTTTTTGCAGATGTGATTTTACCCACACCCACACTATATCATATTCTATATGTTCCGAACTGCTCGCAGAAGATTCTCATATCACGACTTTGCCCGATGGAAATAGCACGAGTTTGCCAGTTTTTGCGGGTTTGGGCGGTAATTCGACATCTGAAAAAGAGAAATTGTGAGAAAGTGGAAGGTTTAACCTTCCTCGTGGCTCAACAGAGCGCCATACAAGGTTAAACCTTGTAATCGGGGTGAATTGCTGCGCCCCTCTCTGCTATTTTTTATCAACCCATTGAGTTCGGGAAATCCCCGCTTGCCGCAGTATCTTCATCAATAGATCTTTGCTTATGTCGCCTTCGTGCGGATTTGGTATCGTAAGAGTAAGTCGTCCTTTGATCATGTAGGGATGCTTGCCTTCTTGATATGGACCGCCAAAACCAAACATCTTCATACGGGAGACAAACAATCTCCAGGAAACCGGCCCGAGTTTAGACATGAACTCCGGAGAAATTCTTTTGCGTTGCGATCTTTTTTCCTGATACGTTGAAATGCGGCACAGGCAGGCGATGTTGCAAACGGAACACAAGCCAGCCCTCCAACGAGGAGAGGAGGTTATTTCGACACCCCTCAAGTGTCTTTCCGGTTGCCCATACACCGCGAAGCGCCGGAATTTCGGCATAGAAACGGATGCCCTTGTCTATCATTTCATACCGTCCCTGAGCCATGAATGTATCTATAAAGTCCTGAATCATAGTTTCCAATATACCATATGCTTAGATTGCAATTCAAGATTGCAATTCAAGCGTCATATCACGACTTGTACCGATAAAAATATCACGAGTTTGCCGGTTTTTGGGGTTTATGCTGGTAATTCGTGATATAGATTTCGCGTAATTTTGCATACTTTATTCTGCTGGTTGAGTCTCCGCTGGCGGATTTTCGACAACAGGATCTGCAGTCGGGGCCGCGGGTTCCGGAATCGTTTCCGCCGGAATTTCCGGCGGCGCGGCTTCGGCCGCGCCGCCTTCTTCCGCTTCCGCATTTTCTGCATTTGAATTTTCAGACGGCGTTTCTTCCGCTGGAGTTGGAGGTGACTCCTCCACGAGAGGTGTCACCTCCGAGGTTGATTCTGATTCCGGGTTGGACTCCGGAGTAGGCGGCGCGCTTTCTGTACCGCCGGTTCCCTCCGCAGGTGCGGGTGCCGGCGCTGGTGCGGGAGCGGGAGCGGAATCGGGAGCGGCCGCAGGCGTGGCAGCCGCGCCCGCAACCTGTCCCGCCAAAAGAGCATCCAACTGCGCGCGCGTCACGCACGTCGAGCCGCTTTCGTCATCCACGCAGAGCTTGCGCGTGTGCACCTCGCCCGCGAAGAATTTCTGTATCCCATTCCCCGCATCAGCGAACCACTTGGCCACCTGCGCGAATATGTTGCGCATGAATCCTTCCATGAACGAACCGGCCACGAAGTCTGTACTGGAGGCCGTCGCAAATCCTGCGAGTTGGCCTAATGCGTGGAGTTGTATGTCGGCAAACGTAAGCTCTGGCTCGATGTACGTCATCACCTGAGTCGAGGTTGAAGTGCCGTCATATGCTTCAAGCGCGAGGCCGATTGTACGAGCAGTGGTCGTCGCCTTCATCGCAAAGCCCGCGACGGACGAAGCGGCGAGCCGGTCGCCAATCGCAATCGACCCGCCTTCAATATTTACCCGCAGCGGGACGCGCCCGAGCATCGCGAGGGCGATGTGCGTACTTTCGCGCGGGGGCGAGCTGGTCGCCAGCGCCGGAGAGTTACCTATCACGGCCGGCGAGGTCGAGATGATGCCGACTACATCCTTGTCGTTGGCACCGTCGCACATGCCATATGTGTCAGGGTCGCTCGTCACCAGGCAAATGAGCGCGCCCTTAGGATACTGCGCGGGCGACGTACCCGGCTTCGGGAGCACGTACTCGGCGTAGTCTGCGCCGCCGCCCGACCACGAGCCGTCGATGAACGCGTTATCGTCACCACGGATGTAAAAGCCATTGTCGGGCGTGCCGTCTTGGTCGTTGGATCCGAGGAGATAGTACCAGCCGGTCGAGTTCGCAGAATTGTTGGCGAGGGTGAGATTCGTACTCGTGAAGCTGTTCCCTGTGTTGAAGAACGCTGCATCATTCTGGTTGGTCGACTCCTCGAGTTTCAAACGCGCATCAGGAATGGCAGTGCCAATGCCGACTTTGCCGCCGCCGTTGAATATTGCGTCATAGGTATGAGTTCCGCCTACATATATCGAGGTGGTCGCGATGCCGAGGTCGTAGAACGACGCTTCTTTTACGGAATTACCCGCGATGAGGATGCCGTAGTTCCATATCTGTGCCGTAGGGCCGGAAATGAGCATGGCGCCCGTGGAGCGCTTGGTGCCGGCGCCGGTGATGCTGAGGCCATACGTCGACGTTGCGAAGTTTCCGTTCCAATCGTACGAGAGGTTGTTGAAGTCGAGCTCGTAGCCGTGCGCGTTCACCGTGCCCGAGCCCGCTTCGAGGGTCGTCACGGTATTGAGGGCCCACACATCGCCCGTGCCGGAAAAGGCGTCCACACCGGCGTACAGCGCGACCTTGTCCCTGTTGGTAACACCCGCAGCGCTCCCCGTATTGCTGACAAGGCCGAAGTTGGCGAGGAACTCGCGCTGGTTGGAAGCCGCCGTCGTACCTTGAACCGAAAGCGTCGAGAGCGTCGCGGGCGAATTGGCGGTGGGGTTCACGGTAAGAGAGGGATTGGAAAGCTGCCGCATCGAACCTTCGAGTTCGAACTTTGCCGTCGGACTCGTCGTCCCGATGCCGACGTTGCCTTGAATTATTAATCCTCCCGTTGGTGCCGCCGTCCCTGCGT
>ERZ1292623.2420-Hain-H51-01um-R1-2420-length-16769-cov-5_pt1 | contig 15479 bp, 18 predicted proteins | sample MGYA00564398_ERZ1292623 | MGnify/ENA primary metagenome ERZ1292623 (study PRJEB36523, sample SAMEA6512633) | groundwater metagenome | collected 2019-01-07 | study: AquaDiva: Metagenomics assemblies of 32 groundwater samples
AAGGGACTTTAATTTGGCCAAAAAATATGGCATTCCTTTAAGGACTTCAATTGTGCCAGATAATGAGGAATTGGCTCATAAGGTCAAAAATTTAGAGGAATGCTATGAGGGAGAAGGTATTTTACACAACTCAATGCAGTTTGACGGTTTAAAGTCGGCAGAGGCAAGACCAAAAATAATTTCCTGGTTAAAGACAAAAGATTTGGCAGAGGAAAAAATTAACTACAAATTGCGCGATTGGATTTTTTCAAGACAGCATTATTGGGGTGAGCCTATTCCAATGATTTTCTGCGACAATTGTCGCAGAAAATCATTGGAAAATTCCCTTGACCTGCAGGGTATCCCGAAGGCTGATAACCAAGAAACAATAACCAATGCCGGATGGATTCCTGTGCCTGAAAAAGATTTGCCTGTTGAGTTACCCAAAGTTAAAAAATATCAGCCGACCGATACAGGAGAATCTCCGTTAGCTTTAATTAAAAATTGGGTCAATGTGAAATGTCCAAAATGTAAAAGTCAGGCAAAAAGGGAAACAGACACTATGCCAAACTGGGCTGGCTCCAATTGGTATTATTTAAGGTATACCGATCCCAAAAACAATAAAAAATTAGCCAATGAAAAGCTTTTGAAATATTGGATGCCGGTTGATTGGTACAATGGCGGAATGGAGCATACCACTTTGCATTTACTATATTCAAGATTTATTTTTAAATTTTTATGGGACATTGGTGTAGTGCCAGAATCTCTTGGTCCAGAACCCTATAAAAAAAGGACTTCGCACGGCATTGTTTTGGGCGAAGGAGGAATTAAAATGTCAAAATCAAAAGGCAATGTTATAAGTCCCGATGATGTAATTTTAAAATACGGAGCTGATACATTGAGAATCTATGAAATGTTTATGGGTCCTTTTGAGCAAATGATTCCCTGGGATTCAAAGGGCATCATTGGATGTCGAAGATTTTTGGAAAAAGTCTATAATTTATCTCATAAAAAAATTGCAAAAACAGATAGCGATAAAAACATAAAAGTTTTACTGAACAAAACGATAAAGAAAGTTTCAGAGGATATTGAGTTGATGAAATTCAATACGGCAATCAGTTCTATGATGGAATTTGCAAATGCTTGGCAGGTTTCGGAAGTTGGTTTAGATAGAGGGGATTCACAGAGATTTTTAGTGATTTTGTTACCTTTTGCTCCTCATTTAACAGAAGAGTTATGGCAGGCATTAAAATTTAAAGGTATGTGCTCTCAGCAAAAATGGCCCCAGTATGATGAAAAATTTATTCAAGATGAAAAAATTATGTTGATGATCCAAGTTAACGGTAAGGTTCGTGATAAGATAGAAACTACTGTTGGCATAGGCCAAAAAGAGGCCGAAGAAATAGTATTAAAAAGCCCCAAAATTAAACAATGGATTAAGGGCAAAAAGACAAAAAAAATAATCTTCGTGCCAGATAAAATAATTAACATTGTCATATGATAAAAAAAGTAGTCATCGCGGTAGCTGGACAAGGAACAAGAATGCTTGAATTGACAAAAGACAAATCAAAACACCTTATAGAAGTCGAAAGACGGCCTTTTTTGGCATATTTGTTAGATAATATTTTAATAGCTGGGTATAGAGAAATTATCTTGGTGGTTGGATTTAGAGAGGATATGGTCAGGGAGTTTTTAAATAGATATAAATTTAAAGGCGCAAACTATAGTATTAAAATTGTTAATCAATTTGAAATATTAGGCCCTAAAGAAAAGGAATACGGCACAGCTTGTCCAGTAAGGTGTGTCAAAGATTTAGTTAATAACGAAAACTTTATTTTTACTTTAGGAGACCATTTTTATTCTGTTAGGGATTTGCAATCAGTTGGTGTTGAAGATGGCTACAACTACGCATCTTGTATAGTTAGTGGTCACCCAGAAAGATTCGGAGTTTTGATGGTAAAGGATGGTTTTTTACAAAGAATTATTGAAAAGCCAAAAGAATTTGTTGGAAACCTAATTAATGTAAGTTTATATAAATTTACCCCAGAGATATTTGATAAGGTTTTTAAAATTGAAAAATCTTCAAGAGGAGAATATGAAATTACAGACGCAGTAAGTTTATTGGCTCAAGAAAAAAAAGTTAAATTACATGAGCTTAAAGATAAAGATTACTGGATTGATTTTGGTAGACCAGAAGACATTAATAAGTTCTCTAATTTTATTAAAAATGGAAATACTAAAACCCTCGCCAAAAACGCTAAATAAGGCAGATTCAATCTTAAAAAATGGCGGAGTGGTAATTTACCCAACTGATACAGTATTTGGATTTTTGGCAGATGCCACAAATAAAAAAGCGGTTGATAAAATATACAAAATTAAAAAAAGGCTAAAATCAAAACCTCTGCCGGTTTTTGTCAAAGATTTGAAAATGGCAAAAGAGCTGACAGAAACTAACGAGAAACAAGAGAGAATTTTGCGTAAATATTGGCCAGGAAAATATACCTTTATTTTAAAAAGAAATGTTAGCAAGGTCCGACCTCGCTTAAGCGAGGTCGGACCTTGGCCTGTTTATGGAGTCAATAAAAAAACTATTGCCATTAGAATTCCAAAATATAAATTCTTGAACGATTTGCTTTTGAAAATCAACAGGCCGTTGGTACAAACATCAGTCAATATCTCATCTAAAAAACCCATAAATAACATAAGCAATATATTGACCACCTTCGGAAAAAATAAGCTGGTAGGGCTTATTATTAATGGTGGGAGAGCAAAAGTTGTAAAACCCTCTAAAATTTTTGACCTTACTTCAAAGCACTTGACAAAGTTAAGGTAAAGATTTATAATTAATAAATAGGGTCTACAAACGGTTTTATGTGAAATCGTACCCTACATCACAGTTCTTTCCACGAAAGGGATGACGCCGATGAAAACAGCATCGAACGCATCTGAGCGGACCCAGGAGCAGAAAAAGAACTTTCGTCGCCTCCTTCAGGAGGTTGGCGACCATGCCGCTGCGGTGGCATGGGACAAGGTTCCCATGGATCGTGAACGGTTCCAGAAGAACGTTCTGGAAAAGATTAACCCAATCCGCGATGCGGTTGTGGATGCGGTCATTGCCAAACTGCAAGAGTTTGCTGCCACAAGACTCAACTACGCCAAAAGCGTGCCCATGCCTGCCAGCGGGGAAATCATCCTCACCGAGCAGCTGCTGCGCGAGAAGTACAACTTCGGTTGGTTTGGCGGTAACTTCCGCCGCCTCCTCTTGGGCAAGAAGCTCAAGGGTGTGCCAGCACGGTCTATCGCCATCCATAACCTAAAGGAGTACTCCACCAACCAGCAGATCAAAAACGAACTGGGCGAGCAAGCAGTCACTTCGTTTGCCTACGCGCTGAATCTCGTTGAGAAACAGCGCAAGGGTGAGAACGGCCCACTGCTCACCAATGGTTACGCCAACCTCATGGTGGTAGAAGTGGAAGAAGAGACAAAAGAAAACGGCCAGAAGGTCATCAAGAAGACTTTCTGGGTCGTCAACTTCTCCTGGAACTCCAGCGACCGCTACTGGGATGTGGCGGCCGGTCCGATCGGCGATCCGGACAGGTGGAACGGCGGCAGCCAGGTTATCTCCTGCGATTCCGAAACTGTGTAGCTTTGTTCCTCTGGAACTCTGCTACTTTGACACTAAGACCCTCTGAAACTTCGAAAGGAGAAGTAAGAGGGTCGTTTTTTTGTACAAAATTATGATATATGATAAGATAGTTGACGAGAATAGCTTTGGCACAATTCCAAAAGTGAGGTCAGACCTCGCTTTTTATCTGGAAAAGTGTAGAATACTTAAATGGTTGATAATGATTATTACCATGTTATAACAAGAACGGTTGGTGATACTATAGTTTTCAAGAACGAAGCAGATTTTTATCGCGGTATTTTTTCTATTTACGAATTTAATAATGATAATCCAGTTAATATTTGGGAAAGAAGAAAAGAAAGGTCAACAGAGAAGAAAAAGCGAGGTCCGACCTCACTTTTTAAATTCACGGCCTTTTCGTTGATGGACTATGGGAATAGTTATATAAAGGAAAAGTTGTTGAGAATTTTTGCTGGGTTAAAATGAATTTTGATTTGTATTTTTTTAATTTAATAAATCAATTTGCCGGAAAATGGCAATGGCTGGATTTATCAGCCATTTTTTTTGCAAAATATTTTGAATATATTCTGCTATTTTACCTACTTTTGTTTTTAGCTAAAAATTCCAAAAAGTATTGGGTAATGGTTAAAGAGGGGCTTTTAACAGCTATTTTTGCCAGGTTTATAATAGGTGAGATTATTTATAAAATATGGTTTAGGCAAAGGCCTTTTGTAAATAAAAGCGCGCACCTGCTTTTGCCCAATTATAATCCGCAGGAGGCATCATTCCCGTCCGGTCATGCTTTGTTTTACTTTGCTTTATCAACAATTATCTACAATTACAACAAAAAAGCCGGAATTTTATTGTATATCGGAAGTTTTTTAATAGTTATTGCCAGAGTCTTTGTTGGCGTCCACTGGCCGTTAGATATTATAGCCGGCGCCATTTTAGGAATTGTGACAGGCTTGCTTTTAAATAAATTATTTAAAATGATAAAATTTTTGAACAAACAAGCTGTGGATAAATAATACTTGCCATTAATGAAGTGGTGTATAATTAGTAAAAGGTCGTAGTATTAATAAATTATGAAAAATAAAATGGGATTAAATTTTTTATTGAGTCCAGAGGGGTTTTTGAAAGTAGGAGGTGCGGTTTTGGTTTTGGTAGCTATATTAGGATTTATTGGGGTCATTGGGCCTGCGACAAATAGTCTTTTTGGTTCTTTTTGGTATTTTGATAATGCCGAAAACTGGGCCCATTTAGTGTTAGGCGTTGTTGGACTTATTGCTGCCTTTGCTTTCCCTGCTGCTTTTAATAAGATTTTAGTGGTTGTTTTGGGATTTATAGGAGTTTTAGTCGGACTTTACAGTGTTTTAGGTTCTGTGCCAGAAGGAACAAATTTTTTGGGCGCTAACCTTCAGAATCCAGCTGATACATTGCTACATTTAGTAGTTGGTGCCTGGGCGCTTGTTGCCGGTTTTAAAAAAGGCAGTTCTACAACAATGTAGTTTGTATTTAGAGTTTAGACAAAAGCCCGCTAAAGCGAGCTTTTGTTTTGACTTTTACTCGTGGTGCCTGGAGTGGGAGTCGAACCCACACGGGCGTAAGCCCACACGATTTTGAGTCGTGATCGTATACCAATTTCGACATCCAGGCTATTTGTTCTCATTTTATCATATTTTCCACCGATTTTCAATCCTTTTTAAAATCACAGTCTTTATTAGAGCATTTTACTTTTTTACTTTTCGTCTCAATTAGAATTGAATTGCATTTGGGGCAAAATTCATTTATAGGTTTGTCCCAAAGGGCAAAGTCACAATGTGGATAATTATTGCAACCGTAAAATATCTTTCCCCTCTTGGTTCTTTTAACAACGATTTGTCCTGTTTTACATTTTGGGCATTTGATTTCTAATTTTTCATTTTCAATAGATTCGGTATGTTTGCATTCAGGGAATCCTGCACAAGCATAAAATCGGCCAAAACGTCCTAATTTTTCTACCATTGGTTTTGAACATTTTGGGCATATTTTATTAGTTTTTATATCCAGGTTTTCTTTAGGCACATCTTCGTATTTTTCTTTTAAATTTTTGGCAAATGGTTCATAAAAATCTTTACAGGTTTTCTGCCAAGAATCTTTGCCTTCTGCCACCTCGTCCAATTCTTTCTCCATTTTTGCGGTGAAATCAATGTCTACTATTTTGGGAAAATTTTTAACTAAAATATCATTAACAATGATCCCCATTTCTGTTGGAAAAAATCTTTTTTGCTCGTTTTTTTGTATATAATTTCTTTCTTGTATGGTGGACAATGTCGGAGCGTAAGTTGAAGGCCTGCCTATGCCATTCTGTTCAAGAGCTTTGACAAGAGTTGCTTCATTGTAGCGGGGCGGAGGTTCGGTAAAGTGTTGTGATGAATTCAACTTTACTAATTCTAAAGATTCGTCTTCTTTAAGCAAGGGCAGTTCATTTTCAGAGAACTTTATCGGGTAAACTTTTAGAAATCCGTCAAACCTCAAAACTTGGCCGTTGGCGCCGAAAGTATAGTTTTTAGCTACAATTTCAACAGATGTCGCGTCAAATTTAGCCTGAGCCATTTGGCAAGCAACGAATCTCTGCCAAATTAAAGTGTAAAGCTTTAACTCACTTGGTCTTACTTTTGATTTAAGCGATTCTGGTGTTTTGGCAGCGTAAGTCGGACGAATAGCTTCATGAGCTTCTTGGACATTGCCTTTGGCTTTGTATTTTCTAAGAGTGTGATAATTTTTTCCAAATGATTCGGTAATGAATTTTCTGGCTGCCAAGAGAGACAACTCTGATAAATTTAAGGAATCGGTCCTATGATAAGTAATATATCCTTCTTCGTAAAGCTTTTGCGCCAAAGACATTGTCATTTTGGCGGGAAAGTGTAATTTCTGCCAAGCGGTTTGTTGAAGAGTACTGGTGGTAAAGGGTGGCAGGGGATTTCTTTTTGTTTCTTTTCTCTCAACTTTTGCCACTCTGTACGCTGCATTTTTCAAGTCAGCCAAAATTTTATCAGCTTCTTTTTTATTTTTTACTTCAAGTTTGTCAACTATTTTCCCATCTTTTTTAATCAAGTACGATTCAAACTCTTTTTGGTTATTGTATTTTTTATCTTGTTTCTTAAGCAGAGCTATGATTTTCCAATACTCGGTTGGTACAAATTTTTCAATTTCTCTCTCCCTTTCAACCACCAATCTGACAGCTACCGATTGTACTCGGCCGGCCGAAAGACCTCTTACCACTTTTTTCCATAAAAAAGGAGAAAGTTTATATCCAACAATACGGTCTAAAATACGTCTGGCTTGCTGAGCATCAACCAAATTCATGTCAATGGATCTCGGATTTTCTAAAGCATCCTTAATGGCAGTTTCGGTAATTTCGTGAAAGACAATGCGTTTTGGATTTTTCAAATCTAAAGCTTCTTTTAAATGCCAGGATATTGATTCTCCCTCACGGTCTTCATCGGTTGCCAGAATAACATCATCTGCTTTTTTAGACTCTTTTTTCAGTAGAGACACGGTTTTTCTTGCCTTAATGGGGATGATATATTTTGGCTCAAAGTTTTTTTCCACATCCACACCAAACTCGGCCTTGGGCAAATCCCTCACATGACCCATACTTGCTAAAACTTTATAATCTTTCCCTAAAAATTTTTTAAGAGTCACCGCCTTAGTAGGACTCTCCACTAAAAGTAAAACCATACTTATATTACATATTACCACTTCTTATGTATACGGCACTTCTTATGTACTATATTTCATACGACCGTTTAAAAAGTGGTACACTATATTTTCTCTATTAGAAATATTTTGACGAAACTATCTAAAGAATATATTTGCAATAATCTTTCTGTTTTTTCAGAAACATCATAAGGAGTTATCCAAACACTTTGCTGGAACATTTTATACCCCAAATTACGCAAAATACTTCTTAGTAAGTCTCTTGATTTTCTATACTTCTCAGGTACATCAAACATTAACATTAACCATTTACCGTCTTTTCTTATCTTTCTCCCCTCCATCTCAAAACTGACCTTCAATAATTTATCAACACCCCTTTTTGTAAAAATAACCGCCTTTTTACTTTCTAAGTTCTTAACTTTTATGTAATTTTTTGTTTTAAGATAGTATATCAACTTTCTAACATAATACTCATCCTTTTGCTTTTGATACTTTTTAAACTCTTGGTTTTTGGGTCCAGGTAACCAATTAGCCATAGTAGGCTGTTTAGTCATAAAATCCAACACATCTCCTACGTTACTTATAGCCTTATAGATATCCCAAAGAAATTTATCGGTAATTGATATTTTCATTTAATTTATTATTTTTATTGTTTGATTCCATTGTACCATAATTATAACGGCCGTTGTATAAATAGTACAATGTTATTTTAGTTTATTCTTAATTACGTTGCTTATTAAGTCGCTTATTGCATTACTTATTGCGTTGCTTAATAAGATGTTTATTTTAGTTGGTTCCATATACGTTGCCTCCTAAGTTGCGTATTTTACCTGAAATTTCCATTAAGGCAAGTGTAGTAGACACTATAGAGGCGTTTAATTTTGTCTTTTCAATAATTTTATCAATATATAAAGGTTCTTGGCTCAAAGCCATTAAAATAAGTTTCTCCTCTTTATTTTCAGCCAACAATTCTTTTTGTTTTGTTATTGGAGCAAGATTCAGTTCTTTTAAAATATCATTGGCATTTTCCACCAAGACAGCACCGTTTTTTATTAAATTATTTGGTCCCCTAGAGTTTGAGGAAAAAATTGGGCCCGGCACAGCAAATATCTTTTTTCTTTGTTCTTTGGCATATTTGGCGGTAATTAAAGAACCAGATTTTTCTTTGCCTTCAACTACCAAAACAGCCAAAGACAAACCAGAAATTATTCTGTTTCTTTTGGGAAAGGTAAAGTTTGAGCCGTGAGTTTTGGGAGGCAGTTCTGAAATTAAGCAACCGTTATTTTCAATAATTTTTCTTGATAATTCTAAATTTTGTTGAGGATAAATACTGGACTCATCCAAACCTGTGCCAAGCACAGCAATTGTTCTTTTTCTTTTTTCTACGCAAATTCTGTGGCTGAAAGTGTCTATTCCAGGGGCCATACCTGAAACAATTGTTAAACCAGAATCGGCTAATTGACCGGCAATTTGCAAAGTTGCCTGTTGACCATAAGGTGAGGGGCGTCTAGTACCAACGATAGCAAAACAGTTTTCCTTTTCGATGAAGTTTCCTCGGTAATACAAAACTTTGGGAGCATCAGGGATTTTTTTTAAAGATTGCGGGTAACCTTTATCTTCTACTGTAATACTTTTTATTTCCTCCATTTTTAAATAGTAGCATATTAACCTTGCATTTTCATATTTTTTCTATAGTATAAATATAGGTCGTTGACAACTCGTTTCTTTCACAAGGAGTCTTATACCATGTTAGAACCCATTGTCTTAACACTATTTATCGATACTTTAATTCAAGATAAAGAGTGTGAATCGCGAACCGATAATGATAAGATTCCTTTATCGGATATTCATTATATTGGCACTCATAAGTTTTGCAGTGGACTTGTTCGTGCCTTCCAAACTTCGCCGGGTCATTATTCTATTGTGTGCAAGCATTGTTGTTTGAGAATGATGGTGCCAAAAGAGATTGATACCTACGGAAAATTACGTCAGTGGTGCCGACAGATAATAGAGTCAAAAAGATTGAGAAAACCAAATTGATAGTTTACGATTAAGTCATACTCCGATGCAATAAGAAACAACCAGCGGTTTTTACCTCTGGTTTTTTTATTTTTTTGGAGTATAATAAATATAGTTCTTTATCTTATCAACTCTCACTTGCAAGGAGGTGGGACATGGGCATGAAGACCGCGGTTACAATGAGGTATCAGTCTTTCAACTTTACGTTATCACTGATAAGATCTAAAAATAACTTTGATGACGAAGAAGTAGAAAGGGCTTTAATTACCGCAGATATAAAAAATGATATGGGAAAGATGCTTAGCTACTTAGGAAGATATCGTCCCGAACTGCTCGAAAAATACCGCCAGAGGCATAAAAAGTAAAGAATTAAGCCAGGAGCTTTTGAAGATTTTTTCAAAAGCTTTTTTTATTTATATTTTTCAACTATAGCATAAAAAACTTATTCACAATAAACCTATTGCATAAAGGCTTCGGGGGGGGTATATTAAAAGAGTATATTTAATATTTGGTCGACAGAGGATCAACTACTATAATAAATAAAGAAATGAAAAGCGAAAAAAGTTATTTTAGGTTGATTATCCTCACAAGCGTTTTGGTAAGCTTAGCGATAAATTTTTTATGGACATCGATTCTTTATAGTAGTGGTTATTTAAAATAAACTATTTATGAAACAAAAGAAAGTATTTTGGGCCTTAATTATTTTAGTTTCGTTGGTAGCAGTGGGCACGAGCATATGGTGGAATATTGCCACTACTCCTAAGAAATCAAGAGCTACCTTGGGTCCAGTAAACTTGGTGTGTAGATGTCAATGTGATGGCCAGTCTGGTATAGGAAATTTATGTTATGAGAAATGGTTCCAGCTTCCTGATGGAAAATGGGCTTGTAATGATTTTAATTTTGATTCTCCCGCAACTTCAACTACTGATTGCAGTAAGTTAAATGGTACAGCTTGCACAGGTTATGTTCCAGTCCCTGAACTTGGAATATATCCAGGCAAATTAGCTGATTGCACCCTTACTGCTATTTCTAGTCAATAAAACTCCTAATCAACTAAAAAACGCTCTTAAGAGCGTTTTTTAGTTGATTACAACATCTTCTATTGATTATACTCATTCATCGTTTTTTCTAATCCGCTTTCAATTAAAAAACAAAGAGCGTCATAAGTTTTTTCAATTGTTTCATTGATGATTTTTTGTTCTTCTCTGTTGAAATTTTTGACTACAAAATTTTCTGGATTTTTAGGCTTACCTTTTATTGGTTTTATTCCCAGACGAAAACGTACAATATTTTTATTACCGACGGCTTTTATAATTGATTCAACTCCCTTATGGCCAGCCGAACCGCGATTTTTCACTATTTTTAATGTTCCCAGTGCCAAATCAATGTCGTCGTGTATAACTATAAGGTTGTCAGATTTTAGGGAGTAGCTTTTAGTAATCTTTTTGACAGCCGTGCCCGAATTATTCATAAATGTCTGGGGTTTTACCAAAAGTATTTCTACACTATTGTAATTTTGACGATCGTCAGAATTGTCAGAGTACGATTTATTTATTATTTGCCGGGAGATAAAAGAATTAAACTTTTTTGATAACTTGAAATCGGGAAAATTATTTTTTAAAGCGAAAAAATCAACAGCCATAAAGCCGGTATTGTGGCGAGTGTTTTTGAATTTATCACCAGAGTTACCTAAGCCTACGATTATTAACATATTGTCAGCTATTTTATCATTTTTTATAATATCTTGACAACCTTTTTTGCAGGAGTATCATTGAATAATCGCCCTTTTTACAACAGAAAGGAGGTGTTTATAAGATAGAGAAGATAGCACTGCGATGATCAAGGGATGGAGCAGAGAAGAGGTGTTTTTGTGTCTGGACAGAACGGGACACGGAGGCAGCGTCGTTTCCGCATCGTGTTTCCTAGGAAAAGGAGACTCGTCATGTCGCGGTCTGGGTATAGTTCTTCTCGTACTCGTTCGTCAGTCAATCTGACGTCGGTCGAAGAAAGGTCCCTCATCGAAAAAGGCATTGATTCGTCAACTCCCCTCGGCGAGATCGCCATTGCCCTAAAGGAGATGAGGCAAAGATCTGGTCGTTATTCCTCGCATGAGGAATGTGACAAAGCTGTCTGGTCGGTTATTCTTGTAACCGCAAACGCCTGACGGAGGGACTCGGGGTCGAAATAGAGAAGAGGCATTTTCTTTTCCGCACCCGTTTCTCTTTTGGATAGGAGACTCGTCATGTCGGGCATTACTGACAATGGAACTCGGCGTTCTAAGAGGTTTTCTCTGGAAAACCTCATCGTCCAGGAGGCAGAAGCCAGATTCAATGGTACTGTCTTTAACCCGAAGAACATCGGGAAACTCGCTGAGCACTTCCGTGTCAGCCGGAAAACAGTCCGAAGAGTCCTGCGAAAGAATCGCAGGAAACGAGGCAAAAACGGAGCCAGACGGCGCCAGTGGCTGATCACCCATGTTCACTAAGCCCCTCTGTTGTTTTCGTCTAAGAGCTGTGTATGATACATGCACAGCTCTCTTTTTTTACAGTCTTGCATTAGATTAAAAAAAATGCTAAAATGTCGCTATAATGAACGGAGAATTTATTAAAATAAATCCAGAACCTAAAAACACAAAAGATGAAGATAAAGGCATAAAGAAATACTTTCATGTTATTTGGGAGTTTTTAAAAATAGTTGTTGTTGCGGCTATTATAGTATTGCCTATCCGTTATTTTATTTTCCAACCTTTCGTGGTCAAAGGAGAATCAATGGCGCCTAATTTTCAGTCAGGGGATTATTTGATAATTGACGAGATTTCTTATTTTATTTCTGAACCTAAAAGGGGTGATGTGGTGGTATTAAAGTATCCTTTAGACAACAGTCAACGCTTCATAAAAAGAATTATTGGTCTGCCAGGCGAAACAATTGAGATTAAAGACGGCAAAATAAGCATTTTAAAAGATAATCAAAACATAGTTTTAGACGAAAGTAAGTACCTGCCTGACTTCAAAGATACCGAAGGTAACTTGCGAATTACATTAGAAAATGATGAATATTTTGTCTTGGGCGATAATCGGCAGTTTTCTTACGACTCAAGAAGGTGGGGAATATTGCCAAGAAAAGACATTATCGGAAAAGCGATTTTTAGGGTTTTTCCTCTTTCTCAAATGACATTAATCCCAGAACCAAATTATTAGTGCAAAATCTAGAATCTAGAATAAGAAACGTTAAGATTCTATTTTCTAATTTCTATTTTCTCAATTAATGACTAAAATAAAACTGCAAAGTTTATCAGGAATGCACGATATCTTGCCCCAAGACCAACCTTATTTTAGAAAAATCCAAAAATCTGTGGAAAATATTGCCAATTATTATAGTTTTCAGAGAATAGATACGCCTATTTTAGAGTATGCGGAAGTTTTCTCAAAAGGTACTGGTCCCACCACTGATATCGTTGAAAAAGAAATGTATACATTTAGAACCAAAGGGGGTGATTTGGTTGCCTTAAGGCCGGAATTTACCCCGTCTATAGCCAGGAGCTACATTGAACACGGAATGCACAATCTCCCCCAGCCAGTAAAATTGTGGACTGCAGGACCCTGTTTCAGGCACGAAAGGCCTCAGGCAGGCAGGTACAGGCAACTATGGCAGTTTGACGTAGAGGCATTAGGGGAAAAAAATGCATCAGTAGATGGCCAAATTATCCAAATGAGCTACGATATTTTAAAAGACTTATCGTTTAAAAATATTACTATTGAGGTAAATAGCATTGGAGACCAGGAATGCCGTCCCTATTTTAGGAAGATTTTAACCAATTATTTTAGGTCAAGAAGGACTGCTCTGTGTTCAGATTGCCAGAGAAGATTAAAAGAAAGTCCATTGCGGATATTTGACTGCAAAGAAGAAAAATGCCAAAGGATAAAAGCGGGCGCTCCCCAAGCCATAGACCATCTTTGTGAAAACTGTCACGCCCATTTTAAACAAGTATTAGAATTTTTAGACGAGTTAGAACTGCCTTACACCCTAAATCCTTATTTGGTAAGAGGATTGGATTACTACACAAAAACAGTTTTTGAAATTTTAGAAAAGAGCGAAACTGGTTTGGCTCAGGGTAGTTTGGTGGGCGGAGGCAGGTATGACGGTTTGGTAAAAATTTTGGGGGGCAGAGATACTCCTGCTTGTGGAGCAGCCGGGGGGATAGACAGGATAATAAATATAATGAGAGAGAAGGATGTTAAGACGGAAAAAAAGCAGGAAAAACCGAAGATATTTTTGGCTCAATTAGGCCAGTTGGCAAAAAGAAAAAGTTTAAAACTTTTTGAAGAATTTAGGGCTGCTAAAATTCCCATTGCCGAATCTTTTTCCAAAGATTCGCTCAAAACTCAATTGAAAATAGCCGATAAAATGGAAATAAGATGGGTTTTGATTTTTGGCCAAAAAGAGGCCTTAGAGAATTTTATAACCCTACGGGATATGAAAACAGGGGTTCAAAAAGAAATAAAACTTAGCAAGGTCGTACAAGAAATGAAAAAGAAAGTTAAACGAACGTAGTGAGTTTAATCCGCCTAAATTTTTGCCCTCAAGTTAAACATACTTTCATCAACAAAATAATAAATGCAAAAACTTAGGCAGGTGATTTACTCGCTTCGCTCATAAATCATGGCTTTGGAGGTAAAAAGAAAAGATAAAGAAAGTCCTCAGAATTTGGTACATCGTTTTACCAAGACTGTTCGTCAGTCAGGTATTTTGCTTGAGTTGAGAGAAAAACGGTTTCACAAAAGGCCAAAGTCAGTTTTGGCAAAAAAGAGGTCAGCTCTAAGAAGAGTGAAATTGATTGCAGAAAAAAAGAGACAAGAGAAACTAAGTAAGCCTAAATAACCAAAAAAACTAAAATAACCAAACTTCAAATATTCAAACAAGTTTGATTATTGGATACTAAATAATTGATTATTGTTTGGTGTTTGGTGTTTGTCTCTTGGTTAATGGTAATTATTTTTCAATGCTGAAAAATAAAATACAATTAGATGCTACCAAATCCCTAAAACAGGGTGACCAGGAGCTGTCTGGTGTTTTACGCTTGGTATTGGCAGCCATAACTTCAAAAGAAAAAGAAAAGAGGTACAAAATTTTCTCCCTTCGGGAGATGTCCCGTAGGGACACAAAAGATGATGCAGATAAATCAGAAGAAGATTTGATTAAAAAATCAGAGTTGAGCGATGACGAAGTCATTGATACTATTTCTTCTGAAATAAAAAAAAGAAAAGATGCTATAGTTTTGTATGAGAAAGGAAATCGACCCGAGTTAGCCCAAAAAGAGAAAAAAGAAATTGAAGTTTTGCAAAAATATTTACCAGAACAGTTGTCTTTGGAAGAATTAAAGAGGTTGGTGCAAGAATCGGTTAGTAAGGTTGGCGCTAAGGAAGTTAAGGATATTGGTAAGGTAATGGCCGACTTAATACCAAAAGTGAAGGGTAGAGCAGATAATACAGAAGTCAGTAGGATCATAAAAGAATTATTGTCCCAATAAAATATTAAAAAGGCGGGTAAATATCCCGCTTTTTGTTCTATTTTTAAATATATTATAAAATACAGAATTATGCCCCGTTAGAAGTCTTAATGAAATAGTAAGGACTTCGGGGGATAAAATAGGCAATTAAGATATAAATAGTAATGAGTGTGCAAAAATTATTTTGTACAAAATAATTTTTGCTCAGGACTTCTAACGGGGTATGATTGAGATAAATAATCTTACTAATTTTGCTGTGGATAAAAAGTTTTTTTTAGGTGTTGCAAAAAAAGTCTTAAAAGACGAAAATAGAGAAATGGAAAGTTTGTCCATTGCTTTTGTTAGTCCGGAAGAAATACGAAAACTGAATAGAAAATACAGAGGCAAAGACAAACCAACGGATGTACTTAGTTTTGAAAAGGTTTTAGACTTAAAGGAGGAATTTAGCGAGGTTGTTGTATGTCCTGAGGTAGTCAGAAAAAATTTAAATCACTCTCAAACATTAAAAAAAGAATTGGCAAAAGTTTTGATTCACGGCATATTGCATCTATTAGGATACAACCACGAAATTTCGAAAGTACAAGAGCAAATGATGTTTAAGAAACAAAATTATTATTTATCAAAGATTTGAGCTTTAGCGAAAACCCG
>ERZ1292623.2747-Hain-H51-01um-R1-2747-length-15479-cov-9_pt1 | contig 15479 bp, 8 predicted proteins | sample MGYA00564398_ERZ1292623 | MGnify/ENA primary metagenome ERZ1292623 (study PRJEB36523, sample SAMEA6512633) | groundwater metagenome | collected 2019-01-07 | study: AquaDiva: Metagenomics assemblies of 32 groundwater samples
ACACATCTACAAACTTCACTTACAATCAATTACAAGCAATTGTGATTTCTCCTCTATCATTGACCTGGGCTACTGTATCTCCTGGAAATACTAATCAAACTTCAAATAATGACCCTACTATAATAAATAACACAGGAAATTATAATATTCCAAATATGACTGTAAATGGTATTAATCTTCACGGAGATGTTGATAGTTCAGTATTTATAGGCGTTAGAAATGTAACTGTCGGAAATAATACAGGAAGTAGTGCTGAATGTGATATCTCTGGCCCAAATAATGCAACAAGACTTTCAAATGCGACCGATATACAGATAGATAACACTATATTAAACAAAGGCAATCATACCATAAACAATAATCAAACAGGACAAGAACTACTTTATTATTGTTTTACAACAATTCCCTCAACTACATCCTCACAAACATATTCCACAACTAATGGAGGAGCCTGGACAATAAAAATAACATAATACTAACAAAATGTTAATGGAAAATAAATTAAACAAAGATACCTTGCTAAATTATGCCAAAATTAAATTTAATAAAAGTAAATTGCTTTTAAAGCAAAATCATCAAATGAAAAAATTAATTTTTTTGGAATTTGTAGTTTTTTTAATTTTATTAGTTAGTTTTGTAAGTTCTGTTGGTGTTGCCTCTCCAGTTTGGCAAGGAAATCCTTTGCGAATTTCTCCTGGAGAAACTAGAACTGTGAATTTAGAATTGCAAAACATGGTAGGTGATGAAGATGTTACAATAAGAGCGGCTTTAAAGAGAGGATTTGAGATTGCAAGTACAAAAGAAAAAGATTATTTTGTAAAAGCTGGAACAAAAGATACATTAGTGCCAGTTATTGTAAGTATTCCAGAAGATATACAAGTTGATACAACTTATCAAGTTACAGTTTCATTTCTAACTGTCACTCCTGGCTCTAGCGGAGGAGTTGCTTTAGGAACAGGAATAGACACTACTTTTGATGTATTAGTTGTAGAATTACCAGTTGCACTAGCTCCAGAAAAACCAAAACTAGAAATATTCTCGATAATCGCAGTTGTAATTATTCTTACTGCAATTATTCTGATAGTTTGGTTTTTTTTGAGAAGAAAAAAACATTCGAGAATAAAAAAATAATTATCATTATTAAAGCTAGTTCCAACTATGGCTAAGGAATCAGCCAATTAATTCAATTGTTTAAATGCAAGTAACTCTCTAGATGATATAGCTATTTTATCGGCGTTTCTTATTATTAATATTTCATAATACATTTTTCGGTTAGCTAATTGTTCGGCGAACTATAGCTTAAAAATTAAAAAATCTTAAATAGTTGTTTTAGTTTCTCTAAATATGAAAAAAGGGCTGATTTTATTTATTATCTTAATAATAATCTCTTTATCCTTTGTATTTGCAGTTATAACTGGAGATATAATTACTGGCAAAGCTTCAAGTCAGCAAACAAATGCTTCTGTAACAGTTACAGGAGGTTTTCCTGCATTAAAAATTATTAGTCCGGAAAATAAAACTTATTCTGTTGCCAGCATTTTATTGAATTTTTCAGTAGGTGGTCAGGAATCAATATGGTATAATTTGGATAATTCAGCTAATATAACCATTAATGGTAGTATAACCTTTAATACTTCTACCGGGAGCCATATACTTTATTTATTTGCAAATAGTAGCAATGGAAATGTAACTTCAAAAAATGTTAGTTTTAATGTTGAAATTCCTACCAGTGTAACTGGTTCAGGAGGAGGTGGAGGAGGTGGACTTGGTACAGGTATACCAGGAGAAAGTAAAAATCAAACTATAAATGAATCAAGAGGAATTTTATTTGAAATAGACAATAATAAATTTAACCTCACTATTACATTAGGAGATTCAATAACAGAAAAGTTCAAAATAAAAAACCTTAATGAAAATAATTTAAACATAAAAATAAATGTCGAAGGAATAGCAGATCTTATAGACATTGAAGATTCTATTTCACTTAAGGGTTTTGAAGAAAAAAATATGAAATTCGTAGCATTCGCACCTAAACAATTAGTAGTTAGATCAGGAAAGATTATATTAAATTCTGACTCACTTAGCAAAGAAATATTAATTACTATTAATCCCAAAAGTCCTTTAATTCCTGAAGAAACAAAAGAAGCTGTTGAAAAAATATTTGATTTAATAGCGAATCAAACAAGAGAGCCGCTTAAATCACCAGAACTTTCTTGTGATGATTTACAAAGTTTATCAATAATAGAATTAGAAAATGCATGTTATAATTCACAAACAGAAGATATAGAACTAATAATCAGTAGAAAGCAATATGATATAATTATTGATTCACTTACTTTTGTAATAAGCGGGGATTCTGAATCTATTTGGACCTGTGGTAATTCATGTGGTGGTTGTGATATCCTAGAATTTGGCGAAATAAAAGCCTATTATTTCTCTCCATTAAATCCTGAAAAACAGGAAATAGCTAGATTATATGTTTCTTCTTGCGAAATAGGAGAAACAGAGATTGTTGATTGTCCTATTTAGCCCTATTATTGTTTCTAATATATTTTTTATTCAGAAATAATGGTTATTCTATTAGGTATTTCAAAGATAGAGGAATCTCTCTATAAGAATTAAAATTTTATTTTAGTATTTGAGATCTATAAATATTATTTTTTTGTATCAAAATGCCTTTTTACCGAAAACCCCCTTCTTTTGTATAATACATATATAATAAGTAATATTTATAAAGGATTATACATATATAATAAGTAATGGGAAGGGGTCACATAGAAAGAGCTGTAGCCAAGCTCAAAAAAGAGGTAAATAGATACAAACATTACAAAACTCGAATTCTTAACTATCTTGAAAATCTTAACAACAGGCACATAAACAAAGAGATAACTCATTATGAATACCAGCAATTATTAAATCAGAGATTTGATGGGAATACAATACAGGAATGGATTGATTATTACGACTTTCATATAAAAAAATATGAAAAAAAGATAGAAAATGAGCTAGCAAAGGAGATAAAAAAAGCCAGGAAATTTAAAAAAAATAAGATCCTTCTCATAATTTCTTCTATTTTCATTGCTTTTCTTTTAATTCTTTCTGCTATTCATCCTCCCATTATCACGGGATTTTTTAAACAATCAATCACAAATTCATCTTTAAAACAAATACAAGAAAAAGCTCTTGAAGATTCTAGTCCTTCTCAAGAGCTTTTTCTTAAGAAAATCATTTCTAATATTATTTCAACTATCTCAAAAATCTCAAAAATTATCTACAATACAATTACCGGTTTTATAATTGAAGAGCCGCTGGAAGAAAAATCAGAAGAACCATTAGAAGAATTACCGCCATCAATCTCAGAAGAAGAACAAGAGGCTCAAGAAGATTCGACCCCTTCTCAGGAGCCTCCTTCTTCTGAAGAAATTCCTTCTGAAAATACAACGATTTCTGAAGAAAACATAACAATTCCAGAAAATATCGCAAAACAAGAGACAAACATAACACCAAAAACATCAGAACCATTACCTTCCGAAGAAGAACAAGAGGCTCAAGAAGATTCGACCCCTTCCCAAGAGCCTCCTTCTTCTGAGGAGAATATTACAATACCAGAACTTAATATCACTCCAGAAATAACCACAGAAATTCCTCTAAACATCACAATCCCTGAAGAAAACATAACCATAACTACCCCTAAACTAATCAAACAAATCCCAAATCTAGAAATAGAAAAAAATACTTATATTCATCTAAAAATATCAGATTATTTCTTAGAAGCAGAAAGATTTTATTTCTTACAATTACAAAATATCTCAACAACTACCTTTGATCATACAATAAAAATTACTCCAGATGAAAATTTCATAGGAACAAGAACAAGCAAGATTATAGCTGTAAATGAATTCGGCTCAACAGAAAGCAACTTCTTCAATATAACAGTATTAGAAATTATCAAAAAACCAATTTTAATTAAAGAAATTCCAGATATAAAAATCAATAAAAACAGTTATACTACAATTAACTTAGAAGAACATTTCAGAAAAGGAGAACAATTCTTTTTCCTTCAGACAAAAAATATAACAACAACTATATCTAACAACATTCTAAAGCTCACTCCAGACAAAGATTTTACAGGAATTAGAACATCTAACATTCTAGCTATAAATGAATTCGGCTCAACAGAAAGCAATTTCTTTAATATAATTGTTGAAGAAGCTCCAGAAGAAATTCCAAAACCAGAAATCAACATCACTCCAGGAATTCCTCCAAATATCACCATCCCTAAAAACATAACTATAGAAGAATTCCAGGAAAATATAACCCTGGAAATTAATATTACTCCAGAAGTTAACATCACCTTAAAAATTCTATTAAACATTACAAATATTTCTACTCTCCAATTCAAAGCAATTATCAACAAGCCGACAAAATGGATTAAAACAATTAACGTTGAACAAGTTAATCTAACTAATCTTACTATAGAACTTCCAAAAGAAGCTAATAACATTTCTATAAAAACTGATGAAGAAATTCAATTTGTTTTAAATGAATTGCAAATTTTCAATACAACAATTGAAACATCTAATAGAAATGATTTATTATCAGGAGCAATAACAGGAAATGTTGCTCTAGATATCTCAAATAGTCAAGGAATTATTACTAGGTTTTGGAACTGGATGATTAACTTTATTAAAAATTTATTCAGATCTCAAATAACAGGAAAAGTTATTCAAGAAACAGAATTGCAGGAAGAAATTACTGAAACAGAAAATAGCAAGATAATTGATATTGAGCAGATTGTTAATCAAACTCAAGCAAAAGAAATTGCTATAGAATATTATACTAATGGACCTATTTCTTCTGAAGAAAATATTTCAAGAGGAAAAAGAATTGTTGTCTCAGCCATAACTGAACTAAATTATTCAGATGTCTTAACATTTGCAGTAATTCCAGAAAAATATAATCTAGGAGAAGAATCAAGAATTAAAGTTTACTGGAGAGAACAAAATACTTACATTAACTTCAATGCTTATGATCTTAATAACAATAATAAAATAGATTACATTGAATGGATTACTCCTTATCTTTCTAATCAAACTTTTGATATAATTCTTATTACAAAAGCAGAGCATTTAGATGAAAATAGAAATTTTATTTCAGATATTTATGAAGAAGTTAAATCTTTAGATAATAATTGGAGTGAAACTATTAACAATACTCATTATGTCAGAGTTACTTTTGAAATACCTCTAACCTCAAATAGGGATATAACTATTTTCCCAAGAACTGTTTCTGGAAATCCAAGAATCGAAGTTTATGAGGTTAATGGAAGTAATTTAATAGCAGAATTTACTTCTATTAATGATAATACTTATAATAAAGTTTTTTTAACAAATTTAGGACAGGGGCAGTGTTATGATAATGAGACAGAAGTATTAACTGAAAAAGGTTGGAAGTTATTCAAGGATTTGACAGAAAAAGAAAAAGTCCTGACTTTGAACCAAAAAACACTAGAAAAAGAGTGGAAAAAGCCAACAGAGTATCAAACATTTGAGCATGATGGAGAAATGTATAGGATTGAAACAGTTGATAAAGAAGGTAACATTGGTGAGTTAGTAGTTAGTCCTAAACATAAGGTTTATAGTAGTATTCAAAATAATTCAGAAAATTCAGATTTATTGAAAACTTTTATTTCTGATTGTTTTTTAAGTTCTTTATCTTCAGAGACTATAGCAGCATTTAATTCAAGTGATAAAGCAAGGAAATCAATATCTTTAGGGTGTTCTGGGAGTAAAGAGCGTGCTTTAGTTACATGTTTAGAATATCTTGAAAAGGGAACAAATGTAACAACTTTTTTTAATTTTTTCTTGAATTCTTCAAATTCGTCAGATGTTAATTTTGTTTTTTCTAATATTTCTGATTTATGCTTATCTAGCTCTTTTAATGCAAATTCTGGAGAGTATATGTCATGCTCTGCTAGTAATAGTCTTTTTATTAAAGAACCTTTCCAGAAAAAAGAATATAGTTGGTTAGTATCTAATACAAGTTTCATTTATAATAATCTTTTGGATTTAAGCTCTTCTAATCTATGTTGTTTGGCTAATTCTCCTAATTCCAGGGCATCTTTTTCAGTAAATTCGCTTTTATCCATTTTTGATTCAAGGAAATTTATTAGTTCAAGCCTATCTAGTAATTTAAGGGCAGATCTTTTAAATACTAAAGGCCAGTTTATTTCAGGATGTGATTCAATTTGTGATTTTAATTCTTTTGACAAAGGTATTCTTAATTCTTCCATCTTAGATATAGAAAAAAAAGATTATTTAAGTTTTTCTATTGATGATTTTTCCTTAACTTCAATAACACAGGTTTATGAACAAGTAAATCAAAAAAAACAAGTTTATTTTCTAGATGAAAATAACCGGCCTATAAAAGTTAAATCAATTATCAAGGAAGATTATGATGGAAAAATTTATGGAGTTGATGTTGAAAATGATGTTGTTTTAGTAAGAAAAAAAAACAGCACCCCTATCTGGTCAGGAAACTCAGAAACCTACAGCCAGGACACATTTGATTTAAGAATTGTAAATGGCAGTATACAATTAGACCATATAATTGATCCATCACATGCAGTTTTAATAAGTGCTGATGCATCAAATAATGCAACATCAGGAAGTAATACCTCTTTTAGATTTGATTCAGGAAGAAACATAGTAAGATTAAATTCAAACAGATTAGTTGCATTTTGGGGAGATGAAACTGCTGATGGTAGATGTTCTAACTCAGATGATGAAGGGGTAACTTGGAATTCAGGACTGGAAAATACAGGAACTCATATAGGTCCAGCAATTGCAACTAATGGCTCTGGTATTGTTTATGTTCTTACTGGTGAAACAGGAGCTGGAGATACTAGCTTTGGTTATAATACTTCTAATAGCTGTGGAGTTCCAGCAACTATGGCAGATGTCAGTGCATCTCTTACATCACAGCTTAATATTGCTGATGTTGCCTATGATGGAAGCAATAATAGATTTGTTCTTTGCTCTCCAGGATTAGATTTTGATTTAGATTTTGCTTATTCTTCAGCAGTTACAGGTGAAACCCTTACTTGGACAGCTGCTGCAGCAATAAGCGGAGCAGCAACAATCATGTCTTGTGCAATTGATGTAAATGATAATGGAAATGTTTTCATTGCAGCGAAAAATAGCGGGGCTAATAGCATAACAGTTTATAATTCATCAGCAGGAACATTTGCAACCACTACATCAACAACAGTATATGGTATTGATGTCGAAGATGTTCATTTAAGCATAAGAGGAACAAGCATTTTAATTACAGCAATAGAAGTATCAACTTCTGATTTAGTTGTTATTAACAGTTCAGATGGAATAACCTATAGCAATGCAACATATGCTGGAACATTTAAAGACGCGCAAGGATGTATCGATGAAAATAATAATTCTCATATAATATTTGTAAACAATACTGGAATTGATTATGTAAAATACTGGTCAAATGGCTCTTTTGGTTCATTAGAAACAGTAACAACAAATGGAACAGAAAGATTTCCTTCTGTAAGATGCACTAACTTTCCTTCAAATAATAGACTTGGAACTACTGAAATGGAACTTGTCTATACAGATACAGCAACAAATATTTATTTTACTAATTTCTCGATTAATACTACAATTCTAACCTTCGTAAAACCAACCCCATTTAGCGGAGATTTAGTTTATGAAGGAAATTTATTAGTTAATATCACTTTTTCAGATGCAGCTAATGCATCCATTTACTTATACAATTCAACTAAAAATCTAATAAACAAAACAACCTCTACTTCTTCACCTTTTTTCTTGAACTTCTCAAATTTAAGTTCAGGAGTTTACTTTTTTAATGCAACTGCTGTAGATTCTTTAAGTAATGTTAAAAAAACTATTACTAGAAATGTTCTTATTATTAATCCTAATTCAACTGGAAATGGTTCTGTAAAATCATCATATAAAATTAATAGCTCAAGATTTGGAAATGGAAGTGAGTTGTCCGGTGATCGTTTTGGAGTAAGTGTCTCAAATCTCGGAGATTTAGATAGCGATGGAATTCAGGATATTGCAGTTGGTGAATATTTTAATGATGATGGAGGAGCTGAAAATGGTGCTCTCTGGATAATGTTTTTAAACACTTCTGGAGGAGTAAAATCATCATATAAAATCAATTCATCTAGATTTGGAAATGGAAGTGAGTTAAGTGGTGATAGTTTTGGGAATAGTCTTTCTAATCTCGGAGATTTAAACAATGATGGAATACAGGATATAGCTGTAGGAGAATATTTGAATGATGATGGAGGAAATAGTAATGGTGCTCTCTGGATAATGTTTTTAAACACTTCTGGAGGAGTGAAATCAGAATATAAAATTAATAGCAGTAGGTTTGGAAATGGAAGCGAATTATCTGGTGATAATTTTGGAATAAGTGTTTCTAATTTAGGAGATCTAAATAATGATGGAATACAGGATATAGCTGTTGGAGAATCCCAAAATGATGACGGAGGAACTGATAATGGAGCTGTTTGGATATTATTTTTAAATACATCTGGAGGAGTGAAATCAGAATATAAAATAAATGAAAGCAGGTTTGGAAATGGAAATGAGTTATCTACAGATTTTTTTGGTTTTAGCGTTTCTAATCTCGGAGATTTAAATAATGATAATATTACTGATATAGCTGTAGGAGAATATTTGAATGATGATGGAGGAAGTCAGAATGGAGCTGTTTGGATATTATTTTTAAATACATCTGGAGGAGTGAAATCAGAATATAAAATTAATAGCAGTAGGTTTGGAAATGGAAGCGAATTATCTGGAAATAGTTTTGGATCAAGTGTAACTAATCTCGGAGATTTAGATAATGATAATATTACTGATATAGCAGTTGGAGAATATTTAAATGATGATGGAGGAACTGACAATGGAGCCGCCTGGATATTATTCTTAAATACAACTGGAGGAGTAAAGTCATCATTTAAAATCAATTCATCAAGATTTGGAAATGGAAGCGAATTATCTGGTGATAATTTTGGAATAAGTGTTTCTAATCTCGGAGATCTAAATAATGATGGAATACAAGATATTGCTGTCGGAGAATATTTAAATGATGATGGAGGAACTAGTAATGGGGCTGTCTGGATATTGTTTTTGAATAGAAGTGAAATTGCTGCTGACACAACCCCTCCAAGTGTAACCTCATTAACAGAAGATCCTAGCGATCCTGCAATATATTCATTAAATGCTGTTTATGAATTCAACACAACAATAACAGATGCCTCAACAATAAGTTCTGTCCAATTAGAATTTAATGGTGTTAATTATACAGCATCGGCTACTGGAAATGTCTATAATGCAACAATATCAAATTTAGCTGTTGGAACATTTAATTACAGATGGTTTGCAAATGATTCATTAGGATATACTAACAACAGTGAAACAGGAACTTATACAGTTAATCAGCAGGGAGGAGAAGTTAATACTTTTATTAATGGAACTAGGAGTAATTTCTCTGCTAATAATGGAACTGCAAATCAAGATAGATATTTGAATGCTAGTTTAATTAATGGAACTGGAAATATTCAATTATATGTTAACGGCAGTTTGTATAACAATGGAACAAGTCCTATTTTTAACATTACTAATCTTTCAATAGGATTTTATAATATTACTGGAATATATCTTGGAAATACTAACTTTACTTCTGATACTGAAGTATGGTGGGTTAATGTAACAATAGCCGCTGCCAACAACCCTCCTCAAATAGTAACTGTTTTCAACAATTCTATGACAAGCCTTTCATCAGGTCCAAATGAAGCTCCTAGCTATACATCTGTTATTATCAATTTTTCAGTTACTGATGCAGATGGAGCCTCTACTTTAAATAGTTCAACAGCAACTATCAATTTCACAAGATCAGGTGAAACTACAAGACAAAATACTAGCTGTTCTCAATATCAATCATCTGGAAATAATGCAAATTATACTTGTAATGTAACAATGTGGTGGTGGGATGGTGGTGGAACATGGAATATTACTGCCTTTATTTTAGATAATAGTTCAAGTGCTACTAGCAATTCTTCCACAAACTTTTTTGTCGGCTCAAGAACAGCTTTTGTAATTTCTCCAACTAGTTTATCCTGGCCGGGATTAGCCCCAGGCTCATCAAATAAAACCTCTAATAACGACCCATTAATATTAAACAATACAGGGAACTACAACATTAGCTTAAATGAAATAGGAATTAATGCAACAGATCTTCTAGGAGAAACAGACAGCAATTTTGGAATATGGGCAGGAAATATATCTGTATCAACTTTTACTGGAAGTTCAGTGGAATGTAATACTTCTTCTATAAAAATGAACTCATCAATTTTCACAAACATTACTAGTTCAATACTTACTAAAGGAAATTTCACTACAAATAATGGAACAGCTCAAGAAGAATTATATTTCTGCATAAGAACTATAGGAAGCGAGTTAACAGCTCAATCATATTCAACAGCAAATAAAGGTTCTTGGACAGTAAGAATACTATTAGTTGCTGTATCTTTAAGAAAATTAAGAAAGAAAAAGTCTAGACTTGAAAGAAATATATCTATACCTATAACAATATTCACAAGCAGGCTTGGAGCATTAGAGGCAATTAGTAAGTACATGAAAGAAAATCTAGGAACTAGCTATCATAAGATTGCAGAGCTATTGAATAGAGATGATAGAACCATCTGGACAGCTTATAAGAAAGCAAGCAAGAAACTTCCATCTATGATAAAAGTCAGAGAAACAGAAATCTTCATACCTATTTCAATACTTGAGAATAGAAAACTAACTATATTAGAATCTATTATAGTTTATTTGAAGCAAAATGGATTGAAATATTCTGAAATAGCTAAGCTGCTTGATAGAGACCAAAGAAACATAAGAACAATTTATAAGAAAGCTATGGAAAAAATATAAAATTTATAGTGTATTAGAAGATAATAGAAAATCAAATAATTCTTCTGTATCCAAAACTTTAATAAAAGATTGTTTTTTCAATAATTTTTCTTCTGACCATAGAATACAATCAAATTTTTTGGCTAGTGCTAGATATTGTACATCCTTAGTATGTTGTGGAAATAATTCAAGCGCTTCTGGAATTAATTCTTTAAATCTTTCTTTAGGGATAAATTCAACTCTCCTCTCAAAAATAGAAGCTAATTTCGAAAAATCTTCTTTAGAACGATGTGTTTTTGATAGTATTTCTTTTTTATGTTTATAAAATTCTTTTAATAAGAATTTAGGAGCAATTAATTTTATATTATCTGAAAAAAAGATCGCTTCTGATTTTTTTGTTCCTTTAATCAGTAATGAGAATAACTCATTAACATCAACAACAATGAACATTTACCCCCCTAAGTATCTCTTAGATAATCTTTTATTAACTTTCTTACCCAATTTAAGAGCATCTTCTTTTGTCAATTCACTTTTAGATTTAAATTCTCTCAAAAATTCTAAATCTGCTATTTTTTGTAAGAATGCTTCTCTAGCTACCGCTGACCAGTTCATTTCTTTGAAATTATTCAATTTTTTTCTTAATTCATCTGGTATTGATAAAGTCATATTTGCCATTTTTATAATCCTTGTTTACAAATATATTATGTGAACACACTACTTAAATCTTCTGCTTTATCATAAAACCAAACACATGAAAGAGAATTTAGGAATGACTTATCATAAGATTGCTGAGCTATTAAACAGAGATCAAAGAACAATATGGACAGCACATAAGAAAGCAAGCAAGAAACTTTCATCAATAATAAAAGTTAAAGAAACAGAAATCTTCATACCTATAACAATACTTGAAAATAGAAAGCTAACTATATTAGAATCTGTTATAGTTTATTTGAAGCAGGAAGGATTGAAATATTCTGAAATAGCTGAACTGCTTGATAGAGATCAAAGAAATATAAGAACAATTTATTTGAAAGCTGTTAGTAAATAAATAGTACTAAAATTATCATGAAAATACAAACGATAAATAGCAAGTTTATAAGACAGATTATAGTGAGAGAAAGCCTTTATAGAATAATATTTAAATAATAATAAGATAATATTTAAATAATAATAAGATAATATTTAAATATAGAATTATATTAAATATAAAAATGAAAAAAGAGATTGGAAAAGAGATAAAAATAATTTCAATGATATTAATTTCAATGACTATCTTGCTGGTTGTTATCTCTACTGTTTCAGCCGGATTTTTTGATAATATAAAAGCAAGATTAACAGGGAAGGCAACACAAACAACTGTTCTAAATATTACTGTAGGAGTCCCAGTCATAAGATCTGTTTTTAATAACACTCTTACTGGTTATGGGTCTGGCCCAAATGAAGGTCCTGGCTATACAGATGTCATCGTTAATTTTTCAGTTGATATTACTAGCGGTGTAGGAAATCTGAATGATAGTAGAGCAAAAGTAAACATTTCCCTTGCTGTTACAAGAACAAATTCCACTTGTGTAAGATATCAATCTTCTGGAAATAATGCAAACTATTCTTGTAACATCTCATTATGGTGGTTTGATGCAACAGGAAGATATAATATTACTGCAGAAGTTTATGATAATAGTTCTAATCCAGCTATAAATACCTCAACAGATTTTTTTGTTGGCTCAAGAACAGCCTTTGTCAGAAGCCCTTCGTCACTAGCCTGGCCAGGATTAGCCCCAGCATCAACTAACAAAACCTCAAATAATGATCCTTTAGTATTAAACAATACAGGAAATGATGTTATAGATGCAGGAGGTATAACAATAAATTCTTCAGATTTGAGAGGAGAAACTACCTCTAGTCAAAAAATTAACGCATCAGATATGTCTGTTTTTCATGGAACAGGAGGATCTTGTTCAGGAGCATCTTGCACTGAATGTGGAGGATCTGTAATGAATAGGTCTGTCTTTAATGCAGTTACAGGAGCAAATTTAACAGCAGGAAATTTTACAATTAATAATGGGAATACAGGACAAGAAGAATTATATTTTTGCATAAGATTGTTAGCTAGTAGTAGTATTTTATCAGCCCAATCTTATTCAACTGCAAATGAAACTGAATGGTCATGGATAGTTCAAATACTTTAAAAATGAAATCAAAAGAAAAATATATAACAGCTAGTATAATACTAATAATTTTACTTGTTAGTAACATATTTGCTTTCGGGGTTGGGGCACCTTATCATGAAAATAATCCATTAAAAATTTCTCCAGGAGAATCAAAAATTATTAACTTTAATTTTCAAAATCCAGCTGGTAAAGACCTTACTGTAAGACCAAGTATAAGGCAAGGATCTGAAATTTTAGAGTTTATAGATTCTAGTGATTTTATTGTAGCTGTTGGCGATTCTGTAGATTTTAATGCTAGAGTAACTATACCGTCAAATGCACAGATAAATTCTATTTATCCTATAGAAGTATCATTTACTACAGTAGAAAAAGCAGAAGAAGGGAAGACTCTTGGTTTGGGGGCTAGCGTAGGCCGTAGATTTAATGTTGAAATAATACCTATTGCAGAAGAAATACCAGAAGAAGAGCCAAAATTACCAACTAATTATTTTAAAAAATATCAACTAGCAATAATAATAGCAATAATAATTATAATAATATTAATATGGTTTATTCTTAAAAAGAAAAATCCTTCAAAGAAAATTAAATCTAAAAAATAAAATAGCTTAAATTGGTTTATCTAATAATTAGCTATAAAACTAAAACATTATAATAAAAACTAATAATCTAATACATTGATAAATAAATTATTTTAATTCTATTGTTTACTAATTGCTAATAAATAATTGAGTTATCAACAAATTCCACTAAACATAAATTTTAATAATCAGTTTGTTTTCTATATGATAAAGAGATAGAAAGATGGTATTATTCAAGCCAGGAACTAAGTTATTTGTATATGAAGTTGTCAGGGAAGCTGGAGCCAAAGCTCTCTATGTTAATTATATGGGGGCTAATTTTGTTCCGAATCTAGCTGAAAATTCTGATGTCATGTCAAGAACCATAGATATTTTAATGGACGCCTCAGAAGTTTCAAGAATCATTTTTGTCCAGCAGAGAAATTATAGCTATGACTCAACAGCTACCTTTATGCTTCAGGAGCTTGCCAATATTTATGTTTATCTTGCTAGGCAGGAAAAAATACTCTCTCCAAAAAAATTGTCAATCTTAAATTCAGATAGATTAGGCCAAAGATACAATGACGTTGGTTATTTATTAATTAGATTAAAATCAGATCCAATTGCTTGTTTTTTAGAATTAAAAAAATTAATAGACTCTGAGAAAAAAAATTTGGATAATATGCCGGACACTTTAAAAATTGACCAGTCAAATTATATTAAGATGCTAGATAATTTTTATAATCTTCTAAAAAATACAGAATTAATAAGACAGGCAGAAAAATTTCTTGAAAATTACAGCTTTAATAGGGAGATTTATTATAATTTTTTTAGGCCAGAAATTATTCCGAATTTTACATTTACAAGACTAGTAAGCGGCATGCCAAAAGATGCCGAGATAATTGATCAATACACAATTGGAGATGAGTTTGACAGTTCAACAGTAAACATATTGAAAAGAGAAAGAGATGCAAAATATATTTATCATTTAATGCCTCCAGAATATTCTCTAGAAGAGGATATGCAAGAATTAGTTAATTTAGCTAGAAATGTTTTGATTGAGCATCAGCCAAAAGCAGAAGAATTCACAGATCCTGAAAAAGCAAGACAGGTTTTTTATAATGTTTCAAGAGATTTACTGAGAGATTTGGCAGAAAACAAAAAAACAAAAATTAATTATGAGGATTTAAACAAACTATCAAGAATTTTAGTAAGGCATACAATTGGCTTCGGGCTGATTGAAGTTTTGCTGCAGGATAAAAGAATTCATGACATTGTACTAAACGCTCCTATTTCATCTAATCCAATATTCTTAAGACATGAGGATTATGATGAATGCATAACAAATATTATGCCAAGTAATGAAGATGCTGATTCATGGGCTGCAAAATTTAGGATGATAAGCGGAAGGCCATTAGATGAAGCAAATCCAATTTTAGACACAGATTTAGCTCTGGGAAATACCAGATCAAGAATTGCCGTTATTCAGCAGCCATTATCTCCTAGTGGGTTGGCTTATGCAATTAGAAGGCATAGAGAAAATCCCTGGACTCTTCCATTATTTATTAAAAATAGAATGATAAATAGTTTTAGTGCTGGCTTGTTCAGTTTTTTGATAGACGGAAGTAGAACTTTATTAGTTGCAGGAACTAGATCTAGTGGAAAAACGAGTTTTTTAGGGTCATTAATGTTAGAAATAATGCCTAAGTATAGGATTATAGTACTTGAGGACACTTTAGAACTTCCCGTTGAATCTATAAGAAAATTGAAATATGATATTCTTA
>ERZ1292623.2750-Hain-H51-01um-R1-2750-length-15466-cov-4_pt1 | contig 15466 bp, 19 predicted proteins | sample MGYA00564398_ERZ1292623 | MGnify/ENA primary metagenome ERZ1292623 (study PRJEB36523, sample SAMEA6512633) | groundwater metagenome | collected 2019-01-07 | study: AquaDiva: Metagenomics assemblies of 32 groundwater samples
TTTTGTGAAGAAGCAGTAAAAGAAAATCCAAAAGCTGTTGAGGATTACAAGAAAGGAGAGGAAAAGGCTATTAACTTTGTTGTTGGGGCTGTAATGAAAAAGACAAAAGGAAAGGCTACACCAAAAGAAGTTAACGAGATATTAAAAAAATTAATCAAATAACAGAATAAATAATACCTAAAACAAAAATTAAAATTAAAATAAAACTTATTATTTTATTTACAGAAACAGAATATTCAGGCTTTCTATTACCAAATCTTTTAGCCCTTTCAGCCATTAATATTATTAAGATTCCCACAAGCCCACCGGAAAATGCTCCAGTTATACTTATAGTTTCAATAAAATTTTTTATGCCCAAAAAAAATAAAGCTATTGGAATAAAACAAGTTATAAACCAAGCCAAATTCTTATTTATTTTATAGTCATAAACATACATATCTACTAAAGCAAGACTTAAGGCAAGAAACGCAGTTGCCATAGCAAAAACTACAAATAAGTTTGCTATTACAAAAACCAAGCCCCCTATAGACTTTAAGCCTAAAGTAGCAACTTCTGTTGTTGTATTTCCGCTAACACTAACAATAGCAAGAGCGAATAATATATAAGTTACAATAGAAATAAGGCCACCAATAATAATTCCACTTTTAAGATATTTTTCCTTACCCAATAACTCTTCCCTCATCTCTGGAATTACAGCAGTTGCTAAATACGCAAAAAATATTACCCCATAAGGTATAAATATTTTAGTAATGTTAAACCCATTTAAGTTTTGAAGATTAAATTTTGTTGAAGATATTAATAACAATATTATTATAATAAAAAATGATGCCTTTAAAAGACCTATAAATAATTCCGATCTCTCTACAGACCTTAATCCAAAGAATAGTAATGCAGCTAAAACAATGAAAAATCCTAAACTTCCAATTGCAGGATTTACATTTAGTATAGCTCCAATTGATTCTCCGCTTCCTATAATATAAGCTATAAGTGCACCATATATACCAAAAACCATTGAAAGTGTCATAAAGAATTTCCCAGTCTTACCAAGATATATAGAAGCATAACCAGTTAATTGATGTAATCCTTTAGTCCTTAATGTAATTTCTCCAAGATAAAGATTTGTTAAAGACATAAATAATACAACTATTAATAATGTAACCAATCCTGTTAAGAATCCGGCCTTAGCAAAAACATAAGGTATACCAAAAATACCAGCACCAATTGTAACTCCAAGCAAAGTAGCTATTGCTTCGTATAAGGCTTTATTCATATTTTATATAAAATTTTTATATTTAAATACCTTTATGTTATTTTTGATAATATTGCTATAGTTAAAATACCAACAAAATTTCCCAAAAATGAAATTATTAAGAATTTCTTATTGTTAAGTTTTATTGACCCAAATATAACAGCAGCGAGTTCATCCGGTAAAGGAGAAGCAATAATGAATCCACCAATAAAAGGTGCAATCTTTTTTAATAATTTAATATGTTTAAATTTAGGATGGAAATTTATTTCATCTCCTATCCTTTTGATTTCTTCTGTTATTTCATATTTAACAAAACTAAAAATTAAAAAATCACTAATCATAGCCCCCATAGCTCCAAGTAATGCAACTAAAAAAATATTGATATTCTCTGATAATAAATATAAAATAGACATTGCTGGGGCTGTTGTAAAACCATAAGAGAAAAATATTCCAGCTATAAAAACGCCAAAATATCTTAGATCATCAAGTTTATCAATAAAATTATGAATAAGTTCTGATCTTAGAATTAATATTGCAACTATAATACTAACAATTATAAGAAATGTATTCCTGTGATTCCAAATAAATTTTTCTGTTAGTTTTATATCTCTATTTATTTTCATTAAATATAATCGACAAAGATTATTTAAATACATTTTGTTATGAGTTATAAGGGCCTATAGTGCAACCAGGATAACACGCATCGCTTCGGACGATGAAATGGGGGTTCAAATCCTCCTAGGCCCGTTACATAATAGGGTATATACAAGCCGTTAAAATTGCCACCCTTTATAAATACAAATTTGTAAGTATTACGTTTCAGAGAAATATAGTTTTGAGAGCATAAATACACTATAACTATGCAAAAAATAAATGATTTAGTTGATCAAGTAATGAGAAATTCAGACATAATTCTTATTGTAATAGATGCAAGAATGGTTAAACAGAGCATAAATAAATTTATAGATAGTAAAATAAAAAAATACGGAAAAAGATATCTATATGTAATAAACAAAATTGATTTAATTTCAAAACAGGAACAAGATAGAATTATATTAAAGAATTCAATTGAGCTAAGCGCAAGAGATCATATCAGCACCGTAAGATTACTTAAGAAAATAAGAGAATTATCAAAAGGAAGACCAGTTACGATTGGGGTAGTAGGATTTCCTAACACAGGAAAATCAACACTAATTAATGCGCTAAAAGGAAAGAAAAGTGCCGGAACTAGTTCTGTTAGTGGATATACAAAAGGCTTGCAACAGATAAGGATAGCTAAAGATATAATGATGATTGACAGTCCCGGAGTTTTACATTATACTAAGAGTACTGATTTGCTTTCCATTGGCGTCTTAAATGCAGAATCTCTTAAAGATCCTGAAATGTCTGCTGTTAAACTAATTGAATCACTAGATGGAAAAATAGAAGCTTATTTTGGAGTTAAAATAAAAGAAGATTTTTTTGAAGTTCTGAATGATATTGCTATCAAGAAAAATATTCTTAAGAAATATGGAATACCTGATACTAAAAGAATGGCAATTGAAATAATAAGACTATGCCAAAAAGGGAAGATTAGATTTATTAAATAGATCATATTTATTTTAAAGTTAAAAAAGCCCTCTGTCATAATAACGGGTAACAGCCTCTACTTCATTTTAATCTAAACAAAATCAATACTATTCCCCATAATAAAATCTTACTAGTTACCATAACTTCTTTTCCACGCTTAACATCTTTTACTAATCCAACTTTTTCTAGAAGACTTATGTATACATCCCCATAACATAATCTTTATAAATATATTAACTAAATTAAGCAGTAAGGGGCTATAGTATAGGCTGGTTTAGTATCTCCGGCTTGGGTAGTTTAAAGAAACTGGAGGACCCCGGTTCAAATCCGGGTAGCCCCATACAAATATTTATATAAATCAATAATTTAACTTGATTATGAATAAAATTGATGAAAAAGGAGTAACTGTTAAAAAAGATAAAGATTTTTCTGATTGGTATACCCAAGTTATTATAAAATCAAACTTTGCAGATTATAGCACAGTTTCTGGTTGTATGATTCTCAGACCTTCTGCATACAATGTATGGGAGAAAATAAAAGATATTGTTGATAAAAAAATAAAAGAATTAGGTGTTAAGAATACATATTTCCCTTTATTTATTCCAGAAAGTTTGCTAGCTAAAGAATCTACACATCTAAAAGGATTTACACCAGAAGTAGCTTGGGTAACAGAAGTTGGAAATACTAAATTAAGTGAAAGGCTTGCTGTAAGACCAACATCTGAAGCTATAATGTACGATTCTTTTTCTAAATGGATAAAATCATGGAGAGATCTTCCTTTAAAACTTAATCAATGGAATTCTGTTGTTAGATGGGAATTCAAGCATCCTACTCCTTTTTTAAGAACAAGAGAATTTTTATGGAATGAAGGCCATACAGCATTTGCAACTAAAGCAGAAGCAGAAAAAGAAATTAAAGATATTCTAAATTTATGGAAAGAAGTAACACAAGACTATATGGCACTTTATGGTGTAGAAAGTAAAAAAACAGAAAAAGAAAAATTTGCAGGAGCAGAGTATACAATTGCCTTAGAATTTCTTTTACCAAACGGTAAGTCTATACAAGGCCCAGATGTACATCATGATGATCAGATATTTGCTAAGGCATATAACATAAAGTTTTTAGATAAAGATGAAAAGACTAAATATGTTTATCAGAATACATGGGCAATAACAACTAGAATGATTGGCGTTATGGTCGCTATACATAGTGATGATAAAGGCTTAGTAATACCTCCAAAATTATGTGAAAATAAAGTCGTAATTGTTCCAATTTTATTTGAAAAAGATAAAAAAATAATCTTTAAAAAATCAAATGAGCTTAAAAAACAATTAGAAGAATTTAATCCTATCCTTGATGATAGGGAAGAATACACACCTGGTTGGAAGTTTAATGAATGGGAATTAAAAGGAATCCCCATAAGAATTGAAATTGGACCAAAAGATATTAAGAATAAGCAGATTATTATTGTTAGAAGAGATACAGGAAAAAAAGAGATTATAAAAATTAGTAAAAATATTAATAAAAATATAGAAAAAATATTAAATGATATTCAAAAAAATCTATTTGATAAATCAAAGAAATTTTTTAATGATAACAAAGTTATGGTTAAAACATTTGATGAATTACTTAATGTTATAAAAAATAAAAAACTTGTTGAAACATTTTGGTGTGGTAACACAGAATGTGAAGATTGGATTAAAGACAAAACAAATGGTGCGAAAATTATTGGTATTCCCCTAAAACAACCTAAAAAAGTTGAGAAATGTGTCTATTGTAAAAAACAAGGAAAACATATAGCATACATAGCAAAATCTTATTAGAAAAACTTATATACCTAAAGCACACTTAATCAAAAGAGTAAAAAAATGGCAAAAGCACTTGTAGGGAAGGTTGTACATTTCTATCCAAATATATCTGTAGCAGTTGTAGAGCTATCAAAGGGCTTGAAGGTTGGAGATAAGATTTCAGTAGAAGGAAGTAACAACTTTGAACAAGAAGTAAAATCAATGCAGATAGAGCATAAAGTTTTAAAAGAAGCAAAGGCAAAACAAACTATTGGATTAAAAGTAGATAAAGAAGTTAAGAAGGGCGATTTAGTCCATAAACTTTAATTTGGAGGATATAAAATGGGAGATTGGTGTGGGGGATAAAATGGGAGAGGTTTCTGGAGCATAAATAAAACAAATATCTAATTTAGTCCATAAAATTTAATTAAAGATGGTAGATAACCCAAAGCCATGGATATATATTGCAGGACCCTATACTAATCCATATCCTATTTACAACACCCGTAGAGCTATGGAATGGTGGGATAGACTTTGGAAGACAAATTTGATTATTCCTATAGTCCCTCATTGGACAATGTTTCAAGATCTTCTTTTTCCTCTTCCTTATGAAGAATGGCTAAAATATGACTCTCATATGTTAGAAAGATGTGATGCTCTTTTTAGATTAGAAGGCAAAAGTAGTGGCGCTGATGAAGAACTTGGTAAAATGCTAAAACAAGGCAAACCTATTTTTTTAGAGAAGGACTATCAGCCTATGCTTTCTTGGGCAAGGGACTTGATTAAGAAATAAAATACTTAAAATATTCCTTTAAATAAATTTATTATTTTAATGTGCCAAGGTACATTTATTAGATTTACATAAAAAATATCACTAGTCTCATAAATATTTTTATTCTCATCTTCATATCTTAATACAATATCATTCTTATCCAATAAATACTTGCTATTTATGTCAAAACTTATTTTTTCTATGTTATCTAATTTGTCAATTATAAATTCTTGGTTATTTATACGTACAGCAATATTATAAACAGGCGCATCTGTGTTTAATATTAGAGACATATTTACTTGCTCATTGTAAGGAATAATTTCTTGCTGTATTATATTGTTTATTCTTAAATTAGGGCTTTCAATAACATTTAAATTCAAATACCTGTAAAGTATTACATCATCACTTTTTGTACTTATTACTATATTTTTACTTATATTAATTAAGCTAATATTAAACTTAACTTTTTTAGCTTCTGCAATATTCATATCAACCTTCTTACATTCGTTGCTAAGACAAACATCTATATCACTAATTATTACATTGCCTATATTTTTTAAATCACAAATAACAGTTCCATATTCTTCATAGCTATAAAAATAATTTTTACTACTACATTCCATTGCTAGATTTTTAGAATATGTTTTTTCTTCTTGTTCAGGCACAATCATATTCTTAGCATCATCTAAACTAATTACTTCATAGTTTAATGCATAATTTATTTTTGCTGTATCACTAGAACCAAAATAATCTTTAACCTCAAATAAAGTAGAATATAAATATCTAGCCTTAAGATCCTTAGGTACTTGTATTATCCAGTATAAACTTTTTTGTTGTCTTGGCTTAAGTAACAAAGATTTAACATTTTCTTCTGTTAAATCTGGAGCTTTCACTACTTGTAATGTTATTGGTAAGTAAAAATCTTGTAAATTCTCAACATTAACTTTTATAGGCATATAACTCTCGGGCCCAACATCATTTACTAATGGAGTTGCACTAATTCTTACAAACGGAGATATCTTTTCTCCAACTTCTATAAGAGAAGTATTTATGGCTATTTTATCAGCCACTATATCAACATTATATGCAGCCCATGTATACTTTATACTTGGATCACCAGAATCTACATTAGATGATAATTTTATATGGCTTGGATCAATCCAACCATATTGTCCATATGTTACATCAAAAGGAATCCAACCATAACCAGGGAAATATACCTCAGCCCAACCATGATTTCCCCACCTATAACCTAAATTTGTATACGCTGTTCCAGAAATAAACCTTGCAGGTATCCCCACAGATCTTAATAAAGATATAAATAAAGAAGTTAATTCATCACATACCCCCTGCTTATTTTGCAAAACCCATGATGATTTTTGATTTACTTCAGCTGTTAAAGTGCTTAAGTTATAGTTTATATTATTTCTAGTCCAATCAGCTATCTTAAAAACTACACTATAAAGATCATCTTCTCCACTAGCTAATTCATTTGCTTTATTTACTATCTCTTGATTTATATCTATAAACTCACTACTTTGTGTATAAGGTAATATGGGATCATCTATATTTTGTAATGGAAATTTTATTTTTTCTGTAACAGGTATCATAATATTTTTAGTTTTTACCTCAGCTTCAAAACCAAAATTTTCTCTCTCTACTGGGTTATCCCACCTAAATATTATAGTATCTCCCTTTTCTATAACAGCTTCTGGTTGAGATTTTATATTTAAATTTAATACATCATAAGAAAGTGAACTCTTTGGATATAGAGACAGATTTGCTGTTATATAATTAATACTATGATCTTGGCCCATTACAAGATTAAAACCAGTGTTAAGCTCTACCCTAGTTTTTAAGTAATTATAAGTATTATAATCCTCTTCCTGTGCATATACATTTCCAAATAATAAAATAATAAATAATACACATAACCTCTTTTTCATTTTATTTTGATGAAGCTTCTTTTGCTGAAGCTGTTTTCCGTGAACGCTTTTATAAAGGGTTCTCTAAAAGCTTCTTTTAGATAATCTTTTTATATTGTTTATAAATTTATTGAAATCTTTCTTTGCTACTTGACCACCACAAGCATATTCATGTCCACCACCATAACCTTCTATACCCTTTAATGCCTCTTCTAATATAGGCCTAATTTTTATATGCTTACCCCTAAAACTTAGTTTTATTTTATCTCCTCTTTCTCTTCCAACTATTACTATTTTATCTGGAAATCTATAAAGTAGTTCGCCAGCTAAACTATTTGTAAAACTCATCTTTGAACCCGGATAAACAAATAAAAATATACCATCCTCACTTTTTTCTTCTAAGGCTTTATTTAATAAACTTTTATATTGTTTATTTATTTTCTCAGCCCTATCAAATATAAACTTTCCATTTTCACTAGTCTTATTTAATATTTCGTATGGTTCTTTTATTTTTTCTAATTTACTTATGGAATTTTTTACATCATTAGACTTTCCCTTTAAAACAAAATCAAATATTTTTATTAATTCTCCAAGTTTTGAATTAAATTTTAAATCTTCTATCTCTTTCTTATTAACTAGGTCTGGATATTTTTTTACAAATTCATCAAAAAAATCTGGAATAAAATGATCTGCCACACAACCAGCAGTAGCTATCCATAAACTATCTTTTAATTTTGCAACATTATAACACCAATAAGTAGTTGGCCTATTATCTTTATTATCCCATATCAATGGATTGAGGTAATTAACTCTTTTTCTCTCTAGTGCTGGGTGATGATCTATCCATACAATATTCGTATTTGCCTTATCTATAAATTCTTGGGTAACTATTGGTTTATCTAATATAACAATTAAATCAGGACTTATGTCCTTTACCTTTTCTACAAAATTAACGTCTACTATTGGACCACTCTTTATAGGTATTCCAGTAACATTTTTCATAATCCTTCTTATGGTAAGATAGCTACATAACCCATCCATATCATCATCAAAAAGTATTAAAGGATTCTCTGCAACCATTACTTCTTTTCTTATTTCTTCTATCTTTTCTTCAGGTACCATAATAAATATGCACATATTCTATTTATAAACCTTAATCTTTATTTTCTTTGCTAACTTTATTTTCTAAAGAAAGCTATTAGAAAGATTTATATCATAATTTTTAATGTATAATTTATGGTAGAATTTCCATTATGGCAAAGAATTTTATTTTATGCATTTATTTTACTAGCTCTGTTTATATTTGTAAAAACATCACAGTTAGAAATAAATAGAAAAAAGATAATAAAACTAAAATATAGAATTCTCTTAGCTTTATTTTTTCCTTTAATATTTGTAATATTCTTTATTTTTAGTTCAATAATACTATCAATTATCTTACTAGTTATTTTTGTAATATTTTTAATATCCTTATTTATAAGAAAAAGATATAGGTTATAAAAAGCTCCATTTAACCATTAGAAAATAAAATACTCTTTAAAAAACCAAAATATTTATAAACAAACTTCTTTTATTTAAATAAGGTTAATTATGGGAATTTTACCTTTAGCTGCAATGGAAAAACTGCTTAAAAAAGCAGGAGCTTCAAGAGTTAGTGAAGATGCAAAAAAAACACTAAAAGAAATTCTTGAAGATTATGCTTCAGTAGTTTGTGAAAAGGCTACTAAGATAGCTCAACATTCTGGTAGAAAAACAGTTAAAGGTGGAGATATAAAATTAGCAACAAAATAACAAAATTATTTAGCTCTTCTTTTATGCGCTCTTAAACTAGGTCTTATCTTTTCTGCACCCTTTCCTTTCTTTAATAAACCTCTAGATTTTTTTCCAGCAGAAGTTAATCCCCTAAAAACCCTTCCTCTTTGATTAGATATCCAATTTATCTTTTTATCAGCCATTATAACAGGATTATTTGGATCAATTAATACAACCTCATACCAATAACGTAACCCATCCTGTCCAACCCAATACGAATTTAATACCTCTAAATTGGGATATTTTCTATTTGCTCTTTCTTCAGCAACCCATTGATAACTTTTACCAACAATTTTTTTTAATCTTAAATTTTTACTCTTTCTTCCCCTTCTTCCATATTTAATTCTTTGTCTTCCACCCCTAAGTAATTTTATTCTAATAATAACATAACCACTTTTTGCTTTGTATCCTATTGATCTAGCTCTGTCTATTCTTGTAGGTCTATATACCCTTACAATTGAAGGTTCTCGTCTCCATTGTATAAGCCTTTCTTTATATAGACTACCTAATCCCTCTTCCGGATTCTTCCACAATTCCCTGACATTGCTATATAAATTCATTTTATTATAAAACTCGAAATATGGCAAAGCATATTTAAATGTTTCTTTTTGATTAAACTTTTCCTAAAAGTTTATAATAGATAAATTTTTATATAAGTTAGAAAAACAAATTAACACCATGGAAAAATACATAAAACTAATAATAGGGTTATTGTTAATAGTACTGGGCCTATTTCTAATATTACTTTGGTTTGACAGCTTTGTAATCTTAGTGAAAGGTTCTCTTGGTCTAATTATTGGTTTAGTTGGATTAGTAATCTTTTTAATAGGTTTAGGCGAATTTAAGTAAGGATAAATATGCCGTTAATAAGTATAACAGAAATAATCAATCTACTTATTGTTACAGCAGTAGTAGGTTATATCTTCATGGGCATTCTTCCAAGAACAAGGCCTTTATACTTTCATAGAAGATTTGATTGGAATGCATTTAAATTTGCCTGCTTAGTCTCAGCCCCTGGAATAATAATACACGAATTAGCCCATAAATTTGTTGCAATATATTATGGTTTACAAGCAGCATTCTCTATATTGCCATTTGGTTTATTTTTAAGTGTATTTTTAAAATTAATAAATAGCCCTTTTATACTAATAGCTCCTGGTTATGTTGGAATATCGGGAGATGCAGCAATACTTGAATCTACATTTATTGCATTTGCAGGCCCATTCACTAATTTAGTTTTATGGCTAGGTTCAAGTTTAATATTAAATAGGGCAAGCCTAACTAAAAAGCAGGCTATTGCACTATATCTAACAAAACAAATAAATATGTGGTTATTTATCTTTAATATGATACCAATTCCTCCCCTAGATGGAAGTAAAGTATTTTATGGTTTATTTAGAATTATATTTGGTTAACGTTTTTTACGTCTTAAAAATTTAAAAAATCCCCTCTTTTTAGGTTTTATTTTCTTAACTTCTTTTTTAATTTTTTTAACTTTCTTAATCTTCTTAACTTCTTTCTTCATTTCCTTTCTTTCTAATCTTTTTATTTTCTTCATTTCTAATTCTCTCTTTAACATTTCTTTTGCTTTAAATACTTTTAATTCATTTCCTAAAGTTTCAGTTTCTTTATGTATTTGTTTTATTCTTTTTGCAGGATCCATTTGCTGCATAAGTTGCCCACATTCCTGGCATCTATATTGATGTTCCATTGCAGTTTCTATGTCATACTTGTTACATTTATCAGGGCAAATAAAAAATACAACATTAGATTCTTTTTTAAGCTCATCTTTTAAATTATTAAGACTTTTTTGTTTAATAGAAATAATTAGTTCAAGCGCCTTATTTGGATTAAATGTCCAATAATATATATACCACCCCTTCTTCTTATCTTTTTTTCTAATAGACGAAACTAAGTTATAAGAATCAAGTTTATAAATAATATTTCTTACCTCATTAATTGACATCTTCATACTATCTGCTAATTTGAATTCAGAAACATTCTTTCTGCCCTTTAATTTTTCAATAAGCAATACTGCATCCTCTCCTATAATGTCCCTAATAGCAGATTCTATCTCTTTATCATCAACAACCTCTTTCACCATAACACATTTCTTTATAGAGCTTGTTTAAATACATTTACCTTATTAATTTACTACATAATAATGATAAGAAAAATTTAATAGAGCATGTCTAGATTAATTAAAAATGGCGTTATTTTTTGGAAAGAAAAAAGAAAAGATAGAATTGCCAAAGTTACCAGAGTTTCCATCTTATACTCCCACAATAAAGCCAGCTTCTGAAGAGCTTAGTTCTATTAAAACATTTGTACAAAGACCAACAGATCTCACTATTCCAATTAGACAAAAAAATATGATTGCAGAAACAAAGCCAGAGTTTAAAAGACCGGATATAACCGAAGTTAGAAAGCCACTAGTAACACCACTTACTAGACCAGTTGTATCAGAAGAAAAACCATTATTTGTAAAAATTGAAAAATATAAAGAAGCAACTCACTTAGTTGATAGAATAAAAGCAAAATTAGCAGAAGCAGAAAGGACACTAGTAGAGTTATCCAGAATTAATGACGAAGAAGAAAGAAATTTAAGAGCGTGGAAAGAAGAATTAGAAAAAATAAAAGAAAAATTGCTTGATATAGATAAACATCTTTTTGAAGTATGATTAAAAACAAAAATAATTCTGACGGATCTACAGTACATGTAATGATGTCTAATCCACTTTACATAAGAAAAGAAGTATTAAAAACAGCTATTGATACTACAAAACTATTAAAGTATTTTGAGGATATAAAAGGAGTTAGAGAAAGAAAAGTTGTATACATAGAAAAATTAAGTAATAATCTTAATGACGCATGGTTATTAACAAAAAAATTCCATGAAGTATTACCAAAAGCAGAAGAAGAAAAAAAAGAGATAAAGCATGAAATAAAACCAGAAGGCAAAAAACCTATTAAAATTATTAAAATAAAAGAAGTAAAAGCACAACCAAAAAGTAAAATAGATCTTGAGTTAGAATCTATAGAAGAAAGATTAAGAAATATAAAAATTTAATTAAGTTACAATAGCTTTTATCCTTCTTACTCCAGCACTTATAGCTTCTTCTTTAATTATCTTAAATTTACCAACTTGTTTTGTATGTTCTACATGCGGCCCCCCACATATTTCTTTGCTGTAATCGCCTACAAAATAAACATATATCTTTTCTCCATACTTCTCTCCAAACATTGCTTGTGCTCCTATCTTTTTTGCTTCAGCTGGGGTCATTTGTTTTTTAGTAACCTTTAAATCCAATTGTACTACCATATTAATCTCATCTTCTACAGCCTTTATTTGCTCAGGTGTTAATTTCTTATCATACCTAAAATCAAACCTTAATCTTTCTGGAGTAATATTACTTCCCATTTGATATATTTCTTTGTCAATAATCTTTCTTAAGGCTTCATTCAATAAATGGGTTGCTGTATGTAACCTTGTTGTTTCTATACTACTATCAGCCAATCCCCCCTTAAATCTCTTTTCTGATCCTACTCTTGATAACTCCTGATGTCTTTTAAATTCTTCATCAAATTCTTTTTCGTTAACTGTAAGATTATTTTCTTTTGCAAGATCTTTTGTCATTTCTAATGGAAAACCATAACTAGAAAATAGTATAAATGCATCTTTACCAGATATTACATTCTTAGTTTTCTTTAATATCTTAGTAAATTCTCTTAGCCCATCTTCAAGAGTTTTTTTAAATCTATCTTCTTCCTTATCAAGTTCTTTAATAATAAAATCTTTATTTTTACCTAGTTCATTATAATGAGATTTATACATATCAATAATAACACTTGCTATTTCAGATGTAAAATTATCTTCTATCCCAATTAACTTACCATACCTAATCGCTCTTCTTATCAATCTTCTAAGTACATACCCCTGATCTACATTGGATGGCGTTATCCCAAGTTCATCTCCAAGTATAAAAGTAGCAGCCTTTATATGATCTGCAATTATTCTTACAGATTTATTGTCTCCCTTTATTTTTGCTAACGCTTTTATTTTATCTATAATAGGTTTAAAAACTTCAGTATCATAAATACTTTTTTTATTTTCCAACATTGCAATTGTTCTCTCTACACCCATACCGGTATCAACATTTCTTTGTGCTAACTTAACATATTTACCTTCGCTTGTCTTATTATATTCCATAAAAACATCGTTCCAAATTTCAAAATACTTTCCACAACCACATCCAGGCTTACAATCATTACTACATTTCTTCTTTCCTGTATCTATAAACATCTCAGTACAAGGTCCACATGGTCCTGTTGCTCCAGCTGGACCCCACCAATTATCTTTTTTTGGTAAGAAGTAAATCCTTTCTTTAGGTATGCCCAAACTTTGCCATATATTTGCTGATTCATCATCCCTTATAGAATCTTTATCTCCCTCAAAAACAGTTACATTCAATATCTTTGGATCAAACCCTAACAATTTTTTACTTGTTAAGAACTCAAAACTCCATGTTATTGCCTCTTTTTTAAAATAATCTCCTAAAGACCAATTTCCTAACATTTCAAAAAATGTTAGATGTGTCTCATCCCCAACCTCATTTATATCTCCAGTCCTAATACATTTCTGCACATTTGCTAGCCTCTTACCTAACGGATGTTTTTGCCCTAATATATAAGGTACTAATGGATGCATACCTGCTGTTGTAAATAAAACAGTAGGATCATGTTCTGGTATTAAAGATGCAGATGGGATTATCTTATGCTCTCTACCTTTAAAAAATTCAAGGAATTTATCTTTAAGTTCTTTAGCTTTCATATACAATAAGTACAACCATTATTTAAAAGTCTTACGCAATATAAAGTTAATCTTTATAAATTCTTAAAACATCTTCAATAAATCTTCTTGTTTGTTCTTGTCGTGGTATACCATCCCACTTTCTGTAAAGCTTTAAACCAGCATGGTATATGAAAGCAATATTAGCCGTAATATTCTTTTCCTTTTCGATTTTAAGCCTTTTTAATTCTTCTATTTTAGCTTTCTCATTTCCATCTCTACTATATAAAGATTCTAACAATGATATTTCTTTACCTAGATAAGTTATATCATTTTTCAATTGCTTCTTAGCTTCTCTAATAAGTTTAATACCAATATAAGAATTAATTATAGGATTAAAGTATTGATCTATGTTAATATCATAACCATTATGCCTATGCCTCTCATGTATCTGCATTAAACCAAGTGCTGTTACAATCTTATGTCCATTCTCAGCAGTTTCATGATTAAAGTCTATTACCTTATCTACCGTCTTTCTTCCAGTTTCTTCATCAATTGATGTCACATATGCTTCATCTTCTCTTATCTTATAAGCAACAGCATCTGGATCGAATTTTGATTCAACTTGTGTAATAGCAAGTGCAAGATCTTTATCTACTCCTTCATGTCTTGCAAAATATTCAATTATCTTTTCCAAATCACTTCTGTTATAAACTTCACATTTTTCCTTGATTACTCTTTTACCCCCATTATAATTACTAGAAAGATCACTTATTAACCAATCAGCAATTTCTTTGTTATACGTTTTAACCAACACTTTTTTTAACCCACCTTCAGAAATAATTTTTGTAGAATACTTAATTTTATTAAATTTTTTTGCTACACTGTTTGCATTATCTAAATTCTTGTAAGCTCCAACTTGCACATACCAAACATCGCATTTTTCTATTTTTGGATTTAATCTAATTCCTGCCTTTATACCCCTAATCCATCCTTCGCTAAATAAGTAATTCTTGTTTTGTTTATATTCTTGGTAAATTCTCTGTTTTTCCTTAAATCCACCAACCTTAAATAACTCCACCCCGCCATAAGTTAATAGTCCAATACATATACCTGCACCAATATTAAATAAATTCTTTTTAATTTTACTTTCTAAACTTTCATTTTTAATCTTTTGATTCATCTAATACCAAAAAGGATATAATACTTAAATCTTTCTATTAGTAACTACTATAAAATGGCTATTATTTATTTAAACAATCTGTGTATTCTTTATTTTCTCTCCATAAACACTTATTATTAACACAACCACAACTTGTAAATCTTAAGCATCCGTACTCTTCTCTGTATTCACACGTTGTTATTATATTTGCTGCATTTTCTTTTGTTGTACATACCTGCCCAGAACATCCGCCAGTTAAGCAATCAGAATCTTTAATACATTCTACTTGCTTATTAATATTGCATCCAGCTATAAATATAAAACTAATTAAAAACAATATTAAAATAAATTTATTAATATGCATAAGTTAACCAATTTTCATATTTTTTATTTTTTCCATG
>ERZ1292623.2751-Hain-H51-01um-R1-2751-length-15464-cov-6_pt1 | contig 15464 bp, 14 predicted proteins | sample MGYA00564398_ERZ1292623 | MGnify/ENA primary metagenome ERZ1292623 (study PRJEB36523, sample SAMEA6512633) | groundwater metagenome | collected 2019-01-07 | study: AquaDiva: Metagenomics assemblies of 32 groundwater samples
GTGCACTTTGATGAAGATAGGCAATTGCGACGAGGTGACGAATTGCGCAAGCAAGAGGCTGAACGATTTGCCCAGATGATCTCGGCTAATACTGGCGTGCCTTATGTTGATCTCTCGCTTGTTTCTATCAGCCCAGATGCTTTAGGTTTGCTTGATGAAAAAATAGCTCGTGTCGCTCGAGTTGCAATTTTTCACGACGCGGGCAAGAATTTATCCGTAGCAGTATTCTCTCCTACTGATATCAAAACACTCGAGGTAATCAAGAGTCTCACAGAAAAAAATTTTAAACCCGTAATGTACGTAGCAACAGAAAGTTCTTTAGAGCGGGCTTGGAAATATTATGAAGACATACACAAAGTTGACGAGACTAAAGTCGGACAGATAGATATCTCGAGCGAAGCGCTGACCAAATTCGCCGAGCGAGTTAAAACCCTTGAAGATACTAAGAAGCTGATGCAAGAAACGCTCTCGCAGAAGAGTACGGCTCGGGTAACAGCAATGTTAGAAATAATTTTGGGTTCTGCTATTGCTCTTGAAGCTTCTGACGTACACATGGAGCCGGAAGAGAAGGCTGTGCGAGTGAGGTTCCGATTAGATGGCATCTTGCACGATATTACGCAGTTCGACGCGCACATATACAAGCTAGTGCTCTCGCGTATCAAGCTTCTCTCGGCACTGAAACTAAATGTTGAAAGTACTAGACAAGATGGCAGATTCTCTGTCGAGATTAGCGAGCGTGATATGGACATCCGCACTTCTATCATTCCGGGGGCTTATGGCGAAGCGGCTGTGATGCGTATACTCAATCCCGAATCAATCCAAGTTACTCTAGAGAAGCTGGGTATGAGCAAACAATTGCTCGAAATAATTAAAAAAGAATTGAAGAAGCCAAACGGAATGATCTTAAACACAGGCCCCACGGGTAGCGGCAAGACAACAACCCTCTACACATTCTTGAAAGAGGCCAACGAACCGGGAGTGAAGATTATCACAATCGAAGATCCAATTGAATATCACGTTGAAGGCGTTGTCCAAACGCAAGTGAACGAGAAGAAGGGTTACACTTTTTTCGAAGGCCTTAAGTCTGCCATGCGTCAAGATCCGGATATTATTATGATAGGCGAGATCCGTGACAACGAAACGGCCACAACGGCCGTAGACGCGGCTCTCACTGGCCACTTAGTCTTCTCTACTCTCCATACAAACAACGCAGCCGGCACAATCCCGAGATTAATTGATCTTGGTGTGAATACAAAAGTGCTGGGCCCGGCACTGAACGTAGCTATGGCTCAAAGATTAGTGCGTATGCTCTGTAATGCTTGCAAAAAAGAACGTGAGATTAAAGATAATGAGCAAGAAATTATAGAAAAGAAAATTATTTCGCTCAAAGAAATTGGCATTGAGCGCGAACTGCCAAGCAAATTGTTCGGCCCTGTGGGTTGCAAAGTGTGCAATGGCATTGGCTACAAAGGACGCATTGGCATATTTGAAATAGTACTAGTAGATAATAGTTTGGAAGAAGTAATTGAGAGCGCCGGTGGTGAAAGTGATGTGTGGAAAGTAGCTCGTACGCAAAAAATCCCAAACATGAGCGAAGATGGAATTATGAAAGTTCTTGACGGAATAACTACAATCGAAGAACTTGAGCGGGTAGTAGATTTGTCATAACTCACCCCTTCCCCTCTCTTATTTATAAGAGAGGGCAAGACGGAGTCCGGGTGAGTTGCTTCTGTTCGCCTCTAGAACCTCCCAGAAATTCTCTCTACAATAGCAGCGAGTTAAGTGAACGACTCAAGGATAGGCACAGTCGCCCGTTTTAAAAACGAAACCAAGCCGTCCTCGGTCATAAACCATGTGGCCCCGAAGGACCAATTACTGGGAGGTTCTAGTTGCCAACATTCTTTCTTGGAAACTAGTAAACTAGGGGGAGCATATCATATCTGGGAAAAAAGTCAAGTAGATATAATTTTGTGCTATTATTGGTGAGTGGAGTATGACGAAAAATATCTAGATAGCACATTGCGGCCAACACGTTGGGAAGATTATATCGGCCAAGAGCAAGTTAAAGAGAATCTACGCATTCTCTTGCAAGCCGCGCGCGAGCGCAATCACCCCGCCGAGCATCTACTCTTCTACGGCCCGCCGGGCCTCGGCAAAACGACACTGGCATGTCTCGTGGCAAGCGAGATGGGCGCGCAGATGCGTACTACTTCGGGACCAGCCATTGATAAAGTGGGCGACGTGGCCTCTATACTCTCCAATCTATCTGCCGGCGATATATTATTCATAGACGAGATCCATAGACTGAACAAAGCAATTGAGGAGGTGCTATACCCGGCCATGGAGTCTGGCAAACTAAACATAATAATCGGCAAGGGACCATCGGCACGCACTATCCAACTTGATCTGCCGCCATTTACACTTGTTGCCGCCACAACTAGAATGGCAGATATCTCCGCACCCCTTAGATCACGCTTCGCGGGGGGCACATTTAGACTTGAATTTTATACTGATGACGAAATTGCAAAGATTATAAAGCGCTCAAGTGAGATCTTGGGCATAAAAACTACGCCCGAGGCAATAAGTGAATTGGCTGGGCGTAGTCGCAACACACCCCGCATTGCCAATCAATTGCTCAAGCGCTCGCGTGACTATGCTCAAGTAAATAAGCGCATTCTTGATAAAGATGTTGTGAATGCGGCACTCAAGCTTATGTCTGTAGACGAACAAGGATTGTCTAGTTTAGACAGAAAAATTTTGAGTGTAATTATTGAGAAGTTCGGAGGTGGTCCCGTGGGCCTCGGCACCATTGCCGCCTCTATATCTGAAGAAGAGCGCACAATAGAAGATGTGCATGAACCATATCTCTTGCAACTCGGATTAATCGAGAGAACGCCCAGAGGTCGAACGGCTACTAGAAATGCTTATATTGTACTTGGTTTAACACCACCAGAAGAGTCGCAAGGTCGATTAGTTTAATTTTAAACCATGAGTGGCCATAACAAATTTTCGCAAATAAAGCACCAAAAAGAATCAGAAGACGCTAAGCGTTCCAAGTTATTTGGCATCCTGGGCAAGATGATCAGTGTGCAAGCTAGATTAGCCAAAGGCGATGTTAATCACCCTGCCCTACGAGCAAGCATCGAAAAAGCGCGCAAAGCTAATATGCCTAAAGATAATATTGAGCGAGCGATTGCTAGAGGTAAAGGGGGCGAGGCAGGCGAATTAGAAGAAGTATTATATGAAGCTTACGGGCCGGGCGGCGTGGCCCTCGTTATCGCTGGCATCACTGATAGCAAGAATCGCACAAGTAACGAAATCAAGAATATTTTAAGCGCCCACAGCGGCTCGCTTGGTGGCCCCGGTTCAACCACTTGGGCTTTCACCAAGACCAAAGATTCTGAAGGAAGCCCAATCTGGCAAGCCAACTCAACCATGCCTGTGGCTGACTCTGACAAAGAAAATTTTGGGAAATTGCTTAACGAACTTGAGGATCACGCCGACATCCAGAGTATCTCCCACAACGCAGGATAAAAGAAGTCATTCCAGTATATTATACTTCAACTTTCGTGACTCTTGTATAAAAAAATCTCTCCATATCTGCTCGGGGATATCGACAATCATGCGAGGGAGATCTAGGGTCTCATTCGCCTTATAGAACTGCGTGCCTAACTGTAGAGGATCTATGTGCCAATCAAATTTTATTCGAGCTTTTTTTATCAAATCTTCTATTAAGTAGTTTTGGTTCCGACAAATCATGTAGAGATCAATATAATCCCGTGCCGCTGTACGCTGGTAGATCGTAAAGAGTTTATTGACAGCAATATCGAGCAAACTCTCCACTCGGAGACCGTCGTAACTCTTGGGAGATTCGATCTGGGTAAATGGAAAATATGTAAATTCTATTTTTAATTCCTCCTTCCCATACTTAAGAAAATAAAGATTGCGGTTTAGGCTTTGCTGATATTCAAATGAGTCATATCCCAGTTCTCTTTTTTTATCCTTTAGAAAAACGTCAATTCCCAATGGATCAACTTCTTCGAGCGAAAAGAAGTCTAGGTCCTCGGAATAACGATGGCCGAGATAATAGGCCGCTAGTGCAGTGCCACCAGTAAGATAAAAAGTCTTACATAATTTACCATTTTTCCCTATGATATTAAGGACTTTTTTTTGGGTCTCTGTGAGAATTTCAAGATGCATAGATAAGTGAAGCAAGATAATTGCGACGATAAGGATCGAGCTTTAGATCATTCCAATATGTGCGTAATTTCTCTACGTTGATTTTCTTGCCCTGCAAACCGAAATTCACCATTTGTTCCAGCTCCCAAATAGCCATTTTCGTCGGATTTTGAGCGAGTTTCGAAATGTCTGTAGACCAATTTCGCATGTCTTATTATAACACAAAATGCGAACGTCCATATCAGTCTCCTCGGGCCTGGTGGCGAAAATCGGACCAAGCCTTCTGCCCCATATTGTATCATAGCTTGTACTTCTTGTCAAGTTGGGATATGCTCGTTATATGCGTGTTATGGGGATTGATCCGGGATTTGGGCGAATGGGAGTGGCTGTTTTAGAACTTGTGTCAGGACGTGAACCTAGGCTACTCTTTTCAACTTGTTTAGAAACATATAAAAGTTCATCTTTTGCAAGTAGATTAGGCGACTTGATGAAAAATGTGCGCGAATTGACTAATAAATGGACACCTGATAGTGTCGCTCTGGAAAAATTATACTTTAATAAGAACGTGAAAACGGCAATGCAAGTGGCCGAAGTGCGTGGCGCTCTGATTGGTCTCCTTCAAGAGCTAGGCAAAGAAGTGCGCGAATACAGTCCACAGGCAGTTAAATTTGCCGTGACTGGCTCTGGCAACGCGAGCAAAAATAGTGTAATTGTTATGATTAGCAAATTAATTAAATTGCAAAAAGAGATTAAGCATGACGACGAATATGACGCCATTGCAATCGCTATTACAGATATCCACAGCCTGCGTATATAAGTATTTGAAAAATTTTTAGGATTTGTTACTAATATAAACATTATGGATCCCGTTAGAAATATGTTACAGGTTGTTGAGGTCAATAATTTTTATCAGGGATAATTATAAGATTAATTTCTAACGGGATGGATGAGGAAATATTAAGTGATGACACACTTGAAGAAGAGGAAGAAGAGGTAAGCGCCATAAGTGACGCTGTGTTAGACGACGGCTTGAGTGATGACAAGCCCAAAACTGTCGTCGGTCCTGATGAAGAAGATGAGGACGAAGATCTCGACGAACTCGGCGCCGACTAGATTATCTTGTTAGATTATTTTTAGAAATCTGTGCTTGCCGATTTTGTATACACCGGGAACATCGAGCTCTGTGTAACTTGTTATCTTGACGCCATCTCGATAGATTGCCCCTTCGTCTACAAGACGCCTAAAGTCTGCCCCGGATTTTATTAATCCTTCGGCTAGCAAAACATTTGAAAGTTTAGTTCCTGTTTCTTTCACTTCTTTAACATCATCTGCAACTTCGCCCTTGGAAAATGTCTGCGTGAAATTCTCCCGAGCCTTGCTTGCAAACTCTCTGCCCCAATAACTACCTACTACCTCTTCGGCTAATTTCAATTTACTTTCCATTGGATTCCCTTCTGTGTAATCAATATCCGTGCATAGTTCATAGGCCAGAGGCATAAGAGTATCGGGCCAGCTCATGATCTTGCCAAAGGCATCACTGGCCGTATCAGTGAAAGCAACCATGTTGCCCTCCGTCTTGCTCATCTTCTTTCCTGTTGGGTCAACAAGAAGCTTCATCGCAATAACAAACTTCTCTTTGTTTTGGCGTTTCCCCATAAGGTCTCTGCCCGCGAGCATGTTGAACGTCTGATCATTCCCGCCAATCTCTCCGTCTACGCCCATTGCCACTGAGTCGTAACCTTGCATCATGGGATATGAGAGTTCGTGCATATAAATATCTTTACCCTCCTCAATGCGCTTCTGGAACATGTCGCGTTTGATAATCTGTGAGTGAGTGAAGTCTGCTTCAAGTTCAAGTACATCAGCAAAATTCATTTTCCCCAACCAATCAGAATTATATTTAAGTTCCACGGGGTTCTTGCCATCGAACTTCAAAAAGTGACCAGCTTGTTCTTGATATAATCTCGCATTTTCGATTACTTGCTCGCGTGTTTGCTTAACTCGTGTGGCACTCTTATCTGTTGGATCCCCAATCATGGCAGTGAAGTCTCCAATAAGCAGAATGATCTTGTGTCCTAGAGCTTGGAACTGGGTGAGTTTGCGCATTGGTATCGAGTGGCCCAAATGGAGAGTTGGACCAGTGGGGTCAATACCCAAGTAGAGCGAGAGTTGCTCGCCACTCTCGAGGCGCTTTCTGAGGAATTCTTTGCTTGGGTATATATTCTCTACCCCACGAGTGAGCACTTGCTCTATTTTCTTTTCATCTGTTATCACTTTCATATTCGTAATATTAACATAAGTCCGGGTGAGTTGTGTTAAAATAGATTTCTTATGACTCGAATGACACGAAGAACCAAGAAATTGCTGTTGCGTTTTGGGATTCTAATTATTTGCGTGGGCATCACGAGTGGTGGTCTTATTATGCTTTGGGCGGCTAATCTTAAGATTCCTGATTTTAGTTCATTTGAAGAACGGCAAGTGGCACAGTCTACTAAATTCTACGACCACACCGGCGAAGTACTCTTATACAACTTGGGTGAGAACTTGCGTCGCACAGTTGTGCCATCTGTCGAGATTAGTCGGCACATCAAGAACGCGACTGTGGCCATTGAAGATGCTGAATTTTATGAACATAGGGGAATCAAGCCGACAGCAATTATCAGAGCTGGGTTGGCCAATCTTGCGGCAGGTCGCGCGGTGCAAGGCGGGTCGACTATTACCCAGCAAGTCGTTAAGAATTCGCTTTTAACACAAGAGAAGACGCTCTCACGCAAACTCAAAGAAGCAGTGCTCGCCCTCAAACTTGAACGAGTTATGCAAAAAGATGACATTCTTGCTCTCTATTTAAACGAATCGCCTTATGGTGGCAATATTTACGGAATAGAAGAAGCCAGCCAAATGTTCCTAGGCAAACCAGCTTCTGACGTCTCCCTTGCCGAGGCGGCGTACCTCGCTGCCCTACCCAATGCTCCAACTTATTACTCACCTTATGGCGACCACCGTGACAAATTAGAAGAGCGCAAAAATTTGGTCTTACGGCGTATGCAAGAACTGGACTTCATTTCCAAAAACGAAGCGGAGGAAGCCAAGAAAGAGACTGTTTCGTTCTTGCCCCAAGACACATTTACAATCAAAGCGCCCCATTTTGTATTCTATGTGCGAGCCTATCTGGAAGAGAAATATGGCAAAGAGATGTTAGAACGTGGCGGACTTAAAATTATCACAACACTGAACTGGGATTGGCAGAGAGAGACAGAAGAAGTGGTGGACGAGTTCGCCCCAACCAACGAAACCAACTTCAACGCTCACAATATGGGCGTAGTGGCTCTTGAACCAGGCACCGGCAAGATCAGAGTAATGGTTGGTTCACGTGATTATTTTGAAACCGAGAACGATGGTAACTATAATGTCACTCTGGCTCGTCGCCAACCAGGTTCATCTTTCAAACCAATAGTCTATGCCACGGCCTTCAAAGAAGGCTACACACCCGACACTATTGTTTTTGATCTACCCACTCAATTCCAAACTACTTGCAGTCCAATCGTGACACAAACAAGTGAAATAAGTACCGACCAAAATTGTTACGCCCCTGGCAATTATGACAACAAATTCCGTGGGCCGATTACATTCAGAGATGCCTTGGCTCAATCTGTTAACATTCCGGCAATTGAGGTGCTCTATTTAACCGGTATACGCGACTCACTTTCAACCGCGCGCGATTTGGGCATCAGTACACTGGGCACAGCCAACAGATATGGCCTAACGCTCGTGCTCGGTGGTGGCGAGGTGATGCCACTTGAGATTACTAGCGCTTACGGTACATTTGCAAATGACGGCGTATATAACCCGACAGCGAGTATTGAACGCATCGAGGACGCGACTGGCAATGTGATTGAAGAATTCCAAAGCGCGCCGCGTAGGGCGCTTGAAAGTGAAGTGGCCAGATCCATTAGTGACGTGTTATCAGACAACAACGCGCGTGCTCCCGCCTTCGGTGCTAATTCTCCGCTATACTTCCCCAATCGAGATGTGGCCGCAAAAACAGGAACAACGAATGATTATCGCGACATGTGGACTGTGGGTTATTCGCCTAATTTAGTTCTGGGTATTTGGGTTGGTAATAACGATAACACAAGCATGGAGAAACGTGTGGCTGGCTTTGTTGTTGCTCCTATGTGGCGCAAAATCTTCGACCGTTTAAGTGTGGATCTTCCCGTTGAGAGATTCGGCAGGCCTTTCTATGCGTATAAAAATGATCCAGGCATCAAACCAATTCTAAGGGGTATCTGGTGGAACGGCACGGCAAGCACAACAAATCCTGAAGTACACTCGATTTTGCACTGGTTAGACAAGGATAGCCCCTTGGGACCAGCACCGATTAATCCGGAGAGTGATCCACAATATATCTTCTGGGAAACTCCAATTAGAGTTTGGCTCACTGGACAGAATCAGTTATCTCAAATCAACAATCTTAATACTATTATTAGCCAGTGATTGTAAACTGTTTAAGATTTTGGATTTTCTTAAATAAATTTCTGATTTGATTATACTATCTATTTCTAGATAGACCGTGCCATTTTTATATTTAATTGAAGTCGGTTCAATTCTAACGTCAATCTCTTTTTCTATTACTTCTGAAATCTTTTGTTTTAACTCACTCTCGTTATTTCCTAAATTTTTAAATTTATCTAAGAGTTTAGAGATATTGTCCATGGGTTATTGGTGTAGGGGCATCACAAGGTACAAGAATGACCTATCACCCACCGGACGTAGTAATATAGCCTTGTCCCGGCCATTGAATCCGAGGGTGAGTGAATCTTTGTTAATTGATTGAAAACACTCTGTTAAGTAGCGGGCATTAAGAGAGATCTCGAGCGCTTCACCCTCTATTGTGCCGTCCACCCTGACCGTACTCTCACCCGATTCAGCATTACGACTATGAATTTCAAAAAGTGAATCGTCGGGAATTATTTTTACAATTACCTGGTGGAACTTATCAGAAAACACAGAAGCTAAACGTAGAGATGCGAGTAGATCATTCTTAAGAATCACAGCTTGAGTAGTGAAAGATTTTGGAATTAGTCCGGAGTAAGCTGGAAATACGCCATCTACAACTCTCGAAGTCATATATATATCAGCTATCTGGAATGAAACTTGGTTCTTGTTGTAACTAACTTTCAGATCATCTTTAACATCCGTGAACACCCGTAAGACTTCTGTGGCATTTTTAAGTGGTAACAAGAATCCATTCTCATGACCTGGGATAATAATTGAATTCTTAGTAGCTACCCTTTTTTCAGCAAGCCTAAACGAGTCTGTGGCGACAAAGATCATATCTCCATCTTCTATCTTGATAGAAATACTCGCCAATTCTGGTTTTATGTCTGAAATTGAAGCGGAATAAATAACTGATTTTAGGCCATTTATAAATATTTGAGTGTCAATATTTATATTACTTGTAATATCGTTTTTGTCTTTTGTTTTATTATCTAATTTAGGAATTTGTGGGAAATCCGTGCTTGGTTCAGCTGTTATTAATGCCGTACTTCCAGAAGAAGTGATTAAAAGGTTATTGTTTGTTTTCTCTAGACTTACTAAAGCTTGTTGTGGTAAATTACTTAATAAATTTTCTAAAATTGTTCCCGAAATAATAATTGAATCATTACCCGTTACCTTACCTGGGACTTTAATTTCTATTCCTAAATCAAGATTGGTTGATTTTATAAAAATATTTTTATCTTTTGTCTCAATTAAAACCTTACTTAAAATAGATAAGGCTAGTTTCTTACCCGTTATATGTTCGGCTATATTAATTGCTTTATATAAATTTTCTCTAATACATTCTATTTTCATACTGTTTGCATCTTTAGTCTATATACCTATTATTTATATATAAATACTTATTACTAATACTATACTGTTGATTGTGTGGAAAAGTTAATTTTTACTATACAAATTTTCATATTTATTAAGAATTAATTGTGTATAAGTTTAAAGTTATTAGATTAAGCTGGACCATAAAGGAGTCCTTTAATTTGTTCCAACTCTTGTGTCAACAGGTTATCCCTTGTTAAATCCCCCTTAATCTTCTCATACGCGTGGATAACTGTGGTGTGATCACGACCACCCATCTTTTGGCCAATATAAGGATATGAAGTGTGGAAGTCCTCACGCAATAAATACATCACAACTTGCCTCGGTTTAACCACCTCTTTCTTGCGTGTTTTCTGGTATAACTCACGTTCTTCGATATTGTAAAAATTAGCAATAGTTTTGATGACATCATTAATAGAAATAGTCTTTTGGGGTTTGATGTTATTTTTTATCAATAATTTAACCTCATTGATGGTTAAATCGCGTTTTTTAAGGCCACTCTGAATAAGCACGAGATTGAGCACCCCTTCGAGTTCGCGAATATTGTTCTGTACAACAGAGGCTACATACTCAATTATTTCTTCCGGAATAGAGAGTGTTTGGGCGCGTGTTTTAGAGCGTAAAATAGCCAATCTAGACTCATATTCAGGCGAAGATATGTCAGCTATCATTCCGCCCTCGAAACGTGATTTAAGGCGCTCTTCTATGCCCATTATGTGCTTGGGCGCCTTATCAGACGAGAAAATAATTTGTTTATTATTATCATATAAAGTATTAAATAAGTGGAAAACCTCTTCTTGGGTTTTTTCTTTTCCAGACAAAAACTGGATATCATCCATCACAAGTACATCATACTTGCGATATTTCTCTTTAAAGATATGAGCTTTGCTATTACGAATAGCATCCACGCATTCAATGGTGAACTTCTCGGCCGAAAGATAATAAACTTTTTTATTCTTATCTACTTTTTTAAAATGATTGCCAATAGCTTGAATCAAGTGTGTCTTGCCTAAACCTGTGCCACCATAGATGAATAGTGGGTTATAACTTATGCCCGGATTCTTAATAACAGCCTGCGAGGCGGCATAAGCAAGCTCATTAAACGCGCCCACAATAAATGTTTCAAAAGTATATTTAGGATTAAGGTTGTCTTCCTTGTCTATATAGAGTTCGTTTAATTCAAGCTGACCACCAGATACATGAGATTGAATATTTTCTGTTCTTAAGGGCTCTATCCCAGTACTTGATTTGTGAATAATGTATTCAACTCCACGCACACTCTCCATGTTCTCGCGCAAAGATCTTAAAATCACAGAATGATATTTGTTTTGGAGCCAGTCGCGTACGAAGGTATTGGGCACAGCCAGATAAACTATCCCACTATCTAGTTTATGGATGCACGTATTTTTAAACCAAGTGACAAAATTTGCTTTGGAAACATCAATTTCAATATGTGACAGAGTGTCTTCCCAGAGCTTTCTATGATCAATTGTCACTATATTCATAGTTAGAAGAGTATAGGAGAAGGGTTACTGTGCGCAACTACTCCAATCTTGTGCATAAGATGGGGATAGTATACAATAAGTCCGCATGTCAGTAACATATCAACCCAAAAAACGCAAAAGAGGACGCAGTCACGGCTTTTTAAAAAGATCACGCAAACCCGGCGGTAGGGCCGTACTGTTGCGCAGGAGACGTAAGGGTCGCAAAAGACTTGCCCCATAAATTCATATTTATCGTTTCTAAAAAGGTGGCCAAGACGGCTGTGGCCCGCAATAGGCTCAAGCGCAGGGCTAGAGCTATTGCCCGCGAACTTGCAAGTAAACTGCCAATACGCACGTACAAGATCTATTTCAAATCAGGTGATAGTGAGTTAACATACAAGCAATTAAAGAATAAACTAAATGCTTTCTTCAATTTTTAATACTCTCCTCTATCAACCATTTTATAATGCCTTAGTATTCTTGACGGCTATTTTGCCCGGAGGTGATGTTGGCTTCGCTGTGATAGCGCTCACAATTGTAGTGCGCTTTATCTTAATGCCTCTTACCCACAAACAACTCCATACTCAAAGAAAAATGAAATTAGTTGAGGGTGAGATGTCCGTGATTAAGAAGAAATATGAAAACGACAAACAAGAGCAGACTAAACAAATGATGGAGCTCTATAAGAAGCACGGCATCAACCCCTTCTCTGGTTTCTTATTAATCTTTATCCAAATCCCGGTATTGCTCGCTCTCTATTTTGTATTTACTCGAGGTATCCCCTTCACTCCCGATAAACTCTACTCATTTATAAACTTACCTCCCGATATTAACTTCTTATTTTTGGGTTTGATAAATCTTTCAACCAAAAATTATATTCTTGCGATCTTAGTAGGTGTTAGCCAATATGTCCAAATTAAACTTTCTCTTCCTCCTATGGCGCCACGAGAATCTGGCGCCACCGCAAGCTTCGGCGAAGAGCTTGGCAGAAGCATGAGCACAAACATGCGTTATGTGATGCCGGTGATGATAGCTGTGATATCTGCAAGTTTTCCTTCAGTAGTAGCTCTCTATTGGCTAACCTCGAACATATTCGCCATCATCCACGAACTAATTGTCAGACGAAAAGCCAAAGAGATAATCAAGAGTTAACTCACCCGGACTTCGTCTCGCCCTCTCTTGTCCTACAAGAGAGGTGAATGCGAGAGAGGACGGATGGCAAACTGTTTTCAACTTCCGAATTCTTGAATCTTAAAACTTTGATCCCGGCTTCATTCAAGTAGTCATCGCGGTTGCGATCATATTCTTGTTCAATTTTTGTTTCGTGCTTCGAGCCATCGAGTTCGACTGCTAGTTTTGTGGCAGGACAATAGAAGTCAAGAATGTATGGACCAATGCTAAATTGCCTTACAAAGCGATATCTTCCTAGTTTCCTATTTCTGATATTAAGCCAGACAATCTGCTCGGTTTTAGTTTGGGATTTGCGTAAGTCCCTCCTTCTATTTTCAAGTTTCTTCCTATTCTTCATGTTCTTTTCTCTCACCTCTCTTATTTATAAGAGAGGTCTAGACTTTAGTCAGGGTGAGTTGCTTCAAATACTAATTAATGGCAGGGCCCAGAGATATCCGTCGCGTTTGTCTATATAGAAGATAAATTCGCTTTTTTCCGAGATTACTATTTCTTTAACATCTGGCGAATAAGTAGTAGACGAATAGATTAGTTCTACACTATCAATATCTGTATTAATTTTGTAGATGCTATCGTTTGTGCTAAGTAAACCCTTATACCACGCGTCTAAACTTGTTCCAGATAGACTCTCGTGTGGTACGGCGCAATAAACTATATCCGTATCAATTTTATCCCAGACGCATTTCTCACGCGGGAAAGTGTTTAGAGGAAACACTCTGGCTTCATTTGTTTGGGTATCTAATATGTGCGTGGAGAGAGCTCTCGGTGTTGCTTGTGTATACAGCACGCGTGTAAGTGTTGGGCTTGCGTTCACTGTTAAGCCTTTGATCTGTCGCAGTAGAGGCTTAACGGTGGCCGTGAGTGAGTAAGGCGAAGTTGCTTGACTAGGCAAGATATACGCGTAACCATAAGTGCTCGCCTCTGGTTTAGAAGTTAGGATCAAACTCTCACGCGCCGGCCAACTTATTTGCCACTCACTATAGGCACCCGAGAAAAGAGTTGCGTTTTTAGTATTGTCAAAATCATTTACTATTCCTGTTCCTTTTCCGACAGAATCAGTTGTTATGTAAAAGAGTTTGCCGCCTATTACTTGCGAACCAGACTTCTGACAGTAAAGAGAATTAGTTTTTGCGCGAGTTAGAGGTCCCACGTTGCCTGTTTGCTCAATACTATTTGCTTTTTGAAAGGCCGTAACGGCACTTATTGTGGCGCTATCATAGAGGCCGGTTTCAGATATGCTTAAAAAGTTTTGCAATTTACGCACTTGAACCGGATCATTTGAGCCATCTTTATACAGATTTTTAGTTAGATATGCCGGACAACTAATGGTCTCCCCCCCTACCGGCGCGCTTACGACAGCAATAATATTATCCGGCAAAAATTCGCCCGTTATGTTTGTATTTTGGATACGCCCCAGATAGTTCTTGACCTGCTCACCTGTGTTATCTTGGTAGCGCATAAGTAGGCTCTGGCCCAAATTGCCCCAATAGACATCTTGTACCCTTGCCACCGTCGTGCCGGATATCCGCTCTGCTTTGTTCGCTAGGATGCGATAATCCCAAATATTGCCTGTGCCTCGCTCAACGAAACGCGCGACCAGATTAACCCCCTTGAGATTGCCTATACTGGTAACACCAACAACTGGTCCATTTGAAATACGCTTAGCCTCGCGATTTGAAATTTTTATTTGACTACTTTCAGTGTCTTTTTCGCTAGCATCTTGTTCGTTAGTAGAACTTGTCTGACCCGTAGGATTACTCGCGCCTGGGAAATTTGAATTGCCGTTTATGTTCTGCTCGGTATCGTTCACGTTGTTTGTTTCACCTCCGGATGGAAATAAGTTTGAGTCGGAGTCAGTTATGCCAGGAGTTTCTGTTTTGCCGGTTAAAAATAGCAATAGACCCAAACCGGCCGCTAGGGCTATGATTATTATGATTATTAATTTACGCATACTTAATTATTTTCACACTATTTGGGTACAAATGATGGAGTTAGCAAAGCTGGATTAATGGTTTGCAAAATTAAGTACGAAACGAGGGCGAGTACCAACCCACCGATGGCACCCCAAACGCGATCCTTGGCTCCGCTTTTGGCCGCTGGTATATAAGAGAGAGTGTATTGAACTCCCCCAATAACGATCATAAGCACGGCTAGGGCGATGGTTAAAGTGAGAGCTGTGTTATAAACAGTTTTGAAGTAAGTATAAGAAGTTGCCCCCGTGTTAACAGCTTCAATGGTTTTACCATCATTTATGATTGGCTCAAGTAATGTATATGTATCAGTATTTGCCATTTTTTAAATTATTATTGGAAACTGTTAGACGAATTTGAACCACCACCGAATTCGATCATGAAGCCTCTGGCCGCGCTAATCAAACTATCGAATGGATCACGTACGCTCACGGCCACTCCCGCTTGGCCCGAACCAGTATTTTCGTTTTGGTTTTGACGGAGGGTCAATATGTCCGGTGTCGTCTCGTCTACCACGGCTTGTTTACCGTTTAATGTCCAGATGTACGTTAAGCCAGACTTGTTTGCAGTTTTTGTTCTGTGTGATTTTGGAAAGAAATAGTCAACAGCGCGTAATGAAACTTCGTCCCCTGTTAATTTAATACTATTTGTAATTGGATTAGAATAAATAGTGCCAGATAGCGGGTCATCAACATAAACCAATACTTCCGGATTACTGGGTTTGAGCACCAGAAGGCCAACCGCACCCAAACTGCCGTCGGTATTCTTA
>ERZ1292623.1434-Hain-H51-01um-R1-1434-length-22937-cov-4_pt1 | contig 15459 bp, 17 predicted proteins | sample MGYA00564398_ERZ1292623 | MGnify/ENA primary metagenome ERZ1292623 (study PRJEB36523, sample SAMEA6512633) | groundwater metagenome | collected 2019-01-07 | study: AquaDiva: Metagenomics assemblies of 32 groundwater samples
GCAATCAACTCAATTTGGATGATAGGCCTCTTAGACAGAATAAAGCGTTTCTTAGAGCAGTTTATAACAATCAAAAAATAGAAGATGTTATTAGGTGGTTTGATAAGGTAGAGGGAAGCTCAGGGCAAAGACAGACTGATGAGAAAATGACTTTAGACAGATATATGCGTTTAATGACTCCTTCCTTCTATGCAGTATTGCAGACCGGTTCTCCCATCCCGGACGAAATAAGATGTTGTTCAAGAGGTGTTGATAAGCAAGGAGTTGAAAGATTTTTATGGGTCATAGCTCCATATACAGAAAGAAATTATGTGGTTGTATCAACATTATTTAAAAAATTCTACAAAGAAGATTTGGATAAAATTCCCGTGCTTGGATCCTTACAACAATATCATAGACGAATGGGTTGGGGATAAAATCTAACTCTTCAAAACTTTCTCTCTCAATAAACTTGATTTATGCTTCCCTACCTTAAATGCTTTGGCCCTTGCTATTTTGGGCTTTAAGCCTAACTGCTGCAATTTCATGGCTAATGTTTTCTCATCGATCTTATGGTCGTATCCTAAGAAAATTACATCTGGTTTTTTTTCGGTGATGATCCTGAAGTGATTGTCAGGATAACCGAATACTGCTTCATCGACAATCCGTATGTTCTTGATCAATTCCAAGCGTTCCTTTTCTGAGAAAATAATATCTTTCTTCTGTATCTGCTTGGTCTTGTCCCTGGCGATCACTACAATAAGATAATCGCCGTGCTTCTTGGCCTGCTGAAAATAATTCAGATGGCCTAAGTGTAATAGATCAAAAGTGCCGAAGCACATCACTTTTCTGGTCTTCTTCATCTTGAGGCTAATTTCGCTTTTTTGATGATTAAGTGAGCTCTGTTTTTATCTTCTTCTATAACTTCGATTTTTTCCAGCATAATTTTCTTGGTGAATAATGGGCAATCGAGAACTAATGATTCAAATTCTCCTCCTTCTCCGGCAATGTTTAAACCAAGTTTAGCATGCAGTTTTTGTAATTTTTCCACATCATCAATAGTGATTCTCCTTCCCAGCCAAGTTTTATCCAATCCTTCTGCAGCTACTGCAGTCAATATTATTTCAAACCCGTCAGCCAGTAAATCCTGCATATGTTTATCCTGCGGCTTGTGCCATAGGGGAGAAAATATTTTTAATCCGAGCCTGTCGCATATTTTTTCAATCCTATCCCGCTGGTAGGTAGAGAATAATGCTCCAGAAACGATGCCTTCGATCTGATATTGTTCCTTTGCTTTTTTGAAAGCTGTTTCCAGGTCTTTCAACTCAAATTCTTTTTCGCCTTTGGTCTTTTGGATAACTGTCGGCAATCCCATCGCTTCGGCCTGCATTTCCACTAATTCTGTTCCGGCAGTCTGAAACATATATGAATCTGGATTTTCTGATCTGATGTGGATAAGACAAGTTAAATCGTAGTTTTGCTGCTTCATGATATAAGCGGCGGCAGTGGAGTCTTTTCCTGAGGAAAACAAAACACCTAATTTTACATTGTGTGAAGGATAAAATGTTTTCAGATAGGCGGACTTTGAAGGAAATTTTTGCTGCTTTGCTAATTTTCCAATCGCATAATCAAATTTAGAGCCGTATTGGGCGGCAGTTTTCTTTCTGGAGGCATATTCTTTGGGGATTCCTTTTTCTAATGCTATTTCACGGAGAATAAATTTTGTAACTTCTCCTTTGATTTTGTATTTTCCGGGAATCTTTAACGCATAATCGACTAATGCAGTATCCAAGAAGGGAAGACGCAGTTCCATATTGTTGTCCATGGTAAGAACATCATCGCGATATAAGTCGCGCTCATACATCTTGCGCAATCCGGAGAGGCATTCCTGGTTGATGTTGGCTGAATTCTTGTGCCGTTCATATCCGGCAAAGATCTCTTCGCTGCCTAAGCCGGAGAATATGACCTTGCATCCGTCTTCTTTAGCCATCTCACAGGCGACGTAAAAGGTTAAAGCGACACCCACTTTTACTACGTTAGAATCCTCAATCAGCGGAACTATCCTCTGAAGGTAGTTGGGGATCTCTTCCAGCTTGATTTTTTTTATTTTCAGTTTTAGATCAAATTCTTTTGCGACTTTCTGCGCAGCTTCCAGATCAGAAGGGATGGTTCCAGAATCCGAATCAAGAACAGCAGTATAGCAAGTGAAATCATGCCCTTTGTCTTTAAAATATTTAGCCAGATAAGTGGAATCTATACCGCCGGAGAAAAGCAGGCCGAATTTTTTTTCAGGAATTCTTTTTTTTATGGCACGTTCTAATAGATCAGCAGTCTTTTCTTTGAGTGTTTCAAAAGATCCCTTGTGTTCAGGCAGATAGGCAAAGAATTCTCGATTGATTATTTCTATTTTATTTTCACTGATAGTATATTTGATTATCTGGCGAGGATTTAATTCTCGGATATCCAGAAATCCGATATTTTCCAAAGCTTTCTTTTCTGAAGCGAAAGCAAAGGTGTCAGTAGTATAAGAGTACCATAAAGGTTTTTCTCCTAAAATGTCCCTGACGAGGTAAAGATTATTATCTTTCCAATGAGCGAAAGAATACACTCCATCCAATTCATCTAATCCTTTTATGCCAAACTTATCTAAAAATAGTAAGAGCAGTTCTGCATCATTTTTAGCTTTGAATTTGTACTTGACATCAAGCTTTTTCCAATTGTAGATCTCACAATTAGCGACTAACAATCCCTCTTTCTTAATAGGTTGAGGTATATGCTCGACTACTGCGTGCAAGGCATGCCCTACTACATTTTTTTCTTTTAAGGGATAGAATTTCTTCAGATCGTGATGATGTTGGATCTCCTGCCCATTGGCAATGCCAAACCCGTCTTTGCCCCTATTTTGCAGTATGGCTAACGCTGTTTTTACTTTACTGAAAGCGTCTTTATCGTTGAATATGCCTATGATGCCACACATGTATACTGCAGAACATATTTATTTTATAAAAGTTTGTAAATATTAGTTGCGGAGAAAAGTTAATTATAAGTCTTTCCGCAACTAATGTTTGAAAAACATAAATTATTATAACTTAATTCGGTCTTTTATTATATTAGAGAAGAATAATCTTTAAAAACATCTTAAAGGGCATAAATAAAATGGAAAGAAAAACTAATCAAGATTTTACCAGTCCAGTCAGGATGTATGTTGCCCAACAGCTGCAGACGTCTTTTGCATTCGGCCAAAAGTACGGGGAAAAAACAGTAAAAACTTTTGAAATGCCATCAGCTAAATATGAAGTAAGGATAATGGAATGTTATTTAACAAAAAAAGAGGCCGGTGAGAAAAGCAACCTCGATCTATCACGGCCATTAAAGCCAAATTCAGGATTGTTTTTTTCTTCTTCGTGGTTTGAAGTTCATAAGATTAATGGCCGCGAGTTAGATGATTTAGTCGAAGAAAACATTTTTTTATATGGAGGAAGTAGTGAAGAGACAACACATTTCTTGCTTGAACTAGATGATAAACATAAGCATTTTTCTTACAGTAGAAGTGATCGGTTTGACCAGCCAGAAATATTTGATGATTCTGCTTACAAATCCAGGTCGCTTAATCAGGATGAACGAAATTTGCTAGACCATTTGATCAAACTAAAATTAGATGCTCTTTACCGCAGATGAATCTCTAATATATCCTTATCATGCAAGAGGTGTTTCAGGAACAGTCTCTGGCCGGGAAATTTAGCTGATTTCCCCCATACCCTGGCAAATTTGAATTTCTTGGCAAAATCTTTGTGCAGTTTGTTGCAGACATCTTCGATACTGGAATGGCGCTTGATGATCAGTGGTTTTTCCGTATCTGCATCTTTTTTAGGCTCTTTCAGGCAGACGCGCATAAAATCCATCTTTTCAAAGATCAATTCTTTCAACGGCTCAATGTTGATGCTCTGTTCGGCAGAGATGCAGATGTCGGCATTCAATTCCTTTTTGACCCGATCTACTTTTGCTGTATCAGCAAGATCCATCTTGGTCAGGCAAGTGATGGCAGGGACATATTTTTTATTGCCTTCTATAATATCAATAAAAGCATCAACATCAATAGGGCTGCGGATAAGCACGTCTGCGCTGACCATCTTAAACTCACGCATAATTTTTTTGATGGTTTCATCGTCGATTTCTGTTGGAACAGTCTTCCCTATGTTGATTCCGCCATAGGCTTTTTTCTTGATGAACACTTCAGGCCTGGTCCGGTTTAATCTAATGTTTGAATCCCATACTTCTTTCAGTATGGCAGGATGATGTTCAGGATGAGTCACGTCGACTACCACCAAGACTAGATCTGCGTTCAGGATGACGTTGAGGACTTCCTTTCCCCGCCCTTTTCCTGAAGCAGCCCCGCTGACAATTCCTGGAACGTCTAAAATTTGTATTTTTGCCTGCTTGTATTCCATCATCCCAGGGATGACCGTCAAGGTCGTGAATGCATATGCTGCAACTTCGGATTGGGCGCCGGTAAGTTTGTTCAGCAACGTTGATTTTCCTGAAGAGGGGAACCCTAACAAAAGTACCGTCCCATCTCCGGATTTACGGACGGAATAGCCATACTCTGATGCGCCAGTTTTCTTCTGGGTACGCATATCCTGTTTTTCTCGCAGCTGGGCGATCTTAGCTTTGACAATACCGACGTGTCCTTGAGTGGCTTTATTGTATTTTGTTTTCTTCAGCTCGTCTTCCAGTTCCTTGATCTGCTTGTTGTAATCGACCATGATGAATTTTTAATCAATCTTTATTGTATTATAATGTTTATTTCATCAGCCTATTTATTAGCAATATTTATAAACCAATCTGGTGATTATATCACATGTTCAATGAGACAGTAGTTGGTGCAGTACAAACCGCAAAATCTTATGGTTATCTGATAGTTGAAGGTATAGTGATTCTTTTAGTGGCGTTTGGATTGGGCATGTTGACGCAGAAGATACTTTCAAAGGTTTTGCGGGAAATAGAGCTTAACCATATCATGAGCAAAGTTGGAATAACCTACAATCTAGAGAAGTGGATAAGTGCTATCGTCTCATACATCATTTATTTAGCAGGTATTGTCATTTTCCTTGATCTTTTAGGAATCGCCCCATATGTATTATACTTGATCTTGGGAGCGGTCTTGATGCTGTTCATCCTAACTTTCATCGTAGGGCTTAAAGATGTCATTCCCAATTTAGTGGCTTGGGTGATCCTGCATAAGGATGAAAGGATAACCGTAGGCAGAAGAGTGGAAGTGAAAGAGATTTCCGGAAGAGTGGAAAAGATAGGATATCTTGAGACTGAAATAGTTACTGACCATGATGACACTTTGTATGTGCCTAATGCTTTGTTCTTGAAGTCTAAGTTTAAGGTTAAGAAAGAGTAATTGGATTCTTTATTAGAATCGGTACCCTAAGGCCATATAATTGCTTCCATGCACAAACGGCTGCTCAAATGGTGCTTGTCTCAGCTTAAATTAAGCTTGTTTTATTTTTTTTATTAAATTTCAAGCAGCAAAATGTTTATTAACTTTATATTATATCTAACCCCTAAAAATGAGGAAAATATTGTTATTAGGTTCATTATTGGTTGTCATTTTATTCTTAGTTTCTTGCGCTCCTGGTGATAAAGCCCTGGCCGGACAGGCTACTGGGGCCTTGTGTGGAGATGCGAAGACCTATCTTGGTGAAGAGTGTGATGACGGAAATACTGTTGCTACTGATTATTGTTCTTCACAATGTACATTTACTTCTAAAGTCTTGAAAGTAAAGGTAAGATTTGTTAAAACTTGTATGACAGAAGCCTATGGAACCGTATGCACTAGCGATTTACAAAAGGACAATTATCAAAATACGTTAAATGGAGCTAATGATATCTATGCAAGAAGTTTTTCTAAAATAAGGTTTGTAGTAGATCCGACGACAAGTTATGATTTTGTAAAAGATAATCTTATTGCTTCAAGGATGTTATTTAATAAACCCGTATCTGAGATTATAACTACGACTATAAAAGACCTGAATAATGATGGCAAATTTGATGGTAATGATGCTAAAACTTTTATTCTAAAAGATGGAAGCAATACTAGTGGAGCAAGAAACACATTTGCTTCACAGTATCCGGGAAGTTTAGTTGTTTTTCTTTTAGCAAATCAAAATCTAGAACCAAAATATGATGATTCCTCAGGACATTGGATTGTTGATAAAGCTAGTGGCGGGTTTTCCGGTTGTGGTGGTAGTTATATCGCAATGCCGCCTGGAGGCGGTGGCGGAAATCTTTTCGCTCATGAGAGCGGGCATTTCTTTTGTACGCCTCACACGTTTAGCGGTAACCGACCTAAAACTATAGGAGAAGCTGTAGAATATATTAATGGAAAGATCGCGAAAGGTGTTGATCCAAATAATATAGCGGGAATACAAGGTTACTATGATTTGGATAAAAATTATGATGTTTTAGATACCCCTGCAGATCCCGGCACTAGCTTATTTGCAAGTGTTTATGGTGATAAATGCGATCCTGACCTAAGCAAAACAGTTGAAGTTCCCGTGACATTGGATTCTGGTAACAAGGTATATGTCTTCCAAGCGGACAGAACAAATATCATGAGTTACTACAAAGGATGTTTTCCAGACGTTGTCCATTTCAGCCCAAGTCAAGTCGCAAAGCACCATGAAACGCTGCGAACAACTAAAAGTCGTTTAATAACTGGTGTTGCGTCAAGCTTTGCGGAGAACTACTCTGATGTTGAGATTGAACAAAAAGAGGAGGTGACATCGGATAAACAGCTGATGGTCGAACATAAATTGTTTAGTTTCTCCTCTAAATGTGGTAACGGTATTAAAGAGACTGGCGAAGAATGTGATGATGGAAATGCCGTCAATACTGATCTTTGTACCAGTGCGTGCAAATGGGCTAAATGCGGAGACGGATTTCCACAGAAGCCTAATCGTTACAGGATGGTGGAAGAGTGTGATGATGGAAATGCTATCACTACTGATTTTTGTAAGAGCTGTAGGATATCTAAGTGCGGTGACGGAGTTACACAGAATCCTAATGCTTATTGGGAATTGGAAAAATGTGATGATGGTAATACTAACAATACTGATTCTTGTACCACCTTATGCCAATACGTAGTTCCTAAATGTGGTGATGGAGTTGTACAGAAGCCCAATGATGCTGGCGTAATAGAACAATGTGATGACGGAAATACGGCGAATACAGATGCTTGTTCTAATAGTTGCTTATGGGCTGTCTGCGGGGATGGGATTGCACAAGCGCCCAATGCTCAAGGATATATCGAACAATGTGATGATGGGAATGCTATCTATAATGATGCTTGTAACAATGTATGTATAAAAACTAAATGTGGAGATGGAACTTTGCAGCAACCTAATGGTTATGGACAAAAAGAATTATGCGATGATGGAAATACTGTCAATACTGATTCTTGTACTAACACTTGCCTTTGGGCTGTCTGTGGAGATGGAATTATACAACCACTCAATATCCAAGGATGGAAAGAACAATGTGATGATAGCAATATCGTTAATGGGGATGGCTGTTCTAGTACTTGTCAATTAACTTGATTTCCATACAAACATTTCTAAGAAATATTATTAATTCTTCAAACTTTCCAGCAAGCTGACTACGTCCCACAACTGGGTCCTATGATATGAAGGCAGGTTCAGGGAGTTTAATTCTTCCAATTCAGAAAGAGCCTTTTCTATGGTCAATTCCGCATCCTGATTCAGTATAAGGACGACTGTATTGATTTTCTCTTTCAATCTCTTGTTGGAGCCAAATTCTTCCCGCAGCTCTTCCAGGCGAGCGACGACTTCCTGCAAATTATCATTCATTTTTCTTTTCCTGCATGATCTCTTTCTGGATATCTCCAATGCTTCTTTTAAGCTTTTCTTCCTGGGAAAGATAATTTTTGAGCCGCAGCTGATTCATCTCTTTATTTTCAGCCAATTCTTTGAAAACTGCGTCTTTCGGAGAAGCTACCATGATATGCCCCATGATCTTGTAACATTTTTCAGAAGTCTTGATCTCTTGCAAGGCAGATTCAAGTTCGATCAATGTATTTTGAAGCTGTTGTTTTTGTAAAAGAAGATTCTGCAGATTCTGCTGAAGCAGTTGCAGCTGGGCTATTGTAGATTGATCCATCGTAAACCTTCTTAAAAAAGGAAAAAATTATCTGGCTTTAACTTTAACTACGGTGCGGCGATCCTTGTAAAGAACTTTGCCTCCGCAATAAGGGCAGCGAATCTTCACCCTAGTGTACTCATCCTCGACTTTTTTCCCGCAATCGAAACATACGTAATACATTTTGCACCTTAGTTAGTAGTATATGCCTTGCTGGCAAATTTAACATCACATTTTTGGCATTGCCATATGCCCAAAGCTAGACGCTTTACGCTAGTCTTGTTACAGGAAGGGCATTTATGCTTAGCTCGCTGCAGATCTTCAGCAGCAGCAAATTTTTTCTTTAAACTTGGTCCGTACCTTGCTCCGAATCTTTTTGTGGATGACATTTTTATTATGAGTAGGGCTGCCCGGCTTTTTTATTTCCGGTGGTGATAGTAAAGGTGGGGCTGCCCGGATTCGAACCGGGGTTCAATGGGTTTTTTGTATTTTCCGGTCATCGCCGAAGCTCACCCAAACCATTAGTGATAGTAACCCAAAGGTAACCTAGTGACCTTTACCAGGCTACACTACAGCCCCATCTACTTTATTTATAAATATATCGCTCAATTCCACCCCCTTTAAAAGATTTGTGGTGCAAAAGGAGATTTATCTCAAAGCTGACAATTCTTTAGGGGAAGTAGTAAGTATTTTTGCCTTCCGGTCGAATAAAAGAGTATCTTCTATCCTGATCCCGTATTTTCCCGGGAAATAGATGCCCGGTTCTATAGTAAATATGTGGTTGGCCTGAATAGTTTGTTTCGCTTCTTCAGAAAAAGAAGGAGCTTCGTGGATCTCTACCCCCACTCCATGTCCAAGGGAATGGATAAATTGTGAAGAAAATCTGCCCAGATGCTTACGTGATGCTTTCTCAAGCGCGGCGAAAGGCTTGTTTTTGGCAGCTTCCCCTATTGTTTTTTCCTGAGTGCTGCGCAGCAGTTCGTAATGTTCCTTCTCTGATCGGCTTGGCCTGCCTAGGTACAAAACCCGGGACATGTCTGAACAATAATTCTTATAGCATGCGCCGAAATCAAGCTGCAGGAATCCTTTCTGTAGTTTTGCTGAAGAGGTTACATGGTGAGGTACAGCGCTGTTTTTTCCTGAGCCCACGATAGTAGGGAAAGCCAATTCTGCATCATGTTCGCGGATGAATCTTTCCAAAAAAAAGGCGACATCGCGTTCTGTCTTTAATTTCTGCGAGGAAAAGTTGCCGGTTAACGCATTATACGCTTGCGAAGTGATAGAACAGGCTTTGCTTATTTTCAGTATTTCTTGCGGGGTTTTTTGCGCACGTAAGTCTTGCAGGGTTGAAGAAACATCGATAAGTTCCGCCCGAGGATACAATTTCTTTAATTTTTCAGCATATTGCAGGGAAAGGGAAGATTTGCATACCCCTATTTTCTTTACTTTTTGGTCTGCTAACTTACTTTCCCAATCTTTTTGCAGATGAGTTACAGCAATTCCTGAAAGCTTTGGCGGCAGGTCTAGTTTGGAAAGATATAGTTCAGCGGAAGAAGGAGTTATCAGCAATAAGGCAAAAGAAGGCTTCATCTGGGCGAAATAGATAATATTTGGATCGGGATGGACTAAAAAGGCAAGATCGATACCTTCTTTGTTCAGATAAGATTGGAAGGAGAAAAGTTTCATGTTAATATCCTAATTATTTGTTTTCTGCTTTGAGAATCTGCTGAATCTGTTTCTTTAAAACAGGAAGTTCTTCTTTGATAGTATACCATACTTTTTCTAAATCAACACCAAAATAAGCGTGAATCAAGATATCACGCATGCCGGCAATCCCTTTCCATTCTGTTTTAGGATACTTTTTCTTAAAATTGGATGCAAGTTGTTTTGTTGCTTCCCCTATTATTTCTATAGCTCTGGCGACCGCATATTGTTTTTCTTTATCTTTGAAAAAATTTTCCTTGGAGATATTACTCATGAATTTTTCAATTAGTTCGATTGTATCCAGAATGTCTTTGATGTAAAGTTCCGGCTTTCGAATCATAATATCCGGACCTCATCGGATAAAATTTCTTTCTTGATCAAAGGCTTGATAGTTCCATATTCAACTAAATCAACCTTTTTCTTTAGTTTTTCTGCTAGCTTAACTTTAATTCCCGCAAATTCCAATAAGCCCATGTTTTATTTAATCTTTAGGAGTAGGTCAATATCACTTCTTTTTTGGGCTTGGCCTCTGGCGTAACTGCCAAAAATGCCTGCTTTTATCACCCCATTTTTCTTTAAGATAGGTACAGCTATTTTGGCGATCCTTTGAAGCTTTTTGTCTGTTATTTTCATAGAAATAAGAAAGAAATTGCACTATTTAAAAGTATCCGCTTAAACCTAATAGTGCAAATAAGGTTTATATGATAAAATAAGAGCAGTATATCATCAAAAAGGTTATATACTATAAGTGATTACTTAAACAAAAAGTGGTATAATCAAAAAGGTTATACTTATACTATTAGTTTAAAAAAAATAGGTACAGAAGGAAACGCAGAAGGAAACGCCTTTCTTACCTTTTTTAAAGTGCAAAAGCGTTAAAAAATGAGGTGTTATAAAATGAAAAAAATATTAGTATTAATTTCTTTAGTAGTTATGTTTTTGTTTGTAGTTTCCTGCGCTCCTAGTGATGAAGCTGTGGCAGGACAAGCATTGCGAATTTCGACCAGCGGGTCTGCTGACTTGACGGTGGAATCTCTTCAATTAGCATTTGTAAAAAATGTATCAACCGGAAATAAAGACCTTCAATACACTGTTGTTGTGAAGAACGTTGGAACTGCTTTATATAATAATAGGGCAAAAGCTCTTACTTATTTCAAGTTGTTACCAAATATGACTGAATTGATCCTGGTGCCTTTTCTGGATGTTGGAGCCAGTGCCACAAGCGTAGGAAAATTTAGTTATTATCCTTGGATGCAGGGACAACTTTGTAAAACACTTGGCCAAGTTACTGTGTATGTAAAGGCCGATATTACAAATATTGTGCCTGAGACAAACGAGAATAACAACGTTAAGCAATTAGACCTGCTTTGTGGAGCAGACTTGGTTGTTAATTCAATCAATTATACGCTGTTGCCTAACCCGACCACCGGAAAGAAAGATGTTGAACTTTCTGTTACGTTTAAGAATCTAGGTAAGTCTTGGTCAGCATTCGCTACCGATTATGATATACTTGCGGTTGGTACAATAAATCATTTGCAGGTAAAAGATGCTGTGCTTCCATTGGCACCAGGGGCAGTAAGTTCCGTAGTAAAGTATACATACACCCCTAATACTTGCCCACACGCTTTGACCTTAACTGCAGATTATTTGGATAGTACGGTAGAGTTAAACGACGGTAACAACGCTAAGCAGGTACAGGTGACTTGTTAGTCACGCCAACCTTAGCAATTTTTTATTTTTTTCTTAACTTTTTCTTTTCTGCTTCATTTTACACCAATAAATAGCTAGAATCTTGTGCAAAGCCTAACTCTCCGCAACCCTTATAAATTATAAAAATAACATTCTGCCTGTGAAAAAAGCAGTTCTAAGCAATGGATTGACGATACTTTATTATCCTAAAAAAGGCAATTCAGTAGTAGTGGAAGTGATGATAAATGTCGGCAGCTGCCATGAGAAAGATGTTGAACGGGGAATTTCGCATTTCCTGGAGCACATACTTTTTGAGGGAACCAAAAAAAGACCGACCAATAAAGAGATTTCCAATGAAATCGAACGTATCGGCGGTGATTTCAATGCTTATACTTCAACTGGAAAAACGTGTTTTTATACTAAAGTGCTGAAGAAGCATTTTTCCATCGCCGTGGATGTTTTAGCTGACATTCTGCAGAATCCGCTGCTGCGCGAAGAAGATATCAAAAAAGAAAAGAATGTGGTGTTGAAAGAGATCGCCATGATCTATGACGAACCGCGGTATTACCAGTGGATTTTATTGCAGCAAAACCTGTTTGAGAAGCATCCCTGTAAATTCCCCACTTATGGTGATGAACGGGTAATAAAGGCGCTGAATGCGAAAAAAGTAGGAGATTTCTTCAAAAAACATTATGTGCCGAATAATATGGTAGTTTCTGTTGTCGGCGAGGTGCCAAATTGGAAAAAGGAGATTGAAAAACATTTTGTGCTTGGAAAAGGAAAAGTCCATAGATTGCTCTGTCCTATGGAACCGGCATTGAAGGAAAATAAAAAAGTGCTGGTAAAGAAAAAGATTTTCAACACTCATCTGGTCCTTGGATTCAAGGCGGTACCGCGGGCGCATCCTGATTCCTACATCTTAGATGTTATCAATGGGGTGCTGGGAAGAGGACAGAGCGGGAAAATGTTTACAGAGATCCGCAGCAAGCGCGGTCTTGCTTATGATGTGGGAACACAAGTTTTGACGGAGAGTAATTTTGGCTATTTTGCGGCCTATGCGATCATCGACAAGAAAAATGTGGGATTGGTCAAAGAACTTATGTTAGATGAGATTAAAAGCTTAAAGGATGTTTCCGCAGAAGAAGTGAAAGAAGCCCAGGATTTTATCGAAGGGGATTATTTATTGGAGATTGAAGATTCCCAGAAAGTTGCAGATCAGCTCTTATTCTGGGAGCAAGTGAAGAAAGCGGAAGAGATGGAGGAGTATTTATCAAGGATCAAAAAGGTAACTGTCAATGATGTGAAGAGAGTAGTTGAAAAATATTTTAAACACTATGTGCAGGTAGTTTTGGAAGGGAAGTGAGAGGTCAGAACAAACAAAATATGGATCAATCAAACTTCAGACGACTGGGCATATCTGCTATTATTATTTTGATCTTTTTAAGTGGTTGTAGCAGCGGGCCTGAAAAGATAACTCAACCAGAAAATATAGTCGTATACGAACCGGAATCGGTTTCTGAAACGTCTGAAAATATAATCCCTGAAACTGATGACACCTTAGTCAAACCGGTTGCAAAAATATTATCATTCTCTTGGAAGAAAGACAGCGGCTCAAGGGTAGTAGATGGATCCGTTCCTTTTGTCCATCGTTTAAAGGATGGAAAAGTACGCTTGTATTATTGTAACGCTAAAGGGATATTGTCAGCTGTTTCCAGCGACGGCCTAACTTTTGTAAAAGAGCAAGGAATCAGAATCGCTCCAGGGACCGGATTTGAATTGATTGTCTGCGACCCGACTATAGTCAACCTTCCGGATGGAAAAATAAGGATGTATTACAAAGGTGCTAATAGCCAGAACCCTGGACCCGGGCAATCCATACATAAAATTTATTCTGCGATATCTTCAGATGGATTGATTTTCCAAAAAGAAGGGCTCCGGATAGATTCAGAGACTAACGGCGACAATGGTTGGGCTTCTGTTCCTGATGCAATAATCCTTCCTGACCGCAGAGTTAGGATATATTATGTAACCGCAGCGGGAATGCAGCATGGAATTGGATCAGCTATATCATCTGACGGCCTTAATTTTGTAAAAGAATCAGGAATCAGGGTTCCCAATTTGGTAGATCCTGCATTGGTTAAGATGGGTGATAAATACTTACTTTTTGCGGCGTCTATAGATGAAAGATTTGCCAAAGTTCCGAAGGGGATATATTATTTAGAATCGTCTGACGGGCTTGAATTCGGCGAACCAGTGGCAGTTTTCCAAGGAAATGATGTGTACGATCCATCTGTATTGAAGATTGATGAAAATACAGTTAGGGTGTTTTACGGAAAAGTCTTACCTCCACAACTTCCTGCGGTAGAAAGCCATACTGGACAAATTGTAGAATAAAACTCTTTTTTAATTTTATTTTAAATTATAGTTGATATTTTCCAGAAGATTAAACATATGCTTCTATCGATATCTTATCTAACTTCACTTTATTCTTCCTAAAAGGTTCTAGAAGAGCATTTATCTCTTTAGCTAACGCATTCTTCAAGTCTAAAGGATGGACTTTTTTCTGCACGAAAGCTTCTTCAAGCTCTTCATAGCTGCTGAAAGAGATATTGCCGCCGAATTTAGCCGGGCGCTCAATCACAAGCTTTTCATTTTTATCTTGTTTTAGGGTCATGACTACTAACTTCAGGAAAGCAAGAACGCCGTTGTCTTCCACTTTGCCTTCTTCACAGTATGCGCCGCGTATTTTCTCTTGCACGCTTTTTTCATCGTCCAGGAGATCTATCTTTGATTTAGGATCGGAAGCTGACATTTTTTTTCCGATAAGGCCTGGAATCAGGGGAGTCATCACTTCTACTCTGGAAGGGTATCCTACTTTCGGCAAATATTCTCGGGCGTACATCAAAATTTTCCGCTGGTCAACTCCGCCGTACTGAACATCTGCACCTAAATATTGCTCGTCCAAGGCTTGCATCAGAGGGTAGATTATTCCACTCAACTTGGGACTGTCACCAAACTTGACTACTTCTGACGCTGCCTTCGTCGCATCGTGGATCGAAGTCATGGTAGATAGTTTTAACGTATCAAGGATGTAATCTTTCTTGAGCTGGAATTCTGAACCTTTAACAATCTCAATGTTTTTTGCATCCGCGCCAACCGATTGGAACATCAGAGGGATAACGCTAGAATAATACTTGTAACGCTTTTCTAAAACATCCCAAGGACAGTTGTCTAAGGCACCGTGAATATCTGCTAGTAAGACTTTTACTTTGAATCCTGCTTTGAGAAAATCTGCCATCTTGAGAACCCAGACATAATATCCTATGTGCGGTCTTCCGGTTACAGCGGTCCCCAGATAGACCACGGGTTGCTTTTTCTTTTTTAATAGGTCAAGAAGTTCCGCTTCGGTGACTATTTCCTGGGTATTGCGCTTGATCAGGGCAAGTTTCTGTTCTGAATCCATACCAGGCTGGAAAGATGGGAGATTTAAATATTTAATGGGGAAATTTCAGGGATATGATAATTCTATCTCCATAAGAGTTTTATATAATCGAAACAATTATATAATTGAAAGTGTTATATAATTATTAACAAAATTGAGGTGTTTAGAATGAGAAAAATATTATTATTCCTTTTATTATTAATTGCGATTTTATTCTTAGTTTCTTGTGCTCCTGGCGAAGAAGCTGTAGCTGGAGAGGCAACAAGGGTTACTCGCTGTGGTGATGGGATAAAGCAAGCGCCAAATGGTTACGGAGTTATGGAACAATGTGATGACGGAAATACTAACAGTACTGATACTTGTTCTAGTTGCTTACTAACTGCCTGTGGCGATGGTATAACACAGCCACTTAATGGTTACGGAAAAGTGGAACAATGTGATGACGGAAATGCCATAAATACAGATGCTTGCTCGGCTGTATG
>ERZ1292623.2752-Hain-H51-01um-R1-2752-length-15457-cov-34_pt1 | contig 15457 bp, 13 predicted proteins | sample MGYA00564398_ERZ1292623 | MGnify/ENA primary metagenome ERZ1292623 (study PRJEB36523, sample SAMEA6512633) | groundwater metagenome | collected 2019-01-07 | study: AquaDiva: Metagenomics assemblies of 32 groundwater samples
CGATGATCGTGGTCGGCCTGCTGCTGGCGGCGGCCCCCTTCATCGTCGGCGCCGGGCTCGGCAACAGCTGGGTGCGCATTCTCGATTTCGTTTTGCTCTACATCATGCTCGCGCTCGGGCTCAACATCGTGGTCGGCTATGCCGGCCTGCTCGATCTCGGCTACATCGCCTTCTACGCCGTCGGCGCCTACGTCTACGCGCTGTTGTCGTCGCCGCATTTTGGCCTGCATCTGCCGTTCTGGATCGTGCTGCCGCTGGGCGCGCTGGTGGCGGCGATGTTCGGTGTGGTGCTGGGCGCCCCGACGCTGCGCCTGCGTGGTGATTATCTCGCCATCGTCACGCTCGGCTTCGGCGAGATCGTCCGCATCTTCCTCAACAACCTGAACGCGCCGGTCAACATCACCAACGGTCCGCAGGGTGTCAACCTGATCGACCCGATCGGCATCAGCGGCTTCACGCTGAACAAATCGCTGTCGTTGTTCGGTGTCACCATCCCCGGCACCTATCTTTACTATTACCTGTTTCTGATCCTGGCACTGGCGGTGATCTTCGTGTCCCTGCGCTTGCAGGATTCGCGCATCGGCCGCGCCTGGGTGGCGATCCGCGAGGACGAGGTCGCGGCCGCGGCCATGGGCATCAACACCCGCAACGTGAAACTGCTGGCCTTTGCCATGGGCGCCTCGTTCGCCGGTCTCAGCGGCGGTCTGTATGCCAGTTTCCAGGGATTCGTCAGCCCGGAATCGTTTACCTTGCTGGAGTCGATTATTGTCCTCTGCATGCTGGTGCTGGGCGGTATGGGTAACATTCCCGGCGTTATCCTCGGCGCCATCCTGCTGACGGTGCTGCCGGAATCGCTGCGCTATCTCGGCGAACTGCAGAAACTGTTGTTCGGCCGGGTGCTCGCCGATCCGAATGACCTGCGCCTGCTGGTGTTCGGTCTGGCGTTGGTGCTGATCATGTTGTTGCGACCGGCAGGATTACTGCCATCGCAACGACGCGCGCGTGAACTCGGTGCGCGGGACGCGGCCCTCGCCCAGGAACAGTCCACCCTCTATGACAGTCAGCGTTGAAACGGAAAACCGCGCCGCCGCACCGTTGCTCGCCATTCAGGGCGTCAGCAGGCGCTTCGGCGGTTTGCAGGCGTTGGACGATGTCTCGCTGGAAATCCATCCCGGCGAGATCGCTGGTCTGATCGGCCCTAACGGCGCCGGCAAGACCACGTTGTTCAATGTCGTAACCGGCCTCTACCGGCCTGACCACGGCGAAATTCATTTGCGCGGCCAAAACCTGCTGGCACGCCCGCCGCACGCCGTTACGGCCGCGGGTCTGGCGCGCACCTTCCAGAACATCCGCCTGTTCGCCAACATGACGGCGCAGGAAAACGTCATGGTCGGCCGGCACGTGCGCACGAACGCCGGGGTGTGGGGCGCGGTGGTGCGAAACCGCGCCACGCGCGAAGAGGAACAGGCCATGGTGGATCGCGCGCGGCAATTGTTGGCCTACGTCGGTCTGGCCGGCCGTGAAGATCATTTGGCCCGTTACCTTCCCTATGGCGATCAACGGCGACTGGAGATTGCACGTTCACTGGCCACCGATCCGCAACTGCTGGCGCTCGATGAACCGGCCGCCGGTATGAACCCGAGCGAGACCCGCCAGCTCGATACCTTGTTGCAGCGCATTCGCGCTGACGGCGTGACCCTGTGGCTGATCGAACACGACGTGCGCCTGGTCATGGAAGTCTGCGACCGGGTGGTGGTGCTGGATTACGGCCGCAAGATTGCCGAAGGACGACCGGCGGAAGTGCGCAACGATGCGCGCGTGATCGAAGCGTATTTGGGCGCATGAATCTGCTCGATGCTAGACAAGTTGAGGTGGCCTATGGCGGCATTCGTGCCGTGCAGGGTATTGACCTCTCCGTTGCCCCCGGCGAACTGGTCTGCCTGATCGGCGCCAACGGCGCCGGTAAGACCACTACGCTGCGCGCGCTGTGTGGCCTGACTCCTGCAACTGTAGGCGAAGTCTGGTTCGACGGACAACGCATCGACCGTCTTCCTGTGCATGAGCATGTCCGTCTCGGCATCGCCCACGTGCCGGAAGGACGCGGCATCTTCGGGCGGCTGACGGTGCGGGAGAACCTGTTGCTCGGTGCCTATCTGCGTCGCGACCGGGAAGGCATCCGCCGCGATGAGGACCGTGTCTATGAACTGTTTCCACGCCTGGCCGAACGACAGCGGCAGCCGGCCGGCACGCTCTCCGGTGGCGAACAGCAGATGCTGGCCATCGGCCGCGCGTTGATGGGCCGTCCGCGCCTGTTGCTACTGGACGAACCCAGCATGGGGTTAGCGCCGATCCTGGTGCAGAAAATCTTCGAGATCATCCGCCGCATCAGCAAAGAAGGCGTGACGATGCTGTTGGTCGAACAGAATGCCAAACTTGCGCTCGAGGTGAGCAACCGTGCTTACGTGCTCGAAAGCGGCCGCGTAGTACTGTCCGGTCCAGCGGCAGAATTAGCAATCAACCCGCAGGTGCGCGCGGCCTATCTTGGCGGGTAGGAATTCCTCACACTGACATTACTCCGGCGACGGACTATTTCACCCCAAGCCGCTTGAGTTCATGCACGGCGCCGGTGTATTCGACAAAGGTCTTCGGGCAATGGTCCCGGGCCGTGCGCAGGGACGCGGTGGCACTGGCACGGTCGCCTTTCGTGAGCTGCCACTGGCCGATGTAGAAATTGGCCTCGCACAATTGCTCCTTGTGGGTCTTGGGGTCGGCGTGCTCAGCGCTTTTCAAGACGGCCACGGGGCTGCTCTTGCCGAGATACAGCGCCACGACCGGGGCCGGCCACTTCGTGGTATCGAGTTTGACGGTGTTGGCGGTGAGCTCGTTCCGGCCGTCGGTGCCGCTGCGAGTCCGGGCGAGAAACAACCGGAGGGCGGTATAGGTGTCGGGCTTAAGTTCTTGTGCGCGGTTAAAGTCAGCGGTCGCGAGGGCGAACTCGCCCTTGTAGTAATGTGTCCGCCCACGAGCTTCATAGGTAATTGCTTTCCGCGGATCGAGATCGAGGGTGCGGTTGTAGTCGGCGATCGCCCCGTCGAGGTCGCCTTTGTCCTTCTTCGCATTGCCGCGGTTGTGGTAGGCATTCACGCGCCGCGGATCGAGCTCCAGGGCGCGGTTGTAGTCGGCGATGGCGCCGTCGAGGTCGCCTTTGTGCCTCTTCGCGACGCCGCGGTTGTTGTAGGCCCTCACGCGCCGTGGATCAAGCTCCAGGGCTCGGTTGTAGTCGGCGATGGCGCCGTCGAGGTCGCCTTTGACTTGCTTCGCATTGCCGCGGTTGTAGTAGGCCTTCACGTGTCGCGGATCGAGCTTCAGTGCGTGGTTGTAGTCGGCGATGGCGCCGTCGAGGTCGCCTTTGTGCATCTTCGCAAAGCCGCGGTTGATGTAGGCACCCACGTGCCGCGGATCGATCTCGAGGGCGCGGTTGTAGTCGGCCATCGCGCCGTCGAGGTCGCCTTTAGCCCGCTTCGCAATACCCCGGTTGATGTAGGCACCCACGTGCCGCGGATCGATCTCGAGGGCGCGGGTGTAGTCGGCGATGGCGCCGTCGAGGTCGCCTTTGCCCTGCTTCCCATCGCCGCGGTTGACATAGGCCCATGCCAGATTGGCCCCCTGCCAGCGACCGGATTCGATGGCCCGCGTGCAGGCGGCGATGGCGGTATCGCCGGATGCCTTCACGCAATCATTCGCGTCATCGGCCCGGGCGTGGGTGGAGGCAAGCACAGCGAGTACGGCAAGAATGAAACGTAGTTTCATGGCGGTCCTCCCGGACATCAGGTTGTTGTTTGGTAATATGGCCTGGCAGCGAACAGCATCTCGCGGCAGCCGGGTCGATGCAAGTGCACGGAAGCCTTAAACGTCACGCCACGGGGATTTGGGGTTATGTAGAGGTTGCCGTCTTGCGCATTCGGTCTGAGGGCGTCTAAGCAGATGAGGCGGGCGCATCGCCTGTCGATAACCGCGAAAGGATTTCGCGTTCCAGACAGGCGCGTTGTTCCGGATTGTTTACGGGTCCACCCTCCCGCGTGCTCACGAAGAAGATGTCTTCCACGCGTTCGCCGTAGGTGGCCACTTTGGCATTCACCAGGTTCAGTCCGCAGGCCCGCAGCGCCAGTGCGATCTGATAGAGCAGGCCGGGACGGTCTTGGGTGGTGACCTCGACCACGGTGTGCGGCTTGTCGGGGGCGTCGGTGAAGATGACGCGGCTCTGGATCGGGAAGTGACGCAGGGTGCGCGGCAGCGGCGAATCGCGCCAGTCGCGCCCAGGGCGGGGATGCAGGAGTTGTGCGTGCAGCTCCCCTTGCAGACGCTGCAGCTCACGCGCGTCGCTGATCGGCGTGCCGTTGTGATCGAGCACGACGAAGGTGTCGAGGGCGTTGCCGTTGGCGAGGGTATGGATGCGCGCCTCGACGATCGACAGGCCGAGCCGGTCGATGCCGCCGGTCAGTACGGCGAACAGGTCGTCACGGTCGGGCGTATAGACGAGCAACTCGCTGCCGCCCATCTCCGGCTGGAAGCGGCTGGAGACGGCGGGCAGATCACCGGCGGCGATGGTGCGTGCATGCCAGGCGAGGGCGGGAGCGTCGTGCTGGAGGAAGTAGCCGGCGTCGAGATGCCGCCAGAATTCCTCGACCGGCGGCAGGGCGACTTTGGCCTCGCGCAACAGGACCAGGGCATCGCGCCGCAGGTCGGCGGCGCGCGCCTCGCGATCGACCGGTTCGGCGAGGCCGCGCTCGAGCACGCGCGCGGTGGAATGATAGAGCTGCTGCAAGAGCCGGTCTTTCCACGTGTTCCAGACCGCTGGGCTGGTGGCGCGCATGTCGGCCACGGTCAGCAGGTACAGATTTTCGAGACGCTCCAGATCGCCGACCTGACGGGCGAATTCGTGCACCACGTCCGGATCGGCGATGTCGCGACGTTGGGCGGTGGTCGACATGACCAGGTGGTGCTGCACCAGCCAGGCGATGAAGCGCGTGTCGTACTCGCTCAGGTGATGATCGTGGCCGAAGGCGACGGCGTCGTCGGCGCCGAGCGCGGAATGATCGCCGCCGCGACCCTTGGCGATGTCGTGGAACAGGCCGGCGATCAGCAGTCGTTCCGGCTTAACCAGGCGCTCGATCAGCGAGGAGGCGAGCGGAAACTCGGCGCGGAATTCGGGCACGGTGAAGCGGCGCAGGTTGCGCACCACGAACAGCGTGTGCTGATCGACGGTGTAGACGTGAAACAGGTCGTGCTGCATCTGGCCGACGATGCGTCCGAACGCCGGCAGGTACTGGCCGAGCACGCCCCAGGCATTCATGCGCCGCAACTCATGGGTGATGCCGTGCGGCTGGCGCAGGATCTCCATGAACAGGCTGCGGCAGGCCAGGTCGCGCCGTGCCTTGCTATCAAGTTTCTTCAGGTTGGCACGCAGCAGACGGATGGTGTTGGCGCGCACGCCCTTGAGCGCTGGGCGTTGTTGCAGGATCAAAAATAGTTCCAGCATGGCGAAGGGTGTGCGTTCGAATACGCGCGCGTTCGTTACCTCCAGATATCCGCCACGCGAGTGGAAGCGACGGTTGATGGCCTGTACCTTCGGTTTCCCCTTGGTGAGGATTTCTTCGTCGAAGTGTTGCAGCAGGATCACGTTGAGCAGTTGCAGCGATTTGACGGTGCGGTAGTAGCGTTTCATGAACTGCTCGACCGCCAGTGCACCGGTGCGGTCGCGGTAACCGAGCAGCTCGGCCAGCTCGCGCTGGTGATCGAACAGCAGGCGCTCCTCGCGTCGTCCGGCCAGATGGTGCAGGCCGGCACGGACCATCCAGAGATAATGGCGGCCGCGGATCAGCGACCGGTATTCGTCCTCGCGCAGGAAACCGTGCGTGACCAGTTCGTGCAGGGCGGCGGTGCCGAAGTGTCGTTGCGTCACCCAGGCCAGGGTCTGGAGATCGCGCAGTCCGCCGGGCCCATCCTTGAGGTTTGGTTCGAGGTTGTAGGCAGTGTCGTCAAAGCGACGGTGACGCTCGCGCTGTTCGGCCAGCTTGCCGGCAAAGAATTTGCCGCTCGACCAGATCTTGTTTGGCCCTGTCTTGGCGAGCATGGACTTCCATAAAGCTTCATCGCCGGCTAGCAGGCGGGTTTCCATCAGGGTGGTGGCAACGGTCAGATCGCCTTTGGCCTCGCTGACGCATTCCCTGACGGTGCGCACCGAATGACCGATCTCCAGGCCAATGTCCCAGAGAAAGCGCACGAATGTTTCGACGAATCCTTGCGCGGCAGAGGCGTCGAAGCGCCCAAACAGAAGCAGCAGATCGATGTCCGAGGCCGGGTGTAGCTCGCCGCGCCCGTATCCGCCAACCGCGACCAGGGCGACCGAGGTTTTCCCGGGCAGGGCAGGTCGATGCAGCTCCCACGCCCGCTTCAACAGGGCATCGATGAAAGCGGCGCTGTCGCCGACCAGCCTGGGCGTGGCCGACGGTTTGTCGAAAAAGCGCTGGCGGAAGGTTTCGCGACCGGTTTGCAGAAGTTCCCGGAAGGCCGTGAGCGGCGGGACACCGGCGGCGAGCCGCTCGTCGAGTGCTGGGCCGTCGAAAACGGCGGTCATCAGGGATTGTCGCCGGGTACGCGCGTGAGAATCTCGTGTCCGTCGGGGGTGACCAGCACGGTGTGCTCCCACTGCGCGGACAGCGAGTGGTCGCGGGTCACCACCGTCCAGTTGTCGGGCAGCAGGCGGATGTCCGCCTTGCCGGCGTTGATCATCGGCTCGATCGTGAAGGTCATGCCCGCGACCAGCTCCATGCCGGTGCCGGGCTTTCCGTAGTGCAGCACCTGCGGGTCTTCGTGAAAATTCCGGCCGATGCCGTGGCCGCAGTATTCGCGCACGATCGAGAAGCCGTGCGCCTCGGCGTGACGCTGGATGACATGGCCGATATCGCCGAGACGCGTGCCGGGGCGCACCTGCTCGATGCCGAGCAGCAGACACTCCTTGGTGATGTCCACCAGCCGACGTGCCTGGATCGAGGGTTCGCCGACGTAGAACATGCGGCTGGTGTCGCCGTGGTAGCCGTCCTTGATGACGGTGATGTCGATGTTGACGATGTCGCCCTTCTTGAGGCGCTTGTCGCCCGGGATGCCGTGGCAGACCTGGTGGTTGACCGAGGTGCAGATGGAGCGGGGGAAGCCCCGGTAGTTGAGTGGGGCCGGGACCGCGGCCTGGACGTTGACGATGTGGTCGTGGCAGATCCGGTCCAGCTCGCCGGTGGTAATCCCCGGGCGGACGTGGGTCCCGATCATGTTCAGGACCTCGGCCGCCAGCCGGCCGGCGACCCGCATTTTCTCGATTTCTTCGGCTGTTTTGATAGTGATGGCCATGTGGTCCCTGCGCGGGCGCTATTGTCGGCGATTATGGCCGCGGAACAAAGCCAAAACCGCTCCCTGGCCGGGCCAAAGGCCTTGAAAACATTGTGCAAAAGAGGCTGGCCGTGGTATAAAGCGCGCTCGTTTTTTCACTTAAACTCTCACGCGGCACCGACACATGCGTCCGGGTGCCCCTGTCCAGCGGTAGGGATCAGGGGTTGGTGCATGGGGTCCGCGGCGGAAACAACCCGACGGAGGCTATATGGCAGACGTATCCATGCGCCAGATGCTGGAGGCCGGCGTGCATTTCGGCCACCAGACGCGATTCTGGAACCCCAAAATGCGCCCCTACATCTTCGGGGTGCGCAACAAGATCCACATCATCAATCTCGAGGCCACGCTGCCGCTCTTCAACGAGGCGATGGCGTATCTCAAGCGGCTGGCCGCCAACGGCGGCACCATCCTGTTCGTCGGCACCAAGCGCCAGGCGGAGGATATCGTCTCCGAACAGGCGAAGCGCTGCGGCATGCCCTACGTCAGCAACCGTTGGCTGGGTGGCATGCTCACCAACTATCGCACCGTGCATCGCTCCATCGAGCGCCTCAAGAGCCTTGAGCAGATGCAGACCGACCCCGCCAGCGCCCACAGCCGTTTCAAGAAGAAGGAACTGCTCGATTTTGACCGCGAGCGCGTCAAGCTGGAAAAGACCCTGGGCGGCATCAAGGACATGAACGGCATGCCGGACGCGGTGTTCGTGATCGACGTCGGCCATGAATCCATCGCCGTGCTGGAGGCCAACAAGCTTGGCGTGCCGGTGGTGGCGGTGGTCGATTCCAACTGCAAACCGGACGGGGTTGATTATCCGATCCCGGGCAACGACGACGCCATCCGCGCCATCCGTCTGTACACCGCCTCGGCGGCCGATGCCATCCTCGAAGGCCGCGCGGCCCGTGAAGTGAACATGGCCACTGGCGAAGAAGACTTTGTCGAGGTGAAGGATGAATCCAAGGTGAAGGTGATGCCCAAGCGTCGTGCCTACACCGAGCCGGATGCGTCCGAGGGTGACGCCGCCAAGCCCGCCCCCGCCCCGGCGCGCCGCGCTGCGGCCCCCCGTGGCCGGGCCAAGCCGGGCACCGGTCGTCCTGCCCCGCGCGGCGGCGCGGGCAAGTAACCGCGACCGCGACGTTGCACAACCGGGGGGCATTGCCCCCTTGGTTTTATCGGGACCTGTCCGGCGCCGGCAAGACGGCCCCGCAAGACCAGATACAGAGGAATCCGGACATGAGTATTTCTGCACAACAGGTGAAGGAACTGCGCGAGCGTACCGGGCTCGGCATGATGGAATGCAAGGCCGCGCTCACCGAGGCGAACGGCGACATGCAGGCGGCGGAAGACATCCTGCGCATGAAGGCCGGTGCCAAGGTGGAGAAGAAGGCCGGTCGTACCGCGGCCGACGGCGCCATCGGCCTGCACCTCTCGGCCGACGGCAAACTCGCCGCCATGATCGAGATCAATTCCGAGACCGACTTCGTCGCCAAGGGCGACAACTTCGTGGCCTTCGCCGTGGCGGTCGCCGCGCGCCTGGCTTCGTCCAATCCGGCCACGCTGGCGGCGTTGTCGGCGCTGCCGCTCAAGGTCGGCGAAGCCGCCAACGCGCCATCCCTGGCACGCGGCCCTCGCCTCGATCCCATCGGCGAAGCCACCACCATTGCCCAGTCGCTGGAGGGGATGGTGATGAAGCTGGGTGAAAAAATCACCCTGCGACGTTTTGTTCGTCTCACCACCGCCGGGCGCCTGGGCACCTACCTGCACGGCCGCAAGATCGGCGTGCTGGTTGAGGTAGAGGGCGGAGACGATGATCTGGCCAAGGACCTGGCCATGCACATCGCCGCCTGCCGGCCGACCTGCGTGTCGAAGGACCAGGTGCCGGCCGAGCTGATCGCCAAGGAGAAAGAGATCTTTGCCGAGCAGGCGAAACAATCCGGCAAGCCGGCCAACATCGTCGACAAGATGGTCGAGGGCCGCGTCAACAAATTCCTGAGCGAGGTGACGCTGCTCGGTCAGCCGTTTGTGAAAGACCCGGACACCACGGTGGAAAAGCTGCTGAAGGCAAAGAACGCCCGCGTGCTCGGTTTCACCCGCTATGAAGTCGGTGAGGGCATCGAAAAGCGGGCAGACGATTTCGCCGCCGAGGTCATGGCGCAGGTCCGCGGGGGCTGATTCCTTGAGCGGCGCAACGACACGTTCCACCTACCGGCGCGTGCTGTTGAAGCTGTCCGGCGAGGCGCTCATGGGCAGCGAGCGCTTCGGTATCCAGCAGGAAGTGCTGGCGCGCATCGGCGAGGAGATTCGCCAGATCACCGCCGCCGGCGTGCAACTGGCCATCGTCGTTGGCGGCGGCAACATCTTCCGCGGCGTGGCGCTGTCGGCGCAGGGCGTGGACCGCGCCAGCGCCGACTACATGGGCATGCTGGCGACCGTCATGAACGGGCTGGCCATCCAGAATACGCTCGAAAAAATCGGCGTGCCGGTGCGCGTGCAGTCGGCGTTGCGCATCGATCAGGTGGTTGAGCCGTATATCCGCCGGCGCGCGTTGCGCCATCTTGAGCGTGGCTACGTCGTGATCTTTGTGGCCGGTACCGGCAACCCGTTTTTTTCGACCGACACCGCCGCCACGCTGCGCGGCCTGGAGATCGGCGCCGACATCGTCCTCAAGGCCACCAAGGTCGACGGCGTGTACGACAAGGATCCGGCCAAGCACAAGGATGCCCGCCGCTTCGATTGCATCACCTATGCCGAGGTTTTGGAGAAACGCCTTGGGATAATGGACGCCGCCTCAATCGTGCTGTGCCGCGACCAACAACTGCCCTTGCGGGTGTTCAACCTGAACAGTCCGGGGGCGCTCGTGCGGGCGGCGCTGGGTGAGCCGGAAGGCACGCTCGTCAACGCCGGAGGAGAATAGATATGCAGACGCTGGATCAGATCAAGAAGGACATGGACAGCAAGATGGTCAAGGCCATCGACACGCTCAAGGGCGATCTCGCCAAGATGCGCACTGGTCGCGCCAATGCTTCGCTGCTCGACAACATCCGCATCGATTATTACGGCAACAAGAGTCCATTAAGCCAGGTGGCGAATGTCAGCGTGGCCGATGCCCGCACCCTGTCGGTATCGCCCTGGGACAAATCGATGGTGGCGGCGATCGAAAAAGCCATCCGCGATTCCGATCTTGGCCTGAACCCGGTCACCTCCGGTACGGTCATACGCGTGCCGCTGCCACCGCTGACGGAGGAGCGTCGCAAGGAACTCGGCAAGCATGCCCGCACCGAGGGCGAGAACACCAAGATCGCCGTGCGCAATATCCGTCGTGACTCCAACCAGCACATCAAGGATCTGCTTAAGAAGAAGCTCATCACCGAGGACGAGGACAAGCGCGCCGAGGCCGACGTGCAGAAGGCGACCGACAAATCCATTGCCGAAGTCGACAAGCTGGTCGCCGCCAAGGAAGCCGAGCTGATGCAGATCTGACAGATCCATGAGGATCTGACTGCCATGAAAGAACGCTCCCACGATCAGGACCTTGCCCAGGCCGCCCACGTGACGGTCCCACGGCACGTGGCGGTCATCATGGACGGCAACGGGCGCTGGGCCCGCTCCCGCGCCATGCCGCGTATCGCCGGACACCGCAAGGGTCTGGAGCGGGTGCGAGAACTGGTGAGTGTGTGCGGCGAGAAGGGCGTGGCCAACCTGACGTTGTTTGCCTTTTCGAGCGAGAACTGGCGCCGCCCCGAACAGGAAGTACGGTTGCTGATGGAGCTGTTCTCCAGCGCGCTGGAGCGCGAGGTTGGCAAGCTGCACAGCAACGGCGTGCGCTTTTGCGTGATCGGCGATGTCGACGGTTTCGGACCGACCCTGGCTGCGGCCATCCGCGAGGCCGAGAACCTGACCCGGCAAAACGATCGCCTGACCCTGACCATCGCCGCCAACTACGGCGGGCGTTGGGACATCGCCCAGGCCTGCCGGGAGATCGCCCGGCGCGCCGTCGCCGGCGAAATCGATCCGGAATCCGTGAGCAGCGAAACGCTGGCCCCGCATCTCGCGCTCGCCGATCTGCCGGAACCGGATCTGTTTATCCGCACCGGCGGCGAGCAGCGCATCAGCAATTTCCTGCTCTGGCAACTCGCCTATACCGAACTCTATTTCACGCCGGCCCTGTGGCCGGAATTCGATCGCGGACATTTTGAAGAGGCGCTGACCTGGTACGCCGGACGCCAGCGCCGTTTCGGCATGACCGGCGATCAGGTGGAGGCCGCGCGCCGTGCTTAAGACCCGCCTGCTGACGGCGCTGGTGCTGATCCCGCTGCTGTTGGCGGCGCTGTTCTGGCTGCCGAGCTCGGCCCTGGCCGCCCTGTTCGGCGTCATCATCGCCATCGGCGCCTGGGAGTGGGGCGCGCTGTGCGGTTTTCACGGCGGTCGTCAGATGTCCTATGTCGCCGCGCTGATGTTGACCGGGATTCTGGCGGTCGCGCCGATCGTCCTGCTTCCGCCCGGTGAGATTCCGGTGATGCTGTTGCTCGTCAACTTCGGGGTCGTGCTGGTGTTCTGGCTGGCGGCATTGGTCGCCATGGTGCGCGGGCGCGAGAATTCATTTCTCTATCACAGCATAGCGGGCCGTGCGTTGAGCGGATTTTTTGTGCTGGTCCCGGCCTGGCAGGCCGCCGTTGTGCTGCATGCCCATGATCTTCAGCAGCCGGCCCTGTTGTTGTTCCTGTTCCTGCTGGTGTGGGGGGCGGACACCTTTGCCTACTTTGCCGGTCACAGCTTCGGCAGGCACAAGCTCGCCCCGTCGGTCAGTCCCGGCAAGACCATCGAAGGGGTGCTCGGCGGCCTGGTGGCTGTTCTGCTGCTGGCCGTGTTGGCCGACTGGTTCGTCTGGAAGCTTGCCGGCGTGAAGGTTTTCTGGTGGCTGCTGCTCTGTCTGGCCGTGGGGCTGATATCGGTGCTCGGTGATCTCGTGGAGAGCAAGGTGAAACGCGTGGCGGGCGTCAAGGACAGCAGCACGATCATCCCGGGGCATGGCGGTGTCCTCGATCGCATCGATGCACTGACGGCGGCGGCACCGGCCTTTGTGTTCGGAACGCTGCTGCTCAACCGGGTGTGGTCATGACGATCCGGGGAGTGACCCTGTTGGGCTCCACCGGCAGCATCGGCGTCAACGCCCTCGACGTGCTCGCCCGCCACCCGCAACGCTACCGGGTGGTGGCGCTGGCGGCGCGCCGGCAGGTCGACAAGCTGTTCGATCAATGCCGGCTGCATCGTCCCGACGTGGCCGTGATGTTGGAGACGGACGCGGCCGAACAACTGCGCGCGCGCCTGCGGACGGCGGGTCTGACGACGGAGGTGCGCGCCGGTGCCGAGGCGCTGGAGCAGCTGGCCGGGGACGACCGGGCGGACGTGGTCGTGGCCGGCATCGTCGGCGCGGCCGGGTTGCGGCCGACCCTGGCGGCGGTGCGCGCCGGCAAACGCGTGCTGTTCGCCAACAAGGAGCCGCTGGTCATGGCGGGTCGGCTGTTCATCGAAGAGGCGCGCCGCAGCGGCGCACGGCTGATGCCCGTCGACAGCGAGCACAACGCCATCTACCAGTGCATGCCGCCCGGGTATCGTCCCGGCGAACCCTGCGAGCCGGTCGAGAAGATTTTTCTGACCTGTTCCGGTGGTCCGTTCCGGCGCACCCCGACGGCCGAGTTGGCGCGCGTGACGCCCGACGAGGCCTGCGCGCATCCCAACTGGGTCATGGGGCGCAAGATCTCGGTCGATTCGGCCACGCTCATGAACAAGGGGCTGGAGCTGATCGAGGCCTGCTGGCTGTTTCACGTATCGCCCGATCAGGTTGAGGTGGTGATTCATCCGCAGAGTATCGTTCATTCCGCCGTGGCCTATCGTGACGGCTCGGTGCTGGCACAACTGGGAAACCCCGACATGCGCACACCGATCGCCCATGCGCTGGCCTGGCCGGAGCGCATCGACGCCGGCGTACCTGCGCTCGACCTGCTGACGCTGGCACGGCTGGAGTTCGAGGCACCCGATTTGCAACGCTTCCCCTGTCTGCGCCTGGCCGGCGAGGCGGCGCGCGTCGGCGGCACCGCCCCGACCGTGCTCAACGCCGCCAACGAAGTGGCCGTGCAGGCCTTTCTCGACCGGCGCATCGGCTTCACCGACATCCCGGTGATCATCGAGCGCACGCGCTCGGGCATGACGGTCAGCCCGGATACCTCGCTCGACAGCATCCTGACCGAAGATGCACGCGCCCGGACATTGGCCATGTCGCTGGTCGAGGGCATGCATCCGCACACTCACGTCCGCGCCGGAGGAGGAATGTCATGACCGGCCTGCCGCTGACCATCGCCGCCTTCATCGTGGCGCTGGGCGTCCTGATCACCGTCCACGAGTTCGGCCACTTCTGGGTGGCCCGTCTGCTGGGGGTCAAGGTGTTGCGCTTCTCGATCGGTTTCGGCCGGCCGCTGTGGCGGCGCGAGATCGGCCGTGACCGCATGGAGTTCGTCCTCGCCTGGATTCCGCTCGGCGGCTACGTGAAGATGCTCGACGAGCGCGAAGGTGAGGTGGCCCCGGCCGATCGCCCGCGCGCCTTCAACCGCCAGCCGTTGTGGAAGCGCTCGCTGGTGGTGCTGGCCGGGCCGGCCTTCAATTTCCTGTTCGCCATCCTGGTCTTCTGGGTGATGTTCATGGCCGGTGTGTCCGGCATCAAGCCGGTGGTCGGGCACGTCACCCCCGATTCGCTGGCAGCGCGCGCCGGTTTCAAGGCCGGCGAGACGCTGGTGTCGATCGACCGGATGCCGGTGCAGAGCTGGAACCAGCACCGTCTGTACGTCTTCCGCCGCGCGCTGGAACGCGAACCCGTGCAGGTGGTGACCCGCGATGCGCAAGGCGTGACGCACGATCGCACCATCGACCTGACGAACTTCCCGCTCGGCCGTGTCAACGCCACGCTGCTGGAGCAGGGCCTCGGGCTGTACGGGTACATCCCGCCGACCCTGCCCGAGATCGGCGCTGTGGAGAAGGGCAAGGCCGGCGAGCGCGCCGGGCTGCGTGCCGGCGACCGTCTGCTGGCCGTGGACGGTAAGACTTTCCGGCGCTGGCCGGAATTCGTCGAGCGCGTGAACGCCTCGGCCGGCAAACTGTTACGCCTGACGATCGAACGCGGCGGACAGACGCAGGTGCTGACGGTTACCCCGGAGGCGTTCAGCCACAACGGCCAAACCATCGGCCGCCTGTACGTCTACCCGCAATACGCGCCGATTCCCGAAGAGATGCGCGCGCGCGTCCAGCACGGACCGATCGCCGCCCTGAATGCCGCCGCCGGTCAAACCTGGGGTATGTCGTGGCTCACCCTGGAAATGCTCTACCACATGTTACGACTTGAGGTGTCGACGAAGAATCTCAGCGGTCCGCTGACCATCGCCCAGTATGCCGGTGAGTCGGCGCGCATCGGGCTTGAGCCCTTTGTCCTGTTCCTGGCCATCATCAGCATCAGCCTCGGCGTGCTGAATCTTTTGCCGATCCCGGTTCTGGACGGCGGTCATCTGCTTTATTTCGCCATCGAGGCCATCATTCGCCGGCCGGTGCCCGAACGCGTGCTGGCGATCGGCCAGCAGGTCGGACTGGCGATGCTGGCGGCACTGATGTTTCTGGCCATCTACAACGACCTGACCCGCATTTTCCGCTAACCAAAACTAGAACAACGATCCCATGCTGAAACGCTTTCTGTTGGCCCTGCTGTGCTGGGCGCTCACCCCGCCTGTGCTGGCCGCGATCGAGAGGTTTGTCGTCAAGGACATCCGCGTGGTCGGCCTGCAACGCATCGCCGCCGGCACGGTCTTCAACTACCTGCCGGTCAAGGTCGGCGATACGATTGGCGACAAGAATGTGCAGGATGCCATCCGCGCGCTCTACAAGACAGGCTTTTTCCGGGACGTGCGTCTCGCGCGTCAGGGTAATGTGCTGGTGGTCACGGTCGTCGAACGCCCGTCGATCGCCGCTATCCGCATCC
>ERZ1292623.2753-Hain-H51-01um-R1-2753-length-15456-cov-5_pt1 | contig 15456 bp, 17 predicted proteins | sample MGYA00564398_ERZ1292623 | MGnify/ENA primary metagenome ERZ1292623 (study PRJEB36523, sample SAMEA6512633) | groundwater metagenome | collected 2019-01-07 | study: AquaDiva: Metagenomics assemblies of 32 groundwater samples
TGCAGTTTTTTCAGATACCGATTGAGACTGAACTTCCCCGGATCGGAAGCAAGATCAATTGAGAGACCGTGGGCGCAGGTTACGCGGCTGACATCAGGATCACGATAGGCGGAGATGGCCAAAGATTTTGACCGCAAGATAACGTCTATAACCTTAGAAGCCTCGACGTAGAGGGTCACCTGATCATGGCCAATGCGGCTGAAAGACACGAGTGTGCCGGAGATAATCGCCATAATCGCGACTACAACCAAAAGTTCGATCATGGTAAATCCTTCACGAGGGGTGAGGGTTAAGGGTAGAGGGTTAAGGGTAGATTTTTTAATCATCTTTCTAGAATTTTTCCGTGACCTAACTTTTTCATCAGTACAGTAAGCATCTTTTGAATTTCTTCAATCAGATTTTTCGCCTCTCTAAAATCTTGCCCAGGATAAAGTTCTTCGGCAATAATGATCTGAGTTTCTAACTCACCAGCCGAACCATTCGCCACACCTAAAAATTGAATATATTCTTTCCGATTTCTTCTTTTGTATCCTTCGGCAACATTTGAAGGAATAGAAACGGCACATCGCCTCATTTGGCTTGAAAGACTGTACAATTCACTTTTGGGAAATTGATCAGTAATGCGATAAATGACCTTCACTAATGCAACTCCTTTCTTCCAAACCTCCAGATCTTTAAACGAGATTAACATTGCATGAATCAGTCCTAAACCCTCTACCCATCCCCCTATACCCTATTATAGGCGAAAGAGGTGAAAGTAGAAATCGAGAATCTGGAAGCCAAAAAGGAAGACGAGGACAGAAGATAAAACGAGAAATGGACCAAACGGCAGGAAATCTTTGCGTTTTTTCTGTCCGGCAAGGAGAAGGGGCAAGGCCCAGAACGTGCCAAGAATGAAAGCAAGCGGAATGAGAAGGCCGATATCCGGCCAGCCGAATAATAATCCCAAAGCCGCCCCGAGCTTCAGATCGCCGCCGCCCATCCCCCGTCCTCGCGAAAGAACAATGAGCACGAGGAAAAAGAGAAGTCCGGCCGCACAGCCAAGAGTATGGTCAAGCCAGATATTTGATCCAAAACGAAAGAGAAGCGCGTAGTGGCCGATAAATGTTTCGGTAAAGGCGGTGAATGTGTCAGCCTTGAGAAGAATTAAGGGGAAAGCTAGGAAAAATAAAAAAATGTTCAGCTCATCCGGAATAATCCGGAGACGAAGATCGATGAGCGCCACGAGAAGCAGGGCGAGAAATGCCAGGATCCAAATAATAGGGGTTAGTGGGTAGGGGTTAGTGGGTAGGGAAGAGAAAACTCCCAATCGCCACGGCACCATGATGAAAACAAGTCCGGAAAGAATTTCAACGAGCGGGTATTGCAAACTCAAATGTTTTTTACAAGAACGACAAAGGCCGCCCTGCACCAGAAAGCTAAGAAGTGGAATGAGTTCATACCACCGAAGCTGTTTCCCACAATGGGGACAGTGCGAGCGGCCTCCTAAAATATCGGAATGGAACAAAAAACGTTCTGGATCATACCGAAGCGCCACCACATTCAGAAAACTCCCGATCATCAATCCGAAGATGAAAAAAGGGAGGAAAGCCATGCGCTTGAACTAGAAAGTCAAACAGTAAACGTCGACAGCATCACAACTGATATCAGGACCAGCGCCACCATTACTCAAAGAGCCTCCGGTGCCAAAATGACTGCCATTTAAAGACGCACTCCGTTCCCCTTCTAATTTAGCTCCAAGCACATACACATTACCGTCGCTCGTGTAATAGTATGGAGTGTCATTAGGATCATTCGGAATACGTAACATAGCGCCCAAATCACCCAAACTGGACGGATAAAGTCCATATCGGTTGAAGTATAATTGCAAACCAGTCTGGATCTGATGCAACTCGGCCGCTCGTCTGGTGTCTCGGCTCTGGTTCAGACTCGGCCGCAAGCCGACTAAAACGATACCGGCCAAGATTGAGATGATCGCCACAACGATCAAAAGCTCGATGAGAGTAAAACCTTTTCGATTCATATGTCTTTTTATACGTGTGCAGAGTCCATCTCAAAAATCCATTTCTATAACAATGACGAAATTTCCGGCTGCAAGCCACTCATCCCTCCTCTCCATAGCTACGGCTATGCTTCGTCGGGCTTCATGCCTTTCGCTCGGAACTTTAGTATGTTATGACGAAAGCGATTTTTGAGATGGACTCTAGCGAATCTCGACCTTTTTGTATATTTCCCATTCTACAACTTTGAATTATGAATGGCCATCGGCAAGGCTTGATTGAGTACCGTAACCGAGGTGTATTTAAAATACATCGAGGGCGGAACGCAAATCGTAACGCTGCAGATGGCTATTCATAATTTCAAAGACTACTGGAATGTAGAAACTAACTTGTAAAGAGGAATCAGGATTGATCCGAATAGAAGTCCGGTCAAAAGACCCAATCCCACCATCAGAACCGGCTGAATCAGCTCGGTCATGTTGTTAATTGTATCATCCAGCTCCCGACCGTACAAGGTAGCGATACGTGTGAATATCTCATCCACCTGTCCGGTAATCTCTCCGACGGCTAACATCTGCGGCACCAGTGTGGGAAAGTAGTCCGGCTGGCGCGCCATGGCTTTTGAAATCGTATCTCCTTGCCGCACGGCATTACTAATATCACGAAGCAGTTCTTCATAGACAGCGTTATCCACAGTCTGACTCACAATCTCGAGCGTTTGCGCGACCGGCACGCCACCATGCAAAAGAATGGCGGCGTTATTCGAGATGCGGGTAATGACAAGCGGCGTATAAATCTTCCCCACAATCGGCAAGCGAATTTTCAGCTCATCAAATACCGCTTCGCCTTCCTTCGTCCGAGCATAATCAAGAATAGTCGCCATAATGACGACCAACGAAATGATGAGCGCGAGCCACCAGCGGCTCAAGAAATCACCGCTCGAGAGAAGTATTCGGGTGAAAAGCGGCAGGTCCACTTTAGCTTGCGCAAAGATCGGACCGATCTGCGGAAAAACAACAGTAATTAAAAGTACCGAAACACCGATAAAAAGAAAGACAACGATAATGGGATACATCAGCGCCGATTTCACTTTACTCGTGATCACCAGTTCTTTTTCATAGTAGTCAGCCAAAAAAGCGGCCGCTTCGGCCAGGTTGCCCGTGACTTCCGAGGCGCGGATAAGACTGATAAAAAATTCAGAGAAGACACTGCTCTGCCGTTCCAGGGCCTGGGAAAAAGACAAACCGGAGTTAATATCTTCGGCGACTAAGGTGACCGCTTCTTTCAGGGTTGTATTTTGAGTTTGCTGGACTAAATTCCGCAGGGCGTCGCCAAGCGGTAAGCGGGCATTTAAAAGAAGGGCCAGCTGACGACTGAAAATGACGAAGTCTTTTCTTCGCACCAGCGAGAAATAACTGGCCAGACGATCATACCAGTGAATCGACTCGGCCGCTTCGAGCGTGAGGATGAAAAGATTGTGGCTGGCTAAAATACTGGCGGCGCTATCTTTCGTGCCAGCCTCAATAAAACCGACTTGCAGTTCTCCTTCGCGCGTTTTTGCTTGGTACTTATATTTCATGACTAGGGTTTAGGGTCGAGGGCTTAGGGTCGAGGGTCTTTGGTTCCAACTACACCCCATACCCTAACCACTATCCCATGATTTTTTACATACGTTCGAGGAGGATTCGCAGCTCGGCAGGGTTTAAGGAGTAGAGTTCCGCGTTCTCCAGGGAAATTTCCTTGTTCTTTACCAGCGTCGCAAGCGAACGGTTCAAGGTGACCATCCCCTCCTGGACACTGGTTTCGATAACCAGATCAATCTGATAGATCTTTCGTTCGCGAATTAAGTTCCGAATAGCTGGGTTCACAATCATGATTTCATTCACGGGAATACGTCCGCCGGACAAACGCGGCACAAGACGCTGGGAAACGATCGCAACGAGCGTCGCCGCCAGCTGGGACATAGCCTGGGACTGTTGTTCCGGCGGGAAAGAATCGATGATACGGTCAATCGTCTGAGCGGCAGAGTTGGTGTGAAGCGTGGAAAAAACCAAGTGACCGGTTTCTGACGCGGTCATGGCCGTGGCGATCGAGGTGGCGTCACGCATTTCACCGATCATAACCACGTCCGGATCCTGACGGAGAACGGTGCGCAGTCCGGCGCTGAAACTGGGAATGTCCGTCTCTACTTCTTTTTGCGAGATGATCGCCCGATCCTGGGCAAAAACATACTCGATCGGATCTTCAATGGTAATAATGTGATCGGTGCGGGTGTGGTTGATCTCGTCTAAGATGGCCGCGAGCGTGGTTGATTTTCCATGACCGGCCGGACCGACAACCAGAACGAACCCTTGAGAGAGTTTAGAAAAATCGTGGAGAATCGGTGGCAAGGAAAGTTCTTCGAGCGTGCGGACGTGCGGCGGAATGAGACGCAAGGCAGCGGCCATATAGCCACGCTGGAAGTAGACGTTGGCGCGAAAACGAGCCTTGTCTTCATAACTATAAGCAAAGTCCAGCTGGCGCTCGTCCACAAATCTTTTCTGCTGTTCAGGCACAAGGAGATTCATAATTAATCCTTGAGCCATCTCCGGCGTCACAATCTCCTCTTTCTGCAGGGGCACTAAAACCCCATCTAAACGAAGCGACGGCCGGCGGCCGACGCTGATATGGAGGTCGGAAGCATTCTGCTTGGCGGTTGTTAAAAGGAGCTCGTCGAGTTTTGCTTTATAATCATCAGGCATATCAGGGTAGTAGAAGTTCGATATTAAAGATTCCTATTCGACAATTTGTTTTCCAGGCATGAAACACCTATCGAACTTTCACAACCTGGCATAAAAAAATTATACCATATATATTGAACTACACCTGTTTTCCTGCTTCAGTTCAGAAATTATCAGATACAAGGCTGGGTTAAACACGCAACTGAACGGTATTTAGATACTCATCTTTTCGATTCAGAAATGGACAGGTGCGAGGCAGAGCTAAGCTCAGCTTTGCTTGGCTGAGTATCGCAAGCGAATCGTACTCCTCGGTACGATGAGTGCGAAACGGAAGCCGTAACGATGCAAATGACCGTTTATGAATCGAAAAAACTCAAAACTCGGTGGTTTCGCGAAGCACATCTTCAAGCGACACCAGTCCCGCCAGCGCCTTCAAAACGCCATCCTGACGCATCGTCACCATCCCCTGTCGTTTGGCCTCGGCAATCAGTGTTTGCATGGTAAAACTGCCGCTAATCACGGCCTCAAGTTCCGGCATCATTCGGAAAACTTCGAAGATGGCCATCCGTCCGATCGTTCCCTTCCCCCGACAGACGTTACAGCCAGGCGCATGATAGACGGTATAGGGTTCTTTGTAGCTGGCCACCAGATCAGGCGATAGTCCGGCAACCGCTTTTTTGATAATCGTCTGGAGCTCTTTCGATCCTTCCTCCGCTTGTTTGCAGTTTTCACAGAGGCGCAAAGCCAGACGCTGGGCCACCATCAAGTTTAGCGAAGCCGGCAAAAGAAAGGAATCTATTTTCATATCTAATAAGCGCGGAATAACGCTCACCGAATTATTGGTGTGGAGCGTGGACAAGACGACATGGCCAGTTAAAGCGGCGTGGACGGCTAAACCGGCAGTTTCAGTGTCGCGAATTTCACCGACCATAATCACATCCGGATCCTGACGGAGAATCTGGCGCAAGCCGGAAGCAAAATCATACCCAATCTCGGGATGGACCTGCGACTGATTGACGCCGGTCACGAAATACTCGACGGGATCCTCAAGACTGACAATGTTCGCGCTTTCTTTGTTCAAGGCTTGGAGCAAGGCATAGAGCGAGGTGCTTTTTCCGGAACCGGTCGGACCAGTCACGAGCACCATGCCGAACGGCTTGGCCAGACCTTCCTTCACATATTCGGCATTTTTTCCCATGAGACCAAGCTCATCAAAACTTTTGAGACCGGTCGTTGGATCCAAAACACGGATGGCTACCTTTTCACCGTGCGGTGTTGGAAATGTCGAAACGCGAAAGTCGATACTTCGATTTGAGACGGTCGTTCGAAACCGACCATCCTGGGGAATACGCGTCTCGTCAATTTTCAAATTGGAGATAACTTTGATACGCGAGATAACTGGCTGGCCAAGTTCCGGCGGCAGTGCCGCTTCCTCGCGCAGTTCGCCGTCAACGCGAAGACGGATACGAAGATAGTTTTGTTGCGGCTCGATATGAATATCCGAGGCGCCGCGAGCCACGGCTTCGCGAAACGTTTCGGCCACGATTCTGATAACCGGCCCATCCTCGGCACCACCCTTTCCCGCTTCGAGACTGATGACATCGCGTTCAGCCACCGATTTCAAATTGAGCGACTTAATAGCCGACTCAATCTCGCTCTTGTAGGGCGAGTATTTCTGAAGCACCGCCTGCCAATCGCTCCAGGAAATGAGATAGACGCCGAGATTCAGATGCGTCCGCCGGGCGATAAACTTGATCGCCTCCTGGGCTTTCAAGTCATCCGGATTGACCATACCCACCACCAGGAGATCATTTTGTTTTTCAATCGGAATAACGCCGTAGGTTCTGACCGTCTCCTCGGGAAAAAGTTCGTAGAGTTCTTTCGTGATATCCTCTACCTTTACTTTTTTATAGGGAACTTTGAGCGCCTGGGCCTTGAGCTGGGCCAACTTACTGTCGTCAATAAGGCGACGCTCCACAATTACCGCCTCAACCGGCCGTCCAGAAAGTTCAACTTCGCGTTTCAACGAAGCCAGCGTGACCTGGTCGAACAGATTGGCCGTCTCAATTTCCTTTAAAAACTTAGAGGATTCCATATAGTAGTAAGTATACTGCGAATTTCTAAAGGATGCAGTATGAAGGAAGTCTACAGTTCGTGAATAACAAGCTTTGGCCATTTCTTCTGCCAATTCTTCTTAATGATTCTATCTCGATAGATATCCATCTTTCTTCGAAAAGTCGGGCTAGGACGAACTTCTAGATTAATTAAATCAGAAATGCCATGAGGTTGAACGAGAACAAGCTTGTCATTCTCGTCGAGCAGAACAGCAAGACAGGTCACCGTTTCCGGCCATCGAGAGAGTGCGTCTTCTGAAGAAGTATAGGGGTCGTCGCCATTATCCACATGAAGACGGACTTGATTGTTCAAGGACCACCTTGGTCCGGGCATCTCTTCGGATAATTTTTCCTGAAGTTTGGTTTCAGTATCCTCACTCACGTCAGTCCGATCAAAATAAATAACATCAATATCGTCGAGAGGCGTCCTATCTTTGTAACCATGGAGGTGGTCCCACACTTTATTACGCACGAAACCAGCTCCGATCATAGCGTCAGGAAGTTTTAAATCCCTCACTGTCTTTAGAATATCCATCATCCACTGATCTTCAGAAATAATGCGTAAAATATCTTTTTCGGTCATACGTTGATATATTGGCATAAAATTTGAGTTTAAAAACGATGAGCTACAAGGCTTGGTCGAGTACCGCAAGGGAGCTGTATTAAGCATACAGCGACTGCGGCACGGAGACCGTAACGCAGTAGATCACGTTTTTAAACTCAAATTACGGTAGGAAGGGATTATCTTTGCCGACCACCCCCTCCCCCGGCGGCTGAACATAGGTTGTTCGCGTAGTGAAAGCCGGATTCTGAAAAACTTTAGTATTCAGTTCAATCTGGGCCACCTGGACAGTTTGTCGAAAACTCGCCGGTCCAACGGTATTAATAATCTCGGGATTTTTAAAGAAAATGAGATAGACGGCCAAAATAATCGTGACGATAATCACCAGCCAGCCGATTAAGACGATCACGCTCCCCTGGTCCCGTTCTTCTTCGACAACAATAGCCATATCAGATAGTAGAAATTCGACTGAGAATCCCAAAGATTATCAGGGCTTTAGTTCGACTATGGAAAGAAAATATCATTGTTCAGTATGTTTTAGATAATAACGGAATTGTCGAATTTTCACTACCTGACATAGTTACATTTGTTGATAATATGATACGACCTCAGCGGTGCCGGTAAAAAGATCGACGCCGGCTTTGGCGCCGAGCGGCTGAAGGTTGGCAGAGCGGATTTCCATGAGGAGCACGTTGTTTTCGATCCGAGAAAAGAAGTCCTTCACCTGATTATACGATCCCGTAAAGGCAACCCGAAAGGTGAGGGTGCCTACAGGCTTCACCAGCGGTTTGGTTGAAGGGATGAGCGCGGAACGATTGACCTCCGGCGTAATATTCTGAAGCGAGAGACCGCTTAAACGAACCAAGCCTTCCAGCTGAACCAGCGAACTGCTTAAGTCCGGTCCCAAAGGAAGCGTAGCCGAAAGCGCGTTTCTCAAATTGCCGGCGCTGTCACCCGTATAATTATCAATCAGTTTCAAAACATTATTGACCGCCGGTTTCTGCTCGGCTAAAAACTTATTGTATCCATTCCGCTCTCCAATTGTTTTCTGAAGATTCTCATAGGCCGGCTGGGTCAGTTCAAAATAAACGACAAACGAACCGAGTATAAAGACAAGGGCAAAGGCCATGCTGGCGAGTCGTTTTGTTCCTTGTTTCATATTATTGGGCGGAAGTTGAAGTGGTCGACGATGTTGCAACGCCAGGAACAGTGGTCGAAGCCGGAGTACCGATTGGAAGATCAGTCGTCGGCTCGCTTGCCTCTATCGTTTCACTCGTCATGGCAGAAGCAAAAAAGCTAGGAGTCATAGTGAGGGTGATCGAGAATGTCCAAACGCCCGATTTTTGATCGAGAGAAAGCTGTGTCAGTTGCGAACTCTTGACTAATGATTGCGATTTAAATCGATTCAGCTGTTCGCCCAAATTGACAATTGAACGCGCCTGTCCGCCAAGCGTCATTGTTTTATTCGTGCCGTTAAAAACAAAACTCACGAGCTGCACATTGACGTTGGTGTTTTCCTCGAGCCAGGAAAAAGATTTTGAGGGCATGCTCTGTTTTTTGAGCAGTGTGCTCAAGTTATCAAGCTGGGAATAAAAAGAAATGAGCTCGTCCTGATCGCGTTCCGGAACCTGCTTGCTAAAATCAGCAATTTCCTTTTCCAAGCCGGCAATCTGATTTTCTAAATATGGTTTGTAGCCAAACTGAATGCCGAGATAGATTCCGAAACTCAAAATAAAAAATGTGGCGCTAAAAAGAAGCACGCGGCTTGACCAGCCCGGCGTCCGTGCCGGCGCTCGGCTTAACTGATCAACAACTTTTGAGGGAAGGGCCATGAAGAGGTGTCGCGAATAATGCTAATGTGAATAAATAATGCGAATAAACTTATAACTCATTTTGATTGTACCGTGAGCGCGAAACAGAGATTGTAACGAAGTAGATAAACATTTTATGAGCAAATTAGACGAGTTCTTTCATTCCTAGTCCTAATGCCACAGTGAAAAGCGGATTGAGTTGCGGAATGAGCGGTTCCATGAGCGGCGGGTATTCAAAGCGGAGGAAGGGAGAGGCTTTGACCGTAGGACGACCAAGTTCCCGCTCGACATACTTCTCAATGCCTAAAAGATTCGCTCCTCCACCGGAAAGAATAATCCGCTCCACGGGCTTCACGTTCGTAAACTGACTACTATAATTAAACTCCTGCTTCTTGACATCTCCTAGTATAGCATCTAAAAACGGCAGCATTATTGTGGACAACTCATATTCGGCGCCGCTTCCAACCAGACCCCGTTCCTTCTTCAGCTCCTCTGCCCGACGGGAGTTGATGTTCAAACTCGAGGCCAACGCCTGCGTGAGCGAGGCGCCGCCAAAATCACTCTGCCCGTTAAACCGCAACTGTCCGCCCTCAAAAAAAGCGATATTGGTCGAACGGGAACCGATATCAACAACCGCCGTCGGCGTCGGATCATTGCCAACCAGGATTCTGCCCACACTCAAACTTTCGAGTTCCAGCCACCGCAGATTGAGACCAGCTGTCTCAAACACTTTTTTAAACTTGGCGATATGCTCGAGCGGCACGGACAAAAGCAAAATTTGTTGATGATGATAGCCTTTGTCGTCGTCGAACTCTCCCACCTTAATCCACTCGAGACTCACTTCCGATATCGGCAATGGAATATACTGCTTGGCCTGGAAGGCAATCGAGTTCTGCAACTCTCCCGGCGTCATCTCCGGAAGATCGAGCAGGGTGACGAAAGCGGAAAAAATTGGAAACGAAGCAATCACATCCCGCGTCTGCGGTTTCATCTTGCCGATAATCGATGTCAGAATCTCTGTTGCCTCCTGATCAAACAGTTTTAAATTGCTGGATTGGATGGCCGAAGTCGGCCGGCCGAGATACTTGCTCTCTTCCGAGAAACCATAGTTCACTACCGCCGGCATTTTTCTCCCCGGCTTCACTTCAACCACTTTAATCGAGGTCGTCCCGATATCTACGCCCAAATACGACGGAAAAAGATTCCGCCGGAACGAGCGATAGGCCGTCAGTGGATTGATCCAGTCGAGCATCGTACTATAGAGTATATCACACAAATTGCCCTCATTTTATGCGAATTTTCGGCGCCATCATCGATAGTCTCTTCCCTGCTCGCTGCATTCGGTGTGAAAAAAATATTCCTCGTCAGGAAGATGCGCTTTGTTCCGATTGTTTGGAAACAATCACACTCCCCAACACACTTTTCTGCGGCACCTGCGGCGCGCGACTGCCAGCCGCCAAAAAAATCTGCCATCGCGATACGCCCTACATTCTCGGAAGCATCGCCGAGTACGAAGATCCGACCATCAAAAAACTGATTCACGCCCTGAAGTTCAAACGACTGAAACCAGTTAGTGTTTTTTTAGGCAACCTTCTGGTCGCCTATGTTGAGAATCTCAACCCTCCATTCGTCTTGACCGAGGAAACGATTATTATTCCTCTTCCTTTGAGCAAGGAACGGCTCCGTGAACGCGGGTTCAACCAGGCCGCGCTTATCGCCAAAACGTTTGCTGAAAATGTACACCTCCCGATGCTCGAAGATGTTTTAATCCGCACCCGACACTCGAAACCGCAAAGCCAGACGGAAAACGTGAAGGATCGCGAGGAAAATGTCCATGATGCCTTTCACGTTGTGCGGCCGGAGATGATCGCGGGTAAAAAACTGATTGTGATTGACGATGTGACCACAACCGGCGCCACCCTCCGGAGCGCCTCGAAAGTACTAAAACAAAACGGCGCGAAAGAAATCCTCGCACTCACCATCGCGCGGTAGAGATTGTGCTATAGTAAATGCATGGATGAACGAGAAACTATTTCCTGGGAAGCGCCGGAATTTGAACACCACGAAAAGGACGTTCTCTGGGCCTGGGGTTCGATTATTCTGGCTGTCGTCGTGCTTGCGTTTGCGATTATAAACCGCAACTTTCTGTTCGCCATTTTTATTGTTATCGCCGAAGTTTTGATTCTCACCTGGGGCCACCGCGAACCGCGCGACCTTACCTTTGAAATAGATGAAAAAAATCTTGTGATTGCCGGCCGCGAACGCCACGCTCTCCGCGATCTCGACCACTTCGGCTTCATTGACTTAGGAGAACAGCATGAGCTCGTTGAACTCGGCCTCGTCTTCAAAAAATTCCGTCCGATCATCCGTATCCTCGTGCCGCGCTCGTCCGTAAAGACTGTTGGTGATCGCCTGAAACTCTACGGCCGCAAAGCCGAGATGGAACCGACCGTAGTTGATATCATGGAGCGCCTTCTTCGGTTTTAGGTTGTGCGCTCGGTAGGAATCGAACCTGCATTACGGGATTCGCAATCCCGTGTCCTATCCGTTGAACGACGAGCGCAAGGTCGTTTCCGCAGTCAGCTGGAAAGCGGAAGCGACTATTTCTTATACCGTATTTTATACGTTGAGGCAATCTATCTTCTCGTCCAAAACACGCAATTACGCCGGAGGCGGATCTGTATGGTCAGCGCCAATACCAGAAGGATTAAAGAAAAGGTCTTGGTCTGGATTGATTTACTAAGCAAAGCACTATACTATAATTCGACATCGCGGGAGTAGTTCAGAGGCAGAACGTCTCGTTGCCAACGAGAAGATCGCGGGTTCGAATCCCGTCTCCCGCTCACTTCTTCGCTCCTTATGGAGCTACGAAGTGCAGGCCATTAACTTGCACTTCGGTATGATTGATGGCGAAGAAGTACTCTTCATAGCCTTCGCCTTGCCGAAGCCAGAGGCGAAGTGCAGGTTGGCGAAGAATGGGCCTTACTTCAACCCGCAGTCCAAAAGAACATAAATCTGGTTTATAATAACTACATAAGGCCGGCGGGAAGGACCGGAGGTATTATCGAAAATACCTTCATTTTCTCTCGTTTTTTCGTAACCAAAGACATATTTTATCGTTATCTATGATAGATGGTGAAGAAGACATCATAAAAAGCGCCATCCAGGGCGAGGCCTCGGCCTTCGGCTTACTCTACAAGCACTATCAGCCGAGTATCTATCGGTTCGTATACTTGAAAGTCGGCCGTCGTGAGGAGGCCGAGGACCTCACCCATCACGTTTTCCTGAAGGCTTGGCAGAATATCGAAAACTTCAAACCCCGTGGCTTCCCCTTCTCGAGCTGGCTCTACCGTATGGCCCGGAATCAAGTCATTGATTTCTACCGCACGGCCAAAGGGAACATCTCGATTGACGATCTCGACTCGGACATCTTTAGGTCGAGCGACGATACGGAAGGTTCATTTGATCTTAGTCTTCTTTTGGCAAGTGCTCGGAAAGCCATCCTCGAGCTCAAGCCGGAGCACCAGGACGTGATCATTATGCGTTTTGTGGAAGACCTTTCGGTCAGAGAAGTGGCCGAGGCTCTGAAGAAAAGCGAAGGGGCGGTCAAACTTTTGCAACATCGAGCGATGGAAAAATTGCGAGAAATCCTTCATGACTAATCTCGAACACATTTTAAAAAAGCTGAAACACATCGAACCGGAGCAGCACTATGCCGACCGGTCGTTACACACGATTGTCATGACCCCGCGAACATCGCGAGCTTCGTGGTTTTCCTTTACCTTTTTCCGAGTCGCGGAGTATGGCGCCGCCGTAGCCCTCGTTGGATTATTGCTCGTCGTCATGCTTGGCAACTCTTCTCTCGTGACTACGTTTTCGCCAATTCAATCCAATAGCTTAAGTTCGGGTGGACTGCGGGCCGAAGCAGAAGCGATTGATATCCAGATCAAACTGCTCGACCTTGATTACGAGGAGAGTTCGAGCACGCTTATCAAGAAATCCACCACTCCGATTCTTCGGAAGAAAACCAGCCGACAAGTGATTGCGCCACTCGAGACAACCACATCAACAATCGCGAACGAATCAACCACTCCCCCAACCGTAGACGAAGTTTTAGACTTACTCGCTGAATGATAGCTCTAAAACGCACACATTCTAGAAGCGCTGTTCTGGCAGTGCTCGTTCTCGCCGCTAGTTTGCCGTTTCACGCGAGCGCCCAAGGGCCGCTCTGTGATTTTGGAACAAAAATAACCGAACTAAAAGCCTTGCAGTCCAGCGGCACAAACGAAGTCGTGGCCGAACTGAATGTCCGAAAAGATCTTTTGAAAATCAGCATCGGCTGCTTAAAGAAAGAAACGAAGTATTCCGATAGCGAACTCCAAAAGATCGAATCGGATCGTGAAGATATCAAAGCTTTTGCCGAATGGATCCATCGGCAGATTCAAGAGAATGTCAGCTACTACAACTACAAAGAAACGCAGATCGACAGTTTGGGCTTGAAGGGGGCTAAAGATTTTGCCAAAGAATTAGCGAACCGCAAAGAGCAGGTGAACACTGTTCTCGACAACTTGGTCGTCAGCCTGACCGACTGGATGAGTAACGAAAATTTATTTAAGACTGGCGAGAAGCGTTTTGCGGATATCAAGAAGACACTGAGCGCCTTTAATCTGCCGCACGATCACGAAATCCTTCTCCTAGAAAAAGAAGCGATGGGAATTTTCAATGAAGGAAAGGTAAAGCATCAGGAAACCTGGAAGGATCTCTCGAACCGAGAGGTTGAAGCTAGCCGAGCCGAAGCCAAAGAGTCATTGGAACTTCTGGCCGAAGCATACGAAGTTTTCCTTAAGATAAGCGAGGTTAGTAAAAAAACTCTCCCACTTTAACCTTAAAACGCGAAATGCTTCGTTACGGCCTGCGCTCCGCCCTCACATAAATGTGAACTTCCGCCGAAGGCGGATCCTCCTCCGGAGGACGCTTACGGTGCTCGGCCAAGCCTCGCATTTCATCATTTTATGGCTAAAGTAAAATACACTATCCCTTCAACATAAAACACCCCGTCTATAGGGGTGTTTTGATTGTTGAATTAAATTCAGATCCAGAATTGTTGATTTTTGGATTTTCTACAAGGCGGCAGTGAGTACCGAAGCGAGACAGGGAGTTATCAACGGAACTTGATTCTCAAATTTTATTGATAACGCGATGAAATACAAGGCTTGACCGAGTACCGCCCCGAGCAATATTGAAACATATTGTAAGGGCGGAACGCAGGTCGTAACGCAGTAGTTCGCGCGTTATCAATAAAATCACGCAACGGCGTCTTTAAGCGCCTTCCCCGCCTTAAACTTCGGCTTCACCGACGCAGCAATATGAATTTTCGCGCCAGTCTTTGGGTTCACACCCATGCGAGCGGCCCGCTTCGCGACTCGGAACGTTCCAAAGCCAGCAATGGCCACTTCTTCGCCGCGGCCAAGCGTCTTCGTTATAATTTCAAACACCGCTTCAACAGTTTTTTTGGCGTGACTCTTCACCTCCACGCCAGTCGCCTTCATGAGAGCCTCGGCCAATCCTTCTTTTGTCATAAATACGTAAAAATAAGTAAGAAACAACCTCGACCTTTTCAGGTAGTGAAAATTCGACAGAGCGTCCAGAAAAAGCAGTCGAATTTCTACTCCCTGATTGAACGAGCTCATTATAGCATCCCCCCACCACTTCCCTCAAACAATTGATACGCTCCCAAAATGGCCTGGAAACTCAACAAAAAGACGTGCTCCAAATCAAAAATATGGCGAGGGGACAGGCCAGTTTTTTAGCGGACTATAAACCCAAGGCGCGAAGGATAGGCAGGAGCTCCTCATAACGAGGCGTAGTCGCTAAATCCACCTCTCTCATCACCTACATATTCTATTTCAACTGTGATTATACCATTGCCACTTCCTGTTGCGAAGCACTGTGAAGATGGCGAGGAAACAAATTGTATGTCTGGAACTGGCGTATAAATTCCAACACTATCTGCTTTTATATAGAGAGTGCTTATTGGGAATCTTAAAGGAGTTTGTGTGGTTATCTCTACTCTCCCCTCTGTTAAACTTGCGCTATTAACAATAGAACCAAAAAAAACTGAATCATCAGCTATATTTGCAAGATTTCTTAGACTGGTTGTTCTATCTTGAACACATCTAAGACTTCCAAGTAATCTTCTACAATCAGTTATAAGATTTATAAAATTAGTTCTTGCCGTTCTATAATCGT
>ERZ1292623.2754-Hain-H51-01um-R1-2754-length-15454-cov-5_pt1 | contig 15454 bp, 14 predicted proteins | sample MGYA00564398_ERZ1292623 | MGnify/ENA primary metagenome ERZ1292623 (study PRJEB36523, sample SAMEA6512633) | groundwater metagenome | collected 2019-01-07 | study: AquaDiva: Metagenomics assemblies of 32 groundwater samples
ATCCGAATGGCGAAGTCCGGACCACGGTTTTCGATGGGGTGGATCGGGTTGTTGAGGAATGGCATCCACACCCTATTACGGGGACCCCGACGCTTACGTACATAAGAACGTACGTTGACGTTCTGAATCAGGTGTCCGTGCATGAGGAGTCCGTGAGCGGCGGATCTGCTTTTGTGAATAGCCACTCGATTGATCTCGAAGATTCTTCGAATCAATATCTCTCGGCTTCTGATTCCGCTTCGCTTTCCGTAACGGGGGATATGACCATCGAACTATGGGCAAAACTCGAAAGCGCGCCCTCGCTCGGCAACAGTTTTACCTTTGTATCGAAATTCCTGGCGCTTAACTCGAATATCTCATACCTCTTCGATTATGAAAATAACGGCGGTACCCCCCGTTTCCGTCTTCTTACTTCGGCGAATGGATCAGCAGGTACTTCGATAGGGGTAAATCACACGCTCACGACCGGCGCATGGCATCATCTTGCCGTGGTCTATACCGCGTCTACGGGAAGCGCTGAATTTTTCGTAGACGGGCAAAGCATCGGAGGCGGTTCAGGCTTGAGCGCCAGTATTTTCGACGGCACGGCGGACTTCCTTGTAGGAGTGCGTCTTGATCCCGGGCCGACGCCAACCGCGTTTTTCGACGGATTCCTGGATGACGTTCGTCTTTGGAATGCGGCCGAGCCAAATGGAATCATTGAGGCGCATGCAACGGGGAATATCGTGGGGAATCCCGCGAACCTTATGGGACGATGGCGATTCGATAATGAGTTTTCGGACGCGAGCGGGCACGGCAATACGCTCTCAAATATCGGGGGAGCGCAGTTTGCAACAGACATTCCCTATGGCACTGGATTAGGGTCCCTTGTCATTGATTCGTACATATACCTCGATGGGTTTGGCCGCACAGTCCAAAAACGGGATCGTGCGGAAGGCGTGGGTGCGGGCGGGTTGCCGGCGTACACCGCTACCGACACCACCTACGACGCCAACGGGCGCGTGGAGAAGGTATCGGTGCCGTACCTAAGTCCCGGTTCGGCGCTCACGCAGTTGGTGACCAGTCCCGGTATGTCCACGTCCTACCAGTATGATGCGGCGGGCCGGGTGGTGAATATGACCGATATTCTCGGGAGCACAGTGATCGCCTACGACCAATGGGACGAAACGGTAACCAATCCGAACGGCGTTCTGAAGAAGCTCGGCCGCGACGCATTCGGTCACCTCGTGCGCGTGGAGGAATTTTTGTCAACTACGTTCTCGCCGTTCACCACTTCCTACGAGTGGAACGTGAACGAAAACCTTGCGAAGATCACCGATGCGTCCGGGAACGTTCGGAATTTCACCTACGACGCGCGAGGACTTCGAATCACCGCGGAAGATCTCCACGCGGCTGGGGATGCCACGTTCGGAACGTACTCATATGCGTACGACAATGCCGGAAATTTAATACAGAAGCAAACGCCAAAGAACCAAACGATTTTGTATGGTTACGACGCGCTGAACCGTCCCTTGACCGAAGATTTCACCGGAACCGCCGGCACCGAGGTTGTCTACACCTACGACACTTGCACGCACGGGGTTGGCCGCCGGTGCAGCGAAGTAAAATCTGATTTCAGCCGATCGATCACCTACGATCTCGCTGGCAATGCGGCAACTGAAACGTCTGTCATAAGCGGCGCGTCGTACACGACCTTCTATGCCTACGACCAGCTTGGCACCATCACGAGGATTACCCATCCGGACAGCTCCGCCACCATCTATAGCTTGAATGAGAGTGGAAAGGTGGAAACGACTTCCTGGCAGGAGAGCGGTGTCGCCTTGCCGATATTCGTGGTCTCGAATCTCGACTATGCGCCCCACGGCGCGCTCTTGAAAATGGTTCACGGCAATGGTCTCGAGGAAATGTTCTCGTACGACGCGAACGCGAAGTACCGCCTCAAGGAACATGTGGTCGGACTCCCGGGGAGCGGCGGCAACCAGGGAGCATCGAATACAAATTCAGTGAATCTCGAAGATGCAGAAAGTCAGTATCTCTCTATCGTGGATACCGATTCACTCTCTATTACAGGCAGTATGACGATCGAGGCGTGGGTGAAGTTGGAAAGCCAACCGGCGAGCGGGCAGAGTTTTACCGTTGCCGCAAGATATCTTCCGACGAAGATATCGTACCTCTTCGATTACGAAAACAACGGAGGCGCCCCGCAGTTCCGAATCATCACCTCGGCGAATGGAACTGCCACGCTCTCTGCTTCCGTAAACTACACGCTGGAAAATGACGCTTGGCACCATGTGGCGCTTGCGTACACCGCGTCATCGGGAAATGTTGAGTTCTTTGTTGATGGCGCAAGTATCGGTACGGGTTCCGGACTCCACACGAATCTTTACGACGGAACTGCGAGCTTCACGGTGGGAGCTCGCAACGATGCCGGTCCGACCGCGACTGCCTTCCTCGACGGACTCATAGACGAGGTACGGGTGTGGGATACCGCTCGCACGGGCGCGCAAATAGCCGCGAACCGGTGGGTGATCATTAATAGCGCGCCCCACCTCAAGGGCTCCTGGCATCTTGAGGGCGTGCTTGCCGATGCATCTGGCAACGGCAACACTCTCACAAATTCGAATGGCGGCACCTTCTCGGCGGATGTGCCGTTCGGCAGCGGAACAGGAATGCCTTCAGTGCCTGCTCTCTCCCGTCGCGCCTATACCTACGATCCCGTGGGAAATATTCTCTCTACGGTTGAAGTAGGGAGTGGCGCCACGACTACATCAAATTATTCCTACGACGGCCTCGACCGATTGCTTAGTGCCACGGTTTCAGCCGAAACGGCGGCAGGCACCAGCCAGACACTTTCTTCATACGTATACGATTCAATCGGAAATATTTTAAGCGTCACCGAAGACGGAATTTCCACGGTGTACACGTACGCCGGCAATCAAGGCACGAGCTACGCGAACCCCCACGCCGCAACCCAAATCGGCTCTCTCGCATTGAACTACGATAAGAACGGCAACCTTACGACCCGCTCCGACCGTGTCTCCCACACCTGGGACTACAATAACCGCCTGAAGAAGGTGACCCTCCCCGATCGGAACTCGGTCTTCTTCACCTATGATTCTTCCGGCACCCGCCTCACCATAAAGCCCTCCCAATCAGCTACCACCACCTACGCCACAAGCTACTTCAACGTGACGGGGGCGACCTCGACCGCGCATATCTTCGGAAACGGGAACCCCGTGGCTAGCGTAGAATCCGTCTCCGGAACGAATCCCCGCCTCTTCTTTACCCACTCCGACCACCTCCGCTCGATCTCGCTTGTAACTGATGAGGCATCTGATATCGCGGAATCTGTCTCCTATACTCCCTTCGGTCGCATTGTCTTTGCGGCCGGCTCCCATCGCGAGCAGCGCAAATTCACTGGGCATGAGTATGACGCGGAGTCGAGTTATACCTATGCAAAGGCGAGGTATCTCGACACGAACTTCGGACGGTTCCTTTCCCAAGACCCAGCATTTGTGGCGATTGGGGATCGTCAATTAGTCGGCGAAAAGACAGGACGTCAACTCGAACAAATCTTAGTTGACCCGCAAGCAATGAACTCCTATGCTTACGCAAAAAACAACCCAATTAAGTTTGTAGATCCGACAGGGGAGTATATCGAAAGTGCGCTTGATGTTGCCTTTATCGGCTATGATATCCACGACATTCGAACTAATGGCGCCAATTTCACGAATGTTGCTTCGCTTGTGGGAGATATTGCGGGTCTTCTTTTGCCGGGGATCACCGGTGTTGGTGCAGGGATCAAAGCAGTAGATAAGACTATCGATGCAGTTAGAGGAATAGACAAAGCTCTTGATGTAGGAGAAGCTACGGTAAAGGGAGCTGATAACGTTGGAGAAGCCGTAAGAGCCGTTGATGATACAATTCAAGGTGCGGGACAAAGCGCTCCGGACTTTATAGTAAGTCCAGGAGGAACTGCTTTTCCGGTGCCGAAGGGAGCAACTGGGCCCACCCCAACGCGCGGAAAGGGATTTCAATATCAGGGAGGACAAGGAGGAAATGGATTGCATCCCGATGTCAGCGGCTTTCGTATGATGGATCCGAAAACATACGGTAAATATCAATACCCTAATGGCTATGGTTCTTACTTTAAGGTTGAAAATTTTGATGAAATAACACTGAACCCATTAACGGGAGAGAAGCTACTTAATCCGAGTAATCCTTGGTGGCATATACCTGCACAATAAACATATGACTTCATCTGAACACAAAGAATCAATATTAAAAGTTATTGAAGGGCGTAAGTTGATGCACATTACCTTTATTGGGGATAAGAATGGGTACGTGATTTTCAACTTCGATGGTCCTTCTCTTCAGGCTTACACTCCTCCAAAAATCAAGAGCGGGAAAACAGCTTTCAGATTAGGAGAGTCGGGCTATTACGATTCGCTTTGTAGCCAAATTACTAAGACAGTAAAAGCAATTAGCGAAGAACTAGAAAAAATAACAATAGAATTTGAAGATAAGACTCAAATTGAAATCTCTTTAAAAGATGAAGATAGTGTTTGCGCTGAATCCGCCATGTTTAATGTAAACATGGGAAGTAAAGAATGGATGGTTTGGCGCCCAGGAGACGAAGAACTTTCCTTTTCCAAGGATTAAGATATGTTTGGAAGTAAATATATCGGAATTGCAACAGTCATTGTTTGATTCTTGAGTAAGTGGTGTACATTAAAAAATGAAAAATTCAGAACACGAAAGTCCACTCAGGAAACTTTTTTCGAAGGCTCATAATCAAAAATTTGAGCCTCTCGAAGGATTTGATGAGGCGAAGAAATACGATGATGGATATTTAATTATGGAAGGAGATGATGGAGGTCAAATTTATCTCTCTATTCCGGCTAAATTGATAACCATTCCCGAGGTAAATTGTCAGAAGTTGCTTGAAGCCATTGATGGTGCAATTTGGGGTGATCTTGAAATGGCTCGCATTTGTTACGAAAGAATTGAAATAAATCAGGGGATAGTAGGAGGTATGGGAGGTGGGATGGCGACTAGTAGTCTTTGGCTTCATAACAATCTCGAAGTCGCACGGAAAGAGATCAACTTATTTTTAAGAAATGTTTTACCAGAAAAAGAAGCTAGGGAAACACTCGGGAAAATTAAAGAGAAAATAATTAACTTCGACAAAAAACGAAGAGTATTGCCTCTTCCTTAATTTGGTTCAAAAGCCAATTAGACAAAATAAATCCTAGAATGGATAAAAACTTAATTAAACTCGACGACGAAAAAAGTGTGATGCAGTTTTTGGGCCAGCCTCTGAATAAAATTGCTGAAGCGGTAATTGGGCTAGTTGGGTCAGAAGGAAAGGAGTGGAGATTGTCAGCCGGCAAAATTCTCCACGCGGCAATTAAGGGTAATTTATTCACGCAACTCAGCAGAGAAATCGAAAAATATCGTGAAGAAGGAAAGATTAAAGAAAATTATTTCGCTACACATAAAAGTCGAGCATCACTTTACGAGTTGCTAAAATTTTTAGATGAAGAGGTGCCCACAGAGGAGCTTTTTATTGCAATGAAATCAATATTCATTTCTAGTATTAGTAAAGACTCTACTGAATTTGATGAGAGTCTAGCATATGAATTTTTACAAACTGCAAAAAAGTTAAGTGGGACCGAAATCTTAATACTTAAGGCAAATTTTGAGATAGCTCAGAATAATATATCGGAGGCCGTGTCAAAAGACGCTATACATGACGGGAATAGTCGGCGGCATATATGGTGGCGAGTGGTTGCAAGACAGATGGGTCTTGGCGAGCTCTATTCAATCGTACAAAAGTACGAAAAAAATTTAGAATCTTTAGGATTAATTTCTCCCAGAAACGAGAGGGAGAATTTAGCAGATATGTTTGAGCCAACACAAAAATTTAGACTTACGGAAATGGGATGTAAGTTTTGTGAGTTTATAACAAGATATAAGTAATAAATATGCGAGAATACCCCGCATGGATTGCCATACCCCTTCGAAGTAGTCCATACCTTCAAAATTACCAAAAAGACAGTAAGAAGCTCCAAGGATTCACCCTCATTCTCTAGGTTGCTAACGGTGGTATTGCAAGCCGAATTCCAAAATCCTAAGCAGGTGTCGGCCAGCGCATTTTCACTGGGCATGAGTATGACGCGGAGTCGAGTTATGCTTATAATCAACGCACCTCTGCTGCCAGCTATTGACAACACGATGGTTATCGCGTAACATATGCGATATGTCTTTTCTGTCTTCGCTTGCGGCAAAAATTTTAATTCCAGCAATTCTTTTCGTGGGAATTGGAATCGGTTTTTTTATTGGAAACATCGACAGTGATCAGCCGCTCGAGGCAAATCTTGCTTCTACGGTTGGAGGGGCAGCAACGACTACCGCCGTTGAAAAAATTGATCCCGTTGAAATAGAAACGGTAATTGCCCCGAAAGCGTTAGAAGAATCTGCTCCAGCAAAGAAACAAACAATACCGCCACCCTCAAAACCCTTACCACCGCCTCCTCCCGCGTCAGTACCAACTCCAGACGCGCCGTTTGCGTTTGATCAAAAATGGAGAGATGCGGTTGTTAATCTTTATTGCCAATGGCCAATGGGCGGCGGTATTTCAAGCGGGAGCGGTGTAGTGATTGATCCTCGAGGTATCATTCTTACCAGCGCCCACGTAGCCATCGATTTTCTGTACTACGATACGCCAAAAACTTCCCCCTCACCCGTGGATTGCTGGGTTCGTACCGGTTCGCCTTCGCAAAATATATATCGCGCAAAACTTATGTATATTCCTGCGGACTATATCGCAGAGGATCTCAAAGGCGTTGGAAGATTTATTCCAGAAGAAAATATTGTATACGGGAAAGACGACTACGGATTGCTCGTGATCACAAAAACCGTTGATCCAAAGGGAACGCTTCCCGCTTCGTTCCCATACATTCCGCTCGATGCCAGATCGATTTCCATACCCGGATCGCACATGTACATGATCGGCTATGCGGCAAGCTATCTCGGTTCAATTGCGATAATGAAAGGGCTCCCGCTTATGAGCTCTCCGGTGATTTTGGATTCAGTTGAGCCCATAAAGAACGGCTCAACGCTCGATACGCTTATTTTTAACGGATCAGTTGCTGGTCAACACGGATCTTCCGGGGGAGCAGTCGTGAGAACAGGCGGAAAACTTATCGCGATACCGACTTACTTCAAAGAAGAAGGTCCAACTACCGGAGAAAGTATTCTCGGCGCAATTACAATCGACTACGTGAATAGAGATATGAAAATAGATACCGGAGTTACGCTTGAAGAATTTATCGCAAGCGATACGCCGCAAGCGCTCTTGCAGGCATTCCTCACGGGAAAGGCCCCTCAATATCATAAGCAGTATGTGGATGCATACGCGAAATTAAACACGAAGGGCACAATATTTATTGTCCCCGGAGGTTACTGAACACTTAATATTGCGATTTCTTCCTAACTAGCTTATAGTGATGAAATTCTATGCGTAAACTGATTATAATTACTTCGGCGGCATCTCTAGGATTTCTTCTTTTATTTTTCTTTATTGCTCGCGCTGAACAATGCAACACGAGAACGGTATTTCTTAATGGTCAATTAACTACCGATGCAGACGGCTGGCTCGACGAAGAGGGGGAGCAAGTCTATAACGTTTCTTCAAGGAGGCTTGCGCAGGCAATCAATGATATTGCCGAGGAGAAAAAGATAAAAGCGTTTATTTTAGACGTCGATTCAAACGGTGGATCGGTGGTTGCTGCAGAAGAAATTTTTGATGCAATCGCAAAGCTTGAGATACCAACAGCGGCAGTGGTGGGAGATGGCTCATTTTCAGCCGCATATACGGCGATGAGCGGTGCAGACAAAATCTTCTTGAAAAGAAGCTCACAGGTTGGTGCAATTGGCGTCACTGGGTCATACCTTCAAAAATATGAAAAGAATCTCAAGGAAGGCATCATTTTTCAAGAATTGACGAGTGCAAAATTTAAAGACCTTTTGAATCCCAATAAACAACTCACCACCGAGGAGAAGCGACTTATTCAGGGCATCATTGATGATCTGCATGCAAACGTGGTGGCAACAATTGCCGAGGGGCGACACATGACTGTAGGTGAAGTAGGGGCGCTTGCCGACGGGTCGATTTATGTTGGCGAGAAAGCAATTGCGAAAAAACTTGCAGATAATATTGGCGGGATTGCAGAAGCAAAAGAATATCTAAAAGGAGAGATTGGTAAAGAAATTAAAATTTGTGAATAAAAATATGGAAAAAGCACAATACACACAAACGATACACTGGGCAAGGAAAGGACTCATGACATACCTCATTTTGCTCGTAGCTACGATCGGTGTGGGAATTATAGAATTTGCACTCGGAGTAAAGAATTCAGTCTCGTTCTCAATCGCCGGATTAGTTCTTCTCGCCTGTACGTCAACTGCACTCATCCTTTATAAACGTGGGTTTTGGGTAATAGCCGGAAAATATCGCCAGCAAGCCCTGCAAACAGGAACAGGAATGCTCATCGTTCTTATCATTGTTTCATTCGCACTCCAGCTTTTGGTAACTTTTAAATCATTCAACCAAGAATCAGTTGTAGAGCCGAACGTTGGGGTAGGGGTAGGAATGTTGCTTGGAGGATTAGCCATCATATGGCTTATGGCAGCGGCATATATCGTATTTGGCATCGGATTGAAGAAACTGTCTGCGACAATGGGGGATCGAGCGAAAACACTCGGAAATCTATTCTTTTGGAGCGGAATTGCTACAGCAGTTATTATCGGAATTCCCGTTGCACTGATACTTTGGATCGTTGCCTATTTCTTAAGTTTTAAATTCTTTAAAGAAGAATTAGATCGGACGAAGGTTTAGCGCTGGTGGTTTCTTTTCCACAGTTTATTAACACCTGGTGTTGTCATATATTGACAACAGTTATAGAATGACGATATGTTCTCGTGGAGAAAGGCATATACGGTCATACTATGCATCGCATTAGGCGCAATCCCATTTCGAGGAGAAGCAAGGGAAGGGCTTCCGTCAATCGTTCATTACCCGACGCCATACTGGAACACGGACGGCGAAACGGCGACGATCCATATTTCTGTGGCGGGCGTGCCCGTCGCTACCGTCGAGGTTTCCGCCGCGGGGAGTTCTACGTTGTTTTGGAACCATGCTGACCGTCTCGGGAGCACGAGGGCGGTGACGGACGGAAGCGGAGCGATTGCCGAGGCGGCGGACTATGACCCGTTCGGAAAAATTTTATCGAATACTTCCGTAGCTGGCCACCGCGAGCAGCGAAAGTTCACTGGCCATGAGTTCGATCCGAAAACCGAATATACCTATGCGAACGCACGGTATCTTGATACCGAATCAGGAAGGTTTTTAAGTCAGGACCCGACATTTTGGAATATACCGAAAGAACTTCTCTTTGATCCCCAGCAGCTGAATAGCTACGCGTATGCAAGGAATAATCCTCTAAAATTTGTGGATCGGGACGGAAAAAAAGTGGAGCTCGCAGCAAGACCAGTTTTCGGAGCGGGTACTCACCATTTCTTTCTTATTACTCCCGATCAGCCGAACGAAGTTCATATTACGGGGCTTCCTACGGGAACAACTGCATTCACCTTTGGCGGATACAACCGCGGAGGAATTTTGGGCATCGGTAATAAATTACGGCCGGATATTGGCTACGAAGACGATCCGACCCCAAATAATGATCTTTCCTACCTCACCGGCAATAAAGAAATCAGTGATAGAATTGAAATTATTCCACCGAGCGGGCAGAGCGATTCGGAATTCATCAATACTCTTGGACAAGCATATGATCGAGTAAATGCCATGGATGATCAGAAGTATTTTTTTGGCGGACAAGCGGGAGTATCCGGTCGTGGCAATTCAAATAATTTTGTATACGAATTAGGATCACAGGCCGGTGTCGGAGATCAAATCAGCGCGTTTAACTCAAAAGGATGGGCACCTGGATCGAATCGAGGTCTGCCGCAGGGGAATACTATCCAATACATTCAGCAAAAAGTGAGCAGTATTAAATCAAAAATAGAAATTCTATTGAGTCAGTTGCAAAAAAATCAATAATGAATATGAACAATAGGAAAACGAGAAAATTTTTTATGAATTGGCTGGTAGTATATGGGGCATTTTTATGCGCTTCTTTCATCCGGATATTTTTTAGGATCGTATCCGATGCCACATCGTGGAACATCTCTGGCTACGGAAATGAAGTAGGCGAGGGAGTAGCACTCGAAATTATCTTTTTGATTTTGCCGAGCTTGGGATTTCTACTCGGAATATATTTAGCATTTCTTCTGGTACGCATCTATGTTGAGCCACGCGAAGTCTTCGTCACGGCTTTTTTGGCCCATGGAGCCGTGCTGATCTTTTTGGGTTACATTGATACCTGGCAGGCAATATTTATCTACGGAGGAATAATTTTCGGAGGCGTTCTTTTCAAGAAACTCTTCAGACGAAATCTAATATCGTAAAAAGATTTTCGACTAATGTGGCCCAAAGCGGCAATCAACTTCGGTAAGTTTCGGGGTTTTACAAGTTTTACAGATCCCCCATTCCTCGCGAAAAGAGATGAGTTTTGCGACGGCGCCACAGCGATGCTTTTGTTTCGCTCTATCGGGGAGTTTGTCTTCAAAAAACGGCCCACAAAGTTCGCAGTGGTAGGTGGAGAGCATAGAAGGGTATTACTTAGTGTACACTATGTACGAGATAAGTATGTAGATAAGGTCATGTATTTGATATTAGTAGAAATTTCAATTTTTTGATTTGCTTATTTTCGAAAAGTTCAACATGATGTTGTGGTATGGAAATCCGAGAGTTTAATATCCAAGATGCGGCGGCGGCGTTGGCTTTCTTTAGAAAGCTTGTGCATGAAGATCCGGAACGCGTGGAGCGCCCACAAGATGTGGCAAGACTTACGATAGCCGATGAGAAGCGGTGGATCCAAGAACGAACTGATAAAGAAAAAGCCGGAGAATTTTTTACTCGCGTCGCAATAGAAGAAACGTCGATTGTCGCTGAAGGAGAGGTTGAACGCATGAAGCGATGGATTGAACGACATGTCGCCGAACTGAGATTTGGAGTACTTCCGGGTAATGAAGTTGCTGCAGAAAAACTGGTCCAAAAATTGATACGTGTCGCACGGGCGCATGGGATTGAGGTACTGATTTACTTCCATCTTGCGACGCAGAAAAGAGGAATTCGTATTGCGGAGAAAGTAGGGTTTCGCGCCATTGGAAAAGCGAAGCGCTACTACAAGCGTGGAAAGACGTATACGGACAGGGTTTACATGCTCCTAAATTTATAAAAACGACCCTGTGCGCCTTTATGAAAGTGCACAGGGTCTTCTGTCATCCATCGCAGGCACAGAAACCGCTGATCACGTTGTCCGTGATAGACAGCTTATTCTGTGCCTGGCGAAGCTCGGGAAATTGCTGGAAAATCTCGTCGAGGCTTAGTGCCACGACGAACGACCGACCAGTCAATCCCTCGGCGATTCCTCGCAGAAGGAACTTCTTCATATTTACCTCCTTTCTTGTTCCGGTTTCTGATTAAGGAGTATCACTTCTCAGCCAGCTCTCCGTGTTGGCTGGGGGCTGATAGTACGTGGAGCAAATCGGACAATCAAGACGACGAGGTTGTGACTCAATCGTGAATTCTCCACTCAAGAGTAGGGAACTAAAGCACAATCTTCGGTTTACGAGCATTGAGTCATGATAGCCCATATACCATTTCAGCACCTCAGCCGCTCCGAGAGAACCAGCAACTGAAGTAGCTAGAACACTTATCGGGACTGGTCCAGTGTGTTCTTTTCGTGCATGGTCGTTTGGGAAGAAGCATGCGAAACACGCAGTCTGTAATGCTGGGACCACACTAAAGACATAGCCGTAGTTGAACTGGGCAGATGCGTGCACGAATGGCTTCTTTGTGGTAAGGCAGTATTCGTTAATCAGGTTTCGTCCCGATGGAGAATCTCCTCCTTCAACAACAAAGTCAAAACTATCGCAGAGTTGTTTGATGGATGAACGAGAAACCTTTTCATTAATCGTTTCAATTTCTACATCGGGATTCAAATCGGTTAGCGTAGCTTGACAAGCAAGTGCCTTAGATTTTCCGATGTCAGATGTCCGATAGAGGAGTTGGCGGTTTAAGTTAGACAGCTCAACCCGATCAAACTCAATAACTCTCAGCTTGCCAATGCCTGCAGAGACTAGACTCATAAGAAGTGTTGATTTTACTCCTCCGGCGCCGATTGCGACTACGCGCGCGTTTTGGAGATCCTGCTGTCGTTCCGGTCCCCATTCTGGCATCACCTCTTGGCGGTTGTAGCGACTGTCCATAAATTGAAACACAGCGGCCTCCTCGATAAATTTTAAATGTGCGCCTAACGCGACTGGAGAGTATCTCACAGTGACTTCGCATTAGGATCTTATCACTTTATATTATAGCAATACTGTTGTCAATATATGCCGACATATTATTGCCAAGAGAATAAACTTCTTTAGAAAAGTCACAAAAAATGTAGGATTTGCTTATTTTTTAGAAAAAAGACATAATATCGAGGTAAAGATTCCTTCTATAATGCCAGTTGGAAGACAACTTTTTTCTGTTTTAGGGAGGAATCGATAAAAATGTTAGTCACAAAAACCGCGCTCGCGTTTATCGTGCTGGGTTTAGGACTCGCTTTCTGTGGATGGCGATTTTTGAAGGCATTCAGAAAAGCAGAAAACCCTCAAGGTAATCGGAAAATAGGACTCCTCCTCACGTTATTCTTCTTTACATCTTCGATTCAGACAGCTGGTATTATTGGGCTCGGAAGTTTATTCCTAGCGGAAAACCTTGAAAATCTTTATTACGTAAGTCTAGCCGCAAACATTTTTTTGAGCACGTTTGCGGTATTAGGGGTCTACACCATGTGCTACGTTTTCTTTCCGAAAATTAAATTATGGATCCCAATAATATTTGTCTTAGCGCTTGACCTGCTTGGGGTTGTGCTCACAGTGCTCACTCACCCGATTCCAATTATTACCTCGGGAGGGAATATTGATTGGAATTTGGGTCCTGCGCTCTCATTAGTGACTTTTACATTACTTTTATTGGGAATCGGGGCACAGAGTTACATCTTTATTAATTTATTTTCCTTCGCGAAAGGTCGTGAGCTAAGAATCACATCCCTCTTTCTTGCCATCTCATCGTTCGGCGCAGTGATTGCTCAATTTATTAATTTTATTTTACTCAGAAAAGCAGATGCGTTTTTTCGGACAAATATCTACGATGGGTTAACTGTTCTCACAGGGATTCTTTTTCTTGTTGGGTTGGGTATTATTCCTTTTTTTAAAGGAAAGCCGGTCAATTCTTTCGGAAATTAAAAACAACATATGGTTCAGGTATTACAGATAGATCCTATCGCGCCTGGAAAATTAGAAGATTTTCCTGAATTTGATAGTCACAAGACAGTTTATAGATTCGAAAATTCTTCAGTTGGTCTCCGTGGTTTTATTGCGATTCATAACGACAATCTAGGTCCTGCAACTGGGGGAACTCGCATGTTTCCCTACGTATCCGAAGAGGAAGCTCTTCGCGACGTATTACGGCTTTCGCGAGCCATGACATATAAATGTGCACTTGCGGGAGTTCATCACGGAGGCGGGAAGGCAGTGATAATCGGAGATCCGGAAAACAAGAGTGAACAAATGTTACGTGCTTATGCTCAAGCAATCAACGAAGCAGATGGTCGCTTTTTCACCGGTGAGGACGTAGGAATTACGGAAGATGATGTGCAAGTAATGCTTGAGGAATCTCGATTTTTCATTGGTCGTCGAGGAGTTGCCGGCGACCCGTCTCCCTACGCGGCAAAGAGCGTATTCGCAACTATGCAGGTTGCCGCGGGTGAGCTTTGGGGAGATGAGGACTTGTTTAATCGTTCTGTTGCGGTAAAGGGTGCTGGCAAAGTAGGGGGAGAACTGATTCGTCTTTTGGTTAATGCTGGTGCAAAAGTTATTGCTGCAGACGTAAAACCAGCAGCTATTGAGGCAGTTGAAAAAAAATATCCTCAAGTGCGCGTGGTTGATTCGGCAACGATTCATAAAGAGAAAGTTGATATTTTTTCGCCATGCGCACTGGGGAATGATTTTACAAAAGAAAATGTGGCTGAAGTTCGGGCTGCCGTTATCTGTGGTGGCGCAAATAATCAGCTCGCTTCGGATGATATCGGTGATTGGCTTTTTCGTAGAAATATTCTTTATGTGCCAGACTACGTCGCAAACGCTGGAGGACTCATTAATGTGGTAGATGAGCTTGAAAAAGACGGATACAACCGGAGACGAGTTTTGGAACGTATTTCAAAGCTCAAAAATATGCTCCATACTATTTTTCTTTTTACGAGACAGAAGCATCAGCCGTCGAATCGAGTTGCCGATCAGCTTGCGGAAAGCATATTTTTGAACGGAAAGAAGACGTCCAGCGTGGTATAATTTATCTATTATGGAGACTTCGCCCGAGATGCCATCTGCGGAGAAAATCCTTGATTTTATCCGAACAAAAAAGGAGAAATTTTGGCTTGGGGAGCGCGAAAAGCGGGCTCTTAATTTATTCCATCGTGCTGCTGTTCAGGTGCCGGCATATCGGGATTTTTTGCATAAGCATAAAATAAGGTCGGAAAAAATTAAGACTTTTCAGGATTTTCAATCAGTACCGCCAACGAGCAAGAAAGAGTATCTACGAAAGTATCCTCTCGAAAAGCTTTGCTGGGATGGAACACTTGCAAGGCCACTTGTTTTTACGAGTACTTCTGGCTCAACTGGCGAGCCTTTTTATTTCCCGCGCGGAGAAGAACTTGATTGGCAATATTCAATTCTAGCGGAACTATTTCTTCAGAACAGTTCATATCGTACTAGCGGTCCCGTTCTTGTTATTGTAGGTTTTGGAATGGGAGTTTGGATTGGAGGACTTATTACTTATAAAGCTTTCGAAATAGCCGCTCGTCGCAGTAATCTTCCAGTTTCAATCATCACACCGGGAATTAATAAGGGAGAAATATTTCATGCATTAAAAAATCTCTCACCACATTATAAAGAAACTATTTTAATAGGATATCCTCCATTTTTGAAAGATATTCTTGATCAGGCTCCTGAACACGGAATCAATTTAAAGAAATTACATCTAAGGCTTTTTTCGGCGGCAGAAGCATATACTGAAAAATTTCGTGAATATCTTATGCGTAAAGTTCATACTCAGAGTAGTTTACGTGATAGCTTAAATATCTATGGAAGTGCAGATGTTGGGGCAATGGCATGGGAAACACCATTGAGTATTCTTATTCGTCAACTCGCCATGGGGAGGTGGCGCCTCTTCGCAGATATTTTCCATCAGATTCAAAGAACACCAACAATCGCTCAA
>ERZ1292623.1865-Hain-H51-01um-R1-1865-length-19637-cov-5_pt2 | contig 15453 bp, 17 predicted proteins | sample MGYA00564398_ERZ1292623 | MGnify/ENA primary metagenome ERZ1292623 (study PRJEB36523, sample SAMEA6512633) | groundwater metagenome | collected 2019-01-07 | study: AquaDiva: Metagenomics assemblies of 32 groundwater samples
CAAGTCAGTAACAATGTCATAGGCAAAAGAATCCAACTTGCGCAAAGCCGTAATTTTGGGGTCAAGCTGGCGCACGGAGCCGGCCGCTATATTCCTTGGATTGGCATACAAAGGTAACTTTTTTTCTTTTTGGATTTTATTTATATTTTCAAATTCTTTCTTTGAAATAAAAACCTCCCCGCGAACTACAAGTTGTTCGAGAATTTCTAATTTCAAATTTCTAATTTCTAATTTTAACGGTATGGCTTCAATCGTTTTTAAGTTCTGGGTAACATCTTCACCTATTATTCCGTCACCCCGAGTTGAACCAGTTTTTAAAGCCCCATTTTCATAGACAAGTTCCACTGCCAAACCGTCTATTTTTAACTCGCAGTAAAAATCTATTTGATTTTTTTCCTCTGCAGTAAGTAATTTTGAAATTCTTTCCAGCCAATCTTTAATATCTTCTTTTGAAAAGGCATCGTTAAAAGAAAGCATTCTTTCCGAATGCCTTGTTTTTTTGAATTCTTTTAATGGTTGGCCTCCCACTCTCTGGGTCGGTGAATCTGGTGTTATTAAATCAGGATAAAGTTGCTCTAAATCAAAAAGCTCTTTTTTTAAGGAATCCAAAGCGGCATCGGAAATTTCCTGCTTGTCTAAAACATGGTAAAGATAACGATGGTAATTGACAAGTTTTTTTAACTTATCTATCCTTTGCTTAACTTCTTTTATATTTTTGGGCATATTTAAAAAACAGTAATCTTGCTTCAATTAATAATATAATAGTTTTAAAACCCAGGCTGAAGTGGAGATGAGTTAAACCAACTGGTTCTTGTTGCGTCCAAATAAAGCCCTCTGGAGTTAATTATCAGCACTGTATTTGTAAGCTGCTGAGTGACCGTTGCGTCTACGTCAAACCTCCTGCCGTCAAAAACTGAACTATAGGTAAGTCTACAATTATTGCATTGGAAAGGATTACAGCCTCCTATACTAAGCTCAACAAGAGTACAATTTGAGCAATCGTTTGTGGTATTTTGACAAGTTTGGCAAATGCCGCAAAACCCGGCGGCAATGCCTGGCTGACCGCTTTGGGGCGAAGACCTGTCAAGATAAAGTGTCTTTTCCACGCCGCTGTCGGCCGAGTAAAACGAAGACACTGAATTTCCCGCATTATTTACAATTTTGATTTGGCTAAATAAAGAAGTGATTAATCCTAAAACCACGGCAAACATTACTGTCATAATTAAAAAAGTAATTATAAGAGATACGCCTTTTTGTTTTTTCATTGAAAAAGTCTCATTAAATTTCTTCTGGAAACAGTTGTCTGAAATACTTTCTCCTTTTGACTGATTAAGAAATCTAAGGATGTGGTTATTCTTGGTCCAAGAGGATTGCTGGCAGAATTACTACCTATGATTTTGTCGCCGTTAATAATAAATCTAACATATTTTATTGTAAAATTGTCAAATTGGCTTGGTGATAAAAGACTATAAAGGTTGTTTTGAAAACGCATTTTAAAAATTCCATCAGTGTCAAGAAAAAACTCGTAACAATTGTTATCATCTGAAATAAATTTTATACCCTGATAAAATCCTGATACAGAATCATAATTTGTTAATAAATAGTCGTATCCAAAACCCGGACAAACACCATTTGCGTCAGTTAACGTCATTCTAATTCTCCTTGACATATATTCTATAACATAACTCACCTGATTTAAAAGTTCTTGCTCTTTTAATATACTCTTTTGTTGTTGTGTTGTAGATACAAAAATACTAACTGCAGTAACTATAACAAAAACAAATATAGATAAAACAACTAATAACTCTACTATTGTGACTCCTTTATTACTATACATTAAAGTTAAAGACGAAATTAAAATAAGTTATATATGTATCCTAAAGTATTATAACTGAATGGTTTTCCGTTATAATCCCACATAACCAAAACATCAACCTTTAAGATATTTTGGTTTAAAGTAAATGGTCTGGTTATAGTGATTTTTCTTTTAAATTTTGTGGCAGTTCCCGTATCGTAACTATAAAAACCGTCTATATTTTTGTTTAATGGATTACCGGTGTATGTTTGTAATCTATTTACCAGGGTTTCAACAAGGGTTCCTGTTTTATAATCTAACTGACATCCCGTAGTACAACTTGAAAGTCCTTGAGACCAATTTAAGTTCTGAAGGATATTATTATCTCTAATGTTCTTGACTATTTCCAAACCTTCTTGAGCTAAATAATCAGCAGTAGAATGCATAGTAAAATTAGAAGTCAGGCTAATAGCTGGATGAAAAAATCCGTAAATTCCAATAACACCAAAAGATAAAATAACAATAGTTACTATTAGTTCTACTATAGTAAACCCAGCACCACTTTTAATGAATAATCGTAATTTTATTTTATGTTTTTTAATAAATTTAAACATGGCAAAAAGTCTTAAAGATTATAATTTAAAAGTGGCGCTGGGTGAATCCCTTTTTATTGTATAATAATCCTATTCTTTTTTTTAATTCTCTTATTGCATTACCATTATTTTTTAATCTTTTTTCTCTAATTCTAGCTAATTTTTCTGTTAAATAAGCTTCATAATAATAAACACTCCAAGGAGCATATCTTTTTGTGGAAATTTCTAATTTACTATTGTGCTCTCGCAACCTTCTTCTCAAATCATTCGTTGATCCTATATAAATTTCTTTCATAAATTCACTTTTTAAAACATATACATACAACATAAAATTACTTAACTTTTATTAAACCTGCCTTATTTACCAAAACAGTTCTGGTGTTGGTTAAGTCAGATTCTAATGCAAAAACAATTTCAGCAGAGTTAGGAGGCCCAGCCTCGGAACTTGTAATTGTTGTTCTCAGCAAAAGATCGCAGGAATTAAAATTAATACTGGCATTGGTCACTCCTGCCACAATACCACCGCCACCATAAAGAAATATAATTTCTTTAATAATTATTCCCGGCTCAGTCTGGCTAAAATCAATCGTATCAACCAAATAATCTAAAGTATCGTTCTCTTCATTGCCACTACAACTATTAACTCCGGAGCAATTGGTCTTGTTGCTATTACAATTAGCCAGATTGGTTATTTTATCAGCATAGATATTATACTTTTTCCTGCCCAAATTATTTAAATCAATTTTTACTCCGTATCCAGCTACCACCTCAGTGCCTTGATACTCTGAAGCTGACAGGGCCAGGTTTTGAGCCTTTCTTAAGTCCTGGTCAAATTTATAAACTACTCTTGACAGAGAAAACTGAAGTCTAATTTGGGCAAAATTTGAAACCACTACTATCAGAAGAAAAATGATAATAGCGATTACTACTAATAACTCGGTGGTGGTAAACCCAGCACCACTTTTAATGAATAATCGTAATTTTATTTTATGTTTTTTAATAAATTTAAACATGGCAAAAAGTCTTAAAGATTATAATTTAAAAGTGGTGCTGGGTAATTTTCTCATTTTTAAAAAGCAAATAGGCTCAAATACCAACTAATTATGTTATTACCCAAAAACATAGCTGCAAATGTTCCTGTAATTAAAAAAGGGGCAAATGGTATTTGGCTTTTTAATTTCTTTTTCTTAAAAAGTATCAACCCTCCTCCTATTATAGCACCAAACAAGAAAGCTAAAAATAAGCCCAAAAAGATATTGGGCAAACCTAAAATAAGGCCCAAAAGAACAACTAACTTAACATCACCAAAACCCATCCATTGGCCTTTTGATATTAAATATATAATAAGGAAAAAACCCGAAACAATAAATGCTGCTAATAAAGAATTTAGAATATAGGATTTAGGATTTAGGATTAACTGATATAAAAAAGTTATTACTATGGCTGGAAATAAAATTTTGTCTGGAATTATATAATTTTTAAAGTCGTAAACAAAAATCACTATCATAGAACATGAAACATAAAACATGAAACATAAGTGGATGAAATCTTTCCAATCTGAAATTAGATAAATTTGATTAAAAATTAGCAAGAATATTAACCCTGTTGATATTTCTACCAAAGGGTATTGAATTGATATTTTTTTGTTACAATAACGGCATTTTCCTTTTAAAAAAAGGTAACTGAAAATAGGAATCAAATCGTACCAAGTTAATTGATGTTTACAATGGGGACAATAAGATCTGTCTAACTTTGCCAAATTTTTCCAAAAAGAAAAATTTGGCAGGCTAATCCTATAAATAATATAATTTAAAAAACTTCCGACAATCAAACCTAATAAAAATACAAAAATAGAGAAATTATAATTATACATAAAGTTACAAGAGTTATTGCAAGGTCTGACCTTGCAATACTTTTCTTACATCTTTTTCTCTAGGATGAAAAATAGTATGAATTAAATAAATTCATACGTAAATTGTTTTATTATACTACTATTTACAAAAAAATGGCGTTAATTTCTATAACGCCATTTTTTATTCAATTTATTTTATTACTTTATTCTTTCATCACTAAGGTGTTATTATTTACAAACAAGTTAAGTCAGTAGTAGCACAATCCGTGGCAGCGGCTGGAGTCCCCTTAAATCCCGTGCTATCTACACAATAAGAACCGCCACCGTTAAGAATACTTCTCACGCAAAAAGCCGAAACCGTAGAGTCAGGACAGGAAACTGTACCGCCTGCAGCAGCAGCCGCATCTCTCGGAGCTTTGAAAGTGTTATTACCAGCAGCACAACCTCCTCCAGTAATAAACCCTACATAGGTGCTAGGACTTGCCGCATCATAAAATACAGCTCCGTTAATTAAAATAGTTGCTAAATTTCCTTTGATTGCCGCATCCTTACCTTTGGCAATATAGCTGGTAACGTTTATCAAAACAATTGCCGCTAAAACAGCAATAATGGCAACCACCACCAATAATTCAATAATTGTAAAACCTTTTGATCTATTCATTTTGTTTTTGAACATTAATGTTTATTTGAATTACCCGCTTGCCGAATCTTGAGCGAAGCGAATCGACCTTTTTTTATTATATAATTTTCAAAATTGTATACAATAGCAAGGCTGTGGATAAGTCGGAGTGAGTGCAGCGAACGGAGCCCCGCACTAATTTTACCAATATCTTTTAGAACGTACCAACATTTACAGGTCAAGCCCTTTTCGCTTTTATATGTAATTTATACCAAAGACATCGTTGAAATTGGTGCGGGGTGGTAATTATTTAAATAATGGAAAAATTAGGTCTCTGGACGTGAGAATTATTCGCGAAGCGAAAATTCCCGTCCGCGGGTGAGCTCGCTGGCGCTCGCTCAAATTGTTCCAATCACACCGTAAAGTAAAGAAAGAACAGAAATAGCCAATACTGTGACCATAACACCTAAAAGTATTATAATAACCGGTTCCAAGAGTGCTGCAAACAAATCTATGGTTCTTTTAATTTCTTTCTGATAAAAATTTACCACTTCCATTAATACTTTATCCAATTTACCTGTCTCCTCTCCAACTTTAACCATTTGCACCACAAAAAGCGGAAAATAATCTTGATGCCTTGCTAAAACCTGGCTTACTTTTTCTCCTTCTGATACTTTTTGTCCAATTTCAAAAACAATTTCTCTATATACAATATTACTAACTGTACCTTCTGTAATTTTTAAAGCCTTATTTATTGATACGCCAGCAATAAGCAAAGTGGAGATATTGCTGCAAAATCTCACCAGAAATACTTTTTTTAGAAACTCATTAATAAGGGGAATTTTCAAAGATACTTTCTCATAGTTTTTTTTACCTTCTTTGGTATTTAAGTAATAAATTACAAAAGCTATCAATAACAATAATATAATAATTAAAATCCACCAATAATTTGCCAAAAATTTATAAAAATTTAACATTAACATTGTAAAAAAAGGCGGCTCAGTGCCAGTTTCTTTAACAAGGTCTGCAATTCTAGGAATAAGAAAGACAATAATTATGGCTACTACAACAAAAAGAAAAGATATGACAAAAATGGGATAAATCATGGCTTGTCTAACCTGGGCCATTGTATCGGCCTCTCTTTCCAAGTGTTCTGAAACATAATAAAGGGCTCCAGAAATTTTACCGGAGGCTTCACCAGATTTGATTAAATTTATATAAAAATTGCTAAAAATTTTGGGGTAGGTGGCAAAAGCTTCCGAAAGTGGAAGTCCTTCTTCCACTAAACTGGAAATTTTTAAAATCGCTTCTTTAAAACTGGCTTTATGCGTCTGATCAACCAAACTGGTAAGGCTTTGCACCACCGGCACTCTGGACTCTAACATAATTGACAACTGCCTAAAAAATATTGCCAATTCTTTTTTGGAAACTTTCTTGCTAAATTCTATACTTTTAAAGAAAGATTCTTTGATCTTCTGTTCATCCAAAGAAGTTACAAAAACATTATATTTTTGCAAAAGCGCTGCGGCAGCTTCTTTAGAATAGGCCTCAACCACCCCTGTTTCCATTTTACCTTCTTTGGTCCTGGCTTTGTATGTGTATTTCATAACGCCTTTTACCTTAGTAGATTCTTCAGTTCCAACGGATTCAAAGAGTAATTAACAGAATCTTCCAAAGATATTTCTTTTTTCTTTACCAGGTCAGACAACGACCTGTTTAAAGAAATCATCCCCTCTTTTAGAGAAGTCTCAATTACAGCTGGTATCTCGTGTATTTTATTTTCTCTTATCAAATTGGCTACTGCTGTATTGCATATCATAACCTCACAAGCAGGGACGAAACCGCCGCTTGTTCTAGGGATTAGACGCTTGGCAACTACACCCAAAAGGGAGCTGGCTAACTGGAACCTGATTTGATTCTGTTGTTCAGAAGGAAAGACGTCAATAATCCTGTGAATTGCTTGAGGGGCTGAACTGGTGTGCAGTGTGGCAAAAACCAAGTGACCTGTTTCAGCCGCAGTTATGGTAGTGGAAATTGTTTCCAAATCTCTCATTTCTCCCACCATAATCACGTCTGGATTCTGCCTAAAACTAGCTCTTAAAGCATTGGCAAAGCTGTTAGTATCAAGGGAAACCTCCCTTTGTTCAACAACAGCTTTGTCATTTTTATAAACGTACTCTATTGGGTCTTCAATTGTAATTATGTGAAAAGCCCTGGTATGATTTATTTCATCTATAAGGGCGGCCAGAGTAGTGGATTTGCCCTGTCCCGAGGCGCCAGTCACTAACAACAATCCTTGGTTTTTTTTGGTAAACTCGTGCAAAACTGGCGGGAGATTTAACTCCTCAATAGTTCTGATTTTTGAGGAAATAAGACGCAGGGCTAAACTAACGTTGCCTCTCTGGAAAAAAGCATTAACCCTGAATCTTTCTTTACTTTCATAATCATAAGAAAAATCAACTTCTTTTTCTTGCAATAATTTATTTTTCTTTGACTCGTCCAGCAAGGCAAAGGCCAAGCCCTTAGAATCTGCGGGGCTAATTTTCTTTTCTTTGACCAAGGTTATCAATTTCCCTGTAACTCTTATCACCGGAGGATGGTTGGCTGAAATAATCAAATCAGAAGCATCCTCTTTAATGGCTATATCTAAAATTTTATTTAAATTTTGTGAGTAATCCATTATTAGGTTTTGGGTGTTAGGTTTTGGGTGTTAGTCCGTTGTCGTTGATGACTAATATCTAACATCCAACACCTAATACCTATTTTAATATTTCTTTTACGGTGTCTAATATCTCTTCTGGGGTGTTTTCTATTTTTAAAAAATATTTAATTACTCCCAAATCAGAAATATCTTCAGGAAAATCTTTCTGGTCAAGATTTGAAACAACTATAACTTTTAAATTTTTCGTTTTGGAATCCTGCCTTATCATTCTTAAAAGCTGACAACCGTCAATTTTTGGCAATTTAATGTCCAAAATCAACAAATCTGGATAATTATTTTTTATCTTTTCTAAAGCCATTTGGCCATCTTTGGCAATATCAACCCTATAGCCTTCTTTCTTTAGCCGATTCAGGTATACATCCATGGTAAATGGATCGTCTTCGGCTAATAAAATCGACTTCATGAAATTATGAGCAGAGCGAGTAATTTCATGACCCGCCTAAGTTTTTGCCTTTATTTTTTTGTTGATGAAAGTATGTTTAACTTGAGGGCAAAAATTTAGGCGGGTAAGCTCGCTGCGGCTCGCTTACTTTTCTTCCGTTGTAGCTCTGGCTATTTCATCTATAGTGGTCTCGCCAGCAATAACTTTAAGAACGCCTTCCTGAGCCATAGTAAGCATCCCTTGTTTTTGGGCGGCTTTAAAAATTAAACTTTCCAGTGGATTTTTCAAAATTATATCGGCTATCTCTTCAGTCATGGATAAAACTTCAAAAATACCTGTTCTCCCTTTATATCCCTTGAAGCTGCATGATTCGCATCCATTGGCTTCGTAGATATAAACCAATGGATCTGGAATTTTAACTTCTTTTTTTACGAACAAGGGCAAATTTATTAAGTTTCTTTGAATATAATCTTTAACTTTTTCGCTGATTTTTACTTTCTTTTTGCAACGCTCACAGAGGGTCCTAATCAAGCGTTGGGAAATGGCAATGCGCAAAGTAGAAGGAATTAAGAAGGGCTTTATGCCCATATCAATCAACCTTGGAATAACGCCTACAGCTGAATTGGTATGCAGAGTGGATAGAACAATATGGCCAGTCAAAGCTGAGTGAATAACCAAACTGGCGGTTTCTTCATCTCTGACCTCTCCTACCATAATGATATTGGGGTCTTGCCTTAAAATTTGCCTCAATCCTTCGGCAAAGGTATAGCCAATTTCTGGCTTCACCTGGGACTGATTGACGCCATTTATGGAATATTCAATAGGATCTTCAATGGTAACAATGTTGACACTTTCTTTATTCAGCACTCCCAAAAAAGCGTACAATGTGGTAGTTTTACCCGATCCCGTCGGACCAGAAGATATGATTAAACCATAGGGCTTTTTTATGGCATCTTGTATCAATTGAAGATTCCTCCCCCACAATCCCATCTTATCAAAAGGCTTTAACCCTTCTGTTGGGTCCAACACTCTAATTTCCACTTTCTCTCCGTAAAGAGTGGGAAAAGTGGCAACTCTAAAATCAATGTCTTTATTGCTAATTTTAGCGGAAAACCGGCCATCCTGCGGAATCCTATTCTCATCAATCTTTAAATTAGCCAGAATTTTAATGCGAGACACTACTGCCAGATGAACATTCAAGGGCAAAAAGAGGCTGAGGTGCAAAATGCCGTCCTGGCGAAATCTGACATTGAGTTTTTCTTTGGTAGGTTCAATGTGAATGTCAGAAGCATTACCCTCAATGGCATGGCGCAAAATAACCAATACCATTTTGACAATCGGCGCATCATCTGTCATTTTTACCGGACTTGAACCTTGGGTTAAAGCAATTAGAATCTCGCTTTTTTCTTTGCTTAACTGTTCTAGAGCTTTTTTAGTCTCTCTTTTTAAGGTGCTGTGCTGTTTTAAAATAGTATCCAAATCAGAAAAGGTTATCAGGTAAATCTCATAGCTGAAGTTTTCTTTGCGGCTAAGGAAGCGCAAAGCGTTTTGGGCCAATATATTTTCAGGGTAGGCCATGCCAATACCCACCACGTTATTTTTTTTAAACAGAGGGGTCATTTTATAATTTATGGCCGCCTCCTCTGATATCAATGCCAAAACCTCTAAAGGAATCTCCTGGGTGGCTGGTTTTAAAAGAGGTACTTTTACTATCTTGCTTTTTAATTTAAACAAAGACTCCTCGTCAATGATTTTATTTATCAGTATCACCTCTTCTTCGGTCCCTTTTGTTTTTTCCATCTCAGCCTCCAAACCTTTTTTCTTTTGCTCGTCTATTACACCCTGTTTATATAACTCTTGGATTAAATTCATGATAATTTTATTTTGGTTGATAATAAATAGTAAAAGGTTCGTCTCTACCTATGGCAACACTTTCCAAGGTTAAAACTTTAAGCCCTGTCCCTTCCAAAAAAACCTTTGCCTCGTTTTTGCTCACAGCTGAAATTTTGCCTTTAATCTGTCTGCCATCTTTGTTTTGAGTCGTGTAAATAAATTCTGTGGTAATGTCTTTGAACGGCTCTAATTTTTTAACCAACTCTGAATCTATAACGCTAAAATTTATTTTAACATCTATTTTTTCAATCTCCATTGAAACAACACTTGGCTTATACTTTAATCCAGGAGGAAAAGTAACCAAGGAAATGATAAATAGCACTAAAATCAACAATACAGCAATAATCCAAAAAACCATCTTTCGCCTCTTTTTAGATTGTATAAATACTATGGCCATAATTTCCTGAAACTTGAAACATGAAACCTGAAACAATGTTTATTATTAGTTATGTTTCATGTTTCATGTTTTATGATTTTCAATATGTATACATTCTTACTCCTAATTTAAAGTTGTATTCTTCTGACTGATTTTGCAAATTTCCTCTTCCCGACGACGCAAAAGAAATATTGTCTATTTCAAACAAACGAGCTGATTTTTCTAAAGAAAAAAGGAAATTTTTTAACCCCTGATATTTTCCCGATAAATTCAAGATAAAATTAATACCTTTTATCTCTTGGTCAGCTCTGCCTTCTAAAATCGGTTGGTATTTTATTTGTGTTGTCTCTGAGAATGTGATTGATTTAACATCCAATCCGCTTTCTACTGCTTTTGCCTGCAGAAAATATACTGTATTGCCAAAATAAAAATCAGATGGCAAAGCACTATCTACTTTTTTAAGAATGTTCTGTCTTGCCTCTATATCTCCTAAAATTTCTGCTATTTTCTTTTGGTAATCAGAACGACTAATATATTCTGCTTGTTTTTGGGCTAAAATTACTCTTGAGTCTAATAATTCTCGGTATTCAGGCCCCACAAAAAGAAAAATTAAAACCAAATTAATGATAAAGAGAATTATTGTTATAACCGGTTTATTTATTTCCATTTTCAATTTAATTTAATGAATTAAGGATTACTCTTTTGGCTCTTAACTTGACTTTCTAAATAAGAAAAGGAGTTGACCGTGTAATTAAAAGCTTTTTGGTTTAAATGAAAGCTTAAGGTAAATTTTACTTTTCTGGAGGGTTGTACCTCTGAATTCAACACAGTTATACTATTAATATAATCTCCGCTTTCTTCAAAAGCCTTTATTTGGCGGCTCAAGGTTTCCATATTTTCCGACTCCCCTGACAGTTTAACCTCATTGGCAGGCAGAGATATGTCAAAGTTTGAAAACCAAACATTTGGCATAGTTTTCTTTTCTATGAAAGCAAATATATTTGAAGTAATTTTATGACTGCCAATGAGCAGATAGTAATCATCTATTTTCTTCTTATAATCTAAGACTTTTTTTTCCTTTTCTTTTTGCTGCAAAGAGTCAAGAGCCGCTATTTTGCCGTCTAACTCATTAATTTTTTGGGTATCAAGATATGTTTTGATGCCAAAAATGGCATAGCTAAATAATAAGGCTAATAACAAAGCACTAATACAATAAAACACCGCATCAACCCACGAAGACTCTTTATTTTTTGCCAGATGAGGCATGTGAAAAACCATTGCTTCCTGAAACTTAGAACATGAAACAATTTTATTAGTCTTTATGTTTCATGTTTTATGGATTAATTATACAATAAATACTTTATTTATATATCTAAACCGTTCAAAGCCACTCCGGTTGCCGCAGAAAAGCTGGGACTCATATCAAAAAGGGTATCTTCTAAGATTTTAGGGTAGGAAAATCCCATAAAGCAGTTAGGAATAGAAGCTTGCTTTCCAATACTTTTTGTAAATTACTCTTTGAGTCCCGGTAAATTAGCTCTGCCCCCGGTCAAGTAAAGCTCTTCAATTTCTTTTTGTTCTGATTGGTAAAATTCATTAGAAATATTTTTTATTTCCGTAAAAAGCGGCTCAAATAAAGATTCTAATTTTTGCCCCTCAAAAACCAAATTTTCTGGCAATTGTTCTTTGTTGAAATTAAAACTGTAACTCCTCTTCAGCAATCCTCTATCAATAATATTTAAAGTTGAGCTTTGGACGCCTATGTCAACCAAACAAATCGTTTTTTTATCGTCTTTAATTAAAGCTCTGGTAATACCAAATACTTCTGATTCTATAGCGTAAAGCTCCAGTCCGGCATTTTTGGCTATAGTTTTGTATTCTTGAACCGCTTGATTTGGTATTGCCACCACAAAAACTTTAATGCCAGAGGCGTTTTCAGAAACTATATCTGATACGATACGCCAGTCTAAGGTAACTTCTGAAATTGGCAAGGTAAGGTATCTGGAAGCGTTATATAAAATGGCTCCGGGAACTTCTTTTTCGGGCATTAACGGAATCTCAAAGGTAGTGCAAAAAGTGGAAAAATCAGGCACGGAAAAAATTACGGCTTTGGTTTTTATTTTTGCCTCGTCTAACATCTCCCTTATTGCTAGAGCCGCTAAGTCACTGGGGATTGTGGTATTTTCTCCTTTTTGGCCCAATGGTTTTTTTAAAACAAGTTCTGATTTTACTTGGCTATAATTTTTTAATGTCTTGGATTTACCCCAGCTGGAAATTTCCACCATCTTAATCGCCCAGGTGCCAATATCTATACCCACTATCCTCCTTGGAAAAAGTTTTTTAAAAAGATTTTTCATAATTAAAAGAGTGGAAACATGAAAATATGATTATATTTTCATGTCTACCGAACGAAGTAATTATATAAAAAAGTTATTTCTATACCAAAAATTTCCAACTTTTGTTGTTTTATTAATATAATTATACAATATAAAGAAAGCAACTGCCATGTGGATAAACATCAAACAATTTTTGCTTGAATTATTACTCCCTTCTTTTTGTTTAGGCTGCAATAAAGAGGGCAATTATCTCTGCCAAGACTGCAAATCAACCCTGGAAATTTCAGAGTATAATTATTGCCTCTGTAATAAAAATCCCCTGCGGTTATTTGTGGGCAATCGCAGGGGCAAATGTTCAAGATGCCAAGATAAAAAGCTTTCTGGTTTGTATTTTGCCCTGCCTTACAAGGAAAAATCGCTAACCAGAAAACTAATCCGTCAATTTAAATATGAGCCCTATATAAAAAATTTGGCTGAAGTTTTGGCTGGACTTTTAATAGAACATTTTGTTTTGACCGGCAACAATACCCAAGATATTTGGCAAAATTCCGCTTTAATTGCAGTCCCCTTAGATAAAGGAAAATTAAAAAGCCGCGGCTACAACCAAGCTGAGGAGTTAGCAAAAGAACTTTCTAAAATTTTAGAAATCTCTCTGATTTCAAAAAACTTAGTAAAAACAAGAAAAACTTTGCCCCAAATAGAGCTTTCGGCAAAAGAAAGGGAAGAAAATTTAAAAAACGCTTTTTTGGTTGAAAAAGCGGCGGAAATTAAGGACAAAAAAATCTTTTTGGTTGATGATGTTTATACTACAGGCGCCACTATGGAAGAATGTGCTAGAATCATTAAGGAAGCCGGAGCAAAAACAGTCTGGGGCATATCTATAGCCAGAGAGGGATAATCAACTAATGATTTTAAAAATTTCTTTTCTTATTTTGTAGGTATTGCCATGTTTTATAAGACCAAAATAAGAATTAAGCGTTTCTGGCGTAGAGTTTATTAATAGTTTTCTGAACATTCTTTTTCTGGTGCTTTTTCTTAAAATCCGGTGGTTGTAAAAATTAACCCACCCTAAAAAATCTATCCCCGAAGCCAGAGTTTTGATAAAAACTTTATTTGGGTGTAGTTGAAGCCTTAACTTATTTTTTAGAAAATCATTTATAGCTAAAATGCTTTTCCCAAGAAATTTCTTGTCAGATGATATAATAATCAAATCATCACAGTAGCGGATGTAGTATTTTGTCTTTAGGTCATGTTTTACATATTGATCTAGTTCATTGAGGTATATATTAGCAAATAACTGGCTTGTAATATTACCTAATGGTAAGCCGGCCGGGAAGCTTTTAATAATTATCTTAATAAGCCAGATTACATTATCATCCTTAATTTTATTCTCTATCAAATTCAATAAAATATCCTGGTCAATGGAGTTAAAAAATTTCTTGATATCGCATTTTAAAACATAACAAGTCTTGTTATTATTTTTGCTCGCTTTTCTAAAAAATTCCCGTAGCCGGAAAATTGCCCGATGAGTTCCCTTTCCAGTTCGACATGAATAGGAATCGAAAATAAACATTTTATCAAAAATAGGATACAAAATCCTGAATATCGCATGATGTAAAACCCTGTCTTTCACGCACGCCTTATGAATGTGCCGTAACTTTGGGTCTTTAATATAAAACGAAAAATAACCTGCGTGGCGATAATTCAAGTTCGTTAATTCGTCATGGAGATTAAAAATATTTTTTTGCAAATCTTTTTTAAATAAGCGTACATCTTCTTTCTTGCTTTTCCCTTTTTTAAATTCTTTCCAAGATAAATGTAAATTTTCCAAGGAAACTATCCCGTTAAATAAACTGTCTCTTTTAAGTCCCCCCCCCTACCAGTTTTTGGTTTTTATAATGTATATTTTCCATACCATTTAACACAAAAGGAGTTTATAAAAAACTCCTTTTAGCAGAGACTTCGGAACGGGAACGAAGGTTGCTGTTGGAGTTGCCCACCTTCCAGTAGTTCAGGTAAACCTTGCCGTTGTCAGAGTTGAAGTTAAAGTTCGGCACGTTGCCATTATCATCGCGAGAGCCCGTTATTATTTAATTCCTTCCATATCACCGAATACTTTCTGAAAAGTATTCTGAGTTATCTCTGTCCGTCGCAGAGCAGATTTCTGGGTCTTTACTACCCAATAGGATTAAATAAGCAGTGTCCTTTGTGGTTAATTAGGGAGATTAACCACAGTTTTATTGTACAAAGAAAAAGCCCCGAGTCAAGTTGTTGCTCGGGGCCGAATTGCTCATCTCAACGCACGCCTTCGGGCGTGGTTTCGCCGAGCAACCCTTATGCCCGTTTCGTCCCGCTCTGGCGGGACTTCACGGGCAGGACACGGACGGAACGGGAACGAAGGCTGCCGCGGGAGTGGCCCACCCGCCAGCAGCCCAGGCAAACCTCGCCGTAGTCAGAGTTGAAGTAAAAGTGCGGCACGCTGCCATCATCATCGCGAGAGCCCGAGCAGAGCGTATAGTTCCTGATGTCCAAGTGTTTGTCTGTCATCAGAAAATAGACGAGTTCTGCGAAAAGCCTCTCGCGGGTCGTCATGCCCTTGTGGTGTTCTGCCTTCAGTCGATCGGCCGATTTGTTGGCGTTCTCCTCATCGGCTTCAACTGTGGCCCGAATCGCGATGGCATATTGGCCGTCACGGTCGGCATCGCGGTCGTTGACCGTGATGCTTTTGTCGGGGTTGTCGTAGGCCGACCAGAAATCTGACCCTGCTTTTTTGATAGCCGATTTCAAATTGGCATGGGTGACGCCCGGAAGTATGATTAACTCCCAGTCGTCTCCGGTTCCCTCAACGAGAAAGTTCTCGTTGAATTGAGCATATTCTTCGCCCA
>ERZ1292623.2756-Hain-H51-01um-R1-2756-length-15434-cov-17_pt1 | contig 15434 bp, 13 predicted proteins | sample MGYA00564398_ERZ1292623 | MGnify/ENA primary metagenome ERZ1292623 (study PRJEB36523, sample SAMEA6512633) | groundwater metagenome | collected 2019-01-07 | study: AquaDiva: Metagenomics assemblies of 32 groundwater samples
CCGCTTCCGGCCGACTGACTTCGGAGCCCAAGTGAATATCGGACATTATGAGTGTGTCCACTGCCTTTCGTTTTAACATCCTTAAAATTATATAATTAATCCCGTGATCAAGATACGGAAGAATGTCAGGCTCGCGCCCTTGTCCACTTTTTGCATCGGGGGGCGGGCGGAGTATTTTTGTTCGGTCGGAAAGCCTGATGAACTCGTAAAGGCCATCGGTCTCGCGAAAAAACTGAAACTGCCCTACAAGATTTTTGCCGGCGGGAGCAATGTGGTTTTTCCGGATGGAATCCTGAAAGGGCTCCTAATCCGTTTTTCCGGCGGGTGGCTGGTACGGAAGGGAAATATTATCGTGGCGGACGGCGGGGTGAGTCTGGCAAAAGTCGTCTCGAGTTCCATTGGCTGGGGATTGAAGGGGATGGAAACCTTGTCCGGCATTCCCGGGACACTGGGCGGGGCGGTCGCGGGAAACGCCGGCGCCTACGGCCGCTCCATTTCCGAAATTGTAAGGCGGGTGGATGTCTGGGATGACAAGGAAAAGCATTGGATTGGGAAGTCGAACTGCAATTTCGGCTATCGGGACAGCGTTTTCAAACATAAAAATATTCTGGTTTTGCGGGCGGAGCTTATTTTCAAAAAGGGGAAGAAAAAAGAATTGAAGAAAATATCCCGAGAGATTATCAAAACAAGGGAAAAGAAATATCAGCCCGGCTTGAGATGCCCCGGCAGTTTTTTCAAAAATGTGCTGATGGAAAATATCTCCGAAAAATCCCTGAAAACAATCGACAGAAAGAAAATCATCGAAGGAAAGATTCCCGCCGGCTATCTTTTGGAGGAGGCGGGCGCGAAGGGGATGAAGCTGGGCGGAGTGAGGATTGCGAATTTCCACGGCAATCTGCTTATTAATTCCGGCCGGGCCAAGGCGAAAGACGTCAAAAAAATGGCTGCCATCCTGAAGCGGAAGGTTCATAAGAAATTTGGCATAGAGTTGGAAGAGGAGGTCAGATATTTCTGATAATTCCGCCTAATACTGTTGAAAAGTTAGAAATTATGCGGGTTAGGCACTATAATAAGACCAATGGCCTTAGTTTATTTAATCCGAAGATTTTTCTTCCGCGTGGTTGAATTTCTCCGCCACTGGTATGTAAAAAGTTTCAGGATTTACTCGAATTTTGTTCTGGACGAACTCCAAAAAATGGACCGGACGCTGGCTTGGCGTGTGAATGTGAGATATCTCTTTCAGCCGCTCTATAAGGACTACTCCATAATCGGCTATGTTTTGGGCTTTATTTTGAGAATTGGGCGGCTTTTGGGAATAAGCATCATTTATCTGGTTGTTTTTCTATTCGTCATTGTTGCTTATGTTATTTGGCTCATGATACCGATTGCGATAGTCTTGAGGATTTTTTATCTCTAAACAATATGATTCAAATACTATGACAGAATTCATTTTCAAAGAGCCGCGCCTTTTGATGACTGCCGCCGGGGAATTCCTGGTTCGGGTCGTTTCTTATATCTTTTTTATTTTTCTCACCATTTCTTTTTTTATGCTTTTCTCTTCCGGATTAGACCCTTTAAGAATGGTATCTTTTCTGATTGCCATTTTCCTGATTGATCGGGCAATTGATTTTGGCGAAGCCGACCGGAATCTTTCGGAGCTCACGGGCCGCAATCGGAACATCGCGAGTGCCATCGCGCCCGACGCCTACCAGCTCTTGAGCCGCGCTTTCCGCAAATCATATCTGGTCGGGGAGGATTTCTACCTGCTTTTTCTTTCGGAGCTCATCCAAAAAAGGGACATCCGGGAAATATTAAAGCGGCTGGATATAAAGACGGAAGATCTGGCATCGAAAATCGGAGAATTTTTAACCAAAGGAAAAGGCGGAGCCAAACCTACCAAGAGTGGGAATTTAGAATTGATAAATGATTTGGCTCTTCTGGCCCATCAAAGCGCGCTCAGTGCGAATGAAAAATTCATCGAGGCGCGGAATTTCCTCGCGGCGCTTGCGAATATCAACAGTCCTGACCTCAAAATGCTTTTCAGTTTCTTCAATATCAATATTGCGGATATCCAGGCCGCCTCGGTTTTCGGGCGATTCCGAAGCTTTTTCGGCCGTATGCGGATTTTGCCCGCCGTGCTGGGCGGTTTCGCCCATCGGCCCAAATTCCTGCGCCATCGGGTAATGAATCGCTCTTGGACGGCCCGGCCTACGCCGACGCTCGACCAGTTCAGTACCGATTTTACCGACCTGGCTCGGGAGGAACAGATTGGATTCCTGGTCGGCCACGAGAGCGATTATGAGAAACTCATCCAAATAATCTCCCGGCCGGGCAAACCGAATGTCATTCTTTCCGGCGAAGCCGGAGTGGGCAAGTCGTCCATTATCGCCCATCTGGCGTTTAAAATGATCAAAGACGAAGTGCCGCCCGTGCTCTTCGACAAGCGCCTGGTTTCCCTGGAGTTGAGCCGGCTCGTGGCGGACGCGACGGGAGACGTTTTGAGCGGCCGGCTCCAGAAAATCACCGATGAAATACTCTTGGCGGGGAATATCGTTCTTTTCATACCCAATATCCACGACCTTTTCCGGACCGCCGAGACGAAGTCCCTGAACGCAATTGATGTCGTACTGCCGGTCATAAAAAGCAACGGCATTCCGGTCATCGGCGAAACTTATCCCCGCGAATTCAAGCAATTCATCGAGCCGCGTTCGGATTTTCTGGAGCAGTTCGAAATCGTGAAAGTGGAGGAGATTTCCGAAGAGGACGCCGTCCGTTACCTCACTTACGAAAGCCTGATAATGGAGAGGGAATACCGTGTTTTCATTTCCTATCGCGCCATCCGCGAAGCGGTGGTTCTGGCTCACCGGTATTTGAGGGACAAACCCTTGCCGGGGAGCGCTTCCAATCTTTTGAAGCTCGCGCTTTCGGAAACCAAAGAAACCGGCGGAAAAACTTTGGACGCGGATCTCGTGGCGGCGGTGGCCGAGAAGATGACGCGGATACCCATCCAAAAGGCGGGCAAGCTCGAGACGAAAAAACTTTTGAATTTAGAGGATATCATCCATGAGAAATTCGTGAACCAAGACGCGGCCGTGCGTTCGGTGTCGCGTTCTCTTCGGGAATACCGGAGCGGCCTCACGCGCCAAGGCGGACCCATTGCCACATTTCTTTTTGTGGGGCCGACCGGCGTGGGAAAAACGGAACTCGCGAAGATATTAGCCAAGACGCAATTCGGCTCCAAAGAAGCGATGGAAAGATTCGATATGTCCGAGTACCAGGATAAGACGAGCATCTTCCGCCTGATCGGCAATCCCGACGCTTCGCGGACGGGCACTTTGACCGATGCCGTTTTGGAAAAACCTTACGCGCTCATCCTTCTCGATGAATTCGAGAAATCCCATCCGGATGTTTTGAATTTATTTCTCCAGGTTTTCGACGACGGACGGCTCACCGACAGCCTCGGCCGGACGGTGAGTTTCGAAAATACGATAATCATCGCGACCTCGAACGCCCACTCGGAGTTCATAAAATTGGAAACGGAAAAAGGAAGGCCGAGCGAGGAGATCGCCGACGACCTCAAGAGGAAGCTCACCGACTACTTCAAGCCGGAGCTTATCAACCGTTTTTCGGATGTTATTGTTTTCCGCAATCTGAACAAGGAAGAAATTGCTTCCGTGACCGAGTTTCTGATGCGGGATTTGGCGAAGCTTGCCTCCGAAACGAATGGCATTACCCTTTCTTGGGATAAAGAGGCGGTGAAACAGCTGGCCGAAATCGGCTACAGCCCCGTTTTCGGCGCGCGGCCCCTGCGGCAAGCGATTGCCGAAAATGTCCGGAGCGTTCTGGCCGAGAAAATCCTCAAAGAGGAGATAAAGCGGGGCGATAGCGTTAAAATAACCCTTGAAAAGGGAAAATTCCAATTCAAAACATGATTTCCAATCCTAATTCCAGTCTCAATCCCAACCAGGAAGTGTCCGCCGGCGTCATCATTTATCGCCGAACAAACGAAGGACCGAAGTTCCTTATTCTCTATAACGGCGGGCCTTATTGGAATTTCCCAAAGGGGAAGCTCGCGGACGGGGAGCGGAGCTTCCGGGCGGCGCTTCGGGAGGTCTGGGAGGAGACGGGTTTGAGCTTCCGCGACCTCAAATTCTCCGACCGCTTCAAGGTGGAAGACAAATTCACCTATTTCCGGAATAAGCAGAAGATTTTCAAGACCGTCACCTACTATCTGGCCGAAACCGCCAATCCCTACGTCCGGCTGAAGATTAAACCCGAAAATGTTCCGGGTGAGAAGCATCAGGGCTACGGGTGGTTCCTTTTCCGGGACGCGATGCGGATACTGAAAGCGCCGAATTTGAGGAATAGTCTGAAGAAGGCCTACGGGCTCGTAATGCCGAGAAAAATAAAAACCCCTTAACGGGGGATTTTTATTTTACGGCTTCTACTATTTTTTTGAAGACCTCCGGGTGGTTCTGGGCCAGGTCCGCGAGAATTTTCCTGTCCAATTTTATATCCTTCTTTTTCAGGGCATTTATGAATTGGCTGTACTTCATTCCGTGCTCCTTGGCCGCGGCGCCGAGCTGAACCTGCCAGAGCCGGCGATAATCGCGCTTCTTTTCTTTGCGGCCCTTGAACATCCGCGAGAGCCCGTGAAGCAAAGCTTCCTTGGCCGCCCGTTCTTTGGACTTGCGGCCCCAACGATAGCCCTTTGTGAGCTTCAATAACTTCTCCCTTTTTTTGTGGGCGACGGTGCCCCGTTTTACTCTTGGCATGTTTTTGGATTAAAAATATCTTTTTATCTTTTTTGCGGTGATAGTCAGTTGCCGCTCATTCTTTTTCCGTTTCATTTGGGAAGTGCTCTTGTTGGCGCGGGAGTGGCCGAGCGTGGTTGAGCGGCGCAGGATTTTGCCCGATTTTTTCACTTTGATTCTTTTGGATACGCTTTTTTGTGCCATATTTACCAGGTAGTGAAAATGCGATTGCAAATCGTGATTAAACCAACGATTTGTCCTTTAATTCTAATGACCTTTTATATAATTTCATATTCTGTGTTAAGTGATAGTTCATAATTTAAATTTAACCTAATCGCATTTCTACTACCCGGTTAATTTCTTCTGGCGATCTGGGCCACGAATCCCCGGCCGCCCTGTCTCGGGCTCATCGTTATCTCATGGGGAACGGAAATCATAGTAAGGAATTCCCGCATTTTCTGCAAGGCCCATTCCTTGTTTCCTTTTTCCCGGCCCCGGAGAAAGATGCCGATTTCCACCTTGTGACCCTCTTTTAAAAACTCGTCCGCCTGCTTCGCCCGGATTTGGAGATCGTTTAAGGCCGCCCGAGGGCTGATGCGCACCTGCTTCAATTCCTTTTGTTTCTGAGCCTGCTTCTGTTTTCTTTCTTCTTTGCCCTGGTAGTAGCGGAATTTGTCGAAGCTCATTATTCGCGCGACGGGCGGCTTGGCCATAGGGGCGATTTCAATGAGATCGAGGGTCTTTTTTTGGGCCAGAGCGAGCGCGTCTTCTTTGCTCATAACGCCGAGGTTCTCGCCGGCTTCGTCTATTACCCGGAGTTCCTTAGCGATTATTTGATTGTTGATTCTGTTTTGGATATTCGAATGATAGCAGGGGAGCACCAAAAATTCAATTATTATAAAGAAACCAGGGGCGCACCGGAAAAAGTGTGCGCTCCGGGCCGCTAGGCCAAGTCTTACCCACTTTTTCCAGCGTGCCCCTGGTTTCTTATACATTCATATGGGGGAAATATTGAGAAAAAAAATTTAACCTCTTACATGGCAAGAGGTTAAAATTGGTGGGGTCTTTCGACCCTGAAACTTGGGAGCCGATGTTGGCTCTTTAAACTTGGGTTGTTACCCTTTGTACTAATATTCGCAGTGGCAAATTACTGATATAAGTATAGCATTTTCCGCGGCGGGGAATAGACCGGGCTGGGGATAACTAAATATTGATGAGCCAGACGCCGAAAAACACCAGGATAATCGCGGCTATCTTCAGTTTTACAACGGATCCATCCAAATCTTCCTTGAGGATGTTCGGGAACCAAATCGAAAGAAAGGTTCCGCCTAGAAAAATTAGGAGCGGCTGAACTCCTCCGACGATGGCGACCAGGGATACGGGCGCGAGTGATGATGCGAAGAACGAAGAAAGGCGAGCCGCTATCCAGAGCAATTCGTTCGCTCCGATTACGGCCGCGGTTTTCCCGGCGACGCCTTTCAAGGTTCCCTTCATTTTTGAAAATTGCCCCGGCAGGGAAAAGAGGATAAGCGCGCCGAAGCCCGCTCCGATGAATTCGTAGGCGAGCGTGTCCCAGAAGCCCTGAATGTCCACCACGAACTTGAATACTACTAACGCGATCGCGACCATCAGGGATGAAGCTATCATCAGCCAAAAAGATTTTCTCAGCCTGAACACGCCCATTCCGAGTTTTTTGAGCGCCAGAACGAAGCTGCCGACTAGAATCAGAGCGAAACCGCCCGCTTGAACCGGGGTCAGAGTCTCCCCGATGAAAATGAAGGACAATGCGAGTACGAAAAGCGGGATAGTTTGGTATATAGGAACGACCCGCGACGGATCGTCCATAAGAATCGCCTTATAGTAAGGAAGAAAAGCAAATTCTATAATTGCGCCGCCCAAGATTATCAATATTGTTTGGCCAACAGAGAAAAGCGGGAGTCCTTGGAAAGCAAAAACCGCAAGACCGATAACAAAACTCACCGAACCGCTTAGGATAGTGAGAGTTACAGTGTCATTGACTCGCTTTTCGATAAGAAACCGATCAACAAATGTCGAGATGGTATAGAAAAATTGGGCGCCAATCGCATAAACGAGCCAAGACATGAATTAAGTATAAGGTTTTTTAAAATAAATGCGGAATTTATTTGGTGGTTTTTCCGTCGAAATGATCCCTGGTTTCGTCCGCTTCCGCTTGGGCTTTTGTGATATGGATAACTCCGTCTATGTGGTTCGGTGGGGAGTAGACTGTGTAAAGTTTCATCGGTTTATCCGCCGAGGTGTTCACGATGTTGTGCCGGGCGCCCGCGGGTACCACGATAGCCGAGCCATCCGCAATTGCGTGCTCCACGCCGTCCAAAATTGCCTTGCCCTCGCCCTCCTCGATTCTCAAAAATTGGTCCAGATGATGGATTTCTTCCCCGATTTCCTCGCCCGGCTGGAGCGCCATTAAAACTAATTGGCTGTTTTTGGCCGTGTATAATACCCTCCGGAAATTATTATTTTCTTTTGCCAGTTTCTCGATGTTTTCAATATAGCCTTTCATTTGGTTAATATTACACCCATCCGCATGAAAATAGAATAAAAAAAACTGCTCACTTTTGTTAAATGAACAGTTTTCTATCTATTTCAAATTCAATGATTTCCGGACCATCCTCAATACAGGCCCGAATCCTCTCTTTTTCCGAATTATAAATACCTATTTCTTTTTCCATGGATTTTGATATTTTATCCAGGAATTTTTCAATGCCATCCGACCATTTCGGCAGATGATCGGTTGTTTCTTCCCACTTCGAAATTTCTTCGTACCTGCACTCTTTATCCGAGGCAAAACACATTGTTTTTATGTTTTCAGTGCCAGGTTCCAAAAAAACCATAAAGTAGACAAACTTCGATTTTTCATCTTCCTCGAACTCCTTCTCAATATCGAGAAAAATGGAAAAAAATAGAACCTTTCTACCTTCGGCAAGTTTCAATTGGGGTTTAAATCCCCCTACAATTTTTTCCACCAAATCTTTCACATCAAATCTCGCTTCCATAAAATCCTCCTACTCATGAATTGGTTGATTTTAAAGCGTTTGGAAAATAAACTGCTTTTTAATTTACCACTAAAGTCGAAAAAAGACAATTCTTCTCCCTCATCCCTCGACTATGCTCGGGATTCATCCGAAGCCACGGACTTTCGCTTTATCATCCCCCGGATGCGCGAAAGTTCCGTTCAATTCCCGTTCAACTACTAAAAACACAAACACCCGGCCTTTTATGGTTGGGTGTTTGTGTTTGTGGAGACGGCGGGAATTGAACCCGCGTACGGAAAGATTCGGCAAGCGTTTCTACAAGTTTAGTTCCGGTTGCCCGGAGCGGTTTTGCCTTCCTGTTTTAACGGAAGATACGGAAAGCGGATCTCTCCCGCGAACTCGCGATATGACACCGGAAGTTCCCTAGCGAGTGTCGGGGCCGATGCGGCATTACGCGAAAGCGAATGCCGGAGCTACCGTTTTATTGGCAGTTATCTTGGAAGCCGTTTTAGTGAGCGGCAGGCTCAGCTTGCTGCGTTTGCTTCATTCATCCCGTCGAAGCCGATCATCCCCATATTCTGTTTTCAATCTACTCTCGGACGGCGCGCTGGATTTCTCTATCCACCTCCTTTTTCCTGATTGCATCGCGCTTATCCGCCTTTTTGAGGGGCTTGCCCAATCCTAACTTCAGTTTGATTAAGCCGCGTTTAGTGTAGACCTCAAGCGGAAGCAAGGTCAAGCCTTTCTCATGGAGCTTGCCCGTAAGGTATTCAATTTCTTTTTTTGTAATCAGAAGCCGCCGGGAGCGGTTCGGCTCGTATTCCTTCGGAGTATTCTTGGGCTGATAGGGCGGAATCTGCGCGTTCAAAAGCCACGCTTCATTGTGGCGGATGACGGCGTAACTGCCCGCAATCTGCATATGGCCGCTTTTGACCGCTTTTACCTCGAAGCCTTTCAATTCTATGCCGGCCTCGATCTTTTCCTGGATATCGTAGTCAAAACTCGCGCGTTTGTTGAATGCCAAAGATGACATACTTATATTCTAGCGATTTTTCTCCTAAAAAGGTAAATTTAATCTATGAGTATTCGCGATATCATCGCCTCCTATCTCGTTAAAGTCATTCCGAAGGGAACGGCGGTAGATCTGCGCGTACCCGATGAAAACCAAGACGCCCATTATGCGACGAGTGTCGCTTTTCGGCTTGGGAAAGAGCAGGATAAGAACCCCCGCGAGGCGGCGGAAGAAATAATACTAAAACTATTAAAAATCGCTCCGCCGGAGCTTTTCGATCGGGTGGAAGTAGCCGGCCCCGGTTTCATTAATTTTTGGCTTAGCCAAAAGACCCTGAATGCCGAGCTTGGCAAGATTTTAAAAGAAAATAAAAAGTATGGCACTTCCAATAATATAAAAGACAATATCCAACTGGAATTCATCTCCGCCAATCCCACGGGACCGCTCACGCTTGCGAACGGCCGGGGCGGATTTTTGGGCGATGTGCTCGGAAATATTTTGAAAGCCGCGGGTGCGAAGGTGGAGAAAGAATACTATGTGAACGATACCGGCAACCAAGTATTCACGTTCGGCAAATCGCTCTTGGCCGCGCGGGGAATAATCAAAGATGAAGAAAATTTCTACAAGGGCGGATATGTGGCGGAATGGGCGAAAAAGAACGCGAAGTTCGTAACGAAAATGAAAAGCAAGCCGATGGAGCTGGGTGAGCGGGCGGCTAAAGACCTTTTGAAAAAAATTAAAGCCGATATCGGTAAAAAAGCGAAGATAAAATTCGACCGTTATACATCCGAGAAAAAGATTCATCAGTTGAAATTGCCGGAGAAAATCCTTCAGATATTCGGAAAAGGCGGCTGGACTTACGAGCAGGATGGCGCTTTATGGCTAAAAACCACGCCTTTCGGCGACGACAAAGACAGGGTTCTTATCACAAGCAAAGACAACCTTCCAACTTACCTTTTGGCCGATGCCGGCCATTATTTGGAGACCAAAAAGAGGGGATTCGATACGAAAATAAATATTTTGGGTCCCGATCACTACGGCTACGTGAAGAGAATCCAGGCCGTGGCGAAGATACTGAAATTCAAAAAATCGGAGGTACTTATCACTCAGGCGATACGTCTGATGCGGGACGGGCAGGAGTTCAAGATGTCCAAACGGAAAGGGGAATTCGTCACTTTTGAGGATTTGGTCACCGAAGTGGGAGCGGATGTGGCGCGCTTCTTTTTCCTAATGATAGCGCCGGAGACCCATATGGATTTTGATATGAATCTCGCGAAAGAACGTTCCAATAAAAACCCGGTTTTCTATCTCCAGTATGCTTACGTGCGGGCGAATAATGTTCTGCGAAAAGCAAAAAATTATAAGTCAAAAGTCATAAGTCATAAGTTATTAAATACAGAGGCGGATGTGAAATTAATTCGCTCGCTCGCCCAGTTTCCGGATATCATCACCGATACAGCGAAAGATTATCAGGTTCACCACATCACCCGCTACGCGCTCGATCTCGCCCACGATTTCCATAACTTTTACGAGAAAGAACGAGTTTTGGGAGAACCGAAAGATATTGCTGCCGCCCGATATGATTTGATAAAAGCCGCCGCTAGTGTGTTCGAAAATCTTTTCGGTATTTTAGGCATCACCAAACCGAAGAAGATGTAGTTTTTTTGCCAAAAAGCTCCATTTTCATTAGAATTATTAGGCTAATGTTGAAAAAACTCGAAAAATTCTCGCTTCCGGAGCTGGAAGAAAAGGTTCTGGAATTCTGGAAAACGAACGATATTTTCGGAAAATCACTCGCCAAAAATGCGAAGAAGAAAAAATTCGTTTTCTACGAGGGTCCGCCTTCCGCGAACGCACGACCCGGTATTCATCATGTGCTTGGCCGCATATATAAAGACGCCATTCCGCGCTTTAAAGCCATGCAGGGGTTCAATGTTGTGGGGCGACGGGGAGGCTGGGATACTCATGGTCTTCCAATTGAGGTTCAGACCGAAAAATCCCTCGGCTTCAATAATAAACAAGATATTGAGCGTTATGGAGTGGCCGAGTTCAATCGGAAATGTAAAGAACTCGTCTGGCTCTACAAGGACGAATGGGAAAAACTCACCGAGCGGATCGGTTTCTGGCTGGACCTCAAAAATCCCTATGTCACCTACGAAAATTCATACATAGAATCCGTTTGGAGTATATTGAAGCACATCTGGGATGGCAAACTTCTCTATCGGGGCCATAAGGTGGTGCCCTGGTGCCCGCGCTGTGGAACTGGCCTTTCTTCGCATGAACTAGCCCAGGGTTATAAGGAAGTTACGGATATATCCGTATATATTAAATTCAAAATCCGAAATCCGAGATCCGAATCAAATCTTAAATTCCAAATTCCAAAAAACGAGCCGGTTTACATCCTCTCCTGGACAACGACACCGTGGACCCTACCGGGGAATGTGGCACTCGCGGTCGGTAAAAACATCGATTATGTCGCCGTCAAAGTTTCCGGCGAAATATTTATCTTGGCCAAAAGCAGGCTGGATGAGGTTATCAAGGAAAAATACGAAATCGAAAAAGAGTTCAAAGGCGCGGATCTTGTCGGTTTGGAATACGAGCCGCTTTTCAACGTTCAGCCGCTCAAATCCGGCGCATCCTACAAGATTTACGACGCCGATTTCGTGACGACGACGGACGGCACGGGCGTGGTCCATACGGCCATGATGTACGGTGTTGACGATTACGAGTTCGGTAAAAAGATTGGACTGCCCGAACACCACCTGGTGGATGAACAAGGAAAATTCACAAAAGACGTAAAAGAGTTTGAGGGAATGGTAGTGAAATCCAAAGACGGAGCCGTTGAAAAAGAAACGACGGACAAGATATTTGAACACCTCAAATCGAACAATAATTTCCTCAGAACAGAAGAATATAAACACGAATATCCCTTCTGCTGGCGCTGCTCCACGCCACTTCTTTATTATGCTCGCGACTCCTGGTTTATCGCGATGTCTAAGCTGCGCCCGAAACTCCAAAAAGCGAATAAAAATATCAATTGGGTGCCCGAGAATATTCGGGATGGCCGTTTCGGCGAATGGCTGAAGGAGGCGAAAGATTGGGCGATTTCCCGCGAGAGGTATTGGGGTACGCCGCTGCCCATCTGGCACTGCGAAAAATGCCGCCACTTCCGGTGCATCGGGAGTATGGAGGAATTGGAAGATGGCGGGAAGAAAAAAGAAAAAAACCGCTATATCGTCGTCCGGCACGGCGGAGCGGAAAATAATTTGAAAAATATATGCGATTCCGATGCTTCGAAATCCGTTCTTAATCTCACTTTGGAGGGGCGGGTTCAAACGGAAGTGCTGGCCAAGAAACTGAAGAAAGAAAAAATAGATTTGGTGTTTTCTTCGGATTTTCTGCGCACGAAAGAAACGGCGGAAATACTGAAGTCCGCTCTCGGCTTGGGAAAGATAAATCTCGACGCGCGCCTGCGGGAGATAAACGTAGGGGATTTCAACGGCCAACCGGATGAAAATTACCATAATTTCTGCAAAGATTACGCGGAAAAATTCGTGAAGCGGCCGCCCCAAGGCGAGAATTTGACCGACCTGCGAAGCCGGCTCTTCGATTTCGTGAACGAAAAAGAGAAAGAATTTTCCGGGAAAACATTTTTAATAGTGAGTCATGAATATGCCATTTGGATGCTCGCGAGTATTTTGGAGGGCTGGGGTGATCGGGAAGCGATTGAAGAAAAACAGAGACGCGGAACGGATTTCATCGCGAATGCCGGCATGGAAGATTTTGTCTTCCGGCACTTGCCAAGAAATGAAAACGGTGAAACCGACCTTCATCGGCCGTATCTGGATAATATAAAAATCGCCTGCGATAGATGCGGCGGGGATATGGAAAGGATAAAAGAAGTGCTCGATGTGTGGTTCGATTCCGGCGCGATGCCTTTCGCTCAGGTTCATTACCCATTCAATAAATCTGCCGGCCAGGCAATGGACTATCCAGCTGATTATATTTCTGAGGGAATAGACCAGACTCGGGGGTGGTTCTATACCCTCCTCGCCATAGGCGTTTTAATGGGTAAAAAGGCCCCGTATAAGAACGTTATCTGTCTGGGACTCGTATTGGATAAGAGTGGGCAGAAGATGTCCAAGTCCAAAGGAAATATCGTGGATCCTTGGGAGGCCATGAAAAAGCATGGTGTGGATGCTATCCGATGGTATTTCTATACGGTCAATCCGCCGGGCGAGCCGAAAAAATTCGACGAGTTCGAGATTACGAAAACTTCCCGCCAGCTTTTTTCGCTTCTCTATAATTCATTTCTGTTTTTTGAAACATATAGGGCTAAAAATTCGAAATCCAATCCGCCGGCCGGCGGACTAAATCCGAAATCATTCAGCGTGCTGGACCGTTGGATACTGAGCCGGTTGCACGAGACAATCGGCCTCGCGACCGAAAATTTGGACAAGTTCAATATCGGGGACGCGGGTCGGACGATTGAAGATTTCGTCGGCGATCTTTCGCGCTGGTATATCAGGCGTTCCCGGCGCAGGTTTCAGAAACCTGAATCGTCAATCGAAGGGCAAAATGACCATGAGAATGCTTCGAATATTCTGAGCTACGCGCTTCTCGAGACAAGTAAACTTATCGCGCCTTTCGCGCCGTTCTTTGCCGAAGCGCTGTATAAATCTTTAAATGCCGCGCTCTCGGTTCATTTGGAAGATTGGCCGAAGGCGGAAAATAAATATATCGATAAGAAACTTTCCTCGGCGATGGACGAAACGCGCAAGTTCGCGAGCGCGGTTCTGGCCAAACGGGCGGAAGCCGGCATAAAAGTAAGACAGCCCCTCGCAAAGCTTAAAATCCGAAATCCGAAATCCGAAATTTTGAGCAACAGAGATTTAACAGAGATTTTGAAAGACGAAATAAACGTGAAAGATATAGTTCTTGATGCGGGCATCAAAGAAGATTTCGAATTGGATACGAATATCACGCATGAACTCAAAGAGGAGGGGATTTTGCGGGAGCTCACGCGCGCGATTCAGGGCTTCCGGCAGGACGCGAAATTGAAGCCGCAGGATATTATCGGGCTTTTTCTGGACGGCCCGGAAGAATTAAAGATAATTGTTTCGAAATACGGAGAAACCCTTAAAAAGGATGTAAAAGCCGAGAGCATCGAATTGAAGCGTTCGTCCAAATTCGACGCGGAACTCGAAACAAAAGTGGATGAAATGCCGATTTGGATAGGAATAAAAAAATAAAAATATGCCTCCTAAAAAATTCGAAATATTCAAAACAGAACCAAATCATGAAGAAGAGCCGGCTAAAGTAGCGCAACAACGGATTCTTAAAATTATAAATGCCCAAATTATTGAGGCTCAAATATCGAAGATTTCCCAAGGTCTCCATAATGAGCTTCATCGAGAGAAGAGAATGAATACTCTTGGAGAAATTTCCATGTATGAGGATGCTCGCGAAGATGTTTATTTAAGTTTCGGCATTCCGGACGATAAGGAACATTGTTATCTGATGCCGGGAAAGGAAGGGATTCAGCGCGCATACAGGGCTTTTGTCGTGTTTATTGACAGGAAAAAAACCGATCCTAAATCAAAATTTCATGAAGCCTTTTACGGAGAAGGGCGCACGTCTCATAATCATTTGCTTCAAGCGGTTATTGATAAGGCAAATGAATATGGAATAAAAGACGCCAGTCTTGAATCATATATAGCCGAAACGGAAAAGAAGAGTTCTTCTGATTTCACATTTGCGGATCTTCCAAAAGATCCGGAGGCGACCCAGGGGCCTCGCTGGCTGTTCTTTAAGGGATTTTTGATTGCCAATGAAGATGAGATAAACCACCTCCCTTTGTTCGAACGCGAGAAGATAGAGGATTTATTTGCGACTAGAAATAAGATGGAGGAGCATATTTCCGATGAATCGGGGGAGATCCCGACTGAAACACTCCGCTGGTTTCTTACCGGCTCGAATGTGCCATCCTCGCATCATCTTTCGGAAAATAACCCGACTTAAAAAATCAAAGGAGTCCGATTCTCTTTTTCACCTCCAAAAGTTTTTTTGAGGCCGCTACACCGGCTTTCTTGTTTCCTGCCAAAGTTATCTTACCTATAAGGCTCGTCTTTTTCGTTAACTCTCTCTTTCTTTTCTGGAAAGGCGCGAGAGTCTTTATGGCCACTTCCGCCAAATCGCGCTTGAATTGGCCGTATCCTTTTCCGCGATACCTCTTTTCGATTGAGGCGCCGGTTTCATTCGTGAAAGCGGAATAAAGAAGGACGAGATTTCCGATGCCTTCTTTGCCTTCCACATCGGCACTCACCTCCTTCCCTGAATCCGTAACCGCACCCATGATTTTTTTGCGGATGATGTCCGGTGAATCATCGAGGAAAAGACAGCCGGCTGGCCGGGATTTGGACATCTTCTTTTTAGGATCGTCCAAACTCATCACTCTCGGATAGTCCGTTAGAATAGGCTGGGGTTCTAAAAAGGTTTTGCCGAATTTGGTGTTGAATTTCCGAACGAGCGTGCGGGCGAATTCCAGATGCTGAAGCTGGTCATCGCCCACCGGAACGAAATTAGCGCCATAAAGGATAATGTCCGCGGCCATGAGAACGGGGTAGTTAAATAGACCGACATTGATGTTTTCCG
>ERZ1292623.2758-Hain-H51-01um-R1-2758-length-15431-cov-6_pt1 | contig 15431 bp, 30 predicted proteins | sample MGYA00564398_ERZ1292623 | MGnify/ENA primary metagenome ERZ1292623 (study PRJEB36523, sample SAMEA6512633) | groundwater metagenome | collected 2019-01-07 | study: AquaDiva: Metagenomics assemblies of 32 groundwater samples
GATGAAGGTGGAAGACACACACCATTCTTTACAGGTTACAAACCACAATTCTTTATAAGAACAGCTGATATTACAGGTGATGTCAAACTTGCAGAGGGTGTGGAAATGATTATGCCAGGAGATTCAGCAAAAATGACAGTTAAATTAATTGCACCAATTGCAATGGAAGAAGGTTTAAGATTTGCTATAAGAGAAGGTGGTCATACAGTAGGTGCTGGAGTTATCACCAAAATCATAGCTTAAGAGTTTGCACCCTAATTTAGAATTACTACTATGCAACGACTTAGAGTTAAGCTTAAAGCTTACGATCATAGAGTTATAGACGAAGCAGCAACTAAAATAATAGATGCAGCTTTAACTTCAGGTGCTAAAATTTCAGGCCCAACACCACTACCAACAGAGAGATCTGTCATGGCTGTCAAAGAGTCCCCTTTTACAGATAAAGATGCGCAAGAACATTTTGAAGTTTTAATTCACAAAAGACTAATTGATATTATTGACCCAACTCCAAGAACAGTAGATGCCCTTTCTAATCTTGACCTTCCTGCAGGAGTTTCTATTGAGATTAAGATGTAGCTTCGCTAAAAAAATGTAGCTTGCGTAATGCCTCTATAGTTTGATATAATTCACCCTTAGAATCATGACGATGACATCTAGTGGTTTTTTGGCCTATAAAAAGTCTCTAACAAATGAATACATTATTTGGTACAAAAGGAACAATGACGCAGACCTTTATCGAAGGGTCTAGAATTCCTGTCACAAAAATTAACCTCGGACCCTGTACAGTTACCCAAATTAAAAATGAAAAGAAAGATGGTTACTGGGCAATACAACTTTCACTCGGAACAAAGAAACCAAAAAATATAACAAAACCTCTTCAAGGACACTTCAAAAAAGCAGATACAACTCAAGATATAAAGCATCATACCTTTCCAAGGTATGTAAAAGAAATAAGACTAACTGAAGAACCAACCTACAAAGTAGGAGATGTTATTAAAGTTAGTGATATTTTTAAAGCTGGAGATATAGTTTCTGTGACCGCAATTAACAAAGGTAAAGGGTTTGAAGGAGGGGTTAGAAGATTTAATTTCAGAGGCGGACCTAAAACCCACGGTCAATCAGATCGCCACAGAGCTCCAGGATCCATAGGACAAACAACAACCCCAGGAAGAGTATACAAAGGAAAGAAGATGGCAGGAAGAATGGGTGGCGTCCAAGTAACTATCAAAAATGTACATGTAATTGAAGTTAATGATGCTACAAATGAAATTTCAATCTCAAGCCCGATTCCAGGAAGACCAGGTAGATTTATGACAGTAACAAAAACAAAATCAGGATCACTTGCAGAATTAAAACATGAAGTAGTTGAAGTTGTAGTGGAAAACACTGAACCAGAGGAAGCAAAAGTTGATACAGCAGAAGTTGCAGCAACCGTAGTAGAAGAAGCAAAAAACTAATAAATATACATGAAAGCAAAACTTTATACATTAAAAGCAGAAGCAAAGCCTGATTTTTCTTTGCCTAAAGAATATGTGAAGACATCAGCAATGTCGCTTTTGGCACAAGCTGTTAGGGTCTATGAGGATAGAACACATTTTGGACTATCAAGAGTTAAAACAAGATCAGAAGTAAATATTTCAAAGAAAAAGATATATAAACAAAAAGGAACAGGTGGAGCAAGACATGGAGCAAAATCAGCTCATATTTTTGTAGGTGGAGGAGTAGTTCATGGGCCAACTGGAATGAAGAGAGATTTAAAAATGCCTATTAATATGAAGAAAAGAGCATTGTTAGTTGCACTTTCTAATAAATTTGCTAGTGGAAAAGCAGTTTTAGTAGAAGGAATAAATAAAATTACAAAAACATCGGAAGCCAGCAAAGCACTTATGTCCATAAAGGGCAAATTAGAAGTAAAGTCCAAAGTTTTAGTGGTTCTTGCAAATAGTGATGCTAAAATATTTAGATTCTTTAAAAACATTAAAAATGTTGATGTTGTTAAATTTTCTGACCTTAACGCATTTTTAGTTTTAAAAAAGAGTTTGATCTTAATTGATAGAGAGGCTTTTAAATCATGAAATTTACACCAATCTTTACAGAAAAAAGTATGAACCAAGCCAAGAATGGTATGTATTCTTTTTGGGTATTACCTACATATGCTAAAGGTCAAATCAAAAAGTTCATGGAAGATGCATTGGAAATAAAGATTGCAAAGATTTTGACCCAAAATTATAAAAAACTAACAGTAAAAACTGCAAGAGGAACAAGAAAAACTGTCAAAGCTATGAAAAAAGTATTAATAACTTTAAAATCTGGAAAAATTGAATTGTTCGACACTGAAAGTGCAAAAAAATAACTTTATATAAATATGTTAAAACTTAAAAAAATATTAAAAAAGAATTCAGGAAGAAGTGGTGGAACTATTACAGTTAGACACCAAGGTGGAAGAGCAAAAAGATTTTTGAGAGACATTGATTTTAAAAGAAGTAAAAAAGACCTTTGGGCAAAAGTAGAAGCAATTGAATATGATCCAAACAGAAATGCAAGAATTGCAAAGTTAGTTTACCTTGATGGACAAAGATCGTATATAATAGCACCCGTAGGTTTAAAAGAGGGAATGAAAGTTATTGCAAGTGATGATGCACCACTTGAGGTTGGAAATTGTTTACCACTAGCTAAAATTCCAGTTGGTACAGAAATACATAATATTGAAATAAGACCTGGAAAAGGAGGACAGATTGCAAGAGGAGCAGGAATTGTTGCTTTTGTCTTTGGAAAAGATGAAACACATGTTCTTGTTAAAATGCCATCTACTGAAATTCGAAAATTCGATCCCAATTGCACAGCTGTTTTGGGGCAAGTAGGAAATGTAGAAGATAAGAATAAGAATCTAAGAAAAGCAGGAGCCAATAGACATAGAGGTATAAGACCTACTGTAAGAGGTGTCGCAATGCATCCTGATGCTCATCCACACGGTGGAGGAGAAGGAAGAAGCGGAGTTGGTATGAAATCACCAAAGACTCCTTGGGGTAAGAAAGCAGTAGGAAAAACAAGAAGTCCAAAAAAATATTCAGATAGTGTAATTGTTCAAGGAAGAAAAAGAGGAAAGGCTGGTTTATACAAATAAATAAAATTTCACCTAACGGTGTAAACGAAGTTTGTTTTAAAAATAATATAAAAATATGAGCAGAAGTAGTAAAAAAGGACCATATGTAGATCAAAGGCTTGTAAAAAAGCTTGAAAAAGGTATGGGTCAAAAAGAGAATCCAGTTAAAACATGGTCAAGGGCTTGTCAAATCCCACCAGAATTTGTAAATAAATATTTTGATGTCCACAATGGGAAAATATTTATAAATGTTTTTGTAAGTGAAGATATGGTAGGTCATACTTTAGGAGAATTTTCACTTACCAGAAGCTTTAAAGGACATGGAGAAGTTGTTAAACGAACAATGGATAAGACCTAAAGGTCTTGGCCAATTATGAATTGGTAAAACTTGATATAAAATTATGGAATTTAAATCTGAACAAAAACATTTAATTATAAGTCCAAGAAAGGTTAGACCTGTTGTGGATGTAATCAAAAAGATGACGCCAGCAAAAGCACTTGAATCACTACCTTTCATTAAGAAAAGAGCATCTGAATATTTGATTAAAGTAATAAAATCGGCTTTAGCAAATGCTAGTCAAAAAGGAACAGACGCAAATAATTTAGTTTTTAAAGAGATTCAAATTGGTGAAGGACCAAGACTTAAACGAGGTCAACCAGTTTCTCGTGGTAGATGGCACCCAATTAAAAAAAGAATGAGTCATATTAAAGTTATTTTAATGACTAAAAAAGAAACAGTAAAAGCAGTTAAACCAAATAAAGTTACCAAAGAAAAGAAAGGAAAAATAAATGGGACAAAAAGTTAACCCAATTGGATTTAGAGTTGGTAGAACTATTGGATGGAAATCCAGATGGTTTTCAAATAATGTCGATTTTAAGGGAATATTGCTTGAAGACTTTGCGGTTAGAAAAGAATTAATGAAAAGACTATCTGTTGCAGGAATAGTTAATGTAGAAATAGAAAGACAACCAAAAAGTATTGTAATAATAGTTACAGTATCAAGGCCAGGAGTTGTTATAGGAAGAGGAGGATCAGGAATTGAAGATTTAAAGAAATTTGTTGTTTCTATTCTAAATTCAGGTAAAATAACAAAGACTGATTCAATAAAGATCGATTTAAAGGTTAATGAAGTAAAAAATTATGATTTATCAGCCTATTTAGTAGCAGAAAGAATTGCACAGGACCTCGAAAAAAGAATACCACATAGAAGGTCGGTAACTAAGGCTATGGAGAGAGTGATGATGGCGCGAGGTGGAGGTATTAAAGTAGTATTATCAGGTCGTATTAATGGGGCAGAAATTGCACGAGTAGAAAAGTTCCATCAAGGTTCTGTACCAACTCAAACTTTAAGAGAAGATATTGATTATGCTGAAAGACCAGCGTTAACAAAAAGAGGATATGTTGGAGTTAAAGTTTGGATACACAGAAAGGAACAAGACTAATGTTACAACCAAAGAGAGAGAAGTTTACAAAGAATTTTAGAGGTAGAAGAAGAGGGACAGCATTAAGAGGTAGTTCGGTTTCCTTTGGAGACTTTGGGCTTAAGGCTTTGGAAGTTGCTTGGGTAACTGCAGCACAAATTGAAGCTGCAAGAAAAGCTATTTCTCATCACTTAAAAAGAGGTGGAAAAGTATGGATTAGAATTTTTCCAGATAAACCGATATCAGGAAGAGCAGCAGGAAAAAGAATGGGTGGAGGAAAAGGTGATGTTGAAAAACATGTAGCAGTAGTAAAGCCTGGAAGAATTATGTTTGAAGTCGCAGGTGCAGATGAAAAATTAGTTAAAGAAGCATTTATTAGGGCAGCAGCAAAATTGCCTATCGCAACTAGAATGGTCACAAAATGAAGATAAAAAATTTAAAAGAAATAAAAAATAAAGAAGTTAAAGAATTAGAAAAAATGGTTTCAAAGCTTAGGATTGATTTAATGAAAAATGCAGTTAAAATTGCAGGTGGTAAAGAAAAAAATATTAAAAAAGCTTGGAATATTAAAAAAGAAATTGCACAAATATTAACGATAATTAAGAATAAAATGATAAATGAAAATATTATGAAAATATCATGAAGATATTTAAAGGTAAAATAACAGGTATGAAAATGGCTAAAACCATTACAGTTGAAGTGGAGAGAATCGTTGCTCATTCTCTTTACAAAAAGAGATTTAAACGAAGCAAGAAATATCATGTGCATAGTGAAATCTCACATAAAATTGGAGATACAGTTAATTTTGTAGAATGTCCACCAATTAGTAAGAGCAAGAGATGGAAGGAGAAAGTTTAAATGGTGCAATTAAGATCATATTTAATACCAGCAGATAATTCTGGAGCCAAGAAATTAATGATAATTGGTGTTCCTGGAAGAGTTGGTAAAATTGCAAGTTTAGGACAAGTTGTTTTGTGTGTTGTAAAAGGTGCAGAACCAAATGGCGCAGTTAAAGATCACGAAAAAGTAAAAGTCTTAATAGTTAGAACAAGAAAAGAGGTTGGAAGATTTGATGGTACATATGTCAGATTTGACGATAATGCAGGTGTAGTCATTGACAAACAAGGAATGCCACTTGGAACAAGAGTCATGGGGCCTATTGCAAGAGAGGTTAAAGAAGCAGGATTTAATAAGATAGCGTCACTTTGTAGAGAGGTTGTTTAAAGCGAAGCTTGGATATAAATATATGAAATTAAAAATAGGAGATACAGTAAAAATAGTAGCAGGAAAAGACAAAGGTCGTGAAGGTAAGATTGAAATGACTTTACCTAAAAAAGATTCTGTTGTAGTACCTGAAGTTAATATGTATAAAAAACATGTCAAAGGTCAACAAGGTCAAAAGGGTGGAATGTATGATTTACCCCGACCATTAAATGTTGCAAAGGTAGCACTTATTTGTCCTAATTGTAAAAAAGTAACGAGAGTAGGTTTCAGTATCGTCAAAAACGAAAAAATAAGAGTTTGTAAAAAATGTAAAAAACAAATATGAATCGTTTAAAACAAAAATACCAAGAAGAAATAAAAGCAAAACTTATAGAAGAGTTTGATGTTAAAAATGTCATGGCTGCACCTAAATTAATTAAGATTAATATTAATGTAGGTATTGGAGATGCATTAAAAAATAAAGAGGTTAAAGCTGCGCTTGAAAAAGATTTTATGTTAATAGCTGGACAAAAATTATCTGAAAGAAAAGCAAAATTATCAGTTGCTACTTTTGCAATCAGAGAAGGAATGGTTGTTGGATTATCAGGAACATTAAGAGGCGAAAGAATGTATGACTTTTTTGATAAATTTGTAAATATAGTTTTACCTCGTCTACGTGATTTTAGAGGTGTTAAAAGAACAAGCTTTGACAAAGGTGGGAGCTACACATTAGGCTTAACAGATCATACTGTTTTTCCTGAGATAGATATATCAAAAGCAGCAAGCTCACATGGTATGGAAATTACATTTGTAACAAACGCAGGGTCAAGAGAAAAAGGTGAAAGATTATTAGAATTATTAGGTATGCCTTTCATCAAGAATTGACGACATTAAGAATTAAATATATGGCAAAAACATCAAAAGTAGTAAGAGAAACAAAAAAATTAAAGTTTAAAACAAGATACAGAAACAGATGTAAGCTCTGTGGACGTCCAAGGGGATATATGAGAAAATACGGAATCTGTAGACTATGTTTTAGAGAACATGCTATGGCAGGAGAAATTCCAGGAGTCAGAAAGGCAAGTTGGTGAAATTATGACAAACTATCACATCGCAGATTTTTTAATTAGACTTAAGAATGTTTCTATGGCAAATATTAAGGAACTAACAATGACGACAACAAATTTAATTACAGCTGTTGCAAAAACCTTAAAAGATGAGAAGTTTTTAGATGAGGTTTCTATTAAAGATGGAAAGATAACAGTTAAATTAGCGATTTATATGAAAAGACCTGTGTTAACAAATGTCACAATTGTTTCTAGACCAGGACTTAGAATTTATATGAATGTTGATGATATCGAAGCAATAAAATCTCCTGATGTTTATATTTTAAGTACACCAAAAGGTGTAATGTCAGGAAAACAGGCAATTAAAGCAAGAACTGGCGGAGAAGTAATAGCAAAAGTAATTTGATAATATGTCAAAAATTGGACAACAAATAATTAAAATACCAGCAGGAGTAACTGTAGCAATTGAAAATAACATTGCAAAAATTACTGGTCCTAAAGGATCTTTAGAGGTTAAATTACCAACAGAACTTGAAATTTCAAATGAACAAAATGAAATTTCTATAAAGCTTAAGAAAGATAGTAAGTTTGGAAGATCTCTTTGGGGAACAATAAGAATGTTAATTGCAAATAGTATTAAGGGTGTTACAGAAGGTTGGAAGAAACAGTTAGAACTAGTTGGAACTGGATATAGATCGGAAGTACAAGGAAATAAATTAGTTTTAACTGTGGGTTATTCACACCCTGTAATAATAGAAGCACCGGAGGGAATTACATTTAAAGTTGAGAAAAGTGTAATAAATGTTGATGGAATTGATAAACAAGTTGTAGGACAAATCTCAGCAAACATAAGAGCATCAAGACCACCAGAACCATATAAAGGAAAAGGTGTTAAATATGTTGGTGAGTATATTCGCAGAAAGGCAGGAAAAGCAGCTAAGGCAGCGGCTTAATTTATATATATGACATTTACAAAAAGAAAAGTAAGAACAAGAACTAAAATTAGAGGTACATCGGATAGGCCTAGACTTTCTGTGTATAAATCAAATAAATTTATGTCAGCCCAAATTATTAATGACGAAAAAGGAACAACTTTAGTATCAGTTACAGAAAAACAGTTAGGTAAACTTGGTGAATTAGGAAAAGACGGAACAGGGAAAGCACATGAGATTGGGAAAATGATTGCAGAAAAAGCCTTAAAAGCAAAAATTAAAAAAGTTGTTTTTGACAAAGGTGGATATGCATATCATGGGAAAATTAAGGCAATTGCAGAAGGTGCTAGAGAGGGAGGTCTAAGTTTTTAAAATTAGATTTAATATAAAAATGCGAAACAATAATAATTATCAACAACCAGAAAGAGAATTTACAGAAACAGTTGTGCAAATCAATAGAGTTTCTAAGAAAACTAAAGGTGGAAATCAAGTAAGATTTGGTGCAGTTGTTGTTTTAGGTGACAAAAAAGGAAAAGTAGGTGTAGGTAACTCAAAGGCAAAAGATGTAAGAAACGCTATAAGAAAAGCAATTGAAGATGCTAAAAAAAGAATGATCACAATCACAATGAAAGGAACAACAATTCCATACTCAATAATTGCAAAACTTGGTGCGTCTAAAGTAATGCTTAAACCGGCTCCTCCAGGATCTGGAATTATTGCAGGAGGACCAATGAGGATTGTATTAGAATCAGCAGGACTCAGGGACGTCGTAGGTAAAACAATGGGAAGTAATAACAAAATATCAAATGTCAGAGCAACAATTCTTGCATTACAAAAATCATCTGAGCTTTTAAATAAAAAAAGACACATGAAAGATACTGACAATAAATCTCAAAAAGAAACCGTTGAGATTCAACCTAAAGGTTATAAAAAGGAGGAGGCAAAATAATATGGCAAAGAAACGTTTAGGTCGTGGATATGGAAGTGGAAAAGGTGGGCATACATCTTCTCGTGGTCAAAAGGGTCAAAAATCAAGGACAGATGTTCATGTGTTGTTTGAAGGTTTAAAAGTTAAAAAATCTACTATTAAAAAATTTCCACTTTTAAGAGGAAAAGGAAAGTTTTTAGCTAAACCAAAATCAATAGAAAGATATATCAGCAAAGCAAACAGGAAAATAGCTTAAAGATGATTGTTCAATTTTTTAAGAAGATATTAGCTAGCCCAAGGCTTAAAAGAAAGATATTAATTACAGCCGGTGCACTTCTTGTATTTCGAATAGCAGCTCATATACCCGCGGCTGGCATAGACAAAGAAAGTCTTTCAGCTCTATTTGCAGGAAGTCCTCTTTTGTCACTCCTTGACGTATTTTCGGGTGGTACCTTAGCCAACTTTTCAATAATGGCACTTGGTTTAAACCCTTATATTAATGCATCAATAATATTGCAGATTTTAGGTTACGTTGTACCACAGCTTGAAGAACTTCAAAAAGAGGGAGAATATGGCCAAGAAAAAATAAATCAATATACAAGATTTTTAACAGTGCCTCTCGCTATAGTGCAAAGTTTTGGAATGTATGCCCTTCTTAAATCTCAGGGAATTATAGGAAATTTAGAAGTTCAAGAGCTTATTTTTCTTTGTCTAACAATGACAGGCGGAACAATGCTTGCAGTTTGGCTTGGAGATTTAATTACAGAATATGCATTTAAAAGCGGAATATCATTTTTAATTTTTGTGGGTATCATTTCAAGATTGCCAATAGCTGTAGGGCAGACAATTTCAACCTTTAGATCAGAAGACACGTTAAAATTTGTTATTTTCGGCGCCGTCGCTCTACTTGTAATGGCGGCAATAATTTTTGTTAATGAAGCAATACGACAAATTCCAATAAGTTATGCAAAAGCCACAAAAGGACTAAAACAGGCTCAATCATACTTACCACTTCGTTTGAATCAAGCAGGAGTTATTCCAATAATTTTTGCAGTCTCGCTTGTTTTAATGCCCTCAATGATTACGCAGTTTCTAGGAGCTTCAGGAAACCCTACTGTTTTATCTATTGCTACAAATATCCAAAAATATTTTAGTCCAGATTCTGCAGTTTATAATATCATTTACTTTTTATTAGTAGTTGGTTTTACTTTCTTTTACACCTCCGTGGTGTTTAATCCAGAAAAGATTTCTGAAAATTTACAAAAAGGTGGAGGTTTTATACCAGGAATTAGACCTGGTTCTTCAACTGTCAAATATTTAACTTTTGTATTAAACAGAGTAACGATAGTAGGGGCAGTATTTTTAGGGGCAGTCGCTGTGCTTCCGTCACTTGTTCAAGGAACAATTGGAGTTTCTAATTTGGCAATTGGTGGTACAGGAGTTCTAATCGCAATTTCAGTTGTTCTTGAAATAATCAGAGAAATCGAAGGGGACTTGTTAATGAGTAAATATGAGGGTTATACTAAAACTAGTTAAATGAAAAATCAAAAAGGTTTCATTCCAATAATTATAATTTTAGTAGTTTTGATTGTTTTTGTTAGTTCTTTTTATTTAAAAACACTTAAACTAAAGTCAATTACTATTGCTTCCCCTTCTCCAACCTCTGTTGCTGATCCAGTCGGAAATTTAAAAACATATGACGATCAGATTGGTCATTTTACATTCAAATATCCAAAACAATGGGATACGCTTGTTTTGTGTGAAAAAACAGAAGATCCTATTCTTATGGTTGCTCCTCAAGGGATTATTGATGAAATTAAAAAAGGTCCGACCTGTGGTTTTGGCACTGGAAAGGTCCTTACATTAACAATATATACAAGGTCATTTGAAAATATAATTAGATCTGACGATTACACGTCTGTCACAAATACTTCAATAAAAATAGATGGAAAAGATGCCACAAGGTATGACTCAGTTGTGACAAAAGACCTTGGACCTATGCAGAAAGGCGATAGAAACATGTCGGTAACAATTAAAAAGAGTGGGAGTGAGTATTTAGAAATTGTACTTTTAGATCAGAAATATGTAAACGTATTTGATCAAATTATTTCCACTTTTGAATTTACAAACTAAAATTCTATAGTTATTGCAAGGTCTCACCTTGCAATTTTGATTCTGGTGCCCCAAACGATATGAGATCTGGCACTACGTGATATAATATTTATATGTCTAAGAAAATTGTTGAGAAGGTACTAAAATATAATGCAGTTTTTGAACCTTGTGAGGAAGGTGGTTTCAGTGTGACTGTGCCTAAATTATCAGGTGTCATTACTGAAGGTGATTCATATGAAGAAGCGCTTAAAAATGCAAAAGATGCAATTTATGGATATTTGCAGGTTTTATCTGAAAATAATGAAGAAATTCCAGAGCCTGATGAAAAAGCATTTACAACTTCAATTGATATTGATTGGTCAAATAGAATGTTTGCAGGAGCTTAACTAAATGTCAAAACTGCCAAGTTTTAAACCAAGAGAAATTGAAAAGTTACTTCGAAAAAATGGATTCGTTACTTTAAGACAAGCAGGAAGTCATTTACATTTATATAATGAGAGTTTAAAGTTAAGAGTAACAGTTCCAATACGCAATAAAGATTTAAAAAGAAAAACTTTGGTAAGTATTTTGAGACAGGCAAAAATTAAACTTCAATAATCCTCTATTTTTTGGGCATAAATTGAGTTAAAATTACATTTACACTATGAATATAATACTCTTCGGTCCACAAGGATCGGGAAAAGGAACACAGGCTGAGCTACTATGTGCGAAATTTGGGTTTTTTTACTTTGAATCAGGTGCATATTTAAGAAAAGTTGCAGAAACAAATCTGGAACTTAGAAAATCACTTGATGAAGGAAATCTAGTACCTGACATTGAATTTACGTCATATTTAACAGCTTTTTTTGATGAGAAAAATTTATATGATGATATTATATTTGATGGATTCCCAAGAACTTTAGAACAGTATCAATTTTTAAAAATTTGGCTTGCAGAAAAACAAGTAAAAATTGATTTAGCAATAGTTTTGGAGATCGGTGAAGAAGAGACAATAAAAAGATTACTTCTTAGGAAACGAGAAGATGATACACCAGAGGCGATTAAAAAGAGATTATTACTTTATCATAGTAGAACAGAGAAATTAATTGATGAAATTAAAAAAGATACTAAGGTTGTAAGAGTAAATGGAGAAAGATCGATTGAAGATATCCAAAAAGATTTAGCTAAAATAATTGAAAATGCGGAAAATTGATTTGAAAACTCCTGAAGAGTTTAAAATAATGGAAGAGGGTGGGAAAATACTTCACGAAGTAAAACTTACACTAAAAGATGCTGCAAAAGCTGGTGTAACTGCAGAGGAAATCGACTCTCTAGCATTTAAATTAATTACCAAGTATGGTGCAGAACCAAATTTTAATAAAGTTAAAGATTATCAATGGTCAACATGTATAAATGTTAACAATGGAGTTGTCCATGGAATTCCACACAAAGAAATTGTTTTTAAAGATGAAGATAATATAAGTGTTGACGTTGGGCTTTTATACAAAGGGTTTAATACAGATACCTCAATTAGCTTTGGTATTAATTTAAGGAATACCAGTTCTGGAAAAGATAAGGAAAAATTTTTAAAAGTAGGAAAACAAGCATTTCAAAATGCCATTAAAGTAATCAAGCCTAATAACTCATATATCTACGACGTGTCAAAGGCTATTGAAGATACATTAGTTAAGGCAGGTTATTCCCCAATTCTTGACTTAACAGGCCATGGGATTGGTAGAACATTGCATGAAGAGCCATATATTCCATGTTTTACATCAGGGCTCCGGATTGAATCCCCCAAAATTGTAACAGGCATGGCCTTAGCAGTTGAAGTTATGTACTGTGAAGGAGAACCTGATTTGGTCAAAGAAAATGATGGGTGGACAATCGTAACTGAGGATGGTAAAATAGCAGGGCTTTTCGAAGATACAATTTTAGTAACAGAGAAAGGATTTAAGATAATCACCTAAGAGTGGTTTTTTTGGTATGAAAACAGACGGAAGTTATTTACTTGAAGGAACAGTTACAGAGCTTTTGCCTAATACAATGTTTAGGGTTGTTACAGCTGATGGAAAATCTTTATTAACTACTCTCAAAGGTAAAATGAGAAAAGCATATGTTAGAGTTTTCCCTGGAGACAGAGTTAAGGTAGAAATGACAAAATATGATGAGGATAGAGGAAGAATAGTTTTTAAATTTTAATTTAGAATAAATTGGATATATATGAAAGTATTAGTATCAGTAAAACCAAGATGTAAAGATTGCAAGCTAATCAAAAGGGCAGGAGTTTTGCGATTAATTTGTAAAAATCCAAGACACAAAGCAAGACAAGGATAAGCGAAGCTTGAATCGATCTAAATATATGGCAAGAATATCAGGAATAGAATTAAACGACAAATGGAGAATTGACTATGCTTTAACTAGAATTAAAGGTATAGGTTGGGCTATGTCTACAAAAATTTTGAATCTTTTAAAGTTTGATACATCAACAAGGGTAAAAGATATCTCAGCTGAGGATATAAATAAAATTACTGGAAAAATTGAAGAGTATCCAACAGAAGGTGACTTAGTAAGAAGAGTAAAAGCAAATATAAATAGATTGCAAGCAATTGGATCTTATCGTGGAACACGACATACCAGAGGACTTCCTGTAAGAGGACAAAGAACGAAGACGAATGCTAGAACAAAAAGAGGCAAGAGAAAGACTGTTGGAGCATTTAAAAAAGAAGCATTAGCAAAAACAGCAGTAACATCTAAAAAATAATATGGCAATCAAAAAAATAAAATCTGAAGGACCAGCTAAAATTTTTATTTCTGCATCTTTTAACAATACTTTAATAAATATTTGTGATAGTTCGGGTGGAACCATCGCATGGTGTTCTTCAGGAGCATCTGGGTTTAAAGGAACAAGAAAGTCAACACCGTTTGCAGCAACAACAGCTCTTGAAACTGCAATTAAAAAAGCAAAAGATCAAGGAGTAACAGAAGTTGAAGTTTTTGTAAAAGGACCAGGACCGGGAAGAGATGCAGCTTTGAGAGCCGTAAAAGCATCTGGGGTTAAAATTGCATCTATTGCAGATGTTACGCCAATGCCACACAATGGACCAAGACCAAAGAAAAAGAGAAGAGTATAAAATATGGGAAAATATAACGGACCGAAAGACAGATTATCAAGAAGAGAAGGTGTAGATTTATTTGGCAAAGGTGCTAAATTAACTCGTCTTAATATTTTGCCTGGAGTCCACGGTCCAAAAGGAATTATTAAAAAACAATCACAATATGGAAAACAACTTCGAGAAAAACAAAAGGTCAAAAGAATATATGGAATATTAGAAAAACAATTTAGAATTTATATAGGTAAAGCAGTTAAATCTAAAGGAAATACAGGTGAAGCATTATTATCACTTCTTGAGAGAAGACTAGACAATGTAGTTTATAAGTTAGGTTTTGCAGAAAGTAGGCCTATGGCAAGACAATTGGTTTCTCATAGACATATCTTAGTAAATGGTAAAAAATTAAATATTCCTTCATATCACACAGAAATAGGCGATGTAGTTTCCTTGACACCAAAAATTTTAAATAATCCAAATGTTAAAAAAGTAGTAGATCTTGAGGATTATGAAGTCCCAGCTTGGTTAGAAAGAAAAGCAACAGTTGGAAAAGTCGGATCTGATCCTAAAAGATCAGATATTACAGAAATTGTCTCAGAACAAGATATCGTTGAGTTTTACTCACGATGATGGTACAATTCGAAAACCTTTAAGGAGGTGATACTTTATGTCGCAACCAATATTTGAAATATTAGAAGAAAAGAAAGAAAAAAGCTATTCAATGCTTGTCATAACTCCTTTGGAACAAGGATATGGCTTTACACTTGGTAATTCACTAAGAAGAGTTCTTTTGACTTCCCTTCCAGGAGCGGCAATTACTTCTGTAAAAATTGCAGGAGTTAATCATCAATTTTCTGCTCCTTCCGGCATGAAGGAAGATGTTGTTGAGTTTTGTTTAAATCTTAAGAAAGTTAGAGTTTCATACACTGGCGAAAAACCAACAAATGCAACTTTAAAAGTAACTACAGCAGGAGAAGTAAAAGCTTCAGATATCAAACTTCCAGCAGGAGTTGTAATATCTAATCCTGAATTAGTTTTAGCAGTTCTAAACAAAGGAGCAAAACTTGATGCAGATTTGGTAATTGAATCTGGCTCTGGTTATTTACCAGCAGATACAAGAAGTTCAACTGAAATAGGTATGATTCCACTTGATGCATCATTCTCTCCTATCGTAAGAGTAAATTACAAAGTCGAGGAAACTCGTGTTGGAAGATTTACAAATTATGATAAATTAACACTCGAAGTTTGGACAGATGGAACTATTAATGCAAAAGAAGCAGTACAAAAAGCTGCAGAAACATTAGTTTCTTATTTTGCTCAAATAGTTACACCTAAAAAAGCAGAGAAGGTTAAAGAAGAAGTAATAGTTAATGACTTAGGACTTGTTGGAAAGTTATCTGTTGAAGAAATAGGATTACCTACAAGAGTTGCTAATGCCTTAGCAAAATCTGGATTCGAAACCGTTGATGCTTTAGTAAGAGCTGATAAAAATGAGCTTGTCAAAGTCAGAAATTTAGGAGAAAAGTCCTTAAAAATTATCTCAGCCGCACTTGGTGAGAAAGGAGTGAGTTTTTA
>ERZ1292623.2759-Hain-H51-01um-R1-2759-length-15427-cov-16_pt1 | contig 15427 bp, 18 predicted proteins | sample MGYA00564398_ERZ1292623 | MGnify/ENA primary metagenome ERZ1292623 (study PRJEB36523, sample SAMEA6512633) | groundwater metagenome | collected 2019-01-07 | study: AquaDiva: Metagenomics assemblies of 32 groundwater samples
GGAAGCCAAGAAATAAAAGTCAGCGTTACCCTTACTTATCTGATAAAGTAAACTTTATTTCTACTGGAGTTTACTTGTAACGCTCAGTAATTCTTAGAGGATCTGCCAGAAACTTCTCAGCCGCTATTTCTGGATCGGTGCCCATTCCATGAAGTTTTTCCTCCACTTTTTGCAATTGTATTTTAGCTTGATGAATTTCACTTCTCAAGCTTATCCACTCTCTTACTAACTGTTCCTCTTCTTTCTTATTTTCTAGATCTGTGCTATTTTCTGGTGTTTTTTCTACGTTTTCTATTGACATATATTTTCAATTTATATTAATTAATAGATCTTTCTTTATTATTTATTCTACCAAATCAAGATTGGATTGTAAAATTAATTATATTGGAAGTTGATTTTTTAATTAATTTCATCCATTATTAATTATCAATGAATAATATTTTTTTAATTTTATTTTCAATAATTACAGGCGCTGTATTTTTAGGCGGTTTTATTTTTTATTTAGTGAAAAACAAAAAAACAGGTTCTGGTGAAGAAATTGGGAAACTCGGAGAGCGACTTGAAACGGCAAATAAAATTTTTGCTGACCAATTTAAGCAAATTCGCGAAGAAATAAGTAAGTCGCATCATAAAGATCTTGAGCTTCGCGATAAATCAAGCAAAGAAATACATGATCAAATGGAAAAATTTATCGGAGGATTCTCTCAAATGAAAGAAGTTTTAAGTCAAGTTCAAAGCCAAGTTAAGGAGGTTTCATCTTTTCAGACAATTTTTAAAAGCCCAAAACTTACCGGCCAATGGGGCGAAGCATCACTAGACTATATGCTTTCACTTTACTTTCCAAGGCGCGACGCTTACGAGCTTCAATACCAATTTTCATCTGGTGAAGCCGCTGATGCTGTTTTGAAATTGCCAAACGGAAGAATTTTGCCCATTGATTCAAAATTTCCTCAAGATAATTTTAATCAATTCATAAACGCGACCGACGTGGCATTAAAAGAAGAGGCGAGAAAATCTTTGGTAAACAGAATAAAACAAGACGTGAGCGATATTGCTTCTAAATATATTTTGCCAAATGAAAATACCGTTGACTTTGCGATGATGTATTTACCGGCGGAAAGCTTATATTATGAAATCGTTACTAAGGAAGACTTAACATCTTTTGCTTGGAATAAAAAAGTTTTTTTAACTTCGCCAAATACTTTTATTTTAACGCTTGGGGTAATTCAACATTGGTTTAAAGATACTGATATCACTAAAAAAACTGGTGAGATTTTAAAAAAATTACAAAGAATAGCTATAGACGGTGAGAAACTTTCAGATTCATTCAGAAAGCTCGGGGGCCATATTTCAAGCGCTAAAAGTTCTTACGATGATACTGAAAAAAGAGTTAATATGTTGGTTGACAGAGTAAATAACGTAGGAAATTTAATTGATGTAGACGAGACTAATGAGTTAAAATAATGAATAAAATTGTTTTAGACATAGAAACAAAAAATCTATTTTCCGACGTTGGAGGAAAAGAAAATCTAACTAAATTACTTCTTTCGGTAGCTGGAGTTTATTCTTATGCCACCGATGAATTTTTAACTTTTACCGAAGCAGAAATGCCGGCTCTTGAAAAAATGCTCCAAAAAACTAATTTGATTATAGGTTTTAACACAAACCATTTTGACCTTCCGATTTTGCAGAAATATTTGAATGTAGATTTAAGTAAAATTTCCTCGTTTGATATTATGGATGAGGTTGTAAGTTTAGTAGGACATCGGCTTAGCTTAGACGACTTAGTTTCAAATACTTTAGGCAAGAAAAAAAGCGCTAACGGGCTTATGGCAGTTCAATATTGGCGCGAAGGCCGAATGGATGAACTTAAAAAATACTGCCTTGACGATGTGAAACTAACGCGAGATCTTTATGAGCACGGCCTTAAAAACGGTGAAATGAAATTTTTAGCTCGCGACGCCAATCTTCCTTACGTTAAAACTTTAAAAATTAACTGGTCAAAACGAGGATTTTCCGCCAAAGGCGGATCCGCCTCTGGCGGAAAAACAGAAACAGCATGGGCACCATCTCTTTTTTAGATAAAATTATAAATGACAGCTTTAACCGTGAGCCATACGTTAAAAGAAGCTGGTGGGCTACCGATTTAAACTCTTGTTTAAGGGGAGCTTTTTATCGCAGAAAAGGATTGCCGCCTACTTCCACTATTTCTCCTGATAGAATGGGTATTATGGAGGTTGGTAAAATTGTTGAGAGTTGGATTGTTGATAAAGTAAAACAATCTGGCAAATTAATATCCGAGCAATTAAGAGTGGAAGCCCCAGAATATGAAGCGTCTGGCAAGGTTGATTTGATTTTAAATGAAGGTGGCCGTCCGGTTCTTTATGAAATAAAATCAACAAATTCTTACAGTTTTAAATATAAAGTCAAAAGTAAGGAAGCCCAACCTCAACATAAACTACAGACACTTTTTTATTTATGGCGACTTAGAAAAGCTGGTCATCCAGAACTTCCGGAAGTGAATTTTTCTAATATTGAAGGAAGAATAATTTACGTTTCTCGCGATGATTTGAATCGGCTTATTATTCCGGTCGATTATTCACAGGAAGCGATAAATTCTATGATAGGGCAATTGGAGATTTTAAACTCTTCTTGGAGAAAAGATGAATTGCCTCCGATTCCGATGCCCGTTGTTTATGATGAAGAAAGGGGGAAGTGGGGGATAAACTGGGTTTGCGAATTTTGTGCTTACCATGAAATTTGCGCTGGCCGCGACTGGCGAATATTAGCTGAACAAGAAGTTAAAGAACGAAATGGGGCGATAGGCTAAAATATTTTTTAGTTCAATTCCTTAAGCCCCTGCAGTTGACGCAATACTTAATTAAGATTATTATTGAAAATAATATGAATAATGATTTTTCGGAATTAATTCAATATTTGGACGATAAATTCTCTTCAATGGATAAGCGTCTCAATGATTTGGATACTAATTTTAATAATCTTACAAACGCTGTAGATGCTTATGCCCAAAAAGCTGATACCTATTTTCAAGAAATGGTTGCTTTATCCCATAAAGTTGATCGCCACGAAAAGTGGCTTTTAGAAATCGCCGGAAAACTCGGTATTAAATTAAAGTACTAAAAATCTTGCACAAGCCCCTGCAAAATTTGACAGGTATTTTTTTATTGTAATATTAATAAATATTAATTTTGCTCTTTTTATTTACGCAAAACCAATCAGGAGGCATCAGATGGCAAAAACATTAGCAACCGAGAAAGGTAAGGATTTTGCCCTTAAAGCCCTCGCTAAGAGGCGGCAGGAAAACTCAAAGAAAGAGAAAATTAACAATAGCTCTTTACTGGCAGGCTCGGCTATTTATTTCTATTGTATAAGCTGTAGTGGTATTGCTGATATACTTCCCGAGAATTACTTTCTCTCAACTCCGAAGAAGTTATGTGACGAGTGTCAGGCATTGAAAGATTTGGGGTGGCTGGAATAAGATATTTTAATATTTGGCTATTAATAAGTAGTTAGAGAATTTGATTGAAGACCCCACAGCGCAAGGTTCGCGACTTTTAAGAGTTTCTCGCGAGCTGCAGCATTGCCAGGCTTGTGGCCATATTCACTAAGCGCTTCTTGCGCATACAGAGAGGTAAGAATAAGCCATTCCTCGAAAGGCCGCTTTTCATATTCTTCAAAATTAGGGCCTGGATCCTCCCATTTTTTGTATTGATTTTCCCTCTCTCTTTCAACTTCTTGAATTACTTCAGGCAAACTCTTCATATTTTTCCTCCATCTAACAAATTAAAGAGCAAATTAATTTTTTAATTATATCTATTTAGTTGCGAAAGTGTCAACAGATTCTTAAAAAGCATCGCAACCATTATGGGGCCCATACCGCCAGGAACGGGGGTAGTAAGTTTTGCTTTTTTAAAACAAGATTCGAAATCAAAATCTCCGCAAACCTTTCTATTTTTGAGCGAAAAACCGAAATCAATTAAAACAGCACCTTTTTTAATCATGTTTCCATTTATCAAGCCGACCTTGCCGACGCCGCTTATGATAATATCAGCTTTAAGCGCCAGCTTTGGTAATTGATTTTTCTGATTAATATCAATGATTTTTATTTTACTCTTCAATCTTTGTTCTTGCACGGTTAACCATTTAAATATGGGTTGGCCGACTAAACGGCCACGGCCGACAATTAAAATATTTTTATAATTTATTCTGTATTTATTGAAAATAAATTTTACTACTTCAACTGTGGGCGCTAGAACTAAGGGCGAGTTCGAAAGTGCATCTATATCTTTTTCGGGATTTATCGCGTTTAAAATTATGTTGGTTTTTATATGCTTTGGCAGAGGAAGCTGAACAATTATACCGTTTACAGACGATCGTCTGTTAATAGTAGAATTGTTTTTGATTGAATTTCTATCTAATTTCAAAATTTCTTTTTTCAATTCTTCGGTTTTAATTTCCAGATTATATCGAAAAATTTTAAAATCCACGCCTAAAATTTCCGCGATTTTTGCTTTTTGTTTTAAAAAACTTTCCGAAGCTGCGTTTTTGCCAACCAAAACTGCCCCGACGGTTAAGCGTCGGGGCAGTTTTGCGATTTGTTTTTTTAGTTTAGCTAAAATTCCATTAGCCAATTTTCTGCCGTTTACAATCATTATTTCTTATTTGATAATTATAATCCGAAAACTCTCAAAAAATTCTTGAATAAAGTTGAGGGTTTTGCCGAAGGCGCGGCCGGAGGTGTTTCCGGCTCGGAAACCGGTTCTTGAATAACAATTGTCGGCCTAATAAGAATTGAAAGCACGTTGTTTATGGTATTGTTTATTTTATCAAAAACTCCTTTTACAGTGACTTGAGACCCTTCTACTATAGGAGTTTTAACGAAAATCTCATCTCCGTTTTCTAATACAATTTTAAAACCATCACCTGTAACGTTTTTAACAGTGCCTGAAAGAGACTGATGAAAATTTTTGTCTTCAAGATTTCTTAATATAGCTGCTCTTATTATTTTTCCATCGGCAGAAAGCCAACCCAAAATATTAATCTTATCACCGGCAGTAAAGTCGCTTAGTAAAGCCGGCTCCTGGTTAATTCCAAGCAGTGTTGTTCTTTCATCTACTTGGATAAGAAAATTGTTATTTTGTTCACCCTTGAAAACACACGATAATGGCCGATCGTTTTTCCCATTTTCATAAACAACGCAGGATTTTTCGTTTTTTTGGATAACTTCTATGGTAACCGGCGGCTCGTCAACATTAGGACTTTTAAAAATTTCAAGATTGTTGAATTGATAAAAACCGGCAACAAGCGTTTTATTTGAAAATTTGTCAGCAGCCGCAGTAATGGGCAAGTTTTCTGCAGCCAAAACGTAAAAACTAGACATAGAAACCACAAAAACGCTTATTAAAGCCAAATTTTTAATGATTTTCTTTATTTTTGTATACATAGTTAAGTTAAATTAATAACAATTTATCCACCACTATTATCTACTACACATATTAACGCAAAACGTATCTTTTAGCAATATGCTGTTTTACAAAAATAAACACCGCATATAAGTACGGCATTTCTTACCTCCTTATTAGTAAGCGGGTGATGGGAATCGAACCCACGTATCTTGATTGGCAACCAAGCGTACTACCATTGTACTACACCCGCAAATTATATCTGATTTTATAAATTTTTTCTTAATAAGTCAATCCATAATATTACTTTTTATTTTCTATTTACTCTTGTATAAAATTTTGAACAATGATACTAATAATAGCAGTTGCTTCACATTGTTAGACTGGAGGAAACGGTGGAAAACAGAAGAGATGAGTTGAATATGAAGTTACGAGAAGACGGCTTTACGCATAATTTCGAATCTTTTGGTCACGACGGATGGGGCCATTGTGTGGTATGTCATTCTACTGTTGATGTGAATTATCCAGAAAATAACGATAAAGAATGTCCAGGCACAAGACCGAAAAGAATAATGCTAACGGGGTTGGAATATGACTGTTGCTCAAAACTTACCAGTGAAGACTGGAAGAAGATTAAAGCAATGGAAGAAAAGATTGTTAAAGAAATTAATGACCAAATTGAAAGGAATAAAAAATAGAAATTTTTGTGGTAATTCGTTAACATACAGAAATATACAAATACCGCCAAGGCATAAGCCAAGGCGGATTTATTTTGACAAGATAATTTTTATTTGTTATCATATAACCAATAATTAATTTAACAATGTTTTCAGAATCTACTAAAAATTACACATATGGAACTCACGTACATTTATACGGGCGCTCTGGCTTTGGCGGCAGGGGCGGCTTTTGGTTACATTATTCGCCAACAGGTAGCAAAGAAAAATGCTAACTCAATTGAAGCTAAAATTAAGCAACAGCTTGAAGAAGCTAAAAAACAATCAGGCGAGATCTTAATTGAAGCTAAAGATAAGGCGGTAAAAATCCTTGAAGACGCCAAGAGCCAAGAAAGAGAAAGATTGGCCATTTTGTCGAGTCAGGAAGAGCGTTTAAATATTCAAATTAAAAGAGTCGAAGAGAAGGAATCAGATACTCTAAAACTTCGCGAAAATTTAGAGCATCAAGTGGATGAAATAAAAAATATCAGACAAGAAACAGATGGTTTAAAGAAAAAAAGCGAAGAAGCCCTAGAAAAAATTTCCGGTTTAAGCCGCGAAGAAGCAAAAGCCAAGCTGATTTCTCAAGTGGAAGAGGATCATAAAAATGAACTCATAATGGCGATTTCTAAACTTGAAAAAAACCGGATTGAGGAGCTCGAAAAAAAAGCAAAGGAAATCATGACAGTAGCGGTTCAACGCTATTCTCGTTCTCACGTAAGCGAAATTACCACTTCAACGGTGGCTCTTCCTTCAGATGATTTGAAAGGCAGGATTATTGGTAAAGAAGGAAGAAATATAAGGACTTTAGAAAAATTAACTGGAGTCGAGGTAATAGTAGATGAAACGCCAGAATCAATTACTATTTCTTCATTTGATCCTTTACGAAGGGAAATTGCCAAAACAGCGCTTATAAAACTTATGGCTGATGGCAGAATTCAACCGGCAAAAATTGAAGAAAAGGTTGAAGAAGCTAAAAAAGAAATTACTAAAAAAATTATGGAAGCCGGCGAGGCAGCGACATATGAAATGGGAATCTTTGACTTACCAAAAGAAGTTGTGATGCTCCTCGGACGATTGGCTTTTAGGACTAGTTATGGCCAAAATGTTTTAGTTCACTCCATTGAAATGGCACATATTTCTAACATGATGGCGCGAGAATTGGGCGCTAACACGGAGATAGCTAAAAGGGGCGCTCTTTTACACGACATCGGCAAAGCGGTTGATCATGAGATTGAGGGAACTCACGTAGAGCTTGGAAGAAAAATTCTTAAAAAATACGGCATTGACGAGCTTATTATACGAGCCATGGAGTCGCATCATGAGGATTATCCATTTTCAACTCCCGAATCTTTTATAGTAACGGCGGCTGATGCGATTTCTGCTGGACGGCCAGGCGCTAGGCGCGATACCGTTGAAAATTATGTTAAAAGATTGACTAATTTAGAAAATATTGCCAATTCTTTTTCCGGTGTTGAGAGGTCATATGCAATTTCCGCTGGTCGGGAAATAAGAATTTTTGTTCATCCAGAAAAAATTGACGATCTTAAGGCTTTTCAGCTTGCTAAAGATATGGCAAGAAGAATTGAAAGCGAACTTAAATATCCGGGTGAAATTAAGGTTAATGTAATAAGAGAAACGCGATCGGTGGAATACGCCAAGTAGCTTATGATATAATATTTAAAAATTATCTAATTAAAAATTTTTTAAAATTATGAATAAAGACAAATTAGTTGATATGGTATCTGCAAAGCTCGGTTCAACCAAAGCCGAAGCGGAGCGCGCCATAAACGCCACACTTGATGAAATCAGTTCTTCTCTATCGCGTGGCGAAGAAGTATCTTTAACTGGGTTTGGAACTTTTGCCGTTTCATCGAGAAAAGCGAGGCCGGGAGTAAATCCTCGCACCGGAGAAAAAATTCAAATCGCGGCAGTAAAAGTACCAAAATTTCGCGCCGGGAAAAATTTAAAAGAAGCAGTAAGATAGAAATATGATGTGAAAAGTAATAACCCCGCCACGCAGCTGCGTGGCGGGGTTTAGTTTAATTTTACGACCAATGTTTCATTTTTAAATGTCCTGCGATATTTTTGAGTGCAATAATGTGAGAACTTTCAGAAAGGCTGATCTTTTTATTAATACCAAGATAGCAAGCCTCGGTTATAACTCCGATCATAATCTTTTCTAACTCTTTTCTTACCCATGCAAGTTCATCATCATAATCAACGGCGTGCCTTCTATCGCCGCGGTTTCTGCGCCACTCAAAATATGACACAACAACACCTCCGGCATTTGCGGCAACGCCTGGGATAAATTTTATACCCATTGTCTGCAGAATTTTTTCTGCTGCCGGCGTTACCGCTTCATTGGCAGCTTCGATAATTATCTTAGCCTTGATTTTATCGGTATTTGTCTCTGTTATTTGATTTTCAATGGCGGCCGGTATAAGAATGTCGGTCGGTAGGTATAAAATTTCTTCTGCAGTTACTTGGTCGGCCTTACTTTCGGGATAGTTTGAAAATGTTTTGTTATCGCCATAGTGGTTGATAACATCTTTAATGTCGAGATCATGGGAATTATAAATCCCGCCTGCAATATCGCACACCGCAATGACTCTGAAATTATTAAATTCTGATTCGAGCGTGAGTTTTGCAATATTCATTCCCACATTACCGAATCCTTGAATTACTAAAGAGGGTTTGGGGTTAAGAAATCTTGTAAGTTCATATGGAGAAAGTTCGTAAAGAAATTCTTTCAAAATAATCAAAAGTCCTCTAGCGGTGGCATCTTCCCGGCCGGGGCAACCTTCATAATCAACGGGTTTGCCGGTAACAACTGCCGCCACATTCGGAAGTTTTGCTATCGGATTCCATTCGGCAGCTTTATTATAAATCCAAAACATTGTTTTTGAATTTGTACCGACATCGGGGCCGGGTACATATATGTCCGGATGAAGCAACCCTTTGAGCAATAAACGTTCCGTTAGTTTTTCAGCAACTTCTTTCAATTCTTCTTCCGTAAGCTTTGAAGGGTCAATAGGAATGCCGAACTTAGCTCCCCCGAATGGAAGTTTGGCTAAAGCGCATTTTTCGGTCATGTCGAGCGCCAAAGTTCGGAGCAAATCCAAAGATACATTTGGGTGAAATCTCAAACCTCCTTTGTACGGCCGGCCACCGGTAGAGTATGGGTTACAGTTAAGAATCCCCATTAACTCTAAAGGTTTTTGCTCTCCGTTGATTCTCGGTCTTATTTTTGTATAGCAAACATCTTTTTCGACACTCAGTTCCTCTATGACTTTATAAGAAATGCCCGAAGATTCGGCATATTCTTTAAGCTGATCGATTCGGTCTTGGAACATTAGTTTCTCCTCTCATAAATTTTTAAAAAACAATTGTACTTTTACGATAAGTTGAAAATACAAAGCCTGTCAACTCAACTTCCCTTTACAACATTTGATTCAAACTAAAATACCCATCATTGATGGGTATTTTAGTTTGAACTAAGCGGGTAAGGAGAATCGAACTCCTGGCTCGACTTTGGAAGAGTCGCGTATTACCACTATACAATACCCGCAATTTTTACACATTTTATCTTAATTTATATGATTTTTCAAATTTAAAATGCCAAAACCCCGCGAATGCGGGTTTTTGGTTTATTTAGTTAAATATTTTGTAAAAACGACCTTTATATTATTTATAACACTCTAATGTTGAAATTTGTTTCATTTTTAGTATGCGCTAACTGAATTATGGACGCAATCAAATTCTTGAATACAAGGGCAAACATTGTAAGAGAACCTAAAACAGATATTTGAACAATGAGCTTTGTTCTTAAAAAAATATCTAGGGTGAATGATGTTAAGGTTATTGGATATTCAGATTGATTAGCTAAAACTAAACTCGCGTATTGCATTACTTTAGCTACAAAAACATATTGCCCAATGAGATATATAAAAACGGAAAAAACAAGGCCTTCAATGATAATATAGGGGAGAACCGTTCTTCCAAACCATATAAAATAAATCCGTCGCATTATTCTACCCTCGAGCTGATTTTTAGATTTTATTGTTGTTGTCATCTGATTTTTTATACAAATCTCTTAATATTTTTTTAGCTCTAAAAAGCTTCATTTTTAAGGCTGGTATTGTTAGCGACTCTTTTTCGGCTATTTGTTTATACGATTTGTCTTCAATATAGTATAACGATACAAGGCGCGCTAAAGGTTTCGGAAGGCGGGATATGAGTTCGGCGGCCGCGGATTTATTTTCACTTTCTAAAACTATGTTTTCGGTAGAAAGGTTTTTCTCGCTTGCCATTTCGAGGTCCAGCGGATCTAAAGACTCAGCTTGCCATTTTTTACTTATTTTGCGATAACGGCTTATAGCCGTATTAACTAAAATTTTATACGCCCAACTTTTAAATTCAATACCTTCCATTTTCTTAAATTTTTTAGCGTTCCAGTAAATTTTAACAAATGTTTCTTGAACAATGTCTTCAGCTTCTTCTTGCTGTCTTAAAATACCAACGGCTTTTCTTATAAACGCTTCCTGGTATCGGTCAACCAAAATTTTAAAAAGCGCCGGCTTTTTCAAAGAGGCTATTAAAATTTCCTCGTCTTTGTTTTGGTAATGATTTCTATCTTCAAAATCCATCATCAATACTAAATTCTAATATTTCTACATTATATTAAACACATTAAAGTTTCAATTGGTAGCATAACACTGATTTTGTCGGGGCATTGGGAATTGGACCCAATCTTTACGCACCCGAAGCGTACGTACTGCCGGTATACTATGCCCCGCAAAAGGAGAATTATTTCACATAATATTTTTTCTTTATGGATTTAAATTCTTCCTCGGCCACCTCTTGTGTTTTAGCTTGAGCGGTTTTATACATTTTAAGAAGTTCAGCGTTTGGCACGTTACTTAATTCTTTCGCCCGTTTTAGTAAATATTCTTTAATATTATTTTTCGGCTCGTCTAAAACTTCATCTAAAAGAATATTTAAAATATAACCCATCTTTGGCCCCGGCTCCATTTTTAAATATTCTATAAAATCATCGCCGTTTATTTTTAGCATTTTAACTGTAATCGGATCACGCGAAACCTTTTCAATTATAGCCCGCAAGTGCCGCAACTTATATGGTTCGGCTTTTGGCACGCCAGAACCTTTTCTATCAGCCATTCTAACTTCCAAAAGATCATCCATATTTTCTGGGCCTACGTTTTTAACTAACCGGCGTACCGAACTCTCACTGACTTCTTCAACATTATAGTAAAACAAATGATAACGGACCAAAATTACCACTTTATCTATAAATTTTTTAGGAAATTTCAGCCGCTCCAACATTTGGGTAGCCATTTTAGCGCCGATTACTTCATGGTTATAAAAAGTTGAATCTGGACCATCACCTAGCTTAGCTCTGGGTTTTCCAACATCGTGGAGTAGAGAAGCCATTCGAACTTCCACTTTGTAGTTATTTTTTGCTGCCCAGTCGAGAGCTCTTAAGTTGTGCTCCCAAACAGTATAAATATGGTGTTTATTTTGGCCGACGCCAATACCTTCTTCGATTTCCGGCATAGTGTGTTTTAAAAGTCCGAATTCGTTTAACATTTCCATGCCAGCTATTGCATTTTCGGTTTTTAAAATTTTTATAATTTCGTCGCGTATGCGTTCTTTAGAAATAGCAACAATGTCGCCTGAGTTTTCTTTCAAAGCCTTTGCTGTTTTTGATTCAATAGTAAAGTTTAATTGCGCCGCAAAACGCACTGCTCTCATTAAACGCAAAGAATCTTCGTTAAATCGATCACTCGGATTACCGACGGCGCGGACAATTTTATTTTTGATATCTTCTTCTCCACCAAAAGGATCAATAATCTGGAAGTCCTGGACGTCCGACGTCCGACGGACGTCGGACGTCCCTATTTTTAGCGCCATTGCGTTGACAGTAAAATCTCTTCTCGACAAGTCATCTTCAAGTTTTTTAGTAAATTTAACAACATCCGGACGTCTCTTATCGGTGTATTTTTCTTCAACTCTGTAGGTAGTAATTTCGATTACCTTTAATTTTTGATCTTCGCTTTTCGTGTTTATCGCCACTGTGCCAAAATCGTTTTCGTAGACGCTATTTGAAAATATTTTTTGAATTTCCTCGGGCTTAGCATCGGTTGTAATATCCCAGTCATACGGTTCCCGCCAAAGGCGAGGCTCGCCCATCTTGGGCGGCGCGTTACTTATGATAAAATCACGCACACAACCACCTACTGCATATGCCTCAAAACCTGCGTCATTTAGCGCTTTTATAGTTTCTGAAACTTCTTTGGGGATGTTTAAACTCTCTTTAGCCATATTGATAGCTTAGAGCTTTACTAAAGCAGGGTAACCGAGACCACTTTGTCGCCGGGTTCAACTCGCATAATATGGACGCCTTGCGTGACGCGAGAAACTGTTGAAATAGATTCAAGATCGGTGCGAATCACCACGCCTTTTTTAGAAATTGCGATCATTTCTTTAATATCCGGATTAATAATGAAAGCTGAAACGATTTTTCCAGTTTTCGCCGTTACTTTGGCGGTTTTAACCCCAGAACCGCCGCGATTCTGTTTTTTATAGAATTTAATAAAAGTTTTCTTTCCAAAACCGTTTTCCATAACCACCAAGAATTTTGTGCTTTGATCCTTTGCCGCTTCTGCTGTTATTACATCCATACTAGCGACTTCATCGCCCTCTCGCAAGCGGATGCCGTGCATTCCAGCTGTCGCTCGCCCGAGCGGTCTCGCGTCTTTTTCTCCAAATCTGATGGCTTGGCCAAGCATTGTTACAAAAATTATTTGGTCTTCGCCCGAAGAACCCTTGACCCATTTTAGCGCGTCGCCTTTTTTTAATTTAATTGCTATAAGACCCGATTTGCGAACAGAGGTGAAGTCAATTATTGGAGTTTTTTTAACTAAGCCGTTTTTAGTTGCCATTACCAAGAATTTTTCCGCACCTTTTGCGGAAAGCCGTTTTTCGTTATATGTCAAAATCGCTTGCACTTTTTCATCTGCGCTAAGAGCGAGGAAATTTACAATCGCTTTACCACGCGATTGCCGTGTAGCTTCGGGGATTTCCCACGCTTTTGTCTGGAAAACACGGCCTATATTGGTGAAAAACAGAGCGTTGTCGTGAGTTTCACAAGATACAAAATGGGTTACCGCGTCTTCTTCTCTTGTGCCCATACCTGTCATTCCCTTGCCTCCTCTGTGCTGGGCTCGCACTAAAGTCGGGTTCATTCTTTTAACGTATCCCGATTCCGTTAAAACAATCACAGCTTCCTCAAGCGGCACCAGGTCTTCCTCGTTAAATTCGCCTAGAGACGACGCGACAACCTTGGTTCTTCTTTCGTCTCCGTGCCTGTCTTTTAAATCCTCAAGTTCTTTAGAAATAATTTCTAAGATCTTTTCCCGGCTTTTTAAAATAATGTTTAATTCTTTAATCAGTTTTCTTTTTTCTTCGAGTTCATCCTCGATTCTTTTTCGTTCAAGGTTCGCTAACGTAGAAAGCTTCATCTCCAAAATAGCGTTTGCCTGAATTTCTGTAAGTTTAAATTTCGCGACAAGATTTTTTAAGGCCTCTCCGCGGTCTTGCGATTTCTTAATTACTTTTATTACTTCGTCGATATTATCAAGCGCATGCTTGAGACCTTCCAAAATATGGGCCCTTTCTTCGGCTTTAGCCAAGTCATATTTTGTTCTTCTTACGACAACTTCTTCTCTGTGTTTCAAGTAGTATTCGAGAACAGCTTTAAGCGAGAGAACTTGCGGCTGAATGCCTTCAACTAATGCCAACATATTTAAGTGGTAGGTCCTTTGGAGGTCTGTATATTTGTAAAGGTTATTTAAAATTTTTTGCGGCGCGGCATCATTTTTTAATTCAATAACAATTCTCATGCCATCTTTATCAGACTCATCGCGCAAGTCGCGGATGCCTTCTACTCTTTTTTCGTTCACGAGCTCGGCGATTTTTTCAAGAAGTAGCGATTTATTAACTTGAAAAGGAATTTCAGTGATAATAATTTCCATACGACCCTGCCTGCCGGCAGGCAGGCTTTTTTTATCTTCAACTATTTCGGCTTTTCCTCTTGTAACAATCGGGCCTCGGCCCGTCGCGTAAGCCGTGGCAATATCTTTTTTAGAATATATTATGCCGCCGGTTGGGAAATCCGGTCCCTTTACAAATTCAAGTAAATCTTCGGTTGAAGCTTTTGGATGCTTTACAAGATAAGAAGTGGCATTAATGATTTCAACAAAATTGTGTGGAGGGATATTAGTTGCCATACCGACGGCGATTCCGACCGTTCCATTTAGAAGAAGCTGGGGAGCGGCGCCCGGCAAAACCTTCGGCTCTTCTCGTGTTGCGTCGTAATTATCAATAAAATCAACAGTATTTTTATCAATATCTTTAAGCATTTCTTCCGCGACAGCAGTAAGGCGCGCCTCCGTATACCGCATTGCCGCCGGAGCGTCCCCGTCTAGCGATCCAAAATTCCCTTGGCCGTTTATAAGCGGGTAACGCAGAGAAAAATTTTGAGCCATTCTCGCTAAAGCATCGTAAACCGAAATATCGCCGTGAGGGTGATATTTACCAAGCACTTCACCGACTACAAGGGCCGATTTTCTGAATTTAGCAAGACGAGTTAACCCAAGCTCGTGCATAGCGTAGAGAATTCGCCTATGGACCGGTTTTAAGCCATCACGAACATCAGGAAGAGCGCGAGAGACAATAACCGACATAGCGTAATCAAGATAGGACTCCTCCATTTCCTTACTGATTTCCCTTTGTTTTACGTACCCTATTTCAGCCATAAATTCTTTAAATTATTTAAACTATTAAATTGTTCTTTAAAAGCTTGCCAAATACTTGGCAACTCTTTTTTTAAGTTATCTGCGGATTCATTATTTTCTAGTGTGGGAACTTGAGAAGGAAAAGTTACCAGCCAAAAAGTAAAAATTACTGACATTATTAGAAAAATTCCAGACCACATCACAACGTGTTTGAAACCTTCCGATTTATTTTGTAAATTTTTTAGGAAATTAACCATTTTAAATTTCAAAAAAATATATTTATTCTCTCGCTTTCCTCGCTCGCCCAGCGTGCTCGCTCAGGGATTCGCGCTCGCTCGTCCCGCTTCGCGGGACACCGTGCCCGCTCGCGCTCATAACCCGCTTAGAGAACAAATATATTTTGTTTTTTAATTCATACTTTCTCTAAAATAATAATTTTTGTTTCTTCTTCGTTTATATCCTTTTTCTT
>ERZ1292623.1314-Hain-H51-01um-R1-1314-length-24135-cov-4_pt2 | contig 15409 bp, 16 predicted proteins | sample MGYA00564398_ERZ1292623 | MGnify/ENA primary metagenome ERZ1292623 (study PRJEB36523, sample SAMEA6512633) | groundwater metagenome | collected 2019-01-07 | study: AquaDiva: Metagenomics assemblies of 32 groundwater samples
TATTTCTTCCTTTTTACTTAATGTTTTATTCTTTTCAGTTTCTTCAAGAGCTTTCTTTTCTTCAGCTTTCTTCTTTTTATGCTCTTCAGCTTTCTTTTCTTTCTCATCCTTAGCGAGTTTTAAAAGTGATTTTTTATTTTTCTTCTCTTCTATTTTCTTTTTTTCTTCTGTAACTCTCTTTGCCCTAGCAGAAATTTCAGGAAGTTCTGCAGTAGCTGTTTCTTTATCGAAAGAAACTTTTAACATAATTTTTGATGGAGGATTTCTTCCGCCGTGCTGCCATACTTTCTCATTTATCCAATGATCGAGTTTTATTTCGTTTGATTTTGTATGCTTTTGCAAATATGCTCTTATATCATTCATAGCCCTCTTTGCCCGTCTCCATTTAGGAACTTTAAGAAAGCCCTTTCGCAATTGTATAGTGTAAGTTCGTTCTGTCATGGTTTTATTTTTGTTTTATTTCTCCTCCAATGTCGTTTTATGTCTGTTAATCTTGATGGATGAGCTTTTTTTCCCTTACCTAATACTTTTGCAATTATCCAAAAAGGAGCCCACTTGGTTTGCTTGCCTTTTTTGATTAAAGTTCTTTTAACTCCAGATCTTTTTAACCTACTCATTTTTCAACTCGTTTAGCAGCTTTGGAAAGTAATGAAGTACCAGCAGGAGTAATTATTCTCCCTTTATGCACTCCTAACTTCTGTTGCTGTACTAATCCAGAAGTTTCCAATTGCTGTAAAATTTTTCTAAGTACATTACCAGAAGCTCTTGTGAATTTGTGAGGTTTTACACCTCTGTTTTTTCTGCTTCCATATCTTGAGCGTAATTTTGATACACCGACGGGACCATCTTTGTAAACAGTTCTTAAAACAGAAGCCGCTCTTAAGTGCCACCAATTTTTATTCTGTGGAGGTCTCTCTTTATTATTTCCTGTTTTGACAAAAATAGCCCAACTAGGAGCTGCGAATTTGCCTTCCAATTCCTCAGAAGTTTCTTTTACTAGCTTCTGTGGAGATACTTCGAATATATGTACCATTGTAGAATTAGAGCTTATTTAGTCGTTTTTAAAGGTTGCTAATTGAATTATAAACATAAAGAAAAGCTATTGCTTTTCCAGTCTTGAAAATTCTTAGATTTTCGATATGTGTTTATGTTATCTTTCTTTTATTGTTATTGAGCTGAATTTAGTTTGAGTATAGTCAAACTCAACATCTGCCAAAAGGAAAAGCTCTTCAAAATCCTTGCCTTCAAGCTTAGCCTCAGGGAATGTGAATTTGAAGAAAAGGTTTTCCTTGAATCCAGGCTCTAGCTCGATATCTAAATCTTTTATTTCATATTTGCAAGTATTTTTTTCAGAATTGCAATCAGGCAAATTAGTAGCATTAATTTTTACTGAAAAATCGTTGCCGTCTTCTACATACATTAAATCAGCAGGAACTTCGAGAGTTATGCTTTTTATAGATTTTAGTTTGCCAGCACCTTTATTTTCTATTGTTATACCTAAGAAATGCGCAGCAGTGTTATCGTTCGAATTTGCTGGAAATGTATCAGCCTCGCCAGACAAGCCAATTCCAAGTCCAACAGGCGATTCTGTCTGCCAGGAACGGCGCTTCTTTATTTCAAAATGCTGTAATATATCGATATCATCTAATGTTAATCTGCTGAATTCATCATTTTTTATTGCATAAAACGTTTTTCCTGATAGCGTTTCGAAATTATAATCCAAATTTACTTGCACCTCTTTCGACACTACTGATTTTCCATCAAGAATACTATCAGTTACTCCTGTATGTTCGCATGTAAATCTGTTTGAATATTCCCTGGCTTGAGTTACACTTGCGCATGTTGTCAACTCGTCATTAAATTTTGAAGTTATTATCGCATTTATGCTTGGTGAAGCGTCTCTTATTGTTGCTGGAACGCTTACTATTTTTAGCGAGCCCGCGATTAATATATTATCGGTCTCTTCACCAGAACTTACTAAAATAGTATCTTTAATAGGCCCAACATTTGTTAGTACAGCGCCAACATCTTTGCCTTCGTATTTGGTTTTCTGAACATCCGAGCGCCAAGTCTGTGAAAAGTCATACTGGCCTGTTAGTGCCTGCTTTACTATATTAATTTCAGCCGTATCTCTTTGAAGTACGTCTTTCAATTGCGTTCCGATTTCACCAAATCCTGCAGATGTAGATGCTCCCGTCTGCGTGAAGAATAGAAAGAAAATTGCATAGCCGATTAATACTACAACTACTATGACTGCGATAATTGTAGTTGCAAGGTTCTTTTTCCCGCTTCTTCTTAGCTGCGAAGGTTCAATATTAGGCTTTTTCTTAAGCGAATTAATAATTTTGACTTCTGGTATTGCATCTAATGCTTCCTCTGGCTTTTTCTTAGTTTCTGCTTGTAACCTCCGTCCGACTGCCATTTATTGCTTCTCTTTGATTGCTACTTGCAATCTATCAATTATGATATCATTATCTGAAGAAATAGTAATTGTATTTGTTCCTTGCTGTAAATGCTCACAAATATCATCTGAAAATAAATTAGCCTCGTTAAAGTTTACTCTTACTCTAGCGGAATTGACATTAATGTTTGCAAATCCGAATAATTCGCCTCTATGAATAGTTAATTTGCATTCGAATCGTCCCAAATTCATACTTGTAAACTCATTCGTAGCGATATTAAAATCATAAATCTTTTCGCTGTTCACTGGAGAAAATGTTAATTCTATTTTTGGGAAATTTATAATATAATCGCCATTTCTTTCAATCGACCATACTAATTTGTTTTCCGTTTTCAAGTGTTTGATAGGCAGAGCTAATTCGAAATCAGGCGATGGAAGTCCTTTGTAAAGCTCTACACCATTTAATGTTATTGTTAGTGGAACTTCAGCTCCATTGGATTTTACAAATGCAATTAATTTTACTTTTCCGCTTCCAGAAAGTTCGCTCGTTGTTATATCAAATTTATGTGTAAAACTTCCAGCGTCAAAACTCTGGACTATTAGTTCTATGTTTTTCAATACGTAAATGTTTGGCCGCCAAAAAGCCAAACCTGGATTTGAAGCTATAAATTCTAATTCATTAGTTTCTTTTAACAAAGTTAGTGGAATTGTTACCGAGACTAAATCGCCAATTTCACCGCTTGTAGTTTTCAAAGTCTTGCCATTAACTATTACGGATAAAGTTCCAGAACCGCGCTTATCAGCTATCTTGAAGTTTATTACAGCATCAGCAACATTCTGCGGATTTGTTTCAAATTCAAGTGTTGCTGGATTGTTCGCAGTCGTACTTTGGGAAGCAGAAATTGATGGCGAAAGTATTTTGGAAGAATCTTCTGGAGTATTAGCTACAGTTGTAGTTGATAATTTTCTAGAGAAAGTTATAGCTTCAGTTTCTACAAAACCAGTTATTGTCCCCGGATTAACATCGAGAGCAATTCTAGAATAGCCTTCAATTCCTAAATCGGCGCGCTCTGCTGGAGTTATGCTTAGCGCATAGAAAATTACAGCAGCACCTATTATTATAATTATGAATAATCCTGTTACGTTGCCCGGCTGCTCTACATAGCCGCGCTTACCTAAGTGTGTGGCCATCTTTTTAAATACCTGTTATTTTCTATATAAAGCTTATTATGAGAATTATTCATTTTAATAAAAAGGATAGAACGGCTAAAATAAAGATAAATCTGCTGGATGACCTCTGGCATTTATCTAAGATAGTTGAACCAAACGATTTAATCATCGGAAGGATAGAGCGGAAGATAAAATTCAGTGGTTCAGAAGAGAGAGCAAAAGCCGAACGGAAATTCTACACTGCTAAAATAAGAGCTACAAGAGTTCAATTAGAATCGACTTTTCTCAAAATTTTTGGAGAAATAATGGAAGGCTCAGATGAACTGTCAAAAGGCGCGCATACTCTTGATGTAAAAGTAGGATTTGAAATAAGTATAGAAAAAGACTGGAAGGAATATCAAATCAAAAGACTTAGAGATGCAGAGAAAGCAGCTTCTGCACCGAAAGCGCTAATTTGCGCTCTGGATGACGAACAGGCAACTCTCGCGGCATTAACTGCTGTCGGAATAAGTTATTTAGGACAATTTCAATTAGGTTTAGCAAAAAAAAGATATGTAGAGAAGGCACAAGAACGAATGCGAGAATTAATTACGGAAATAATTAGAATTGAAAAGCAGTCAAAACCCGATTACATTATTTTAGCATCACCTTTATTTTGGAAAGAAGAGCTCCTAAAGAAACTGCAAGAAAGGGAGCCTAAAATAGGAAATAAAGTTAAACTGGAAAATATAAGCGTAGGCAGCAGAAGAGGAATTGTTGAATTATTGCACCAAGGCGTTCTTGACAAAGTCATAAAACAATCCCAGTTACAAAAGGAATTCAAATTAATAGAGAGTTTTATTATAGAAATAGCACGCAAAGGTCTCGCAGCTTACAAATTTGCAAATGTGAAAAAAGCAGTCGAAGCCGGAGCAGTTGATGATTTACTTTTGACAGATAATTTAATTGCAGATTATAGGCAGAAAGATAAATTCGAAGAGTTAGAACAGCTTATTGATGCTGTTGAGGAGAAAGGTGGCAAAGTGAATATAATAAGTTCTGATAATGAAGCCGGAGATAAATTAGATGGCCTTGGTGGAATTGCAGCATTACTAAGATTTAAATTAGAGTGAATTGAATTTCTTCATATGGTTAAGAAGGCAGCGATTTGTTTAGATTTGGATGGGACTTTAGTTTCCAGCGAATTAGCTCATGTTAAAGCTTTTCAAGAGGCATTTACAAAAAATGGCTACCCAAAAAAGTCGGACAAGGAGATTTCAGCTAAATTTGGTATTCCAGCTATGCAAATAGTAAATGAATTTTTTCCGAAAGCATATCCAAAAGATGTTATACAAATAGTCAAGGATAAAACACATTTCTTTGTTACAGATACATATAGATACGCTAAGCAAATTCCAGGGGTTATAGAGGCTTTGAACGAGATAAAAGACAAATTTAAACTTGCCATAGTTACTAATTCAAACATGGAAGAAGCTAAATTTTTACTGAAAGCCGCAAAACTGCCAGAAGAGTTTTTTGATGATATTGTGACAGTTGAGCAGGTCAAGAAGCCTAAGCCGTATGCAGATGAAATAAAGAAAGTTGAGAAAGATTTGAACACTAAAGTGCTATATGTTGTTGGAGATACAGTCTATGATATCAAAGCAGGCCAAGCCGCTGGAGCTAAAACAGTAGCGGTTCTAAGCGGACATCATAGCAGCGAGCAGCTTAGTAGCGCAAATCCGACTTACGTAATTGAATCGGTAGCAGTATTGCCAGACTTAGTTTTCGGACGAATATGAGTGAAAAATAGTTAACTTTAAAATTACGGATAGTTCAGGATTATAGAGAAGAACATAAGATGGCAGAACCAATGAAATATGAAACAATATTTTTTATTATTGGAATAGCCGCAGGCTCGATTCTAATACTACCATTCTTTAGCGCACTTGTCTTTGCTGCCGTATTCGCATTTATGCTTTATTGGATTCACAAACGACTTACAAAATATATGTCTGAAACTATGAGCGCCGCTTTGCTTACGTTTTTAGCTATGGCAGTTGTAGTAATCTTTTTAGGTTTTGGAGCTAAGTTAATTTTAGATGAATTGGCAACAGTTTATTCTTATTTTATTAGATTGGATTTCGAAACATTGTTTGCCGGCCGAGAAGATTTAGCAGTATCATTTGAAGCTTTATCGGGCTATGCTTTTACACAATTAATTAGCTATTCATCTTCATTTGTATCGAAACTGCCAGGAATAGCACTATCATTTGCAGTGTTTGTCTTTTCACTGTTTTTCTTTATAAGAGATGGAGAGAAAACTTTCATATGGGTAGAAAGGAATTTACCAATAGCAGAAGCAACCAAGAAAGGAATTTTCAAAGACATACGAAATTATGCTAATGCTTTCATTAATGTTTGGTTAGTTATAGGTGCAGTCCAGGCTTTAATGGCTACGATTGGTTTCTATCTATTTGGCTTACCTTATCCTATTGTAGCTGGAATAATAGTAGGCTTATTATCGATATTACCTTCGGTAGGGCCATTTGCTTTGTATTTGCCAGTAGGTGTATATTACTTAAATACAGATCCAGTAATCGGAGCAGGAATATTGATTTATGGCGGAATTGTAGGAAGCGTTCTTGATTATGTAATTAGACCATATTTAGCAGGAAAATGGTCAAATGCACATCCGCTTGTTATACTATTAGGCGTCTTTGGCGGACTTGTATTTTTAGGTCCAGCAGGATTTATAATAGGTCCAATAATATTATTGATAGCCACTACATTTTTAACAGAAATAGGATTGAGGAAGGCTGTTTAAATGGAACATATCCAGAAGCCAATATCGCCACAATTTGAACCAGTAATTGCCGAAAAGACAAAAACAATTGTTATGGCTATAAGTTTAATATTAATTGTTGTATTTACTTATTTATCCTATATGGCGTGGAGTTTTACAAAGGGAACAAAATTTGAAGTTTATAGTTTATTGGTAATGCTGCCAGTCATAGTAGGATCCGTTTTATTTATTTTCTTAGTTACTTTAGGAACAAAAGGATTTCATAAAGAATACAAAGAACTGAAGAGCTATAAAGTAAAATTTAACAGCCCTTAGTGGCATCCGAAAAAGTTTTTGCATCTTCGCTGTTGTGCTTTACCACTAAATTATTTTTAGTTTCTTTCAAATCTTCTGGCTTAAAGAATTTCCATTCTGTTGAGAATTTGACTGCAAGCCAGGCTTCTGCATTGAATATTTTCGCAAATTCCTGAAGCTGTCTTACCTGTTCGCGCTCGAAATATTGCTGTTTGTATTTTGTTGATTTGCATTCTACAGCTACGATTCTAGAGCCGTTTGATGCTAAAACATCTGGTGAATAAAATCTCTGAACTCCAGAGCCAGCAGCCCTAATTGCACCGTAAGAGCTACCCCAAAACATCGTAACCAGTTCACGTTCAGCAGCCGAACCTTTTTGTTTCATATTAATTTTATGTTACAAAGGTATATTTATCTTGTGAATATCTCGACGATATCACCATCCTTTAGAATATGATTTATACCAACTTGCATGCCTGGAAATTTAGCACTTAAACCCCATACTCTGGCGTATTTGAATTTTAGCAGGAAATCTCTATGAATCTTTTCTGTCAAGTCCTTAATAGTAGAATCTTTTTTAATAATTATTGGTTTCTGAGCAGTTTTACCTCTAGTTTTAGTTTGCACTCTTATTCTATCGGCTTTTGACCAAACAGTTGCAAGTATTTTTTCATCATCTAGGTAAAATAATTGCGGATAAATTGTGTTTAATTTTGTAACTTGCCGCGTATAGACTATAGCAGTATTGTTGTTGTTTAATTCTACATCAGCTTTTTTCATTTCATTTTCTATTAGTTTAAGCTCTTGCTGCGGCTTTTCCGCTCCGTTTAGAACTATGCATACAAAATCTGCTTCTCTTATGAATGCAGCATATTGTCTGTTAGATTCTGAAAAGCCTTCGTAAATAGCAGGAATTTCTATTCCCTGCAGCCAAATATTTTCAAATTTCATCATACGAATTTCCGGTTCTTTTGTTGTGAATTCGTATTCTTCTATTTTGACTTTATCTTTTGACAAATGCTGAAGAACTGTAGATTTTCCGGAATTTGGAAGTCCGATAAATACAACTTGTGCGGCACCCTCTCTAGTAATAATTAAGGATTTACTGCCAGATTTCTTTGAACTTTCGCTGTCTTTCTTTAGAACTGCAAGGCGTTTTTTTAACTGGTTTCTTAGCTTTTCAGTTCCTTTATGTTTTGGAACTGTAGTGAGCATACTATTCAAAGCTCTTATTTTTTCGGCTGAAGTTTTCGCATTTAAATAGTCTCTTTCAGCATTTACATATTCATAGCTTACGTTAGTTGGCATAGGTTTATTGCGCTGTTGAGACTTAAAAAGATTTAATAATTTAACATGGCCTTGAAAGTTATGATAATAGCATATGTTCTTATAATTGCTAAATCTGGCACAGAGAAAAGTGTCGTTACAGAGCTTAAAAATTATAAAGAAATAGTTGATGCTGAAATTCTTTATGGTGAATATGATATATTAGCAAAGATAAAAGTGAAAGAAATATCAGATTTAAATGAATTCCTTTTGAGCAAAGTTAGAAGAGTAGACGGCGTTGAAAAAACATCTACATTGATATCTGCAGCCTAATTATTTTCCATAGCGTCTTTTTCTAGCGGAATACGACATTATAGCTCTTACAAAGTCTTCTTTTGTAAATTCTGGCCAGTATTTCTCACTAAAGAAATATTCAGCATAGTCTGTTTTCCACATTAAAAATCCAGATGTTCTTAATTCGCCTGAAGTTCTTATTACTAAATCTACTTCAGGAACTGCTGCGGAATACATATGAGCTTCGAATAATTCTTTTGTTATTTGATCTGACTTTAATTCTCCAAGTTCTATTTTTTTAGCAATTAATTTTGCAGCATCTAAAATTTCCTGTTTGCCGCCGTAGCCAGCCGCTATGTTGAAGTTAAATCTAGTATGTTCTTTAGTTTTTTCTTCCATTTGTTTTATTAGATTTTGTATATTTTCTGGAAATAATAATAAATCTCCTATAAATTTGAATTTTATCTGGTTTTCATATATTTGTTTATTTTCTAAAAATCTCTTTCCGAAATTTTCCCCAATTTTAAATATAGTCTCAACTTCTTCTTTAGTTCTTGAAAAGTTTTCGGTTGAAAATAACCATAATGTTAGCGAGTTTATCCCTAACTCATTGCACCAGTCAAGAACTTCTTCAATTTTCTTGGCACCTTGTTCGTGTCCGAACCAAACAACTTCGCCTAATGTATGCGCAAATCTTCTGTTTCCATCGCAAATTATTCCAACATGTTTTGGTATTTCAAAGTCATTTTTTACCATTATACTTTCTTATTATCTTTTTCATTTATTTTGCGCCAAAAGTCAAAAAATCTTTTCGCTTCTGAAAGCTTAGGAAATAAAACCCACACTATAGCGAGTAAAACTATCATTGCAACAGCTGCAAAGAATCCAAGCATAAAGAAGAACAATGAACTTAAACTGACATCTATTACTACCATTTGTAAAGTCGTAGATATAAACTTTAAAAGTCTTTATGAATACGAAATTTTATGGGATTTCCTGAAATATCTGTCGGTTTGATGCTTTCTAGTAGTTTTTTGATTGGACAATTTATCTATCAATTGGCGCCAGAGGAGATTGATAAATATAAACATAATATAATTAACTTATCAGCTCCAGGAGCAGCTATGTTTTCGGGGCTTTTCGTTATGCCATTATTACAAATGCAGCAGGAACTCGTACTAATATTGCTTGGAATAGGCATGATATTTGGACTATTGACAGCAGAGATGAAACAAAATATTAGAAATTCAATAATTAGCTTTATTGCCTTCTGCGCTGTTTATGTTTATTTCGCTTATGCTTAGCAATTTTATGTAATAATTTATTTTTCTTTATTTTATTTGGTTTAATTTGTTTATTCCCAAATAAATTAAATTTAGCAGTTTTGTGTATTAGTTTAGGCTGCTCTATTTTATTAGATTTAGTATTTTTCTTTTTAAATATATCACTCCAAAAGTTTTTCTTATTCTTGTTTGCTTTCTCATGTATTTTTTTAAGATGCTCTATTTGTTTTGCTCTTTCTTTCGATAGTGCAAGAGCTTTTACCTTAGCTTCTTTTCTACTTTCTAAGTAAGATGAAAACCAGCTCTTTCTAACTTTGCTTTTTTCAACGTTTACGTGATGTAATATTACTGAGTGTTTTTTTCGTAAATGATCAAGCAAAGCTCTTCTGTCAGCTTCTTTTTGAATATAGTAGTGGTTTAGCTCTCTTAATTTAGTTTGCGCATTTTGAATACGCTCTATACTGTGTTTATCTTTATTGCGCCGATATTGTCGTATTATAGTTGTAAGAGCTACTTTTTGATTGTCTCTTGTAATTTTGAGCCTGGATTCAAGAGCTACAAGAGCTTGTTCTTTTTCTTTGAAATCATCTATGTGGTCATTTTTTAATTTACTTAAATCTTCTAAATGTTTTTTCTCTTCCGTCTTGCTTGATTTACTTGTTTTTGATCTTTGATGAATCTGTTTTAGTCTCTCAAATTTATCTTTTAAGTTTTTTTCTTCGTCTAACTCATCTTTATATTTATTTAGCGTATTGAAGTCGTTTAGTAAAGCATTCTCTGTATAATTTATTTCTCCTACGAGCTTGTTTTTATCTCTCTTACTTATGCTAGAACTACCTAAATGTTCTCTTAATTCTGTTAGAATTTTTTGTTTCTGTACTAATCTTTCTTTTTCGTGCTTAACATTTAGTCTTATGTTAGTATGTCTTAGACCGTAAGCTGTTAATAATAAAAATATTACAGCAATTCCTATTGCTATACTAAAGAAATATTTCTGAATTAAAGATTCTATATTGATTGTTCCAAATATTCCTGTTACTTCGAATATGTAAGTTGATACTCCTATAGAATTGCCAGATTTAGTTTCAACTCCTAAAACATATGTTCCAGCTAGGAGTGTACTTGGGAGTTTGAATGACTTTGTTAATGAAGTTGTAGAGTCAATACTCGCTGTTTCAATTTCAGTAAGAATTATTTTATCTGACATATCTTTTATAGTATATTTTAATTCAACTTGCTCGGTAGAGCTGCTTTTCAAATTGAATACTCTTACATCAATTACTAAATTAGAGCGAGGTGAAAGTTCTTTGTATTGCGGATCAACATAAAGATTACTATCGAATAAAACGTTGTAACTTTCTAATTCCACTATTATTGGGATAATTTCTCTTTTGCTGTCTGAAACTATATTTAATTTTCCAGTATAGATGCCTGGAGAGAAAGCAGATTTACTCGGAATAGCTGATCTGAAACGCAAATCAATTGAATTGGTTTCTCCAGAATCTAGAGAAAATTTTTGTTCGGTTACGTCAATTAAGCCACCACCTTCGACTAAAGAAACAACGAATTCACCAGTGTTAACATCTGTATTTGTAATCTTTACAGAAATAGTACTTGTTTCTCCTGTTTTGATTAAATTCTTTATTAAGAATTGATCTGTATCAAAATTTACTGCATAAGCGGGGCTAAGAATTAATACCAAAGCTATAATTGTAATTAGCAGCCTTTTATTTTCCATACAGTTATTTGAATAACCTCCTCGGTAGTTTTAATTGTTGTTTCCTACTGCGTAGTTTAAACATATGAATAGCTAACAGAGCCATTGCAAATAATAGCGAGATTGCAATAATAGTCTTGGCAAATGATTCTTCTTTCAGTAATGACTTTATATCTCCTAATACATTGAAAGTGCTGCTGGCAGTTGCAAATTCTCCATTGTTTGTGAGTTCTGCAATTAAGACATAAGTACCAGGAGTCAACTCCGGCAATTTGATTGATTTGATTAGGGTTTTTTGCCGAGTTATCGATAATGTTTCATTTTCTTCGTAATATTTATTTCCGGAAAAATCTTTTATAAAATAGTTTACGGTTATATCTTGCGCCTCAGTTGAATCGCCGCTATTTATCAAATTTATCTGATAGGTTAATGTTCCAGATTTTAGTATGTTCTTAAATACAGATGGAATATTTAGAGCTATATCAATTACTTTTTTGAAAGATTCTATTTCGAGTATTACCGGAATTTCAATAGAGCTTCTAGCTAAGTTACCGATGATATTCCAACTTAGTATTAGCTTTCCAGTAAGTGTGCCTTTTTCTTTTCCTATAAATGTTATATCTATAGTTATTTTTTCGCCTGGCTGTAAAGTTATTGCCCGGGTATCAACTGTATCTGAACTATCGAAGCTCAAATCTGGAGCACTTGTTGCAACTAATATGTGCACTCCCAGCAAACCTTCTTTTGTTATATTAATTTCTATTGGAGAAGTTTCTTTGTTAGTTAGGGTTAATTTTTCTACTCCAGGTATATTCGACGCTAATTCAAGAATTATTTCGGCCTTATCTACTTCTAAATTCTTACCTGGTAAAGATATCAGACCTCCTCCCCCGCCTCCTAATGAACTATCTGTTTTGTCTTTATTTTGTTGTGGTGCCGGAGGTGCCGGAGGTATTATATTTATAATATTTGGACCATCTACAATACCAGGCGCAAATACGCTTCCGCTTTGTGTAAAGTCCTCGATGTATATTACTTTGTTTACAGTGTCTATTTTAGAAGCACTTAAATTATGCCATCGTATGCTAGTTGAGTCATTATATTTTTGAATAGATAAGTTAGTTTCGTTTGCAGTCGACACGCTTGTTAAGTTGTAAGTGAAGTTCAAATCTATTACTGCTGTATTAGTTAAATTTGTTATATTCAAGAATCTGCCAATAATACTTACATTGAAATCGTTATTAGTTATATTTACAAAATTGGTATTTGGAATGGATGCGACATCTGAAATGAATAAATTTGAACCGTTTATAGTAAATATTGTGTTATTGTAAGTCGCATTGAACAATAATCCATCTACAATGTTTATCTTTCCATTCAATGTTATAGCGCCAGAATTAGTTAGAGTTACATTGGACGAGTTTGAAATATTTAATTGGTCTTGATTATTTAAGGCCAAAGATGCGAAGCTTACATTTCCAGCGCTTACATTTAATCTTACTCCTCCGCCTCCAGTTGTCGCCGCTGTTTGGAAGTCTAAATTACCGAGATTTATTATGCTATTCAAACCGCCAGAATCCCAATCAATATCTGTTCCGCTTATTTTGACAGGATGCTGTCCGCTTGCACCTATTAGCTTTATAGGATTAATTATATTGCTAACAAAACTTAATGTTCCAGAGTTAATTATCTTTGTAGTTCCTCCAGATGCATTTCCAAATGTTGCAACCAAGACTCTATCTGTGCCGTCAAGTGTATAAGTTGCTCCGCTAGCTACATCAAGAACTCCAGCGATAGTGGTATTTTGTTCCTGCGTTACTGCAACAGCACCATTTGTAATATTCAAATTAAAGAATGTTGTTTCTATATCTCCAGTTATAGTTTGATTCTCGCCAGTACCGCCGCCTATTACAACTCTGCCAGAGTTGTGAGTAAAGCTTCCCGAATTAGTGAAATTACCATTTGTAATGTTTAATGTTCCTGCAGTTCCATTAACTATGCTCTTTAGCGTAATATTTAGTGCGCCAGCAGTAATTGGATTTGGGCCTTCGCGTGAATTCAAGAATCCAATTTCGTATATTATTAAATCCTGACTGATATTTAAGCCCGCACCATTTTCTAAGTTAATAGTTCCATTCAAGAATACATATCCTATTGCATTTACAGCGTTATTGCTGCTGATATTTATGAAAGTATTATTCATTATTGTTATATTCGTAACTGTAAAGTTTTCTGATACTACTAAAGTAGTATTTATGAAAGCACCTGGTTTTCTACCATTCTGATCGTGAATTGTCAGATTAGTATGTTTTGTCCAATTAGCAGGATTAACTCCTAGTGTGGCATTGAACTCAGAAGTGCGTCCAACGCCCCAGAAATTTGTATTATTTGTTTGTAGACCAGTTACTGGGTCGGTTGCATTAACAGACAATACCCAGCCTTGACTAGGATTTTGATTCCATCCAACTAATGAAAAATTACATCTTATGCAAGTGAAGTTTGATTCATCTGTTATTACTTGCTGTGCTAAACCTCGCTTTGGTTCACTGTCAAGAGGAGCTTCGCCCGCAAATGTAGAATTTGTTATTAAGACATCTTTTTCAAGATTTCTTAGCATTAAGCCGCCACCAACTTCTGATCTGTTTGTACTGTTAATAGTTATATTATCTATCTTTATTATGGATGGCGCATCTTCTATTATTACTGCAGCTCCCGCCGCATTAGCTGAAGCACTGAAGGTGGCATATTGTATGTTTAAAGTAGAACCATTGTCTAATAGCCACTCATCATTGTCTAATATTAATATTGGTTGGCTGGCGCTTCCAAGCATATGTAATTTTCCGATGATACGGTAACTATTAGCAGTGTTATCAAATCCAGATATATTTGTACCGGGCTGTGTTATATTAAGCGTATCTCCTGCTCCCAGAGTTATTCCTCCGTTACTAGATATATTTCCAGTTATGTTTAGTGTGACTCCACTTCCCTCGGTAATAACAATTGTAGAACTATTGAAATGCAACCATTTCAAATTTACAAGAGAGCCAGAGCCGCCAGAATCCCAATCAATTTGACTTGGAGCAGCTTTTTTTATTTGTGGCTGGTGCATAGCATTCTTGCCTTGAATTGTAACAGGATTAATTGTATTGCCAGCAAAAAATAATGTGCCTGTTGTGATTGCTTCTGTATGACCTCCACTTTCATTGCCGAATGTTAAGTATAGTTGCTTATCGGTTGCATCCAATAACATAGTTGAGCCACTTGCAATATCCAATACGCCTTCAATAGTTGTATTTTGTTCTATAGTTGTATTAACAACGCCATTAGTGATGTTCAAATTAAAGAATGTAGTTTCAGTAGTCCCAGTTATGCTTTGATTGTTTCCAGTTCCTCCGCCAAATATAATGCGGCCTGAATTGTGCTTAAATAATCCAGAGTTGCTGAAATTTCCGTTTGTTATGTTTGTAATGTCTATGGTTGCATTATAAGCTCCGCCTGAATTAATATTAATTGAGCCTAATGTCAGATTCCAATTACTTCCAGTTAAAGTAGAACCATTATTTATTGTTGTATTTCCAATAACAATATTGTTTGTAGCGTTTAGAACAGTTGGGAAATAAGTTCCATAGGCATTTGCCAGAGCTAAGTTAAAGTTATCTGAAGTTGTCCAGTTAGTTCCATTAAAGCCTCCTGTTGAATTTGCATCTGTTGAGTTCATAGCTCCATAGATTGTCCAGTTGTTAGCTATTTTATTATGATCTCTTGATATAACCCAGCCGTCTATATTCAAGCCTACACTTGTATATGTGGCATTTATGAGTTGAAGCTTAGCACCTTGCTTTACTGCAATATCTTGACCGTACCAATTAGTACTACTAGTACCTAAAAATGTATTATTTATGAGAGTTATGGGAGAACCTATGAAATTTACAATCATTCCAGCATAAGTTCCACTGCTACTTGTAAAAGAAGAATTACTAATTCGTATTATGTTTGGTCTCACATTAAATTGTATACCATAACCTGCCGTGGATGTCCAAGTAATATTGTTTATATTTGTTAATGGCGTACCAAAATAAACTCCTAATGAATCATATGAAGTTACAGTTATATCTTGCAAATTAATATTTCCAGTTATAGTCATTTGTTCGGCTTGAGGTATGCCTATTCTAATTCCTGTTGGAGTTGTTGCGTTTAGT
>ERZ1292623.2766-Hain-H51-01um-R1-2766-length-15409-cov-6_pt1 | contig 15409 bp, 15 predicted proteins | sample MGYA00564398_ERZ1292623 | MGnify/ENA primary metagenome ERZ1292623 (study PRJEB36523, sample SAMEA6512633) | groundwater metagenome | collected 2019-01-07 | study: AquaDiva: Metagenomics assemblies of 32 groundwater samples
TGTAAGTATCAAAATTATATCAAAAAAAGCTATATTCTTTTTAGTTAAAACCATCCTGCAGGCAAAGCGCACCCCCTTGTAGCGAACTGCACACTCTCATCTGTTTTCTTATTTCTAACAGTATAAATCTTTGTTGTATCTTCCATCATGTAGACTCTTATATCATACTCAGGATAAAGAATCATAAAACCATCATTGCTGAAATAACACCACTTCGCTTCCTGAGTTAAAATCTCATTTATAACAAATCCTATACTCTGTATCTTTGTAAACACAAAAGTATCAAATCTTGAAAACTTCCTAGATTCTCCAGACTTGCTTATAGTAATTTCATTCTCAAAAGAAATCTCAACAACTTCGGGCTTCAATTTTGATTCAACATTTACATTTCCAGAACTTGAGACTTCGTAATTTCTACTCTCCAACTCGGAAAGAAGTGAAGAAAAACATTGTTCTGCGTCAGCCTGTATTGCTTCATCAAATTCATTTTCAATATTTTTAACATAAAGAGGGAATTGATTTATACATGGCTCAAAATTATTTATGTTCTTACATAAATATGAAATTTCCCTTGTATTGTATAAAACTTTATCTTGAGTAGAAAGCAATCCTCCATTATCAAGCATATTATCTAAAATAATCCTTGCTCTTTCATTTATACATGCACTCAAATAAACCTCTGGATTGTCAAAATCCTGCTCTCTTAATGAAACACTTCCTTTGTTAATTAACATTACAACAAATATAACTGCTACAATAATTAATGCAATAATAACAAAAATAGTAACCTGCCCTTTTTTATCCACGTAAAAGTTCTTGATACTCCCAGTAGAACTTTCTTCGTGCAAAAAACCACTTCTATTTTTCAAAGTTTTTTTCATCATGCCTATATTATAGACATGAAAGTTTGTTTTTATACTCTTTGTTAAGAATAATCTTCTTGCGATCTAATTAACGAAAATATTTAACATGGAAAGATTTAAATAATACAAGAGATGTATTTTGTATTATGAAAGAAAAACTAACTACTATACGTTTAAGTGTCGATTTAGATAAAGAGCTTGAAAAACTAGCATCCCTTAAAGATACTGATAAGTCTAAGCTAATAAGGGACTTTATTATTATTGGAATAAAAGAAAAAAAGCTTCAAGAAGCACTATTGCTTTATACTCGAAGAAAAGTCTCTATGGCCAAGGCAGCAAGACTAGCAGAGATTTCTTTATGGGAAATGATGGAAATAATTGCGGAAAGAAAGATTGCAATGCCTTATGGAATTAGAGAACTGGAAGAAGATTTAAAGGGACTAAAAGAGTAGTATGATTGTTTCAAATACGAGTCCATTATTGTATTTGGCAAAACTTGGGAAGTTGGAATTATTAAAAAGACTTTTTGATAAAATATTTATCCCAGAGGCAGTTTATAATGAGTCTGTTATACAAGGGCAAGGATTCGTAGATTCCAGAGCCATAGAAAAGGCAGTAAAAGATGGATGGATTGAAGTAAAAAAAGTAAATTTTGATAAAAATAATGAGATTTATCATGAAATTGATATTGGCGAATCTGAAGCAATAGAATTATCAAATGAGCTGAAAATAAAGTTATTATTAATCGATGATGCTACTGCAAGAGCAATTGCTGAGAGTCTTGGACTAAACGTAAAAGGGACTTTGTATGTTTTATTAAAAGCATATCATAAAAAAATAATTAATAAAATAGAATTTAAAAGAAATCTTTCGAGGTTAATTTCATTAGGTTTTAGAATATCTCCTGAACTTTATGGTAGAATATTAGATGAAATAAATCAAAGAAAATAATTGTCAGTCGTCCTGTTCTACTCTAGGTGCAAGCACAAATGAAAGCATTACCTTACCACTCGGGAAGTTAAGTCTCATTGGATGATTGTCTGAAAAGTTAATCTCTGCACGGTTAGCAATCTTAGCACCCTTTACAAATTTACTAAGATATTCAAGTGAAAATCTTGCAGAGCTTGCATCAGAGAATATCTGCGCCTCATCGCTTGAAAATTCAGTTTTAGCTGAGTGCAAATTACTAGATTCAATAATAAATTTATCGGGCTGTGCTATAAAAGTACAAGCATCTGCAACAACTGCACAATCTTCTATTGCATCAACAAAAGCCTGAGCATCCAGCTTGATAACACTCTTAAATTCCCAGGCAGGCATTTGTTTATCATCACCTTCAACTTCTATCAAAGCAAGAGAAAATTCTCTTTTTATTTTATCATTAATAATTATTTTTAACGAACTTTCTTCTCTTTCAATAATCAATGAACTACCCATTTTAACTCTGCGCATAATAGAATTCAAGTTCTCCAAGTTAACTCCCAGAATCTCATCTTTCTCAACAACAAACTCTGAAAATAAATCAGATGGGATATTAAAGTAACACATAGCTACATTAGCAGGATCAAGAGCAGTCAAACTCATCCCTTCTTTAGTGACCTTTATCCTAACTTCAGTAACTAATTCAGATATTATGCTTATCAAATGCGCTAGAATTCTAGGATCCTCTAATTTTAATCTCATATTATCCAAAAAAAGGTTTTACTTTTAAGTATTATGGTGCTTAGATTATATTGTAACCGATACGGTTGCATTATTATTATTCTCGTTTGATTCAGCTATATTGTTTGGAAGATCTATGTTCGTATGTGATGTCCACAAACCATTACAAAAGGCAGTAATCGAAAGCTGGAATGCAAGAACTTGATTTGGATTCAATACAGGAATTGTAAAACCGCCTCCACCTCCACCAGTCCCACCTCCACCAGCACATACAATAGAATGTCCATTGCGTGCAGTTATATTAGAGGCTGAAACATTTCCAATATTTGCATAATTTACAGTATAATTAACTAAATATTGTACAGAACCATTAAAGCTATTGTTTAAAACATTAATTATTGAAGTGCTAGTTGTCAAATCAGGTAATGCAGGTTTAATAGTTCTAGGAGCTAAATTAGGTTGATCACTCATGAAAAGAGCAAAAATACCAACGACAACTACAATAACAATAATTCCAATCACCAGCTTACTCATAAATGACATAATTATCTTATTTATTTAAATTCATTTGTTTTCAGAAATAACACAATTCATATAAATCTGACATATACCAAAACATTATGGAAGAAGTATCTGAAAAGGAAAAAAGGATAAGATCAATAACCAGATTATATTATTCAAATCCAAAAGTTCAGGAAGCATTACTATTTTTTGCAAAGGACAGAGAAGTAGTTCCTAGATACTTTGAATCTTTTGGGAAAAGACCAGATACATTACAATATAATTCGGACATAATGGGTCTTGTCAATAAAGGAGCAACATCATTTCATGCTTCTGAAGAAATATGGAATGACCCATTAGCAATAAACTCTGACATGACTCAAAAAGAGTTAACCGAATGTAGAAAATCCTGGGACTTACTAATAGATATAGACTCTCCTTTCTTAGATTATTCAAAAATAGCTGCTCTTTTGCTAGTGGATGAATTGGAAAATTTTGGAATAACTAGTTATGGTGTAAAATTTTCAGGCTCAAAGGGCCTGCATATAATAGTTCCTTCAAGCGCATTTCCTTCTGAGTTTATAGGATTAAAAACAAAAGATATGTTTCCTGAGTGGCCTAGAGCGATAGTTGAATTCCTAATGCAAAAAATAAAACCTAAATTTAGTTTAAAATTAAAAGAACAAGGAATAAACTTTGATGCTGTTAAAGAAAGAATGAATCTTTCTAAAGAAGATTTAGTATCTATTCAATGTCCAAACTGTAATAATTCTGTAAACAAAACCAATTTTGTAGAATTTGCTTGTGAGAAATGTAATAATCCTTACAGCAGACCTGATTTTAAAGTGACTAAGAAGAAATTAAAGTGTATGGATGAAAGTTGTTCAGGTTTTTTAGAAGTTAAAAGAATAAATGAAGATTACTTATTTTGTAATAATTGTAAAACAAAATTAAGTCTGAATCAAAATATAATTCCTATTTCAAGAAATAAAATTCAAGAATCCAAAGAATCAAGAAATAGTTTAATAGCAAATGAGTTTAAAGAAGATATCAAAACAGAAGACATAGCTCCTCTGGATTTAGTATTGGTAGCTCCCCGCCATTTATTCAGAATGCCTTATTCTCTTCATGAAAAAACTTCTCTTTCTAGTGTTGTCTTAGATAAAGAAGAAATATTATCTTTCACCCCCTCAAATGCAAATCCTCTAAAAATAATAATAAAACATTTCTATAAACAAGCAAAAGAGAATGAAGCACAATATTTACTTGAAACATCTTTAAACTGGAAATCTACAAATCAACCAAAAGAAGAAAAGAGAAGAATATCTGAAGAATATGTTGCAGATTACACAGGTGTCACAGAAGAAATGTATCCTCAATCAATAAAGAAGCTTTTGAAGGGACTGCAGGAAGGGAGAAAGAGGGGATTATTTGTTCTTCTAACATTTCTAAGATGTCTTAATTATCCTGATGATTATGTTTCTCAAAAGATACATGATTGGAACAAGCTGAATGACCCTCCTTTAAAAGAAGGTTATATAAAATCTCAGCTTGATTGGCATTCAAAACAGAAAAAGAAGATTCTTCCCCCTAATTACAGCAATGATTCTTTTTACAAAGATCTAAAAATAATAGACAAAGTTCCAGATGCAAAGAACCCCTTAGTGGAAGTATCAAGAAAACTAAGAAAATCTAATCTAAATCAATAGTAATAAATTGTCTTTCAACTTGTTGACTGGCTTTTCTTATTGCAAGCTGATTCCTTATTATCTTAATTACTATGAACATTCCAGATAAAAGTAAAACGACTATTCCAAACCATGCAATAGTTCTAAGATTATTATCTGATATTGCAAAACCAGATATTCCTCCAGTAGTCAATCTTACAGCTTGTTGTTTTTGATTAATATCAAGACCATCAGAAGCTTCCATTATTAATATATAATCTCCTATTGAGTTTTTAGGTAACTCAAATTCACTTTCAATCTCTTTTCTTTCATCTGCAAGTAAACTTACAGGGCTAAATGGACCTTCAGATGCTATTTCATTATCAGAGTCAATAAGTTTGTAATCGATATTCAATTCTTTATTTTCAAGAGCAAAGTTTTCAATTGAGTAAGTAACTTTCAGTTTAGTGCCTATTCTTTCAGATTCAAGTATGTTTAATTCAAACTCTCCTCCAATAACTTCTATCTGATAGGTGAAACTTGAATTAATTTCTTGGCAGTTTACTCCAAGTGTAACAAAATAGTCTCCTATTTCCGCATCTATCGGAATATTAACTGAAAATATATAGTCTACTGTTTCTCCAGGACTTAAAGAGTAAACATCTTGTCCAGAAATCCAATCAGATACGCCTGCATTAGCCGTAAACAGGCAACTGTTCAAAAACCTTAATCCATTATTTTTTACAGGCAACTCTATAGATTCAGATTCTCCTCTTCTTATTCTTAAAGAATCTATTTCTTGAGGTTCAGCACTAAATGATTGTCTTAAGCTTACACTACCTCCACCTTCTCCAGAGCTTCCACCACTCCCTCCTGAAGAGCCTCCTCCGCCTCCAGAAGATGAAGGAACATCTACTGTAAAGCTTTTACGAGTTGTATTAGTGTTTCCAGCAGAATCATTTACACTCACCCACAAGAAGTAACTTGACTCAGTGTCTAAAGTAAACGTAGTTGTAGCACAGTCTACTAATTCGGGGTTTGGGTTTCCTATAACCACATTTCCTGTCGCTGCAAATGTTACATTATAGAAGCACCGAACAGGGCTAGCATCAGTATAAGTTAAACTTATAGGGATATTAGTTAGACTGGCATAAATTCCATTAGGCTCAATTACTGTAACATTAGGTTTAGTTTTATCGATGTAAAATGTTTGGTTCCCAGTAATTGAATTATGTCCTAAAGTATCATTACATTGGACTGCCCATGAATATGATCCTTCATTTGCATTACTCATATTCAAAGAGAAAGAATTATCCTGTCCTGAAATAACGGTATAGTTAGTTTGATTCAATTGATACAATCCCGTAGAATTTGTCCATAAACTACAAGTCTGCAAATCTAAATCAGACGGGGTATAAACAAAATCAATTTTTTGAGAAGCGGAAAATCCAAAATAACTATCTATTGGACTTGTAGGGTTTATTGATGGAGCATCAACACTTACTGTAAATATATTTGAGTCAAAGCCAACATTCCCAGTACTATCATTAGCATAGACAATTACCTCATAAATCCCATCACTATTTACATTAAATGTTGTATTCTGACAGCCTGGAATTGTGAAATTAGAAAATCCTTCAGTCAATGTATACCAACAGCTTTGTAATGCTGGGTCTACAGCGCTGAAATTTAAATTTAGGCCATTAAGACTTCCAATAACAGAACCAGCAACAGGAGAGAAAATATTAACTGATGGAGCTTGAGTGTTTATTACAAAAGTATTTGTTGAACTTCCAAGGTTTCCAAATGTATCATTAGCATAAATTTTGACAAAATTAGTTCCTTGATTTCCTACAAAAGAGAAGTTTGTTCCGCAAGTAATTGTGTTATTAACTACTCCAGAAGAATTTGTCCACCAGCATCTACTAAGCCCAACTCCAAAGTCGAAAACAGTATAATTTACAAAAACTGTGGTATTTGTAAGTAATGAATTATTAACAGGTAAAACAATATCTATAGTAGGTCCGACACTATCAACAAAGAAAGATACAGAGCTTGAACTTTCAGATCCAGTGCTATCATTAGCATAAACTCTCCATAAGTTATTTCCCTGTCCACTTGACAGCTCAGTAACATTTTCTCCACAAACAATCGTCTCATTTATAACTCCAGAATCAATAGAATACCAACAACTATCTAGATCAACATCAAATACTGTATAATTAATAGATGTCTGCAAAGAGCTATAATTCGAATTGTTTCTTGGATGAGTTATATTTAATATAGGATGAGAATTAGTGGTCAAATAATCTACACTAACATTATACAGTCTAGGAGTGTAATCAACATCTTCAGTACTAAAATCAAACTTATATTGAAAATATCTATTACTGTTCAAGTTAAGACTTTGTGAAGAGGTTCCATTTATTCTAGAATAACTTTCACCAGAACAAGAGGCATCGTCACAGCTCCTCACACTTAAGTTTAATTTAGATATTCCGCGTAGATATCTGTCTTGAATTTCTTGTGCACTCAAGGACCTGTTGTAGACTGCAACTTCATCAATTAAACCATCAAATGGGAATCCATTAGGATTTGTTCCACTCCAACCAGAGCCCACAACAAAGTCAAGGTTATTTGTAGAAACAGTTCCAGTTCTTGCAGTAGGAGTACCATCAAGAGCTCCGTCAACGTAAAGCCTAACTTGTGAGCCATTATATGTTGCTACAAGATGATACCATTCATTTGCATTCATATCAGTACTTGCAGAATAAGTGGTAGCAGTCCCAGAGCTAGTGTCAAGTATAAATGTCAAAACATTAATTGCACCAGAAGACACAAAAAAAGATATCAATGAAGGTCCTTTGTCTATTATTGTTGGATCAGATGGAAAACTTTCAGGTCTTATCCAAGCTTCAAGAGTTAAATGACTTCCAAAATTACTCAGGTGAGAAGGATTTGAAAAGTTGATAAATTCTCCATTAGATCCAGTTCCAGTCTCAAAGTCCAAACTTGTATTAAACTTTCCTTGAGCACCATACTCTGGGCCTTCAAACAAAGTAGCTCTCCCAGTATTATTATATTCAGAGTAATCGGTTATATTTCCACTTAATTCATTCATATGCAAAAGCAAAACATTTCCAGCCATATTAAGAGGACTTACAAAATTTCCAGACTCTAAAATTCCATTATTAGAAAGCTCACATCCATAACATAATTCAGTTGTCCATGAAATATTATTCCAAGTTGAGTTTATTCCTGCATCAAAGATTCTACTGGAAAAATTACCTGATGTTTGAGAAGCATTTAGTTGAACAAAACCACTAGAATTATAAAATGTTCTGTAAAATGTCCCATTTAAAAAATCTCCAGAATCATTATCCTCAAACAAAGAAGCATTTACAAAAGTTATAAATACAAAAAGCAATATACTTACAAATAATATCTTCCTCTTTCTTAACATGAAATCCTAAGAACCTCTTTAATTTTAAACATTACCTTTCTAACAGTTTATTTTAAGAATCTTTATAAACACTTTCTCCTCCAGTAGTCTATGCAAAAAAAGAGTGTTGTAATTATTTTATTAACTATATTTTTCCTGTCATTTGCTCTTGCTCAGAACGCATCAACAAATAATCCTCCAACTTCTGGAAGTACAAATGTCATCTCTAAAGCATATCAATGTCTGCAATCTCAAGTTGAATCAAAAGCTCAAAATTCAATTTCTCTTCAAGAAGCAGTCTTTGGAGTTTTAGCTTTAGGAGGAAATTCAAAATTAACTTCAGTAATAGAAAGCAAAATAGTTTCCGGAAATCACTGGCAGGAATCTTCTAACCCTCTGAAAGACACAGCTCAAGTAATGCTTGCATACAATAGAATAGGAAGAAATACTAATGAAATTAAAACATGGATATTATCAAAGAGTAAAGCCACAACTGAATTGACATGGTATATAGAAATAGATGTTGAAAACCATGAATCCTCTGAATGTACTTTATCTTATTCAAATGAACAACAAAGATCAATAACAATTAATGAAGATATGACTATATCTGGAAATCCAGGATCATGTCTCTCAATAGCTCAGGAAGGATTTTGGCTTCGCGTTGTTAACACATGTATAGATTACAACTACACAATATCATGCGACAAAGACTTTACAACATCAACACTATATCAAAGAACAGGTTCATCTACAGTATACGTATCTCCAATAGCACACTCAACAGCAGCTCTTGGAACAACAACTGAAAAAATAAATTCTAAGTGTCTTACTTCATCATCTACATCATGTGATTACGAGGGAACATTATGGGCGGCCATAGCTCTTGATAAATTAGGAGCATCAATAAGTGAATATCTTCCTTATCTTCTTGCTTTGTCAGAATCAAACAAGAGATTCATTCCAAGTAGCTTCCTCCACATATTAACAGATGGTCAGGATCAATATTCAGAATTAGTTCAACAGCAACAACAGTCAAAGTTCTGGCAGGCTCCAAACAGCCCATACAATAGATATTATGATTCTGCTCTAGCAATATTATCTTTGCAGGGAACAAACTCTGTAGAAGAAACTAATTCAAAGGCATACTTCGAAACAATAACAACTCCTGCTGGTTGCTGGAATAACGACAATATAAGAGATACAGGATTCCTTCTTTATGCTGGATGGTCAAGGGCTGTGGGTGGTACAGGTTCTGGAACAGGCGGTTCTGGTTCAGCCGATCCTTGTGAGCCATCTGGATATTATTGCACATCAGAATTCAATTGTGCTCAATTAGAAGGAGAAATTTTGAATGAATATTTATGTCCTGGAACAAAAGCATGTTGTTCTAAAACTCCTATATTGCAATCATGTCCAGCATTATCCGGAACAATCTGTTTAACAGGAGAGGTTTGCTCTGGTTCAACTCAGAGATCATCTGATGGAACATGTTGTCTTGGAACATGCGGAGCTGCTCCTCAAGCAAATGCCTGCACAACAGCCGGAGGAATATGTGATAATTCATGTCTTGATACTGAAGAACAAATACTATTCACATGTCCTACAACAGGAAATGTTTGTTGCAAAACAAAAACAACATCAGAATCATCAGGCTTAGGAATATGGATGATCTTATTGATAATATTGATAATTTTAGTTGTAGTTGGAATAATATTCAGAAATAAAATAAAGATGAATCTTTTCAAGTCAAGAAATAAATCACCTCCATCAACAGGCCCTGGAAGACCATCTCCTCCAGGAACAAGACCCCCATTCCCCCCATTCAGAGGACCAATGCCTTACCCAAGAGCACAGCCTAGAATTATTTCTCCATCATCTCCTCCACCAGTAAGAAGACCTATATCAAGTAAAGACAAGGAAATGGAAGAAACAATGGCAAAGCTCAAAGAAATGAGCAAGTAAAATGAAGAAGATATTATTTTTGTTTATTATATTATTTTTACCTTTAGTGTCATCCATAAGCACAACAATGCTTCCATCTTATCAGCGTTCTGAAACAATGATTATAGAAATACAAGGAAATATACTAGAGCCAATAGAAAGAGCAGATATTGTTTTCAAAAGAGCTCATATTGCAATAGCCGTTGATTATGATGTAAGAAGAATATTAGACAAATATTATCTATATGCTCAAGTTCCATCAACCTCAAATAATTATACTCTTTTCATAAATAATATAGCCACAACAGTTAATGGCCAGAACCAATTAGTAAATTTCAATCAAACATTTGAAGTAACAAGCAATTTGACAGATTATTCAATAAATCCCGGATTTATAGTCACAAATGAAGACTTCTCAATATCAATAGACTCAAATCTTGATTCATCTCAAAATATAAATTCTGACTTCCCAGAAGAAACTACGATCACATTAAATCCTGGAATTAACAACATTAATTTTAATATTGGTCAAAAACCATCAGGGGTTTACATAGCAAATATAGGAAAATATCAAGTCCCAATATTTATTACAAGTTCTCAACATTCGGAAGAGCCAATATCCTTAACAGTTTATCCAAAAATACTAAGGGAGACATTAAAATTAAACTCTATTAAATCTTATGATATTTCTATAAAAAACAATGGTCAACAAACGGTTGAAGGAATTTATTTTGTATATAATAATGAAATATTCTCATTAAGTAACAGTTCAATAAATATTGAAGCAAATGAGACTGTAAATATATCAATATCTCTTATAAATACAAACACAAACATTTCAGAGATTATCTTAATATCAAAAGAATCAGAAACAATAGAAAATATATCTTTCCAAATTTCATTTACTCTGGATGATAGTAAGGTTACAAATAGTTCAAATCCTGAGTATTATTGTTCTGAACTTGGGGGGAAATTCTGTTCAGCAATTGAAGTCTGTTCAGGACAGAATGTTCAAACTCTAGACGGATCATGCTGTATAGGCGCATGTAATGTTGCTGAAGAATCATCATCAAGTTCATGGATATTTTACATTTTCATCGGAATAGTTTTAGCAGTAATAGCATTCATATTCATGAAGTATAGAAAAACAAAACTTCCAAGTCCAAAAAACTTACCTCTAAATTCAATTCTTAAGAAGTCTATTTAGACTTTCTCTTCTTCTTTTTAGTTTCTTTCTTATTTTCAATCTTTTGTTCTTGAGGAACAACTTGAGGTTGTTGAGGAGCAAAAACATCTTTAGGATTTCCACCCTTGCGTATATATTCAAGTTTACTTATCAATATCTCTCGCTCCCCCATCATTCTTTTCGCTAATGCATCATAATTGTGCAGTTTTTGAACTACAAAGTTGGCAAACTCATTCATCTCAAACGCATTCATCTTGAACATGTCTGGTTCGTATACCTCAATATGGGCGGGCATATAATTTATTACAATATTCATGAATATAGGAAGACTCTCAAAACTCAAGTCTATGTCTGCAAAAGCAGTCCAAAGATTATCAGCCTTCTCAACTTTCTTTGCTTTATTAATTTCCTTGTGTAATAATGAAACCCCTTTCTCAGTTCCTATTTTATCTGTAAGTTCTGTAAGTGTCTTTTCTATATGTTCAACAGGTCTTCCAAGAATTTCAATAATAAATTTAGCCTTTATGGTAGCCATACACTATAAAAATTAAAGGCAGTTTTAAATCTTCCGACATCAAAAATTGATTTTTTCATCTCTATTTTTGGATGATCGAAGCGTGCTTTAGCGCGCTTCCGACATTTATTTAAGCGCATATTATCATCAATAGATAATGGAACAAAAATTATTTCTTTTTACATCAATTCCTTTACTAGGGGTAATTCTTATCTTTGGATATCTCAATATACAGCAAGAATCTCCATCTTCAAGTTTAGGTAATGAAATATGCAAACAAATAGTTTATAACGGATATGATAGAATAGACTTATTATTTATTTCATCAAAAGAAGATGCAAAACATTATTCAGATTATTTGTTTACTGTTGAACCATATAAATCTTATAAGAATTATTTTAATGTAAATGTTCTGGAAGAAGAAGTTGAATGCGATTATTACAAAGATATAGCAATATTATGTCATAATGATCAAGTGCTCGACTTAGCAAAGAATTGTGAACATGACTATGTAATTGTAGTAAAAGAAGACTCAAAGCAGATAAGAAGTTCTACATATGGGAAGATAGTTAGCTTGAATAAAGCTCATGAAGACTCTGTACTCATTCACGAGCTAGGTCATATATTCAATTTAGCAGAAGAATATCTCGGAGCAAAAATACCTAAAGGTTCAAAGAATTGTCAACAATCGTGTAGTGGATTTGATAGTGAAGTAGATGCGTGCACCCAAGAATGCTCTACAGCAACACATTATCGTTCAATCCCTCTTGGTGTAATGAGGTCATTGGTAACAGACAATTACGGAATATATAACACCAAGTTGATATCAGAAATACTGAATGAAAATAAACCAAGAGACTTATCTATTATAACAGGTAATCAAGTTCTCGATTCATCTTGTAATAAAAAAGCTCTAAGTGTTGATATATACCAATTAGAAGACGGATTCAATGTCGTAACAGATAACGTTCTTGAAGACATATGCATCCCAGATAAGGGCCTTGCAGGACCTCTTTGCTTTGGAAATATTTGTAATATTAATCTATTGTTTACAGATTCTCAAGACATCTCTTCAGACGAAACATTAAATGGAGAAACATTTGTTAATGCAGATATTCCTTTAAAAATATATTTAGAAAAGAATGAAAATAATCCAATAGTTGATATAACATTTGATGGACAAATAATAAGTTCAATAAATACAGCAGAAGCAGGAGCAACAGCATGTACAATTTAAGCAAAAAAGGAATGTCTTCAATAATTCAAGTAACTCTACTAATGGCTTTGAGTGTAATGGCAATTTCATTAGTATGGGGATATGTAAGCGACCTTTCAAATAGTCTAGAAAATCAACTTTCTCCTGCTGTTGACTGTATATCTCAAAAATCAAAAGCAATAAGTGCATGTGTCAACTCTGATGGAAAAGTAGAACTTAGCATAGATGTAGGCATTGAAGAAAAAATATCTTACTTAGACATTAATTATATTGGAGAATCATTCTCTTGCGGACAGACATGTGGATCATGCAATATAATCGATGAACAAAGTAGGAAAAAGGTTTATATTAATACTCAAGAAGTTGTAAACTTACAAGATAGTATATCCGCCTCTATAAATAAATGTCTTCCAGAAACTTTAGTTATATCTAGATGCTAAAGTTTTCTTAATGAAATAAGTACAACAAGCAATACACAGAAACCCATAAAGAAATATATCACATTCATTCTAGTTTTATAAGTCTTAGTAATTTCGGCAGTTGGTTTATTATCATCCTTGTTTAACGATATTTTAGTCTGCTGAGTAATTTTTTCAGTAGAAGGAACAATAGCAATTTTATTTATTTTAGTTTTGTTTTCAGCTACAGCTGGTTCTTCGATTTCAGTTTGTTCATTCTCATTATTGTTTGTTTGAGGTTCTTCATTATTTGCACATGAGTTTTCACCATTTTTAGTTTCTGAAATAAATTCCCATTCGTCATCGCAGAAGCTATATGTCTTTTCAACTTTATTATCTGCAAATGAACCAATCTCATCAATTAGATTTCCACTAGACCTTAGATATATTGTTTCATTAGTATTGTCAATCCACTGTCCAGGAAAGGTTACAACAAAATATCCGCTAAAGCTTCCACTTAAGTTGTAAATTCCCCCATCTCCATTTTCCAAAAAGTGTCCATCAAGAGAAACAGACTCTTGTGAATAAAGCTCTATCCACTCATTTCCAGAATCAGTGCCTTCAGGGTTAGCCTCAATTTCATTAAGTCGCAGAGCTGAAGAATTATCCATAAGAATAATAGTAAGCAAGAAAACCATTATTATCGCGAATGAAAATCTCATCGTGATCATCATTCCATATGTTTTCCCTTCCCCAATATATGTTTTCAGAGTCATCAGATCCTTTCCAAGAATGCAATTTGAATAATTCCCCGAAATCTTTCTCAAATTCATAGCTCTTAGTGCTTTCATCCTTTACACTCCAACCAACTAGATTGACACCACATGAGTCTTCTATTAACAAGTATTCATCGTATTTATTTATTTCCACATCCAAACAACCATAGAATTCAGACCTTTCCCAAATATTAAGCTGATTTTCTCTAGCATATTCCTCAGCGTTATCAAACAATCTCTCTTCACTTTCATCAACTAAATATGTATGAGCAAATCCTTGTTTTATAATTTCAAGATTAATATAAATGTCATTATAATATAATCTACCAAGAGTTCTTGTATATTTATCAAGTCCTTTAGTTTCAAGTTCAACTTCAGTAAATCCTGATAAGTACTCTTTTCCAAGTGTAGAATAAGACAATCCTTTTTCAGGAGTATTAATGTTGAGAAGCCTTACTTTTCTCCCATCAGCAAGTTCAACAGTATCTCCATCCAAAACACGAACAATTTCAACCTTCTCTCTAACAATCCCATCATCGGCAAAGAAAATATAAATTCCTGCAATAATTAGAGTTATCATACTTGCAAGTAGAAACGAAGCTTTCTTGTTCATATCAATTTAGATTCTGCAATTTCTCCTATTTCTATTTCAAGGGTAGCACTCAACCCCTTGTTTATCTCTAAAACATATTTAGCAGAGCCAGAATGATAAATTACTTCACAAGGATCAGACTCACAAGGATCAGCTTCCTTTATATCAACAATTTTTCCAGAAGAATCCATCCATAACATATCAAGAGGAATAAGCGTGTTTTTCATCCAAAATGGATAAACCCCCTCATTTTCAAAAATAAACAACATTCCAGTATTTTCATCAAGCTCTTCCCTAAACATAAGTCCCTTTTGTCTTTTTTCGTCATCATCTACAACTTCAACAACAAAACAATTATCTCCTATACAAACTTTATTTACATCTTCTTTATTATAAAAAATCAAGAAAACAACAAATATTATAATAATAATTAATATCCCTGCCCAAATCTTTTTCATCAATGCATAAGATGACTTAAGTATATAATTTTAACCAAAAAACTTAAATAGTATACAATATAATATAAAGTATACAAAATGACAGACACAATATCAGTAAGGTTTGATAAGGATATTCAGAGAGACTTATCAAAAATAGAAAAAAAGTGGAGAGCCGACAGAAGCGAAGTAATAAGAAGATTACTTGCAG
>ERZ1292623.439-Hain-H51-01um-R1-439-length-45257-cov-7_pt1 | contig 15405 bp, 19 predicted proteins | sample MGYA00564398_ERZ1292623 | MGnify/ENA primary metagenome ERZ1292623 (study PRJEB36523, sample SAMEA6512633) | groundwater metagenome | collected 2019-01-07 | study: AquaDiva: Metagenomics assemblies of 32 groundwater samples
AAGAAGGAACATGAACAGGATTCTATTTTCGAGCGGTAGCGATAACTAGCCATGAACAGACTGCCACCGCCGTTTCCGTGGTTCGGGGGGAAATCCCGCGTGGCTGATCTTGTCTGGGAACGATTCGGAGATGTCCCGAATTACGTGGAACCGTTTTTTGGGTCCGGCGCTGTGTTGTTTGGCAGGCCCACGCAGCCAAGGATCGAAACCGTGAACGACAAGGATGGCTTCGTGTCGAACTTCTGGCGGGCCGTGCAAGCTGACCCGGAGGCAACGGCGCAGTGGGCCGACTGGCCGGTGAATGAGAATGACCTTCATGGGCGGCACGTCTGGCTACGAGAACGCCGGGAAGAACTGTCACGCAAACTCGAAGGGGACCCAGACTATTTCGATTCCAAGATTGCCGGGTGGTGGGTTTGGGGGATTTGCTGCTGGATTGGCGGCGGCTGGTGCGATCCGAATACGGTTGGCCCTTGGATCGTCGAAGATGGGCAACTGGTCCACCTGGGCGACGCTGGCCAGGGGGTCAAGCGGCAACTGGTCCACCTGGGCGACGCTGGCCGGGGGGTCAACCGGCAACTGGTCCTACAAGAATACTTTCGGAAGTTACAGGACCGCTTGCTAGACGTGCGGGTATGCTGCGGCGATTGGGGCCGCATCTGCGGCGAGACGCCGACAGTCAAGCAAGGGCTGACGGGCGTGTTCTTGGACCCGCCATACAGCGCGGAAGCTGGCCGGGATGATGCTCTCTATGCCGTCGAGGACATGGACGTGGCCCACAACGTGCGGGAATGGGCGCTGGTGAACGGCGACAATCCGTTGCTGCGAATCGCGCTGTGCGGTTACGAAGGCGAACACACGATGCCCTCCTGGGAACTCGTCCACTGGAAAGCGCGAGGTGGGTACAGCAATTCGGGAATAGGTCCGGGGCATGACAACCGGCATCGGGAATGTGTCTGGTTCTCACCACACTGCCTGGGGACAACGCTCTTTACATCGCAGGCCAAGAAAGAACTGGCCGAATTGCAGGCAGCCTACGACTCTGGCCATCCCGATCGCGAGGGCATCAAGCTTGACAGGGAATTCCCGGCGCGGTAGAGTGGGTTTGCGAATTATGGGCGATCTGGCAAATCCGAGCACTGAATTCCTGGAGATTCCACTGCTCAAATCTTGCCAGATCGCCAGCAGTGGGATAAATGCCGTGGCGAAGATTGCGGTTACTTCTCTAATGAGACGGGCCGAAAGGCTCAACCGCAGTCGCCCGATCCCGGCGTTGAAAATCCTTTGCGTGGCGTAGGTGGGGATTCCTTCTGCTAAAAAGGCCCCGCCGCCTGTTCCCGCAAAGAGAAATTGTTCGGCATGGCGAAGGTAAGGGTTACTTCACATAAATCAATGGGTCGCAGGTTCGAGTCCTGCCATCCGCTTCGGCGGGTGTAGCTCAGCGGGCAGAGCAATTGAAACAAAGCCCCTTGCCGCTCATTCCTGCCGATTTGAAAAAGAAGAGAGGCGAAATGGCAAAAACCAATACATCCGTAATCGCTACTCCGGTATTCACCCATGAGGGTGCGAAGGCCCAGTCCGTCGGCCCCTACGCTGAACTGTGCCGGACGCTGATGACCTGCCTGCTCTGGGAAGATACTTTCTACGAGTCCGGCGACTCGGTAGCGGCTCGCATTGCCGAGCTTGTTCCGAAGGTGGAACCGGAAAAGATTGCGGCTCTCGCTGTCGAAGCTCGCAGCAAAATGCAATTGCGCCATGCCCCGCTGTTCCTGGTCCGGGAACTTGCGCGGCGCAAGGGAACCGGCCCGCTGGTTCGAGATACGCTCGAAACGGTCATCCAGCGAGCGGATGAGCTTTCGGAATTCGTTTCACTCTACTGGAAGGACAAACGGCAACCACTCTCCGCCGGTGTCAAGAAAGGCTTGGCCTCTGCCTTCCAGAAGTTCAACGCCTACCGCCTTGCCAAGTACAACCGTGATTCCAAGGTGAAACTCCGCGACGTGCTGTTCCTCTGCCACGCGAAGCCCAAGGACGCAGAGCAAGCCGCGCTTTGGAAGAGCCTGATTAACGGAACCTTACAACCGCCGGACACATGGGAAGTGGCGCTCTCCGCCAGCAAGGACAAAAAGGAAACCTGGGAACGGCTGCTACGCGAAGGAAAGTTGGGCGGCCTCGCCGTGCTCCGCAACCTGCGGAATATGCAGCAGGCGAACGTAGACGGATCGCTTATCAAGGACCGGCTCTCGAAAGGGATTGCGCGGGCGCTGCCCTTCCGGTTCGTTGCAGCGGCCCGCCATGCCGTATCCTTGGAGCCTGAGATTGAACAGGCGATGTTTCTCTCCGCCAAGGAACTGCCGATGTTTCCGGGGCGCACCGCGCTCTTGGTGGACGTTTCCTATTCGATGGACGCGGCCCTTTCCAGCAAGTCGGACATGAACCGGATTGACGCGGCTGCGGCCTTGGCAATTCTTCTGCGCGAGAAGGCAGAGACCGCACTAGTGGGAACCTTCTCTAATCACTTTGTCGAGGTTCCAGCGCGGCGCGGTTTCGCGCTGCGGGATGCCATCGCTCAGTCGCAGCCCCACTCCGGTACAGCCACGGGCGCGGCGATCCAGGTCGCTTGCGCAAAGTGGAAGTTTGATCGGCTCATCGTCATTACCGACGAGCAGAGCCAAGACGCGATCCCGGCGATGGTAAATACCGCCGCATACATGGTCAACGTGGCTCCGTACAAGCACGGCATTTCTTACGGCAACGGCTGGCAGCACATTGACGGCTGGTCTGAACGCATCCTGGATTATATCCGGGCGGTCGAAGAAAAAGACTTGACAAGCGCCGCCGAAGTGGAGGAGGATTGAATTGCGGTTAAAGCTCTGGGCCGTTCGCGGCTCCTGCCAAAGGGCGGCCCCGTTCTTCCAAACCGCAGGTTTTTTGAGAGCTTTAATCGCAAAACAACTCCCAAAAAACCAAACACTGCGGATGCGGCAGGGTGATCCTCAGCCATGAGCGAGATGCCTATTCGTGGAAGAATGAAACGCCCTCAGCAGCGCCACGAGAAATCGTCAGCGGGCACACGGCAAAAGGCAGTTATTATTCAGGGATGGCGTGAAGCCAGGCGGCAACCCCCACCGCCAGCGTGAAATGGTCGTAATCACGCTCCCCTGGAATCGGGAGACACTGACAGCCAGGGGAAACGGAACGTAAACCCTGAACTCCATAAAGCAGCGGGAGGCACAAATCCCTCTCCCCCTGCCAAGGTTACGGCTAGAGCATGGACTGGCATCCTGACGATCTTTGGCTGCTCGAGCTCGTAAACCGGCAGACTGCGATCCCGCCGGCGGAGTTGCAGGACTGGCGGTGGTGGAACGCTCTGCGGAAGTTGGGGGTCTCGCTAAATCAGCGAACCATCGAAAGGGAATTTGCCAGGATGGAAGTTTGGCTGATTGAAAACCCATCGCGGCGCCCGAAAAGCAGGTGGAAAAAGTTCGTGAAGTTCTGGCTCTTCCGGGCCCACAATGAATCCGGGTGGACGGAGAAGCAGCGGGAGCGGAGAAGGGAATGGAAACGGTAGCCAGCAAGGTGGAGCGCAGGAAGCCATGAAGGAGAAATGCCAACTAACCCGACCCCCGTACCACATCAGCGGGCAGCGGAAAGGTTCCGCAAACTATTCAGGGAGGTTCCGATGGAAGCCGCAACCGGCGGGGGGAGGTAGGTGATGTGAAAATGGAACACTGCAACTGTGATAATCCCAACGCTGAATATTGCTTTCAGCATCATCGTCGCATTCGTATGACCCTGACCCCGTAGCCCCGGCGCGGGGTGTGGAGGGGAAAGGCCGGGGGCAGGGGAGGAAGCATGGCGATGCAAACCAAGTTTACACTGAGTCGTAGAGAGCTAGATCGTCTTGTATTTGCAGCAGCAGTTGCAGCCTGCGATTACCCCGCTGCTACATGGCACGATGCGGCCCAGCGCGTCGTAGACAAGTACGCAGAATTGTTGCGGCCCATGAAGGAGAAATGCCAACTAACCCGACTCCCGAATGAGGCCGACGCAAAGAGAATTGCGGAGTTGCAGGAATCTCTCCGGCGGTTTCAGGTCTGGTACTACTTGGCGCAAGGGGCGCTGTGTTCCTGCCATCTACCAGACAACGTAGTTTGCCAATGGCATCAGGAGAATCCAGGTGCTCCAGACGCGGAAGTCTTTAGCATCCTCAATCAGTTAGAGCGGCAGGCCCGCGCCGAGATGCGGGAACAGTGTATCCAAACGATCCTAGAGTGTCGTACTACGGGTCAGGCGATAGACACGATCCGCGCCCTGCCCGACGAGCCGCCAGCGGTCAGGGGGTTATGAGGTAGCGTAAAAGTGAGTGTTTGGGTGATTGAGTACAAATCTCCCGGCGGGAAGGGTTCATGGAGAACTGCAAGACAATGTGCCATTCTAGCCGCCCTCCAAAATCTCCGGCGTGATAGCCGCCTCTACTTCTGGGCTTACGATAGCAGCCAAGGTTGTCTCCGAAGTAATTCGCCGCCCTAAAGCCTTCGTCATAAAGTCAGCCACGAACTTGCAGTATTCTCCCGGCTTATTGCTATCCGCCGCTGGTGCCCACACGGAAATCAGTTGCAGTAGCGTAGAGTGTGGCCCCAGGCCGCTGCTGGTGTACGGTGCTCCCCTGAACTTCGCCCGCAGATCGTTCACAAGCGCCATCCAGCCATCCTCAAAAGAATTGAAAACGGCGTAGCCTTCTTCAACCCGGATTGCAAGCTTCGATGTCCGAAGATTCCCAGGGTTGTGATGCCTCCAAGCCTTCGTACCGGGCTTGAATCCCTCAAAGGTAAGGATTGCCCACGCAAGCGTTTCGAGTGGGGTCATTCCCCCGGTCCCCTTATGGCGCGCCCAACGCACCGGGGACATGGGCCAATGGACATTTCGGCCACTTCCCCAAAAGTTGTTCCGGGGATTTGTGAAATAAGCCAAAGCGCTGCCTTAACAATCCTACGAAATGGCAGCACGACGATATAACGAATCGTGTAAGCGTTCATGTTCTCCATTTACTCCTCCCCAGGCCCGATGACTCGCTCCGGGCTGCGCTTGTCCCACTTGGCGCGCTTGGGGCCATGCAAGCGGAGATACAGTTCCGCCGGGGACTCGCAGCGGTAGACCGGGACTTCCTTGCCGTCAACGATTTCGGTTCCGACGCGGCGCTTCCGGGGCCGGGGGCCGCATATCCTGAACCCGTATGCCTTCTGCTGATTGGACTGCGTTTTGTTGAGGATCACCATGTCTTGACCTTGGCGGCAGCAGGGGCCGCAGCATCTTCTCGATTCTGGCAAGGCGTGTCAGAACATCTTCCCGGAACTCCATGCCAGCCTCCTCTCACTTGTCACTCTGGCTTCCACTGCAAGCTCACGCTCGCCTGCGGGTCCCAGGTCCCGCCACGCACTGGGGCATTCTGGGCTATCCCGGAGACGATCAGCGAGAGATTCCGCAGGATCGGGACAATCGCCACCGTGCAGCCGGAGAAGATGCCGGAGGTCGCCTCCGCGTTAGTGGCAATCCCAACTTGGCCGCAGGCGGCAAGCTCAAAGCGAGAAGTCTTGAGCAGGGTCCGCTCGATCCCGGTCTGGACCGCCGTAACGACTTGGGCATCCGTCCGGCTCAGGACAAACCCGGTGATCGAGCGGGTTTCTCCATCGCCCATGACCAAGGCGAATAGACCCGCTGGCCGTGGCGTGTCCCCGGACGGCTGCAAGGTTGCTCCCAGGCGGATGGCAAAGGCCGGAGAGGTAGTTTGGGCCGTCCCTGGGGTCTGCGGCACGGCAGGGGCAAGCCTGGGCGCAGCGGGCAATACCCTAGCGGTCGCTTGCGACGGGCATTTCCGCCAGAATTGCAGGTTTTCCCAGAAGCCGTCCAGGCAGGGATCATCTGGATGTGGCGTGATATCTGTCGTTGTCACGCTCTCGACACAAAGGGGAGGGAGACAGTCTCCTACTTCCAGCGTAACGATTGGGCATGGTAGCCATTTGCCTTCTCCCGCCAAACATTCTTGCGCCATCGCTGGACTGGCGAACCAGAGCGAGACGAGCAAAAGCAAAGCGAATCGTTTCACTTTCCACCTCCATATTCACAGCCCGGCCTATGGTCTCCCACCGAGCGGTTGATCTCGCAGGTGCAGGGCGGCCATATTTCCATAGCGGCATCGCGGTCTTTCGCTGTCTCCATCACGCGCAGTCCCGCAGAGTGCGTTGCCCTCCAGTTTAGGTCCGGGCTGTGCAGAAACCAAAGTTTCAGGTGCTGCCAAAAACTGTTCATTCCAACAACCTCCGTTTCTGCTCTTCAATCAGTCCGGCTTCGAGCCGGTCGGTGATCCGGTCGAACTTACGTCCAAGACCGAGAACAGTTCCACCGGCCAGAATTGCGCCCCAGCCGTTCTCGATCAGACTTGCATCAAGCGTATCCCCCGCCAGGCCGCTGAGGATCATTCCAACGCCGCTCGCTATCATCGAGAGGCCCGAGACGGCGGAAATCCATCCGCGCATCTTGAGGCGTTTGTGGATTTGACCCAGAATGAATCCGAAAAGTTTCTTTTGGAACCAGTTCATTTGGACTTCATTTCTTGCGTCTTTCCTTGGCGAATGGTTTTTCGGATGCTCTTCGTTCCGGCCCTGTCCAGTCACCCGCCACCGCGTTAAGTTTCTCGATTGCCTGTAGCAGGATATTTGGAATTTTGACTCCGGCGTGCCCGCAGTTTTCAACGATGCTCAGGAGTTCATTCACGCAGTAGAACATTGCTACCGCCGAGCCGAGGTCAAACCCAAACTCAGCCGAATGCGTTACGGCGTGGCTGGCTGCTACCAGGATGAGAACCAACGCCTTCTTCAAAAGACCACGCAACCCCTCATCGCTCGACAGTTTCTTCCGCATCCAGGCTACGATGAGTCCCGTAGCGTAGTCGAGCGCCATGAGCACGAGAAGCAGCTTCACCGCAGTTGGGACGGACATGAGAAACCCGGACACCATTGCGACGGCGCTCGCTGTGATCCATTTACCCATGCTGGCAAGCCTTTCCCGTCCACCGCTGCAATCCAGCGCTCCTGGCCGCGCAGCACCCGCACCGTTGCGCCGTCCCCTCGTTGTGTGTCCGGCAGCAAGTCGTCGGAGGTCGGTCTGCATCGCACCACTCTGAGTCGTGAGTGGTGCAGTTGCAGACAAGTTCCTGAATCAAGTTATTCGGCGAGCACATCGTCAACGGCTCCTGCGAGGAGCCGAACTGGACGATGACCACGAAGAGAAGCGCCAGCAGGCGTGTCATGGTTCCTGCTTTCTGCTGAACGGATCGCACGGTCCTCCGTGCCCTACGGCAAAGTATACCTGCCCTAGCCCGTTCGGACAAATCTTTGTCCCGTGGCTCCAGAAGGCCGCGACGTGCCACGCTTCGTGCCGTGAAAGGTCGAGAAGGTGCGTCAGGTTCACGGCTCCATCGGGAAGCCGATGAGGGGTCATTACGATGCCAAGGGGCCATCCCCATACTGCCGCGAATCCCCAGACGCAACGTAGCCCCTGCGCAATAAGTCCCTGATACTCCGTCTCGCCCATGCCATATTTTCGTGGATCAAAGCACGGCGTCAGTGGGTCAAACCAGAAATCCGGCTCGGCGTGACGAACTTCCAGGGGAACCGGCAACTCTGCTGGTCCGTACACTCCCGAAATATCGGCAACCGCCAGTCTCAGACCTTCAAGAACGATTGCCTTCTGTTCCTCATCAAATCCATAAACCGTAATCAGCTCTGTTGGGGAAGGAGGAGGCGGTGGTGGGATCAGAGGACTGCCCCCTCCTTCCTGCATGGAGCAAGCGGTCAAGCATAGAGAGAAAAGCAAGAGACGGATCATGGTTACCTGCAACAATACTTATTCGCTCCCGTCAGTGGGTGCGGGTAGGCATAAGGAACGTAGTAGAGGGTCCAGGTGTTCGTCGCGGTGCATTTGTAAAGCTGCCCATCCGCCCCCGGATTGATCGTGTTCCACGATCCTTCGTCGGTCGCCCAATAAGCCACGCCGGTCGTGCAAGTCGCCGGGCGGCTGGCAATCGTGCCCCGCCCTATTCCTACCGTGCCGTTGAAAGTCGCAGTCTGGTTGTAGAAATCCCTGTTTGCGGCAACATGAGTGTCCTCCGCAGCGCAGCCTCCGGTATACCGTATCAAATTTGTCAAGCTGCCGTTCCAGAAGTTATTCCAGACGTAAGTACCGATCAGCGTATTGGCACCCATGTCTGCAACCGGATCGGCCCCGAACTTATGCCCTACCTGGTCAACACAAGCATATCCCGATTGGCCCATCTGGTTCTCGTCCCAGGTAGAGGTTCCGTCGCAGATACCGAATACGCCTGGCCCGGAACAGCTTCGCTCATTGCGGAACGTGACAATGTTCAACCCAGCCCCATACGACCCGCTAATAATGTTGTCAAATATCATGCACGTAGAATCTCTGGATTGAATTGCTCCCGTGGCGGACGGGGTGCCGTTATCGTTTATTGTATTCCCGTAAATCTCGCAATGGACAACGGCGCGACGGGCTGCACTCCAAGTGCCGTGATGTGCGACAGTCCCAAAGTTTACTGTATTGAACCGGAAGACATACCGGATGCCGGAGTAAGCATCAAATGGGCCGTCGTTCGGTGGAGCAGTGCAAAAGGTATTGTCCTCTACATACACCGAACTATTCGAGCCGAAACTGACTGGACGGCCAAACGGTTCATAGCCTTCGTCATTGTCCCCGAAAAGACTGATTGTTTGGGCGGCTTGATTTGTTTGCACCGGACAGATCGTGTTGCGGTCAATTAATCCACTGATAGGAGGGCCACTGGAAATGACGTTGATTCCGCGACGAAGGATATTCGTGATTTTATTCCGATGAATGCGAAACGAATCTACGGAATCCAGAGTTGTATCCACGGAAACTTCACTAAACGATCCAGTTTTATTGGTTTGGTTCGCATCAAACGTGAAGCCGGTCACTACCGCGAGCGCGTTTCCGTTTTTCACGTTGACCGTGAGGGTGTTGTCGGTGGCAATGCTATCTACAATCGTCGTGACATCTATCCCCGCTCCTTGCAGGGTGATGCCCTTCGTATTCGGGATGGATACGGCGGTCGTCCACGTGCAGCTTCCAGAGGGGACGAATACTGTGTCTCCGTTCGTGGCTGAGTTGATGGCTGCCTGCACATCCGCGCCGGAGCAGGAGACCGCAGTGACTACTCCCCCTACGAGAGTTGATGCTAACAGGCCAAGACAAGCAACTAACGATAGTATGGTGGTAGATCGCATTCTATTGAGTTCTAATTCCGGCAAACAATCGGATAAGGAGTGGATTCGTTACCCAAGTAGGCGCGATCCACTTCAATTCAAAAAAATCACCCGCCACAAGTGCTATGGACAGGGCGGCATTGTTAAAAGGCGTCGCTGCGGCGTCATTCGTAATAGTACTGCTGATTGTAGTATCCGTGGTATCGTTCACTCGAATCGAAAGCGTTGATGTTTCAGCGCTGCCGGCAGTTTGCGTAAATGCACCGTAGACCTTTGTAATCGTCATCGTATCCGTGACATAGCATCTCTGCGTACCAGGCGCTCCGGCCCCAGCAAACGAATAGCCATTGCAGCCCAAGAAAACAGTGGCGCCGTCGGCTACCGTACTACCATCGCGTGTGCCGATATTGATAAGTTGAAAACCACCGCCACCGCCGAGCACGGCGGGCGCGCCGCTCGCGGCGTTGCAGAATTCAAACGCCGAATCCGTTGTGTCGTACCAGTAGAGACCCTGCTCCCCGGTACAGTCATCGTCATCCACCGCCACGTTGTTGCGGTCAATCTTGCCGGTCTCGATTGGCGTGGCGATGGTCGGAGAAGTTCCAAAGACGGAGACTCCCGTTCCGGTTTCGTCCGAGAGAACCGTTATCAGTTCGCTCGACGGAGACGAAGCCAGCTCGTTGATGGAGGCTTGGGAGAAAGCATTAGTGGCTGTATCCCACGAGGCAGCTCCATTCGCCAATAGCTCGCAGACCATAGCCGCGCCACTACCGACTATGGTTTGGTCATCGCCGGTACAAGAGACAAGCTGACTCGTTTTCGCGTAAACATCGTTGGTTGCCCCATTCCCAGAGTTCAAGGCATTCGCTGTTGTATCAAAACCGATGACGCCTGAGCCTGTTGGAGCCGCACCGGCCCTGCCAATAATTCGCAGATCGCCATTTTCATCGAGAACCATCCGCTCGGTGAGCGTCCCGTTCAGTTGCGTCGAGAAGCGGAGGCGGCCTGCCTCCGTACCGTCGGTCTTGGTTTGAAACGTAGTGCCGATCCCGCCGAACTGCGTTAAGTTCCCCAAGCTGTCGTTTGACAAAAACACGATATGGTGGAAGTTCCCGGCGGTGATGTTCGGCTGCGAAATCTCCCAGATTGCCGCATTGCCCGTGGAGGAAAGCTCGATTCGTGCTGGCGTTCCAGTTGCATCCAGAATGTGAAATGTTCTCTGCGGCAATGCGGTGCCGATCCCAAGACGGTTAGTGGCGTCGGCGAAAAAGAAGTTCGCGTTGTCCTGAGCGAGAATCCCGCCCGATGCAAAAGCGACCGAGCCGTCCGTGAAGGCACTCACGTCAGACCCGCCGCCACCGCTCGCCAAACCTGCCATGGATGGCTGAATCCTAACCGTTGCCGTGCCGCTCGTATAGGTGGAAGTGCGAACTTGGAATTGCGTTAAACCAGCAACGGTGCACCGCCACGTATCATTGCCGGTAGCGGAGGATACCGCTGTCCCCGATGGCAGTGGCGTACAATTCACACTGTCAAAGATGGTTCCGTTTGTCCCCTCAAACTGCTGTGTGCCAGCCCACGTGTTGCTCAGATTCACGCTCACACTGGCTGTATTCGGAACAAGAACCAATGTCAGGCAGGAATTGGCCGTCGGGCAATCGCTGGTTGCGGATGCTGCTGTGAGATTAGCTATAACCGGACCCTGCGCCCACACAATGCCCGCGAACCAAGACCAAGCGAGCAACAGAGTCAACCCATATTTCCAGATGTTACTTCTCATTCACGCCTCCTTCCGAAAAGTCGGCAGTCCGTGATGAACGCCAGCTTCCGGCATTTATTTCTCCTCTATTTGCGCGGCAATCCGCGCCCCAAGAGTTCCATTTCCGCAAGTTGGCGGGCCATGCTCCCCGGTTGCGTCCACTGGACCGCTTGTTGTACACCATCATTCGTTAGAGTGCCAAGATATTCTCTAAATCCTTCCACCCCAGGCCCAGGGGCCAACTCGCTCACGGCTCGCCGGGGAGCCAATCCGCTGAGGCGCTGCTCGCGGTATGGCGGTGATGGCGGAGTGCCTTTGGACGGAATTCGGAAACTTTCCCGTGTACTCACTGGTGGTTTTGCTGGACTGATCCGGCGCGGAAGCCTTCCCAATCTACCCCCCTCGGTAGTCTCCCCGGCGATTCCAGTAAGTTTTCCGGGCGGGAGTAACTTTTGGCGCGGGTATCTGTAGGCACTTTCCAAGCTTTCCGCCGGTCCCGGCATTATCGGCCCGCGAAGAGTCTCACCCCGAAACCTTTCTGGACCCAAATCCGGGAAGTCGGCCAGTTCCGGTGCTGGTAACTTTTTTCCACCAGAGGCGCGGTAGAGGAGGCGGGCCGCACCTATCCTGGTAGAAGGATGCGCGAGAAGTTCCGGGAGAACAAAACCGGCAAGCCCGCCAGCCGGACCTCCGTACATATATCCCCCAAAGGCTCCAGCCAGCGCGCCAGTGCGGGCTGCCGCGCGATTAAAAAATCCAGCCGTAAGGGATGGGCCTTCGGCTGTAATGTCGGCACGGTTCCGAACCGAAATCAAACTGGATGATCGTTGGTTTAGTCCAGCCGTTCGTGGCGCGATGCGATCTAGCTCCGAATCCATTGCCCGGTAAACCGCCCGCTCGATCCGGCCCTTGATATGGGGGTTTACTTTGTTCCATTCCGTGCTGTCTCCCCAATGTCGCTTGATCTCCCAAAAGCGCAACGGGTCAAGCTCTGTGGGCAATGGCTCTTTCGTAGCCGTATCAATCGTCAGGCGTTCCCGCTGTTTCTTTAGGATTTCGGCAAGCTCTGGATGCTGGCCGCGCTCGGCGGCGGCGATTTCCTCATCCAGCACTCTGATTGCGCCCCTAGATGATGCCGTCTTCCCTGCGGCCTTTGCTGCCACAAACTCCGACTCACTGGCAGCATCAATAGCGGCGAGGCGTCCCCTAACAGACCCGGCAGTCTCCGTAGACCCAGCAACCCTTCGCCGACCGCCTTCGGTCTCTGCGAGCACTCCATAACCAGGAGTTTTGCCGTGCATCTTTTCGGGCCAGCGTAAGCCGAACCCCGATTCCGCAAGACCCTCTGCCGCACCGCGGCCAATCTCAGGCAGTTTCGCCAGTCCCCTGCCGGTAGCACGAACTCCCTTCGGCAGATATTTCGCAGTCGCTAAATCTACAGCCGTTTCGCCAAGAACTTCCGGGCCTTCCCCGACGGCAATTCGTTCGCTCGCTTCATGGAACATCGGCCCTAACACGGGCACAGTCCCGGCAGTCCCAGCGGAAATTGCACGACCAGTCTCTCCCCTAGCCAATTCCTCGCCCGCCTGCCCATACAGTTTCCGCATCGGGGCTAGAACAAGCCGCCGAGTTGCGAGAGCGCCCTGCCCGCCAGCCTGGGAAGCAAAGTATTCTTCCCTGTTCCTGGCCGGGGCAAGGGCTTCCCGCCCCATCTGCATGAGGTTTCCAGGCAAGTCAACAATTCTTTGCCCCGCTGCCCCCACCGCCCTTTGCATCCATTCAGGAGGCTCCAGTATCGGAGCTTTAATAAAGCCGACAGGTTCCCAATCATTGACTGCTTGCCAATCATCTACTTCGGCAGTCTGCCGCTGCGCCACGTTTGCCCTCCATCCAACGTATGCCGATATTGATTGCGACTCGGACTAAATTCTTCGCGTTCCACCCCACCGCCCTGCCCGCCAGTCGGTTGCGGGGCGGCGGGCTTCCCCTGTCGGATATTCTGCAAGATTTCGAGCAGCTTTTCAGGCGGCAGATTTGCAGCCCCTTCTGGCAAGTTTGCCAACTCGCTTTCTGGCATTTGGAGCATCAGTTCTAGCAAAGCCCATTTTACCGGGGCCGTCTCGGTTGTATCCCGCAACGGGTCCGGAAAGAGCCGTGCCGACATGATGCGATCCGGTTCAGTCGGTCGCCCGCGATTCAGGATTGATGCCACGGCCAAGCTAAGAGAGTCCACGGCGTCGGTGTAATTCCGGTAATCCGGGTCACTACCCAGGAAGGCAGCGCCCCTGCGATACAGCGATTGGACACGTTGCGTCGGACCAGTTTGCGTAATGAGCTTTGTTGTGATCGCTTTGAGGAATGGAACCGAGCGAGCAATTGAAGCGCGGTCTTCCTCTAGGTTCCGCGTACCTTCCGGTGCAGCAAGTGAATATTTCGCGCCCTCCTCAACCGGCACAAACTGCTGGATTGTTTCGCCAGTCTGCGGATCACGGGTCCTGATCAGGCGCATACTTGGCTGAGGCTTCGGGCGATTTTCAGCGAGCAATCTCTGTTTTTCTGCCAGAAACTCCGCTTCGGTCGGTTCTCGCTGCAACTTCGCCCGGAGCGAACCGATGATCTGCGAATCATCGAAACTTGGCCGTGGCTCACTAACCGCCCCTGTTTCCCTCTGAATCTGCCTCAGTTTCCGGTAGGCTTCCGGGTCTTGCTGGAACAATTCCGTTTCAGTTAGCGAAGTATCCGAACGCGGGAATGGGGTGAATGCGCCTGTGCGCGGATCATAACTGCCCGTCGAGAATACTTTCGGCGCAAGCATTTCGTCTCGCTGCCTTGCTTCCCCTATCCTTTGCGTCTCAAGACCGTACCTTGTCAGCGGAGCCGTTGCCGCAAGCCGCCCTCTGGCTTCCTGGGCTTCGATCATCGGTACAAGCTCCGAAAGCCGTTGCCGCCGCCCGCCTTCCTCCAGGCCGTACTGCTCCATTGCCTGCGCGTAGGGAGCCTCGAATGCCTGCGAGTAGGCCCGCCGTCCCGCTTCCGGCCCCTCCGCCCCGCCAAGCCAGCCGCTGGCGGCGGCTCCGACAAGTTGTTGCCAAGTACTCGGCGCGTATTCCTCTTCCCCCACGGAGTACGCCCCAGGGCCAAGCTTCGGCCTGCGGGTCGGCATGGGAACCTGTCGGCTGCGCTCGGCTTCATATTCTGGCAGACCGTCGCGGTAAGGAGGGAGGCTGAGTTCCGGCGGCGGCTCCGGGGCAATCACTTCCGTTCGGAGCGGTGCGGGCGTGGGCGGCGGCGCTGGCAACCGGACGCCCCGCTCATACATCGTGGACCGTCGGCGCGGGGCCAATGTCAAACCCTCGAATTGCGGCATTTCGCTATCTCCTACGACCAAGGTTGCCGATTGATTGGGAAGTCGGAAGGGCGCGGGTCAACCGAAACATCGCTCCCGCGCGGCGTCCTTCTTCGGCTACCCCACTGCGCGAGCCACGGCGCAGCCCCGGTAGCCGCCCCGGACACCGCCCGCGCCCACGGGGATTCCTGCTGCGGGGCTTGCAGGGCCATGTTCCCCCCATAACCGCCATAGCCCATCATCCTGCTGAGATCCTGGCTGCTCAGCCATGCCCGTCCGGTAGTCCCAAATTCCTGCTGTCCCATCCGTGCCTGCCCGATCTCACGGGTTGCGCCGATGCGCGACCCGGCAACATCCCTTGCGGTTCCTGTGCGGTGCTGCGCGAGCCAGAGCGCCGCTTCCCGGTCCAAGTCAGCCAAATCAAGGTTTGTCCGGGCAACCGCCGAAGAACCTTGCCGGCCGCCTTCCGCCGCAATGCGCTGTATATTCGCCCCGTACCCGCCGCCATAGTTCCCGCGCGCACCAGCCGCCCGCGTGAGCATCTCGGTGGCGCGATTGACGGAACCGGCAATCGGCTCGACTACGGCAGACCGCATCCGCTCGCGATACTCCGGCGTCAGGCGGATTTCCGCTTGCTCTTCGGGCGAGAGATAGTAGGAAGCTTCCTGCTCCGGCGTAAGGTAAAGGCCAGACTGTTCCTCTCCGGTATATCCAGGCGCGGCCAGAATGTCTTCATAACCACGTTCCGCACGGTAGCGGCTGCCAGGAACCCACTCGCCGGTTTCGGGGTCAACGTAGCCGGAGAATTCCTGCGTTGCCAAGTTCTCCTGGTCCCTGACGCGCCGGTTCCAGTATTCCAGAGCCCGGCGCTGCTCGCGGGTCATGCTTGGTCCGCCGAAGGCCCCGCCCAACGCCCCCAGACCCGCCCCGATTGCTGTGCCGATCCCAGGGGCTATCGCCGTACCGATGGTAGCCCCTCTCATTGCGCCGCTTGCCGCTCC
>ERZ1292623.2767-Hain-H51-01um-R1-2767-length-15404-cov-4_pt1 | contig 15404 bp, 13 predicted proteins | sample MGYA00564398_ERZ1292623 | MGnify/ENA primary metagenome ERZ1292623 (study PRJEB36523, sample SAMEA6512633) | groundwater metagenome | collected 2019-01-07 | study: AquaDiva: Metagenomics assemblies of 32 groundwater samples
CCATGGCAAGACGACGCCCCCCGACGCTATCATGCGCCAGACGGGGGCCGTGGAAGAGGGCGTATCAATGGACTCGAACGCGCTTGAGCAGGAGCGCGGCATTACTATTTATTCGAAAAACGCCTCCGTCACCTATAAGGGGACGAAGATAAATATCGTCGATACGCCCGGACATGCGGACTTCGGCTCCGAAGTTGAGCGCGTGCTTCGTTCTATAGATTCCGTGCTTCTCGTTGTGGACGCGCAGGAAGGGCCGATGCCGCAGACGAGATTCGTGCTCAAAAAATCGCTTGAGCTGGGGCTTAAGCCTATCGTCGTCATCAATAAAATAGACAAACCGGCAGCCGACCCGCATCGCGCGGAGGAGCAGGTGCTCGAGCTTTTTCTCGAGCTTGGCGCTTCAGACGAGCAGGCGAATTTTCCCATCGTCTACGCGATAGGGCGCGCCGGTATCGCGAAAGAGAAGCTCTCCGATGATTCGCACGACCTCTCGCCGCTTCTCGAGACGATACTCAAATATGTGCCCCCAGCATCGGGCACTCATGGTGCTTCTGCGGGCCAGCCGCTCCTCCTCCAGCCGTTCAACCTTGCATATGACAATTTTTTGGGACGTCTTGCCGTTGGTCGTATCTATGGAGGGACTGCCCTGTCAGGTTCCCAGGTATACGTCAAAAAAACCGGAGGTGCCGCGCGCACCGGAAAAATCACGAAGATTTTTACATTCGAAGGCATGCGTCGCGTAGAGACGGAGCGGGCGGAGACGGGAGACATCGTGCTTGTCGCGGGGCTTCCGGATATAGATATCGGCGAGACGGTGACGGACAATGAGTCCGCAGAACCCCTGCCGGGTATCGCGGTTGATGAGCCGACCATAACCCTCAATTTTCTCGCAAATAATTCTCCGTTTGCCGGACGCGAAGGAAAATACGTAACATCGCGCCAGCTCCGCGAGCGCCTTGAGCGGGAGCTTGAAGTGAATGTCGGGTTGCGCATTGAATTCGGGAGCGGAGAAGCATCCAAAGTGTCCGGGCGTGGAGAACTCCACATCGCGATTCTTCTTGAAAACATGCGCCGCGAAGGATATGAGATGCAAGTCTCACAGCCGCAGGTCATCACGCGTGAGGAGGGCGGAGTGCTTATGGAGCCGTTTGAGGAGGCAGTCATCGATACGCCGCGAGAATATCAGGGTGCCATCATTGAGCGCTTGGGTATCAGAGGGTTTGTGATGACGAACGCGACACACCACGGAGAGACGCTTCGGCTCTTCTTTGAAGGTCCGACACGCGGTCTTCTGGGATATCGGAGTCAGTTCGTCGTTGATACGAAAGGTGAAGGAATTCTTTCTTCGCGGTTTATCGGTTTTCGCCCGCATTATGGAGAGATACGCAAACGCCCGCAAGGTTCCATGATATCAATGGCATCCGGGAAGGCGCTCGGATACGCGCTCTGGAATCTGCAAGAACGCGGAATACTGTACATCGGCCCCGCAACAGAGGTCTATGAAGGTATGGTTATTGGCAACACGTCAAAGGGCGAAGAGATGATGGTAAATCCGACTAAGGGAAAACAGCTCACAAACGTCCGTTCCGCCGGGAATGATGAGGCAATCGTGCTTACGCCCCCGTATGAACTAACAATAGAACGTGGTCTCGAAATCATGAACGGCGACGAATATCTCGAAATAACGCCCGGAAGCGTGCGATTAAGGAAGCGACCGGGAATGGATAAAAAATAGGTTCGGCGGGAAACTCCCCCACGACGCCATTGTGATATACTTTAAGTAAGTTAAAAATATCACGAAGGGCATGAAGAATAGTTCACAGCCGGCAGATCTGTTTCGGGGTACTGGGGGCGTCGCGGCTTCTATGCGAGGCATCGGCGCTTTTTTGTTTTTCATAATACTGCTTTTTAGCCCGTTTCTCGCCTCTTTTGCGGATATGAGCGGAACGCTTGTGCCCGTCTCTGATGGCTCAGAGGACAGCGTGGATTGGAAAAATACTGCCGGAACCTCATGTAGCGGCGCGAATTGTGTCGCGGAAGTTTTTGAAACATCAGGTGCGCAGTGCGGAGGCATAAGCGACGGTGATACGTCATATATCGAATCAAGCGTCATGGGCGCGAACCAAACATTCGATATCTCTTTAGGCGCTGTTCCCGACAACGCCACTATCACGCAAGTCGACGTCACCGCATGTGTGGTGCGCGTCGGGACGTCGCCGCCGAATAATTTTCAGTTGCGGTTGTGTCAAAACGAGACATGCAGCAATTTCGGGTTGGATACCGGCGCGGCGGCGAACTATACGGCGACGACGTCTTCGTTCTCAGGTCTTTCGCTTACGAAATCTGCGGCGACGGACGTCGAGGTTGGCATTGCGATTACCGGCACGAGGGATAAATTCGTGCGCGCGAGTTCGTTATCGGCGATTGTCACGTATACGCCGTACGTGCCCCCGTCAGGAGACGGCGGAGGGGGAAGCCAAGGAGGCGGTGTGATTCCGAGAAAAGTATCATTCTCTGGCAGGGCGTATGAGAGCGGGACCGTTGAACTCTTGCAGAAGAGTTTTCTTGACCAGGTCTACAAGCAGTCTCTGCCGGAGCCGGTAACAGTTTCTTCCGGGGGATTTTTTTCGATAGTCAACAGCGGGCTTCTGGGTGGGCACTATCTTTTCGCGCTTCGTCCGAAGGATACCGAAGGCGGGGACCCCGGATTCATATTTTTTGATGTAGACTTGCAGGACCAGTTCTCCGTGAAAGACATTCTCGTGCCCCCGACCCTGAAGCTCGAGAGTTCTGTCGTCGTCCGCAACGCGCCTCTTCGCGTATCCGGATACGCGTCCCCCGATACCGTTGTTCAAATTGAAGAGAGCGGGTACATCATCGGAGAGATAATGACGCCCATCGGCGGCCGTTATGGTATTGATATACCCACGGATGATCTCGTCCCGGGAATCCGTTATCTTCGTGCGCGGCAGAAAGACGTACCTCTAACCGGCGGGGGCGCGGAGAGCTATTTTTCGTTGTTTCGGGCATTCAGGGTCCTGGAGCAGGAAGTCTCTCAAGGAGACTTAAATCGTGATTCTCGGATCGATATCGCCGACTGGAGCATCTTCCTTTTCCGCTTTGTCTCGCTTGATGAAACCATGAAGCCGAGCATCGATTTTAATAAAGATGGGGATATTACCATTGCAGACTTGAGTATCTTCCTTGATACACTAAGCATATGAGGACTCTTTCCGTCTTTTTAGTAGGGTTTTCCGCTCTCCTCCTGTTTTTTCTGGGACTCACGAGTATTGATACGGCGCGCGCATCTCACGCGCGTTTGTATTTTGCTCCAGAGAAAACATCTGTGGGAATAGACGGGACGTTTTTTGTAGACATAAAGATCAAGACTGAGGAAATATTTATCAACGCCGCTGAGGCGCGCATTACATTTCCCGATACTCTGCTCCAGTTTCTCGGCGCAGACACCTCGGGCTCGACATTCAGTTTCTGGGTTGAAGAGCCAGCGGCCGTCGAACCTGGTTTTATACATTTCATAGGCGGTGCCTCGAAAGGAATTACGGGTGAATCGCTTCAGGTTGTGCGTCTCATGTTTAAGGCGCTTGGAATAGGGGATGCCGAGCTCTTCGTCTCGGATGCGGCGGTGACCGCTTCCGACGGCAAAGGAACGAATATACTCTCTGAGCTTGAATCCGTAATTGTTTCCATAAGTCAGACGCGAACCCCCGCAGCGCTGCCGCAAAAAGAAGCAATTGTGCCCGAGGAAATACCGAAAGTGATAACAAGACCTGCGATATCAAATGGCCACTTGCCTGAGAAGCCCGAGATACGAGTGCCGCTCTATACGGATGAAACAAAGTGGTACAACCATATCGGAGAGATATATGCACTTTGGGATGTACATGACGATGTCACGCGCATCGCAACAGCACTCGACGAGAATCCGAGAACCGAACCGAAGATAGTGGAAAAAGAGCTCACGACGGGGAAAAACTTCGGCGTCCCGAAAGAGGGCGTTTGGTATATTCACGTCCAATTTAAAAACAATGTCGGGTGGGGTCCCGTGGCGCATTATCGTATCGCGATCGATACGGCGCCGCCGTCCCCGCTTGCGGTTTTGATGGGCGATACGACGACAGACATCCCGAATCCGACGCTTCGCTGGAGCGGCACAGACTCGCTTTCCGGCATCTCCCATGCGGTGGTGGTCGTTGACGGAGCAGAGCAGCCTGAGACGCGGGACTCTGCTTTCACGCTTCCTCCACAAGGGCCGGGAACGCATGTTGCAAAGGTCCGGCTCTTTGACATGGCGGGCAATAGCACGGAAGATGCTATTGAATTTGAAATATTACCGCTCCCGACCCCGGTGGTTGAGTCATTTACTACGGGATGCTTTTGCGAAGACAAGTCGTTTATCGTCTCCGGGAGAACTATCCCGGATGTTTCGGTAGACCTGGTCGTAAAAGATAAAAAAGGCGCGGTGGCCCATGAGAAGACGGGGGTAAGCGATATCTCCGGCAAATGGGAGATTATTGTCGACGAAGCGCTCCCTGTCGGCGTGTACACGTTCGCTGTCTCGATCCGCGATGAGCGCGGTGCCATGAGTAATCCGACGGAATCTCAGGAAATCAGGATACGCCCGAAGCCGCTTTTCTCCATTGGCTCATTTGAGGTTTCATGGGCGGAACTCATCCTCTTCCTTCTTGCTCTTGCCGCGCTCTCGAGAGTCGTCTTCGGAAGCGCCCATAAAGGGTGGATCAAGAAAATAATCGCACTTCGCTGAAATTTTTCCGATGAAAGAGTCGATCAAAAGAATGAAAAAATTTCCGGAGCGGATGACGCACTGGATCGGCACGACCGGTTCGCTTATGGCGCACACGGTCGTCTTTATCGCCGCATTTTCTCTGCCATATTTCGGAGTACCCTTTTCCGACGCCCTGCTCATTCTCACGACAGTTGTCTCGCTTGAGGCCATCTATCTTGCCATCTTCATCCAGATGACGGTAAGCCGGAGCATGCAAAGCATTGAAGAAGTCGAGGAAGATGTGGGCGAGGTTCATGAGCAGGTGCAGGAGATCTCGCGCGGCGTCGAGGAGCTTTCGGAAGACGTCGAGGAGATTTCCGAAGATGTCGAGGAGATCCAGGAAGAAGAACGGAAAGACGAAATGGTTGAAGAACACACCAAGATGACTCTGGGGAAAATCGAGGCTGACTTGGCGCGGCTTCTTCGGGATATCGAGGCTTTAAAGCGAGGGGAATAGGTCCTACACGAAATCCTCATATTAAAAAACCGCTCTACTAGATAGCGGTTTTGTTTGTATGCGCACGGCGGGCTTTCTATGCGCCGGCCGTTCGCTTTTCCGAAGCTTTCTCAAAAGTACCGAGGATTTCAGCGCCGACAGTGAGGATCATGTCGCGTTTGCTCAAAGCGCTTGTGTCGATCAGGCGAAGTTGCGGGAAGCGCGGCGCGAGATCCACGTACATGTTGGTGAATCGCGTTACCATTTTTGCGATTGCTGCCGGATTTGTTGTTTCTCCCAACTTATCGGAAAGCGCGACCTCGTTCTCGCGGCGTATCGCGATATCGGGGGCGCAGACCATCACGTATGAAAGGTTTATCTTTTGTGCCCACAAGAGGAAGAAGTTTTGGATTACCTCGGCGTCTCCGCGTGAAAGTTTGTTCTTTTCCTGCCAGTAGAGCATCCAGTGGTATGCGTCAAAGACGCACCGGTCGAAGAGCACGAAGTCGTATCTGTGCTCGCGGCTCTCAAGCAGAAGAATGCGGAGCGCGTAGACGGCAGTCTGCACGTTGTAATCCGGCTTGTCGCGCATGCGCCCGGGAATGACTTCCGCGCCCTCTTGCGGCATGAGTACTTCGAAGCCATGGCGGCGCAAGAAGTTATATATCTGTTTAATGGTCGTCGTCTTTCCGGACGATGGCGACCCCGTGAATTCAATGCAGAACGGAGGCGGAAGAAATTCTTGATTATATCTGACGTCAGTTCTCAGGAATCCGCGGATCCGGAGCGCCTGTTCGTCAAAGCGAGCCGCCATCGCTTGCTTTGCATCCTCTTCGCCCTTCATGGCGAGCTCCTATGAGCGTGGCAATTCTTATGATACGATACAAAATATCGTAGTGGTACACAACTTGATTATTTTGAAGATTCATGGATAAAAAAATAATCGGCTTTGATCTCGACGGGGTGTTCCTTGATTTTTCGGAACTCAAACAGCGGATTGCCAAAGAGCGCGGGTTTGCTGTAGCGCTTCACGAGACTCCTGCTGAAATATATGAGACGCTGATTCCGCACGACATTCTTGAGGACATTAAGAAACATATATATTATTTCGAAGGCGCACACGCTCTTTCTGTGCCCCTCATGCCGGGTGCGCGCGAGTCTCTTGAGCGTGTCCATAAGTCTGGAATCCCGTATGCGCTCGTGTCGCGTCGCAGGAGTGGAGAGACTGCCATCGCAGTTCTTGAAAGACACGGTTTATGGCCCGCGTATTTCAATGAAACGAACGCTTTTTTTGTCAAAACCCGGGAAGATAAAGATCTTGTCGCGCAAAAACTCGGCGTAACACATTTTATCGACGATGAACAAAAAGTGTTGGATGCGATTCCATCGGTACCAAACCGGATTCTCTTTGACTTTCTCGGCGCGTTTCTGGATACCGCACGATACCCGCGCGTCGGGTCCTGGGACGAACTTATGGAGCAGATTCTCTCGCGATAGAGGGTTTTCGCACCGGGGATATTTTCTTACGCGATACTTTATAGTATACTGGGTTTGATACAGTAGGTTATTACATGGAACAGAGCCGTTTTGACGTACAAAGAATTCTCATCATAATTTTTTCGCTTGCGGGGATGCTCATTATGAGCTATCTTCTCTATGCGCATTACGCACCGACGCCAGAGGGCGGTTCTTTTTGTGATATCGGCGAGGGGCTTTCGTGCGATGTCGTGAACAAGAGTGCATATTCCGAGGTTTTTGGCTTCCCCATGGCGGCTGCTGGCGTTCTCTATTTTGCGCTCGTCCTCGCGCTTGCTTTATGGCGTTACAGCCAGGCGACGCTCATGTTTACAGCGTTTCTTCTTATTGTTCTTCTTGGGCCGTCGCTGTATCTCTCTATAATGAGCAAGACGGTACTCAATAATATGTGCATCCTCTGCGAAACTTCAAAGGCGCTCATGGCGGCAATCGCAGGAATTGCGCTCTATGCGGCAGGTTTTAAGAATTTCGGATGGAATCGCGCGATTGTCGCAGTCGCGCTCGCAGTCGCGCTCGCAGTCGCGCTCGCGTTCGTTACGTACTTCATACACTCATGGATCGTGACCGACCCGTTTTCGTATTCCGGGAATATAGGATTCATTGAATTATTCACGAACTATTAGTATTTAAAAAAAATAAAATTATGAACCAGAACAATGTCATCGTTACGTCGGTCGTCGGAGGGCTCTTTATCGTCGCGGGAGCGGCGTTTGTTTTCTCGGGACCGAAAGGGGGGCTCGAGAGCGCCAAGGCGGGCGAATATGACACGTTCGCGCAGTGTCTCTATGATTCGGGTTTGCGCATGTACGGCTCGGCGACGTGCTCATTCTGCGCGAAACAACGTGCGCTTTTCGGGCCGTCATTCCGATTTATCCGCGAAATTGAGTGCGACCCGAGAAACCCCTTGCCGCAGACCGAGCGGTGTATCGCGAAGAATATAACTGGCACGCCGACGTGGATTAAAGAGGATGCAGGAGGAAACGATGTCTACCGGTTCCCCGCGGGTGTCGTGGCGCTTGAGGACTTGAGCACGGTCTCGGGGTGTCCTTTCACAAAAGACGAAGCGAATGACGGAGCGGATGAAGGTCAGGGAGAAGCGTCTCTTTAAAACAGACAACGAGATTTTGCCGTATTGAGATGATTGCTGAAGAAATCACATTGGGTATAGTCATAAGCGCGGCGCTTGCGGATAGCATCAACCCGTGCGTCTTGGGAGTTTTGATTTTTCTCCTTGCGTTTTTGACGCGGGTATTCAAAAGCCGTGGTCAGATGATTGTGGGCGGGCTTTTGTACAGTTTCGTCGTCTATGCGACATATCTTGCGCTTGGCTTCGGCATTCTTAAGATTACGGTCTCTATCGGCATCGCAAGCGCGTTTTATTGGGCTGCCGCTATTGTTGCAATTCTTGCGGGGCTCTTTGAAATGAAGGATTATTTCTGGTACGGTAGGGGCTTCACGCTCCAGATGCTTCCGGGAGGCGCAGAACGCCTGAAGGCGTACACGGACCGGATCGAGTCGTTCTACGTCTCGCACCGGAATATCGCACTTCTTCTCGTGGGGCTTCTGGGTATATTCGTGGTTCTCGTGGAGCTTCCGTGCACCGGTGCGCCGTATTTTGCGATTTTGGCCCTTCTCGCAAAAGGCATGTACGCGGATGCTGTCCCATACCTTCTTTTGTATAATTTTATTTTCGTTGCCCCGCTTCTCGCCGTCATTGCGATCGCGTATTTCGGAAAGACGGAATCTATGGAACGGTGGCGCGCGGAACATCGCGGCGCAATGCGCCTCTTCACAGGGCTCTTCCTTGTCGCTCTCGGCGCATATATGATTTATTCGCTCTATCTCTTTTAGCTTTAATCCGATGCCCCCGAAGAAATTTCTCTTTGTTTCAATCGATGGCCTTATCAGCGACATAGCGTGGGCTGTGGCGCGTGAAGGGCATGACGTCAAATATTTTATAGAAAATCCCGCCGAGAAGGATATCGGCGACGGGTTTGTGCCGAAGACGGAGAACTGGAAAGACGATGTCGCTTGGGCGGATGTCGTTGTGTTCGACGACGTACTCGGTCAAGGAAAAAAAGCGGAGCAGCTTAGAAAGCAGGGCAAGTACGTTGTCGGCGGCGCCGCGTACACGGACCAGCTTGAAGACGACCGCGCGTTTGGACAAGAAGAGCTCAAGAAGGCGGGTGTCCCCATACTTCCGTACAGGAATTTCACGTCGTTTGATGAAGCGATACAGTTCGTAAAAGAAAATCCGCAGCGATACGTGATAAAACCTTCGGGAGAGGCGCAGAACGTCAAGCGATTTCTTTTTACCGGGGAAGAAGAGGACGGGCGTGATGTCATCGAGGTCCTGGAAGCGTATAAAAAAGCGTGGGCGAAGAAAATAAAAGTGTTTCAACTCCAGAAGCGCGTTGTCGGCGTCGAGGTCGCCGTCGGCGCATTCTTCAACGGGACGGAATTCATATATCCCATAAACGTCAATTTTGAGCACAAAAAACTCTTTCCGGGAAACATCGGACCATCGACGGGCGAGATGGGAACCACGATGTTTTGGAGCAATCCGGATAAAATTTTCAATGCGACATTGGCGAGGATGGCCCCGCGGCTCAAAGAACACGGGTATGTGGGATACATAGACATCAACTGCATCGTGAACGGCAACGGCATTTATCCGCTCGAATTTACGGCGCGTTTCGGATATCCCACAATAAGCATCCAGCAGGAGGGGATGGCGACCCCGATCGGGGAATTTCTGTATGACCTCGCGCGCGGCGCCGTGCCGAAGTTTAGGGTAAAAAACGGATTTCAGATCGGCGTTCGTGTCGTCGTGCCACCGTTCCCATTCAACGACAACAAGACGTTTGAAGTTAATTCGAAAGATGCCGTCATCATTTTTAAAAAACCGAACACAGAAGGCGTGCACATAGAAGATGTCAAAATTGTCGACGGCGAGTGGGTCATCACGGGAACGTCCGGCGTCGTTTTGATCGTCACCGGGACGGGGCAGACGATGAAGCAGGCCCAAAGCCAGGCGTACAACAGGATCAGCAACATTCTTATACCGAATATGTATTATCGCAAAGACATCGGTGACCGATGGTTTGAAGACAGCGACAGGCTCCACAGCTGGGGATATTTGCGGGAACTGTAATTTTTTTCATTAAAAAAGAGTTCCGGAAGGAACTCTTTGGAGACACTTGTACGTTCTTTCTACAGGATCTTTGTAAGACAGAATGCGCCGCCGCCGGATTTTATGAATTCTCCGAGCGGTACGGTGATGGGATAGTATCCGCACGTCTCTATCGTGCGGAGGAGGCCTGCGCTTGCGGTGTCCGAAGTGATAGCGACTCCGCGGAAGCGGGGAGTGTCGCTCTCAAGCGCAAGGAGGATGCCCATGCCGCGCCGCATCGAAAACAGTGCACGACCGCCGTTTCCGGGAGCAATGTCTTTCTTCGGCACGACGACGGTATTGAGCGCTAAAGACGCGGCGTCTTCGTATGCGGCTTCGAAAAGCTTTCCCTTCGCCTCGGCAACGGCCCGCTTGAGCCGCGCGTAGGATTTTTCCGTAAACGCGCCTCTGTATGCGATAACAATTCGTTCGTCTTCGAACACCGACATCGCGGTGTCGAGATGATATTGGATAGCGTTTCCCTCAGCAGATTTTTTAAGCTTGAGAGGGATGATGGGCTTCCCGGTCATGGCGCGAAGATATGGGATTGCCTCGTGCGAGGTCCTGAATCCGTGTCCCACGAACACCGCATCGCCGAATGGTATCGCATCACCCGAGCCTTCGAAATATACAGACGGGGGAAGGAACAGGGTTTTGTATCCGAGTTGCTCCGGGAAAAAGAGAGAAAAAAGCTCCTGTTCGCCGCGCCGGCGTTCGGGGCGGAAATTACTCAGCACGACTGATTTTTTGTTACTGTTCCCGAAGACGAATCCGCAGTTCGCAGTGAACGTCATGTCGGTAAGACCGTGTCCGGGCTCTACAAAAACAACGCGAATGCCAAGCGCGGCATAAATGTGAAGAAGCGCTTCATATTGCTCATGCGCACGCGCCCGGTCTGGCCTCCTGGCGGGATCCATGTGCGTGTTGCCATGCTTATCTTTCTCGGTAACGTCAAAGTGCGTCGGTCTGCACATGAGGACTTGCAGCGTCATCGCTGTGCTCATTAGACACATTTCTGTGAGCAATTATAGCTAAATAAGCCAGAAATTCAACGACCATTCGACGAAATCCGTCCTTATGCCACAGTATCCACAGGTTATCAACAGAAACGGGCTTGTCTGGGCCCGTGGGCGCAATATAATTAGGATGTATCCAGTTTTCTTACCTCCGGGTTCGAAAGGTGGATACACTGGAAGACGTCACCCTCGGGTGGCGTTTTCCATTTTTCATGTGGCTCCCGCAGATGGCTAGCGCCGTATTCGCAGTGGCCAGTTCCCCGCATCGTGTATAATAAACTCAATGGAATCTGAACGGACGAAAGAGAAAGTGTGGTCGCGGAATGCCGAAGAAGAACTCCGGCGTCTTCGTGAGGCGGTGGCAAAAAAAGAAGAAGAACTCCGCGGGAAGAACGAATCGTATGACCGCGATGCGCTGATTAAAGAGGAACTCCAAACATATGCAAAAATGCCTCCTTCGGCTCGCGAACCAAAACCAGAAGCGTTACCCGAGAAGGAGCTTGAGAAAATCGTTTTAAATCTCTCGCCGGAAGCTCACGACGACGCGATGGGAGAGCTCATCGGTATTTTGCAGGAAAGGGGACTTCTCTCGGCTCTCTCTGTCGTAGAACGGATGCGGAACCCCCATATCGAGGATGATTTTCATCGGTTTGTAGTTTAATATCTGAAGGAGGGTTTCCCCGCAAAAGGGTGGGGCAAGGAAGGCGCGCCGTGGAACGTCCTCCGCATGACGCTCTACGAGGTCGCCATCCCGGAAGTATCCGGCGAAGAGGCGGAGCGGAAGACCTTGAAAGAACTTTTGTCCCGCATGGAGCAATTCTATGCAGGCATGCTTTCCGCTTCCGGAGAGGGGAAGGGAGAAAAGAGCCATTTTACGCTCGAGCTCGCAGTTCCTGATGGAGGTTCCCAGGTGCTTGTGTATGCCGCGGTGCCCGACCACAAGAAGAGCCTTTTTGAAAAACATATTCTTTCCATATTCCCGCATGCGCAAATCAAGGAACAGAAAGACGACTACAACGTGTTTATCGACGGCGGCGTCTCTGTCGGCTCGCGCGCCGGACTCGCGAAGAATTCGATTTTTCCCATCAAGACATATGACGAGTTCGATTATGATCCCTTCAATGTCGTCGTAAACGCATTTTCAAAAATTAAAACTGCGGGCGAAGGAGCGGCGCTGCAAGTCGTCTTTCATCCTGCGGGCGAAAAATATCTCGAAAAATTCAAGACAGCGCTTCAGAAGCTTCAGAAGGGGGTTCCGCCGAAAGAGGCCCTCGATGTCTCTTTCTCCGCTACGGGCGAATTCTTAAAGACAGCGAAAGACATTTTTAAAACCCCCGCGAAGAAGAAAAAAGACGAGCCGCCGCGCGCACCGGACCAGTTGCTTGTCGAGACTATCCAGAAGAAGGTCGGAAGCGCCATCCCGGAAGCGAATATTCGCATTGTCGCATCTGCCGGTACCCCGGCGCGCGCGGAAGAAATTGCGCGCGACATAGAGTCCGCTTTCAGCCAGTTCGAGAATACGAACGGAAACACCCTTTCTTTTTCGCGCCTCTCGGGCAGTGCGCGCACCTCTTTTTTCAAAGATTTTTCTTTCCGCGAATTCCGTCCCGCAGATGCCGTGCCGCTCTCGGTGAAGGAATTAACGACGCTCGTACACTTGCCCACGGCGGGCGTGAAAGGGGCGCCGCAGTTCAAGCACGCAAAAGCAGGGACCGCTCCCGCTCCGGCGGATGTTCCTCACGAGGGGACGTTTCTGGGATTCAATAAAGACAGGAATGTCGAGACTGAAGCATTCCTTACGAAAGAGGACCGCTTGCGGCATTTCTATGTCATCGGCCAAACCGGTACCGGAAAGACGACACTCCTCAAGAACATGATCATCCAGGATATAGAGCAGGGAGAGGGGGTGTGCTTCATCGACCCGCACGGGACCGATGTTCTTGATATTTTAAGTCGCATACCGGAGCGCCGTTTTGATGACGTTATCTATTTCGACCCCGCATATGTGGCGCGCGCGTTCGCGCTTAATATGCTCCAGTATGACGAGCAGTATCCCGAACAGAAAACGTTCGTCGTGAACGAACTCTTCAGTATCTTCCAGAAACTCTACGGCGCGGTCCCCGAATCGATGGGGCCCATGTTCGAGCAGTATTTCAGGAATGCGACCATGCTCGTGCTTGAGCATCCCGAGTCCGGCAATACCCTGCTCGACGTGTCTCGCGTGCTCTCCGATGCTCGCTTCAGGGAGCTTAAGCTGGCGCACTCGCGGAACCCGGTCGTCAACCAATTTTGGAGGGATATTGCGATAAAGGCTGGCGGAGAGTCGGCGCTTGAAAATATCGTGCCGTACATCACGAGTAAGTTCGATGTTTTCATCGCGAACGATTTTATGCGGCCGCTTATCGCGCAGGAGAGGTCATCATTTAATTTCAGGGAAATTATGGATGGGAGAAAAATCCTCCTTGTGAATCTTGCGAAAGGCAGGCTCGGAGACATAAATGCGAACCTTATCGGCCTCATTATCGTCGGGAAAATTCTCATGGCAGCGCTCTCGCGTGTCGATGCTTCGCGGCCGCACGAAATCGCGCCGTTTTACCTCTACATAGATGAATTCCAGAACGTGACAACCGATTCGATCGCGACTATCTTGTCCGAAGCGAGAAAATATAAATTGAGTCTCACTATCGCGCATCAATTCATCGCCCAGCTTGAAGACAAGATAAAAAATGCGGTGTTCGGGAACGTGGGCTCCCTCGCCGCGTTTCGCGTCGGCGCCAATGACGCCGAATTCTTGAAAAAACAATTCGAGCCGGTATTTTCGGAAAATGACCTCATGAATCTCGACAATCTGAACGCCTACGTGAAATTGCTTGCCCACGGTCGCCCCCTGAAGCCCTTCAATATCATGGTTCCATTTCCTCCTCCGGGAGATACCGGGAGGATAGAGACGCTGAAGCAACTGTCGTACATGCGATTCGGCGCCGACAGGACTGAGGTTGACGCCCGTATCCGCGAGAAGTATGGTTTTACTATATAACCGCTATGTCGTTTGAAGACCGATTTCTAAAGATGCTTGATATCCGCCGCGCGGCGTCTCCCGAGCGGGGCATTCTTGAGCGTGCCCACAAAAAAGCGGAAGGATTCCTGCGTCGCCACGTGATACACATGGAAGATTTTGAGGATCTCTACGGCGCGCCTGATGTCAAAAAAGACGCAGAGCGCGTTTCAGAAACGCGCCGCCGTATTGAGGAAGGGATGAGCGCCGAAGAGAAAGAGGCGAAAAAGCTCGCTGACATACTCGAAGTCATCATCCATGAACAAATACTGGAGGCCGGATGGCTCGGTCCTTCTGCGCGCGCCATAAAGACGACCCCGTTTGACGATATCGTGAACGGCGTTGATGAGGTCGTTGAATTTGACGAGCCGCCGCGCGGCGCATCGCACCTTGCGCTTTCTCTCGATATAACGTTCGGGACCGGGCTTCGGTCCAAGTTCGAGAGGGTGCGACACGAGATCGACAGCGGAAAACTTGCCCGCGTTAAGTATTTCAAGTCGCGCGGTTTTCGCGGCGAGAAGACGCACCTGCCGCGCGTTGTCGTGGGGACGGAGCGCAGGCATGTTCTTGAATTAGCCCGACTGTGGGTTGATGACGGGAAGGGACAAACACTCTTGAAACAAAGCCCTTTTCGGCGGCTTCTTCTCAAAGAGATAGCCCTTGAGCTCAAGGCTTTCAGCGAGTATGCGCACAAAGGAGGAAAAGAAGACGCAGTGCTTGAATATGACCGCGCACACGCCATTATTACTGCCGTGTCGGACAGGCAGGATGCGTTCGCACACTCAGACGAGTGGAGCGACGACCGGGTGTGCGCCGCGATAGAGCGGCACGCGCGCGGATTTACCCCCACACCAACATTGGCATAACTTTGTGTTTTACCGTTGATTATGGCCGTGATGATTAAGTCCATTGCTCGATCGAAATTCTTTTCGAAAATCGAAGGGCAAAGTAAAACAATGCCGATGTTGGTGTGGGGGTTTATACACGATTAGTTTTTTGGCACATTTCTTTCATACGCACCCATGTCGAAATTTTTTATAGCCGTAGCAGTTTTGTTTGCAGCTCTCTCCGTCGGGGGCGCTTTGCTTGCAGTCGATATATTTCTTCCTTCAGGATTTGCTTCCGGAAGCGGCGAGAAAACGCTCGTCGTGAATAATATCCCGCTCACGGTCTCCGTGGCCGATACGCCGGTCAGGCGGACACAGGGGTTGTCGGGCGTTTCGGCGCTCAAAGAAAACGAAGGTATGCTCTTTGTCTATGACCGTGAGGGTGTGTATTCGTTCTGGATGAAAGACATGCGGTTTCCCATTGATATTATCTGGGTCGGAAGCGACGCGAAAGTCGTCGATGTGACCGAGAACGCTACTCCGGAATCTTTCCCATCG
>ERZ1292623.2496-Hain-H51-01um-R1-2496-length-16389-cov-5_pt1 | contig 15403 bp, 19 predicted proteins | sample MGYA00564398_ERZ1292623 | MGnify/ENA primary metagenome ERZ1292623 (study PRJEB36523, sample SAMEA6512633) | groundwater metagenome | collected 2019-01-07 | study: AquaDiva: Metagenomics assemblies of 32 groundwater samples
AACCAAAAATAGATACAGCAACAAGAACTCCTATTATAGATATCACTACAAGCAATTCAATGAGGGTGAAACCCTTGGATCTCATCAATGTAAATGCTTTTTTGTACATATTAAATAGGGCAAGTTGATGACGATGAACTTGGTGCAGATCCTGTTTTTTCACCTGTTTTTCCGTTTGAACAAACTACCCAATAAACAGTTGGTGTTTTATTTTCTAAAGCCCCCCAGAATACATAATTTATTCCGTCAGTACTTACGTATTTATAATCTAATGTCCCAGTTTTTGGATCGGCTATACAAGTACCAATATTAAGTTGGGTCGATCCACAAAAAACAATTGACCCGGTAAGTGTAATTGCATTTGCATAGACAGGATACAAACCTCCATTTTTGCTTGCATAACCTTCAATTGAGGTCTGATACTGTTTTAAATCTGATTTTCTTGTAGTGTCACGGGCTTGTTTTTGAGCTCCTCCAAAAGAAACTAAGGCAAGAGCTGCTAAAATACCAATAAGTGATATTACAACCAACATTTCGATTAATGTGAAAGCAGAGTTAAGGTTTGACTTCATATTTATATCCACTAGTACACGTTGCGTCTACAACACCCTTATCATCACTTTTATTTTCTAAACATGCTTTTAGAATATAATTGTCAGAATCTACAAACGTGTAAACATAGTCTTGGGTAGGAGTTAAGGGATCTTTTGGTAACAGATTCATGTAAGTAACTCCATTTTTAGACCATACGCCACCTGCAGCAGTATCAAATTCGGCTTTTGGGGCATAACCTGCGTTGTCGTTGTAATAAAGTCTTAGTGCTGTCTGAATATTTCTTAAATCAGACTTTCTAGTTGCATCTCTTGCACGTTCTCTTGCCGAATTCATATTAGCAATAACAAGTGTAGCTAATATTCCAATAAGTGAAACTACTACTAAGAGCTCGATTAACGTAAAGGCTTTTTTGTTCATATTATTATCATAGCATTTATTCTGTTGCATCAGTATTTGCACTAGTTACATATAATATTGGATAAAGTTTATCCTGTGTATTTTCTAGATTTGCACTAAGTTTGTATTTTTGATTTGAACCATTTACTAAAGTGTATGTATAGGATTGACCGTTAGTTGGGTCTTGAGGCAAGATTTTAAAATAAACTGTTTTGCCATCTGTTAATACAGATCCGAAGGTAATACTAGCAGGATAACTATTATGATCACCATAATAAAGTTCAAGGGCATGAGATACTTGTTTTAAGTCTGATTTCCTCTCTGCATCTCTTCCCCTCATCTGTGCCGTTGTAAAACTTCCCAAACCAATTGCGGCCAAAATACCAATAATTGACATTACTATCAACAATTCAACAAGTGTAAAAGCTTTTTTGTGCATTTTAATTCCCTCTTCCATAATTACATATTTTAGTACCACAATGCAAGTTCATTAAGGCAATTGTAGGAGTATATTCAGCTTCGTCCTTGCCCTCAAGTGAAATATAAAATTTATATTTTCTACCATCAGATACAAAGAAATAACTTGCTCCTTTTTTGAAAGACGGATCTTGAGGCATAAAATTTACTCCCTCAAATTTGGATTGACCCCATTTACATACCTCTGCATTGGTTGGTTTTTCAGAAATTGGGTCAAGTTGTACGCCACCACTAAAACAACCAATTATTTCACCATTTGAACCTGATAATGGATATGTTTTGTACTTCTGCAAGTACGTATCAAGTGAGTTTTGTATCGCTGATATGTCGTTTTTACGAATACTATCTCTACCTCGTCTTAATGAAAGTGAAAGATTAAATCCAGTTATAAAAAATAATACACAAAAAATAATTATTATTGATTTTGTTTCTGATTTGTTAAATTTTTTCATGGTGATATACATTCATTTTGTGGCAAACCAGTTGTTGGATTGATACATTGACCGTAGCATCCAGAATTTCCATATTTTGGCTCACAATACGGTTCAGAGATTTGCTGACATGACCCAATTAAACAACCGTAGAAATTATCTCCTCCACTAGGAATGGATGATTCTAAAGCAGGAGCATTTGGGCTTGATTGATAGTAACTATATGCTGCTCCTAGTCCTATTCCAGCTTGATAATCGTTATCTTTTTCATTATCTAAATCAGCATAAATTCTATACCATTTGGGACAACTTGTACCATCATGTTCATAATAATAAGGAGCTTTTGAGACAGGATCACAAGGAATAGTATCAAGATATGGGCGAAGACTAGTGTTTGCAACGCAAGTCACAGTAGTAGGGTAGCAATCTTTATCTTTTTCATATTCTTCAACCGCAATTCCTATTCTTTTAATCTCTGCTTTGCGTTTAGCATCATTGGCTTTAAAAACCTGATTTCTTAAAAAGGCAACTATTAATATTGCCAAAAATGAAATTATGCCTATAACAATCATTATTTCTGTCAATGTAAACCCACGTTTTGACTTCATGATCTTTAGATTGAATCTCATACTAATAACAGTATAATCCAAAATCCAATAATTAAAAATGGACCAAATGCAATTTTAGTTTTCATCTTTGCTTTTCCTAATAACAATAATATAGAAGCAACTATTCCACCTAATATAAACGATGTCATAATCCAATTTAGGCCCTTTTCGAGACCCAGCCAAAGACCAAGTGGAATAGCTAGTTTGACGTCCCCCAAACCCATTCCACGACCTTTAGTAACAAGATGCAGTGATAAGAGAACTGATGCAAATAAAAATCCAGAAAAAACGTTCTGAAACGAAAAATTTATTAATCCTAGTAATAAAATAAACCAGCTTAATTCATCAGGTATAATCTGATGTTCCAAATCAATTACTAAGATAGCAATAGAAATAGTATATAGAATATAGTATATGGGGGATAGGGAAAACAAATACAAAACAACAAAACCAAATGCTGAAGTTAGCTCTATTAAAGGGTAACGAATTGATATTTTTTTACCACAACAACGAGAAACGCCGTGATAAAACAGGTATGAAAACAGGGGAATGTTGTCATACCAAAATAAATTCTTTTTACACGAATCACAAAAAGATCGTCCTTTTATAAAGTCAAGGTTTCGTGGAATTCTATAAGTTAAGGCTGAAATAAATGATCCAATAATTAAACCAAATATGAAGAGACTACTCAGGTAAACAAACATACATATATGGAGAGGTTGACCAACCTGCAGCAGTACCTGCACAAGTAACCCCGCTTACTGGTGTTCTTACACTCGTCGAAAGTGTATATACTTTTCCGTCAGTACAAGCTTTATCACGAATAGACTTAGATAGAGGCACAAAACATGCATATGTTGAGGATGATGAACCAAGAGCCTTACCAATTAAAATTTGATTTGGAACCGTTACTGTTCCTTTAACAAAATCTCTAGATCTAAACTCAGTTTTTAATTCATTATTATCAATAAGTAAACCGTCTAAAAGACAAGTTGCTCCACATAAACCATATAATTGACCTTGAGCAGAAGCAAAGGTAACAGCAGTATCTGCAGAAGGATAATTTGATGAATCAAAAACTGACCAAGGGAAGGCAGATTGACCTACAAAGTATCTATCAATTGAAGAAACTAATTGTCCTGCATCTGCCTTATATTTTGTGTCTCTTGCACGATTAGCTTGTTCAATTGGGTTGATTGCTGAAATAACTATTAAGGCGATGGCTCCAAGAAGACCAATAACTATTAAAAGTTCAACAAGTGTGAAACCAAAATTCTTTCTTTTATACATGTTGTGATAAATCATAAACTATATTAACAATAAACTCTTAAAACTGGCTTGTCAAGTTGTAGATTGGCAAGATTATTGCAATAACTAAAAATCCAACTCCTAATCCCAACAGAACCATGACTATTGGCTCAATTGCTGCAGTTAAGGTCTTAACTTTTTGATCAGATTCAACCTCAAAAACATGACTAATTTTAGACAAAACTTCTTCCATTTTTCCTGTCTCTTCTCCAACTGCAATCATTTGAGAAAGAATAAAAGGGAAGACATCAGGATGTTTTGCAAAAGCAAAAGAAACAGGGAATCCTTTTTCAACCTGAGTAGAAACATCTTTTAAAGCATTTGATATTGTTACATTATCAATAACTCCTGCAGTAATGTTTAGACCTTCAAGAATAGAAACACCAGCCCCAGTCATTAAAGAAAGAGTACTTGTAAGTTCAGTTAAGGCAACTTGTTTTTGAAGTGGTCCTACAATTGGAATTTTATACAAAAGTTCATCAGTTTTAAGCCTTCCTACAATAGTTTTTCTATATGCCTTAAATCCATAAAAACTTCCAACTAGAAGTGCTACAGTAATAGGCCAAAATTTAATAACAGCATCGGATATAGCCATTAAAACTCTTGTTGGAAGAGGAAGTTCTGCATTAAATTCACCATATAAAGAAGTTAATTTGGGAACAACAAAGATCATCATAATAGTAGCTACTATTACCATTCCTGTAATAATTATTTCAGGATAAACTAATGCCCCTTTAACCCTACCTTTAAATTCTTGTTGTTTTTCAAGATCATCTGCTAAACGCACCAAAACAGTGTCTAAAACTCCTCCTGCCTCTCCTGATTTTACTAAAGCGATATAAGTAGGGGAGAACACTTTTGGGTGTTTTATAAAGGCCTTCGACATTGATTCGCCACCCTCAACATCTGAAAGTATCTGCGATACAACCTTACCCATTGAACCTTTTGCCTGTGATCTTAAAATTAGGAGTGATTCTGTAACGGGTAGACCAGCAGCTACCATTGTTGCAAATTGGCGAGTAAACGTCGCAACATCAGAAGGAGTTATTCTATCCTTGAGGTTTCTAAAAAAAGTAATTGGATTTTCAAAAACAGGTTTAATAGATAAAACCAAAAGTCCTTTTCCTCTAACAAGCTTTGCAGCACCAACTTCATCTTGAGCTTCGACCTCTCCTTTAACTGGTTCTCCAGTCTTATTTTTAGCCTTAAATAAGAATCTCTTCATATTTTCAAGACCCCCTTACTAATCTACTTAATTCTTCTGGTCTTACAGTCCATTCCTGTGCTACATCTAAGGTAATTTGGCCCGATTTTACAAGTCCTGCAAGGGAATATTCAAGTGTTGACATACCAGCCTCAAGTGAAGTTTGAATAATAGAATCAATCTGATGAGTTTTACCTTCTCTAATTGAAGTCTTAATCGCATTAGTTCCAAGCATTACTTCATGGGCAACAACACGACCACCGGCTGTTGCCGATATTAATCTTTGTGAAAAAACTGCCTCCAAAACTGATGAAAGTTGAAGCCTGACTTGATTTTGTTGATCTTCAGGAAAAACGTCAACAATTCTGTCAATTGTTTGTGCAGCAGAATTTGTATGAAGAGTACCAAAAACAAGATGTCCAGTTTCTGCAATAGTCATTGCCGCTGAGATTGTTTCAAAATCTCTCATTTCACCAACTAATACAACATCAGGATCTTCGCGAAGTACAGAACGGAGAGCAACTTGCCATGAATGAGTATCCGATCTCATCTCACGTTGCGAAACAATTGACTTTATTGGTTTAAATATAAACTCAACAGGATCCTCAATGGTTACAATATGAACTGATCTTGTCTTATTTATTTCGTCAATGATTGCTGCAAGTGTTGTTGATTTTCCATGGCCTGTTGGACCTGTTACTAAAACAAGACCTTGCCTTAAATTTGTAAAACTATGTGCAATCTTTGGTAATTTAAGGCTCTCAAGGCTTGGAATTTCAAGAGGAATCCTTCTAAAGGCGGCGGCAAGTGATCCTTTTTGTGTATAGGCATTTATTCTAAATCGTGCTTTTTCATCAAATGACAAAGAGAAGTCTATCTCTTTATTAACAGTTAATCTTTCAAGTTGTTCACCCGTTAAAATTTGTTTCAACGCTTCTGCAATTAATTCAGGGGTTAAAATTCCACTATTTGCCACAGCTTTTAATTCACCATCTATCCTAAGAGTTGGAGGGACACCAACAACTAAATGCAAATCAGATGCCTTTAAATCAATTGTTTGTTGTAACAGGTTTTTAGTATCAATCATATTCTTTAGATCTATTTAAGCTTCGCTTATTCTTGCGCTACGCGTAGTACTTCTTCAATAGTAGTTTCCCCTTCAAGAACTTTCAAGTACCCATCTTGTTTTAATGTTATCATTCCCTCTTCTTTTGCTTTATTTTCTATGTCTGTCGAAGTTGCTCTTTCAAGTATCATTCTACCTATAGCATCAGTCACAGGCAAAACTTCAAAAAGACCAACACGTCCATAGTAACCTGAGTTTCCACATTCTTGACAGCCCTTACCTTTATATAATTTTCCGTCATTATCTTTAGGCCAAAGTGGACCTAACACCTTTTTCATTTCTTCAATAATTTTAGGATCAGGGGTATAACTTTCTTTACAATCAACATGCACTTTTCTTGCAACTCTTTGAGCCATTATTGCAGTCATTGAGGAAGTCAAAAGATAAGGCTCTGCTCCCATATCAAGCATACGAGGAAGAGATCCTGCAGCATTATTAGTGTGAAGAGTTGAAAAAACTAAATGGCCAGTTAGAGAAGCTTGAATTGCAAGATCAGCCGTTTCTTTGTCTCTAATTTCTCCAACAAGAATAATATTTGGATCCTGCCTTAAAAATGATTTAAGACCGGAAGCAAAAGTAAGCCCTACCGCAGTATTTATTTGGACTTGATTTACTCCAACCATTTTATATTCGATAGGATCTTCCAGCGTCACAATATTTACTTTTGGAGTATTAATTTTTGAGATAATCGAGTAAAGTGTAGTTGTCTTTCCAGATCCAGTTGGACCACAAATTAAGATTATTCCATGAGGTCTTAAAATAGCGTCTTGCAGATTTTTAAGAGCTTTTCCACGAAGACCTAATGTCGGAAGGTCGGGGACGCCACCAGTTTTTTTGAGAAGTCGCATAACAATTTTTTCACCCCATGCAGTAGGTAAAGAAGATACACGAAGATCAGTGTCTTGATCGTCTGCTTTAAAATTAAAACGGCCGTCTTGTGGTATTCTTCTTTCATCAATCTTCATGCCTCCCAAAATCTTAATTCTAGAAATTAAGGACTCGTGTAATTCGTGAGGTATAGTTAACTTTTCAACTAAGATTCCGTCAATTCTATATCGCACTCGTGTTGCTCTTTCTTCAGGTTCAATATGAATGTCACTTGACCGTGATTTAACTGCAAATTCCAAAATATGTGAGACTATTTCTGATATTTTTTCTTCTCTTATAAACCCTATTTTAAAATTTTCTGTTTGAGTTGATTTTTTTTCTGGTGCAACATCTTTTAAAGCTTCTGTAACTTCCTGAGAAAGTGAAGTCGCGTATCTATTAATAATAACGTCCATTATCTTTTCTTCTTCGGCTGCCATGGGCTTTACGCGAAGTCCAGTTTTTCTTTCAACAAATTCTATAGCAGTAAGGTTCATTGGATCAGCCATAGCAAGTGTTATAGTTTTTGCAGTTTTATCAACAGCTACAGGAAAAACTTTAAATTTAGTAGAAACTTCTTGAGCTAAGACTGACATTGCTTCAGGTGAAGATGGAGATGTAGCAAGATCTATATATGGGATGTTATAAAGAGTTGCCTTTGCTTTAACTAAATCTGCGTTTGTTGCTAAATTTTGTTTTTTAATTATTTCTTCCTGCGTAGTACCATACTGAACCTCAGCCATCTTAATCTGATCTGCGCGTTCCTGAGTTAGCGAACCCATGGAGACCAAGATATCAGAAAGATTATTTCCCACTGGCACAGTTGATGTTACGGGAACAGTATTCCCAGTAGGTTTAATTGTGGCAGTGGCAGTTGGCATACATTTATCGTATTGTTAATACGTTAATTTATTATGACCTATTTTAACTTAAATCTCCAGTAATAATTGTTATTAGTGAGGTTGATGCTATCTCATCAATCATATCATCTAAACCTTTAGTTGGTTCTATTTTCTGTTATAATTCCCAACATGGAAAACGAAAACCGAATCGTTCTAGCAACAACCACCTTAGCTACAGATAAGACAACTTATGAAAAAGTTAGAGCGGACCTTGCACTCAAAACGATTTTTGAAGCAAAATCACATCATTTCAATATAGTGACCATCGACGGTGGTTCATCAGGTGTTTATATTGATAGAATGATCGAGTTGGGTGCCGATGTGGTCGCTCAAGAAGAACCAGGAATGGGAAATGCACGTCGGCAAGCACTAAGATTAGCCAGAGAAATTTCAGATAAACACGAGGCTATTGTTTGGCTAGAACCGGAAAAATATACACTTGTACCATTTATAGCAAAGGTGGCAAATAAAATTATGTATCATAATAATGATATGGCAATGTTTAAAAGACGAAGTCTTAAGTCTTACCCTCCAGAACAGGAACATACTTATAAAATGGTGGCTTTAGCTTTTAAATATCTCACAAGCATTGAAAGCGATTTTCTATTTGGTCCAGTCGCTCTTAGTAGAGAAGCTGTGGATTACTTTTTATCGTACAAGAGTAAATATGGCGATGTTTGGGATTCAATTCACATTCCAAAACTTCGTATTATCCATGACCAATTACCATGGACACAAGTTACTGTAGACTATAAACACCCACAAGAACAGACTAAGGCTGAGCAAGGAAATATGAATTTGTTTGTTAAACGGGTTGAACAAATTCGCGTAGTTACTCAAGCATTAATTGATGAAGTAACGGACTTAAGAGAAAAAGATTCTAAAGCAAATCAGGATACTAATAGATTTAATAATTTTTCTAACTTGTAATCATGAACAATTTACCAACTATTAGAGAAATAGAGCTACTTCATCGTAAATATGCAAAGAGTGAGATAGCATACAAATTGGTTTACACACATTCCCAAATTGTTGCAGAAATTTCCAAACAAATAATTAGAAATAAAAATCTTAACCTCGACTCTAATTTCATTGAGGTTGCGGCACTTCTCCACGACATAGGTGCCTATACATACATATCTGCTGATGGTATATTTGATACTTCTAAATATATCTGTCACGGCATTACAGGTAGTAAAATACTAAAGAAAGAAGGATTCGATGAGGTTTTTTGTCGAATTTGTGCACGTCACACAGGTGTTGGTATTACAAAAGAAAATATCCTAGACGACAATCTTCCACTCCCATTAAATGACTACTTGGCAGAAACCATTGAAGAAAAATTGATAATGTATTCTGATAAATTTCATTCAAAGAATCCCTGCTTCAATTCGTTTTTATGGTATTCCAATCATATTAGAAAGTTTGGAAAGAACAAGGTTTTACGCTTTAAACAATTTGCAAAAGAATTTGGTATTCCAAACGTAAAAATATTAGCAGGAAGATACTCCATGCCCTTAAATCAATAATTTGAGGAAGTAATATAGGCTCATAATACTTAGATTGTGCTAAAATTAGAATATGCACGCTTTTTTATTAGTTAATAATGATCCAATCGAATTTGCCAAGAAACAACATGCAAAAGTAATTCCATTTACTTTGCAAAAAATTGAAGATGTCAGAGAACTTAAGAAATTTGTGAAATTTTCTCTATCAGAAAAAACTGCAATATTAATAGAAAATATTGATACTGCTACACCTGAAGCCGCAAATGCCTTTTTAAAAAATTTAGAAGAACCTACAAAAAATATAATTTATATTTTGACAGCAAGCAATTTAAACAATGTATTACCAACAATAGTATCTCGATGCCAAATAATGAGATCCAGCTCCGCCATAAAGATAGAGATTAGAGAAAAGAGATTAGAGACTAGTCATGCAAACTACAAAGATGTTTTAAATATCAAAGATAGAGACGAAGCAATTAGATATATTAAAAATTTAATATATTTAGATCACGAAAAAAATGATTTTAAAAATATGGAAAATTATTTACAAACTCTTCAAAATTTAAAAGCAAACGGTAATGTCTCTTTACAGTTGACTAACTTTGTTGTTAAAATGACGAGCAATGGCTGACAAATACGATGCAAGTCAAATTACAGTTTTAGAAGGCTTGGAGCCTGTTCGAAAAAGACCAGGAATGTATATTGGTTCAACTGATTCAAGAGGGCTTCATGAGTGTCTCCGTGAAATTATTGATAATTCAGTCGATGAAAGCTTTGCAGGTACAGCAACTGAAGTCTGGGTTCAAATTAAGGCTGATGGGTCTGCAGAGGTTCGTGATAATGGTCGAGGAATTCCGGTAGACTTACATAAAAATGGAGTCTCGGCTTTAGAGCTTACAATGACTAAACTCCACGCTGGTGGAAAATTTGGAGGTGGAGCATATAAAGTTTCAGGTGGACTTCACGGTGTTGGTGCATCCGTTGTTAATGCTTTATCTTCATATTTTAGAGTTTGTGTTATTCGCGACAAAAAAGTTTTTTATCAAGAATATAAAAGGGGGGTACCACTAAAAAAAGTAAGTGAAGCAACTGAGAAGCAATTAGAAGAGTGGGGGATAGATCCAAAAATACAAAAGTCAGGGACTATTACCTCTTTTATGCCTGACACTGAAATTTTTAAAGATTTAGTATATGAAAAAACCAAAATAAAAAACTTACTTCGGGATAGAGCATATTTAGTTGCTAAACTTGCATTTAACTTAAAAGATCATAGAGATGGCGATGAAGCAAGTTATTATTTTGAAGGTGGAATAAAATCACTTGTGGCACATTCCAATCGTGGCAAAAACGTATTATCTGATGCTATTTATGTTTCAAAAGACGATGGAAATATAAGTTGTGAGGTAGCTATTCAATATACTGACGGGTTTAATGAAAACGTAAAGGGTTTTGTTAATGGAATTTATACAACTGATGGAGGAACACATGTAACAGGATTTAGGACCGCTTTAACAAGGTCCATTACAGATTATGTAAAGAAAAACCAAAGCGGTAAAGATGAAATGATTTTAACTGGAGATGATTTAAAGGAAGGTTTGACAGCTGTAGTTTATGTCAAGATGCCTTCCGAAACTTTGCAATTTGAATCACAAACAAAAGCAAAATTAAATAATCCTGAAGTACAAGGATTTGTTGCAGTTTGTGTAAAAGAAGGTTTAGATCAATTTTTTGAGGAACATCCACAAGATGTAAAAAGAATAATTGACAAGGTTACCCTTGCTGCACGTGCTCGTTTAGCAGCCCGAGCAGCAAAAGATGCAGTCCTTCGAAAAGGGGCATTAGATGGAGCTTCACTTCCAGGAAAGCTTGCAGATTGTCAGAGTAAAGATGCCTCAGTATCTGAGATTTATATCGTTGAGGGAGATTCTGCAGGCGGATCGGCGAAACAAGGAAGAGACCGTAAATTCCAAGCAATCTTGCCTTTAAAAGGAAAAATTTTAAATACAGAAAGAGCAAGGCTTGACACAATTGTAAAATTTGAAGGAATTAAAAATTTAATTATTGCTCTTGGTGTTGGAATAGGGGATACAATAAACTACGATAAAATTAGATATCATAGGGTTATTATCATGACTGATGCTGATGTAGACGGAGAACATATAAAAACACTCCTATTGACATTCTTCTATCGTCATATGCCAGAAGTTATAACTAGAGGATACTTATATATTGCACTTCCTCCACTTTATAAAATAACTGTTGGAAAAGAGTCAAATTATGTATTTAATGACGAAGAGAAAGATGAATTAATGAATAAGATTGGGGAGAAAAAGTACCAAATCTCAAGATATAAAGGTCTCGGAGAAATGAATGCACAACAACTTTGGGAAACTACAATGGATCCAGCTACAAGAACTTTAAAACAAATAACAATTGATAGTATGGAGGAAGCTTCTAATATGTTTGAAATGTTAATGGGTGAAGAAGTACCCCCTCGTAAAAAGTTTATCCAAACCCACGCAAAACTTGCAACTCTGGATATATAAACATGTTAAAAGACAAATTACTACCGAGGAAACCATATGATCTTTACTTAGCCGGATTAAATAGTATGAGAGAGAGAGAGGTGACCAAAGATTAACTTTGGAAGAAGTTAGAGATCTGGCGTTGGCCGACCTAGAAAAAGTACATGGCTTTGAACATGTAGAATTAGTTAAAGCGGCTTACGAAGAATTAAAAAGACAAGAAAATGAATCCAAGAAAAAATAGTTACCGCAAGGTGTAACCTTACTGTATACTAAATTATGCCCTCAAAGAATCTCGTCAAATTCTATCTTCCAAATTCCATATATCATATCTATAACCGTGGTGTTGAAAAGCGAATAATTTTTGATGATGATCAAGATTACAACGTATTTTTATCATACATAAAAGAGTACCTTTCACCGCAAGGTGTAACCTTACGGTACAGAGGATTGCAAGGAAAGTATCATGGCGAAATTACTCTACTAGCATTCTGTTTGATGCCAAATCATCTACATTTACTAATAAAGCAATGTGACAAAAACTCAATCAAGAAATTTACTCAGTCGCTATTTACTAGATATTCAATGTATTTTAATAAAAAACATAAGCGCATTGGTGGATTATTTCAAAGCACCTACAAAGCAACTAACGTTATAGATACAGAGCATCTTTTGTATATTTCAAAATATATACACAGAAATCCGTCAGAAATTACTAAAAATTTAACAAAAGTATATTCATCCTATTCGGATTATTTAGGCTTAATTAATACCAATTGGCTGAACAAACAAATCGTCTTAGATGAATTTAACAAAAGCACCTATATGAAACGTAATAAAATCAATGATTATAAATATTTTGTTGAAGAATATAAAAAAGATATGCCAGAATACGAATTTGAACAACAGTAAGGTTACACCTTGCGGTACAAATACATGTTTTTTTGATTTTGAAATTTGTGTTATAATTAACTTATGAATTTTGTACACGACATATCTTTTGGAGAAGAAAATAAAACTCTAAACACTTTCATAGAAATTTCAAGGGGCTCAATGAATAAAATTGAGTATAGTACAGAACTTGGAATTTTTGTTTTGGATAGAGTAGAACCAGAAATATTCGCCAAACCAGTAAATTACGGATTTATCCCACGCACGTGGGACGAGGATAATGATCCACTTGATACATTAGTTATCACTTCAGAACCACTTCCAACAGGAGTTATGGTAAAGGCAAAAGTAATTGGTGTTTTAAATTTTGTAGATGATGGAGAAAATGACCATAAAATAATTTGTGTTCCAGAAGATGACAGAAATACAGGAAGCGTGCTTAATGACATTTCTGATTTATCTGATGCATGGAAGAAAAAACTAGAACATCACTTCACACATTACAAAGATTTGAAAAAGCCTGATAGTACAAAAGTAGAGGGTTGGGGAAATAAAGACGAGGCTTGGAAATTAATTATGGAATGTACTGTTCGCTATTCAGAAAAATTTAAAAAAGACTAGTTTGTTGTTCTTGAGTTTTCGCAAATACTGCGTAACTAAAATCAACTTCAATTGTTTTAATATCATTCCAATAATCTTTAAACTTTAAGGTTTTGTTTTTAAGACCATAGTCGTACACTTCTTTTGTTAATCTTACATCTTCTTCACAATAAAATTTAAGTTTTTTGAGTGATTCTTCATCATGCTTTGACCAATAAGTAATTGCATTTCTTGGATCATCTGCTTTACTATCTCCCAACGTTTCCTTAACAATTGCATTTAACGAAACTCTTTTTCCATTTGCTTCTTTTACATGTTCTAATATATCAAGATGAGGAATTTTAGTAAGTTCCAGAGGAAGGTAATTTTTTAATGCAGGTACATCAAAATGCTTTGAATTAAAACCAACAATTCTTGTTGCACTCTTAAAATATTCCCACGATTTTCCTAAGTCTTCTTCAAGAAAGGAGATCATTTCTCCTTTTATTTCGCAGAAGTTTTCATCAAGGATTCTAACATACATAGAGAGAATGGAAACACCAAGATCTGCAGGATCAGATCCTTCTATCTCATCAAAAAACTTCTGTGTTTCTAAATCAAAAATTACTTCTTCATACATAATTAAAAAGAAGTATACTGTATGAATTATATGGACTCAATTGCATACCACAAAAAATATAAAGGCAAGATAGGTACGGAGCTAAAATCTCCCATAAATAATAAGTCTGACCTTTCTCTTGCCTACACCCCAGGGGTTGCAAAGGTTAGTTTAGAACTTGCAAAAAATAATAATAAAGCTTCTGAATTATCACTTAAATCAAACACAATAGCAGTATTATCTGACGGATCAGCTGTTTTAGGCCTTGGAAATATTGGAGCATACGGAGCAATTCCCGTAATGGAAGGTAAAGCTGCACTATTTAAAAAATTTGGAGGAGTTGATGCTTTTCCTATATGTGTAAACACTCAAAATAATGAAGAGATAATTGCGCTTGCTAAAAATATCGCTCCTGTATTTGGTGGAATAAATTTAGAAGATATTGAAGCTCCAAGATGTTTTGAGATTGAGCGACGACTAATAAAAGAGTTGGGCATACCTGTAATGCATGATGACCAACATGGTACAGCAGTTGTTGTTTTAGCTGCACTTATAAACGCAATTAAAGTTGTTAAGAAAGACAAAGATGTAAAAATTATGATAAATGGAGCAGGTGCTGCTGGAACTGCGGTCTGTGATTTATTGTTAGAATACGGATTTAAAAATATTGTAATTTGTGATTCAAAAGGCGCAATTTCCAAAAAAAGAAATGGTTTAAACGAAGAGAAAAAAAGGCTTGTAAAAGTGACTAATAAGAATAATGAGGTAGGAGATATACATCAAATAATTAAAAACAAAGATGTTTTTATTGGAGTTAGCAGAGGTAATTTGATTGACGAAAATGATATTAAAAATATGAATTCAGAAGCTATAATTTTTGCTATGGCAAATCCAGTACCTGAAATTATGCCAGATGTAGCAAAAGCGGCGGGCGCGTTAATTGTAGCTACAGGCAGAAGTGATTTTGATAATCAAATAAATAACGTTCTTGCATTCCCAGGAATTTTTAGAGGAGCACTTGATAATAAAGTTAAAAGAATTACTAATAAAATGTTAATCCAAGCTGCCATAAATTTATCAAAATTAGTTAAGAAACCCACAGCGGAAAAAATTATTCCAAACCCGTTTGAAAAGGGAATTGTAAAGGCGGTATCTTCAGCAATCAAATAAATTCAAATTTTCGTGGGGAATTTATAGTTTAACAAAATTTTGATAGTTGTTACTAGGGGATATTTTTGTGTATTTTTCCACAGATGGGGAAAGACGCATGGGAAGAAATGGAAGCCAAAGCCACTGAAATGACGCGTAAAAGATATGATGAAAAAAAAAAAGTTGAAGAAAAGTTAGGAAAGATACGCAGATTTAATTTAGATCATCCAATAATAGTTACAGAAATAGCTTATCAAA
>ERZ1292623.1767-Hain-H51-01um-R1-1767-length-20283-cov-43_pt1 | contig 15401 bp, 18 predicted proteins | sample MGYA00564398_ERZ1292623 | MGnify/ENA primary metagenome ERZ1292623 (study PRJEB36523, sample SAMEA6512633) | groundwater metagenome | collected 2019-01-07 | study: AquaDiva: Metagenomics assemblies of 32 groundwater samples
ATCGCCAAGATCGTGAGCGCCTCGCTCGTCGAAGGCGCTGACAAGTTGTTGCAACTCACGGTCGATCTGGGCGAAGGCAAGACCCGCAATATCTTTGCCGGCATCCGCTCGGCTTACGACCCGAAAACGCTGGAAGGCCGACTGACCGTCGTGGTGGCCAACCTGGCCGCGCGCAAGATGAAGTTTGGTATCTCCGAGGGGATGGTCTTGGCTGCCGGTCCCGGTGGCAAGGACCTGTTTATCCTCTCGCCCGACAGCGGCGCGCAGCCGGGCATGCGCGTGAAGTAACTCCGCGCCCAACGGTGCAGACATGGCCGACACCACGATTGAATCGATCGATGCCTTGCTGCCACAGACCCAGTGCACACGCTGCGGTTATCCGCGCTGTCGTGATTACGCCGAGGCCATCGTCCAAGGCAAAGCCGACATCAACCGCTGCCCACCCGGCGATGACACGACGATCCGGGCATTGAGTGAACTGCTCGGCCGTCCACCGGCCATTCTCGATCCCGATTGCGGCCCGCACGGTCCGCGACTACGGGCGGTCATCGATGAAGAGACCTGCATCGGTTGCCGCAAGTGCATCGATGCCTGTCCGGTCGATGCCATCGTCGGCAGCCGCCAGTTCATGCACACGGTGATTGCCGCCGACTGCACCGGCTGCGAACTTTGCCTGCCGCCCTGCCCGGTCGATTGCATCCGCTTGGTACCTCAACCGGTGGCGGGCGATCGTTGGCCCGAGTACCGTGAGGGCGAGGTCGGCCGCTGGCGCAACCTGACCGCTCAGCATTTCAACCGCCTCGCGCGCAAGCGCAAGAGAAGGACCTACCAACGCGGGAAATCGATATTTCCGGACCGGGAAACTATCCGGACGGATATTCAGGCTGCCATCGCCCGTCGCCGATCCCATCGTTGACCGCGCTGCGGCAATGTCCTGCATAAAGTGTTCAGCGAAACTTGCTGAATGTAGAGAGTAAAGCCATGATTTCCAACAAGGTCGCTTGATGGCGTTCAGACGCCCTGATCGCGTCTTTGAGTACGCCACCTACACAATTCTGTTACTCTAGAAACAGACATTTAGCAGTTGCAGGCAGGGACCGCCCAGTACCAGAAGTTCGTTTCTGGTCACCAGTGTTCGGGGGACGTGCCATGCCAAACGACAGTAATGAGCAGCCTGAGGATCGACGTACCAATCAGCGACACCCGCTGACCCAGGAGGCCATGGTCAGCCAGGGACCGCATTTTCGCCTCTGCAATATCCGCGACATGAGCCTCAACGGGGTCTTTCTGGAGCTGGGCTGGGGTGTCCTGACCCGGAATACGCCAGTCGAAGTAACACTTTCTCTCAACAATACTGCCAAGGCCCCTATTTACCGGCTTTCCGGTGAAGTTGCCCGTGTCAGCAAGGAAGGCACGGCTGTGAAGTTTCATCCGATTGACGACAAAACCCTGCAGGACCTGTCTGGTTTGTTGCGTACGAGCTAAAGAATCCTCACCCACCCGCTGAAGAGGCTGTCGCTGGCACGATGCTTGCTATAAAAGCAGACTTCGTGGCGTGAAGTCCTGTTGGCATTTTTTTGAACCGAGAGCCGTATGCGCAAGAAGATCGATGCCCGCGATGTCCAGCTCGGCATGTACATCGCCGAACTGGACCGCCCATGGCTGGAGACCCCGTTCATGTTTCAGGGCTTCGAGCTCCAGTCGCAAGACGCCCTCGCCAAGCTGCAGGAAATCTGCAAATACGTCTGGATCGATACCAAACAAGGCATCGATTTCGTTCCGCCCAGGCATACCGCCGGCGCCGCCTATGCCCGCATGCAGGTACTGGCGGATGAAGACGTCGAGATCCGCAAAAAGGTCGAAGCCCTGGTCACCCAATCCAAAAATACCCGCGCGACGCGCAAGCCGTACGAGGACAAGGCCACCTTCCAGGAAGAGATCAAGGTGGCCCGCGAGATCCAGAAGGAAGCCAAGACGACCATCGATGAGGCCCTGGCCGGAATCAAGAAGGGCGGAAAGAATATCGACCTGCAGCTCGCCGGCAAGGCGGTGACGCGCATGGTCGACAGCATCATCCGCAACCCGGACGCGCTGGTTTGCCTCAGCCAACTCAAGGAAGTCAGCGAATACACCGCCCTGCACAGCATCCGTTGCTGCATTCTGGCGCTGGCCTTCGGCCGCCACCTGGTCCTTGGCCGCGACGAGCTGCAGGCCGTCGGCCTGGGCGGCCTCATCCACGACATCGGCATGGCGCGCGTGCCCGAGGAGATCCTGAGCAAGCAGAGCGCACTGGACCCGGCCGAGGTTGAGGCGATGCGCAAACACGTGCGCTGGGGCATCGACATCCTGAACGAGTCCGGCTCTGTGCCGCCCGGCGTGCACGAGATGGTCTTGCAACATCACGAGCGCGGCGACGGCAGCGGCTATCCCGACGAGCGCCAAGGCAACACCATTACGCCGGCGGGCTACATGGGCGCCATCATCGACGTCTACGACGCCATCACCAGCGACCGCACCTATAACGTGGCGCTGTCGGCCGAAGACGCCCTCAAGCGTATGTACGAATGGCGCCATCGCGATTTCAACGGTGAGCTGGTCGAGGAGTTCATCCGCTGCATGGGCATCTTCCCGATCGGCAGCCTGGTCGAGCTCAGCACCGGCAGCGTCGGCGTGGTCATCACCATCAACCGCGCGCGCCGCCTGAAACCGCAAGTGGCGCTGGTGCTGACCGCCAGCAAGACTCCCTACAGCCAGCGGACCATCACCGACCTTCTGGAACACAAGGACGCCATGGGCCAGGAGATCAAAATCGCCAAGGTGCTGCCGACCGGCTCCTACGGCATCAACCCGATGGACCACATCATTCAGCTGTAACCATGTTTCACGCCACCGTGACGAAAAAATTCGCGCGCTACCGGCTATGCCTGCTGCTACCGGCCGCGGCTCTCATCAGCGCCTGTGCCTCAGCTCCGGCCACGAAAGATTCCCGTTCCATCGCCGGCATTTCCGGGCTTTCAACCGGTGAGCAACGCCAGTTGATCGACGAACACAACCGCGCGCGCCGCGCGGTCGGTACTCCGCCGCTGCGCTGGTCGCCGGAGATCGCCCGCTATGCGCAGGAGTGGGCGGATCACCTCGCCGCCTCGCGTTGCACCATCGAACACCGCCCGCGCTCCGGCCAATGGAAGCAACGCTATGGCGAGAACCTGTTCATGGGCACCGCCGGCTACTACACCGTGGTCACCGCCGTGCACGACTGGGAGGCTGAGAAAAAGGATTACCGCGGCGGCCCGATCCGCGCCGACCGTAACTTCGCCGACATCGGCCACTACACCCAGCTCGTCTGGCGCCGCACCACCCATTTCGGCTGCGGCAAGTCGCTGTGCCGCGATCGCATGATCGTGGCCTGCAACTACGACCCGCCGGGAAATTTCATCGGCCGCACCCCGTTCGAGTAACCCGCATGCAGGCCACTTGCCAAACCTGTACTGCCCCTCGAAGGTTGGGTTGGACATTCTGTGAACTCACCACAATGCGGTAGGTGTGGCCCCTGCGGATCGAGATCTCGTCGATGCTGATGGCCCATGGTCCCAGGTTTGCCCGCCTGCGCGACTGCGCCGCCTGTATTGCTTCTCCAGCGCCTTGACCGTGTGCCAGTCGAGCCGCAGATCCCGGGCGATGTCCAGGATGGTGGCAGTGCGGCAGCGCCGGCCCACATAGAAGGCAAAGCGCTTGGTGTAGAGCGGGTTGTCGGCCAGGAAATCGAACTTCTCCCGCTTCACCGTGCCGCACCTCGAATTCGAGAAACACCCGCGTGTCGCCGCAGGACAGATCGCGCACGCGCCGGCGTTTGCGGTCGTACCAGCCCGAATGCACCCGCCCACAGCCGTTGCAGGCGGTTTTTTTGAGCGTCGTTTAAGGGTGATGACGCGCGCCTTCGGATCACCGAAGACGCCGCGCACCGTGGGTTCGGGCCGGAAACCGGGGAACGCATACGTACCCGACAACCGGCGTTTGGGTTTGAGAATAGGCATGACCAGATCATGCCGAATATCCACTGCCCGTCAAAGGTGTTTCGTATCGGTAATTACAGGGGCTGGCCACACTTCAGGCCCCGTTATTACCCACACGAGTTCACGAAGACCCCGAATTTGTTTACCGGTCCCTGGCCCGCTCAGACACGCTCTCCGCCCGCAAGGCGCCTGAGCCGGTCAACATCAAGCAGGCGGATCTCGCCGCGCGGGGCTTCAATCAGGCCCTGGCGCCTGAACTCGGCGAACACGCGGCTCACGGTCTCCTCCCTCAACCCCAGAATCTCGGCAATATCGAGACGCGAGAGTACAAGCGGAAAGGATTCGGCGGGATCGGCGCCGGCGGGGACCAGGGAGAAGATAAAGGAGGCCACCTGTTCGTGGGCGGTCTTGATGCCGAGATTGCGGATCAGGGCCTGGGCCTGCGCGAGTTCATCGTGAAACCGCTGGATGACGCGCAGCGCCACGGATGGATTTTCTTTCAGCACCCGCAGCATGTCCTTGTGCGCGATGCCGCAGGCCTCGACCGGCGTAAGCGCCATGGCGGTGCAGGGATAGGTGGCGTCGCTGACGGTTTCGAAGCCCACGAGCTGCCCCGCCACGCGCAACCCCAAGACCTGTTCGCGCCCGTCGGGCAGCGCGGTCGTGAGCTTCAACTGGCCGGTGCGCAGCACCATCAGCTGCGTGCAGGGCGCGCCTTCGCGGAACAGCGTCTCCCCGGGCGCATACCGCTGCCTGCTGAGCATCCCCCGGATTTCGCACACCTGAGCCGGGGCGAGGCCGGAGAAGATGAGCGAAGCCTCGCATAGCACACACTCCTCGACTTGGCAGGGACAGGTAAACATACCGGCATCTTAACATTCTCGAGTTACGTTCCGTGCTGAGGAAAATTTTTTTATGAGTGCATTGAGGCAGGCAATCCAGGTCACCCCGAACCACGATTCGCAGGAAATGTAAAGACAACCACGGATATTTCCCTCAATTCATTGCGTTATTGCGCATATTGAATCCGTCTTGATGTTAATCAATTTTGGATCTCCGCGAATCTCGATTGCGAGAGATCAATGTCTCGATTGTGAGGAATCAATGTAATGACAACCGGCTATGGTTACGCTTCCTTACGTCCAAAAACGAAGATTTCTTTCACAAGGAACAACAGATGCACAAGATGACAATCATGATCGTAGTTGCCACGGCACTTCTCCCCGTTCCCGCTTTCGCCGCGGGGGGCATCGCCAACGGAAAAAATCTGTTTGCCCAGTACTGCGCCACCTGCCATGGCGTCGGCGGCAAGGGTGACGGTGCGGCGGCCGCGGCGCTTAGCCCGAAACCTACAAATCTGACCGACAAGGCGACCATGGCGAAGCTGAAGGATACGGAGATCTTCAGCGCCATCAAGAAAGGCGGTGTGGCGGTCGGAAAATCGCCCCTGATGCCTCCCTTCGGCAGCGCGTTGAAGGACGGGGAGATTCACGACCTGGTCGCATTCGTCACGAGCTTGTCGAAGTGAAGTAGGGATGCATACGAAGGACGCACAGAAGTGGTCAGTTAAGTTAAGGGGGTCGGCATGCGGGCACAACACAGGTTCTGGGGCAAAGCCGTTGGGTTGGCCATCGGGGGATTGCTCGCGATCCTGAGCGGCTGCGCCACCGCGCCGCCGCCAGCCGAGCAAGGGCGTCTCGTTTGGCCGCCGCCGCCGCTCACGGCGCGCATCGAGTTCGTGCGCAGCGTTATCAGCGAGGCGGACTTGGGTCGGGAGACCACGTTTTTCCAGCGTCTGCTCAACTTCCTCAGCGGCGAGAAACCCACGCCGAACCGCATTGTTGAACCCATGGGCCTCGCGGTGTCCGATGACGGACAGCGGCTGTACGTCTCGGATTTCGCCCACTCGGCGGTATTCGTCTTCGACTTCCCGGCCAAGGCGTTCGCCAGGATCGAAGGGCTGGCGCGGCCCGTGGGCCTCGCCCTCGACGCCCAGGAGAACCTCTACGTCGTCGAACAGGGGAAACGTGGCGTCAGCGTCTTCAACCGGCAGGGCGAGCGAATCCGGTTCATCACCGACCCCGGTATCGAGCGCCCCACCGGCATCGCCCTCGACCGGGCGCGCGGACGGATTTACCTCGCCGACACCGGCCACACGCAGTCCAAAGAACACACCGTCAAGATATTCGACCTCCAGGGAACACTCACCGGAAAGCTCGGCCATGGCAAGGGGGGGGGATCCGGCCAGTTCATGTTCCCTACCTACCTGACGGTGGATGGGGAGGGCAATCTCTACGTGGCGGATACGCTCAACGCGCGCGTGCAGAAGTTCGACCCCGGCGGCCGTTACCTGAAGACCTTCGGCCAGGGCGGCGATTGCTGGGGCTGCTTCGACAAACCCAAAGGGGTCGCTCTCGACGGCTTCGGCAACGTGTACGTCGCCGACGCGGGCTGGAGCAACGTCCAGATCTTCAATCAAAGAGGGCAGACGCTCCTGTTCTTCGGCGGCCGCGGACCGATCCCCGGGATGCTGAAGAATCCCTCGGCGGTCGCCATTGACAAGCAGAACCGCATCTACGTGGCCGACTACCTCAATCACCGGATCGAGGTGTACCAATTGGTCAACACCACGGCGGCGGACAGTCTTCTCAACCCAAGCACGGATTCGAGAAAGGAAGTGCTGCACACGATAGGCCGTAACGATGCAAAGTGAAATCCCATAAAGGGACAAAGGAGGTAAATTATGAAGACGCTAAGAAGTGCCCTGGTAACGATAGTTCTGTCAATGGCGCCCGTCCTCGCGTGGGCCGCCCCGGGTGGTGGGATTGCCGGCACCAAACACGACTTCTCCGCGAAGGGCGGAGGCGTGGGTGTTTGCACCTTCTGCCACACGCCCCACCGTGCGCTTTCCACGCCGCTGTTGTGGAACCATAAGCTCTCCGTAAACACCTTCTCGTGGGACGTCCCGACGACCACCGCCGGCACCACCTTCCCCACCTTCAAGGGAGATACCTACAAGGGACCGACAGCGAAGTGTCTGAGCTGTCATGACGGCAGCGTCGCCGTCGGCGACATCGCGTGGTGGAATGGTGGTGCGCCCATCGCGCCGCTCGACAATACAAAACACGGCGCCGGAGACCCCAACAACGTCGGCTTGGGCGGCAATATGGCGGGCAACCATCCGGTGGCCATGCCATTTCCGTACAACAATACGGCGAGCACTTACAACGGCGTCACCACCGGAAGCGGGGCGGCGCTGACCGAGTGGCAGTCCGATCCCACGACGTTGAACATCCGCCTGTTCCGCGACGACGGGACCGGGAACATCACCGCCGGGCCGGTGCTGGCAAAGACCGGCATCGAGTGTTCGTCCTGTCACGATCCGCATAACAAGGCCTCGGTGGATACCTTCTTCCTGCGCGGCAGATTGAGCGGGTCGGACACGACGTACCTCTGCCTGAAGTGCCACGTCAAGTAGCTTAAGGTATGGACTCCCCGCCTGCGGGCACAGGCGGGGAATTTTTCGGGGACTGCCCATAGCGTTGAGTTTCGAAAAATGCGGCCGGCTTTCATAACAATCGTTGTGCCGATGCTGCTATCGGGATTCGCTGTGACAAGCGGCTGCGGCCAAGCGACCCGGCATAGCGCAGTCACCCTGTTCTTCGAAGACGTGCCGCCGCCTGGGAAAGAAAGCCCGTCCAAAGCAGTGGTCCGACAGCCACGGCGTCCACCGCCGGCCCAAGCCGCCGCGCCGCCTCCCCCGCCTCCCGTCGCGGAAACCACGAAACCCTTGCCCGAACCGGAAAAGCCGGCCGTTTCCCGCGACTGGCCCCAACTGCTGAGCCAGCTTCCCAGGGACGCGGCCGGGGGCGTGGACTGGGTGCGCGCGCTGGAAGACAAGCGCATCGAACCCAAAGCCGGGCTGGATGCCGCGGCGCCAAACCAGCCGGTGCTTCCGCTGGACGTGGAGCTGATCCCGAAGAATCAGCCGCTGTTCAAGGCGATCTTCTCTCACAAGGCGCATACCGAGTGGCTGGGTTGCGCCAACTGTCATCCGGGAATATTCCAGATGCGGCGCGGCGCGGACCCGATCACCATGGCGAAAATCTTCGCGGGCGAATATTGCGGCCGCTGCCACGGCAAGGTGGCCTTCGCCCCGGCCACCGGCTGTCCGCGCTGCCACACGGCGCTTAAGGGTGCGCCGTGAGGCGCCGCGGCCTCTGGTCCGCCGCGATGCTGGCCGTGCTCGTGCTGGCCGCGATCGCCGCGATCGCCGCACCGCCCAGGCTGGCGATGCTCGGCGACGTTGTCTTCCCGCGCCACACCGGACCCGGTGAGTTGCCGCCCGCCGTGTTTCCGCACTGGGTGCACCGGATGCAGTTCAAGTGCTACGCCTGCCACGACGCGCTGTTCCAGATGAAGGCCGGGGCCAATCCCGTCACCATGGACGCGATCCAGGCGGGTAAATTCTGCGGCGTCTGCCACAACGGGAAAACGGCCTTCGCCGTGGGTTTCACCACTTGCAACCGATGCCACCGTTGAATGAACCGATGCATGCGCGCAATGATGCGAATCGTGGGAGCCATGGCCATGCTTGTCATCCATGAGACCAGGGGGGCCGAACCTTGGCTCGTCCCGGGGACTTGGGGAGGCAGCCTGGAACTGGGATACGAGCGGGAGCGTCAGCAGACACGCACGGATAACAGCCAGAGCGACCTCGCCCGGAGCCGGATGAACGAACGCATGGAAATCCGCAACAGCGGGTTCTATGTCGTGGATCCCAAACTCCTCACGGGCAACCTGGGGCTCACGGCCGATTTCTTCCAGGAGCGGGGACGCGTGGACGGCGTTGAAAATGCGCCGCATGGCAGGCTGACCGGCTACACGTTTGACGCCGGCATCCTGCCCGCCAAGCCGTATACCGCCGCGCTCTTCGCCAACCGGAATCAAAACATCCTGGACCGCCCGTTCGGCGGAAGGTCGGACATATCCTACGAGACCCGGGGCGCCACGCTCCGTCTGCGCGAAGACAGCTTCCTCAAGGATTTGGGCGTCCCCTATTTCAATTCCGCCCTGGGCACACGCCAGGAGCACACCCAGGAGACCACGACGATCCTGAATCAAACGCTGCGGCGCGACGAGTTTCGCAACGTTCTCACCTTCGATGCCAACAAAGGCTTTCAGACCGCGGACCTAGGCTTCCATTACGAGCTGAACGATCTCGATAACCGCGTCTTTCCCGACACCTCGTTCCAGACCCAGGCGGCGAATCTGACCTACGGCCTGGATTTCGGGCCCACGCTCAACCGCCGCTGGGACTCCCGGGTTCACTATTACGACTACCAGCGCCGCACCGGCGAGGACACCCGGACGTTCCTGACCGTGGACGAGCAGCTGCGCCTCGACCATCACGAGAACCTTTTTACGGATTACCGCTATCTGCTCTCGCGGATCGCGGCGCCGACCGGGACCACGACCACCCAGACCGTGATCCTGCATGCGCAGCACCGGTTGTACCGGAACCTGACCACGGACGTCACCGCTCAGAGCATGCGCCAGGACATCGCGGACGGCGAGCGCGCCAATGACGCGGTCCAGCTCGACTTCAACTATCGGCGCGGCTTGGCGTGGAACGGGCAGGGGTTCGGGAGGGTCGGCACGCGTTACCAGGTCGATGACAATGACCTGGCCGGTTCCTCGATCGTCGTGACCGACGAGCCGCACACGGCGCCCGCGCCGCTCGGGGGCGGCGCCGGATTCACGCTCAACAACCTCTTCGTCATCGCCTCCACCATCGTGGTGGTGGATACGCGCGGCGGGGGCCGGGTGACGGCCACCCTGAACGTGGATTACGATGTCCTTCAGGAAGGGGAGTACATCAAGATCATTCCGCTGGCCTCGAGTCCGTTGATCCAGCCCGGCGATCCCCTCCTGGTCAGTTATTCCTATGGGACGGCGCCGAGCATCCGGTTCTCCACGATCTCGCGCTGGCTGAGCGTCGGCGTGGATTTCCGGTGGATCGCCTTCTCGCTGGCCCGCGATGAATATGAACAAACTTTGCTTGCGGGCCAGGACGGCCGGTTTCTGGACGACCAGAGCCGGGACACGGCCCAGCTCGAGCTGCGCGGTGACTGGAACCGCATCCAGGCGCGGGCCACGGCCCTGTACCAGACGCAGGATTCCACGCGACTCGCGTACACCCGTCGGCAATACAACCAGTCCCTCACCGCCCGGCTGCCGTTCGATTTCACGCTGGGCCTGCAGGCAGAGGAGTCGGTCACCGATTTCACCGTACCGGTGCGCGCGAGCAAGACCCGCTCGCTGCGGGCGACGCTTGACCGCTACGCCGTCAACGGATGGCATGTCACGGCCTTCGGGGCTGTGCGCGTTCTGGAAGACAGCGAGTTCGCCAACGAAACCATTCGCGAAGCCGGCGTGCGGGCCCGCCGCACCCTGGGCAAGCTGGACGTCGCTCCCTCCTTCACCTGGAGCCGCTTCGAACGGGGCGCGATCGAGGCCCGCGACCGGCGCCTGATGCTGCGCGCGACCCGGCGCTTCTGAGGAGGAGAGGATGACCAGCTTCGGCCAGCGGGAACAGATCACCGGCCTTCAAACCAGGAGTGCACCATGGACCGTCGTGTTTTAAAAAGCGCCGTCTTCTTCATCCTCTCTCTGGGAGGGACCATCTTCGGTCACGCCTACGCCGGCGGCGCCCCGGGCACCGGGATCGCCGGAAGCGCGCATGATTTTTCTGGTAAGCCGGCGGGCGGCGCGGTGACGGGACTTTGCACCTTTTGCCATACGCCGCACCGCGCGATCGTCACGCCGCAGCTTCAGAACCACACCCTTTCTCTCTTGACCTTCCGGTGGTGCGATCGCACCAAGACGAGTAACGGCACGCCGCTTCCGACCATTCCCCCGACCCACCCGGGACCCAGCCGCATTTGCCTGGGGTGCCACAGCGGTACGGTCACGGCGGGAGACATCAACTGGTTCAATGGCCGCTCCTGGACCGGGGCCGCCACGCTGGACAACAAGATCACCTGGCGTCGCTGCGCCACGCCTCAGGGTTGCATCTCGCATCCTCATAACAATCATCCCGTGGCCTTGCCCTATCCGTATCAGGGAGCAGTCAGCACTTACAACGGCGTCACCAACAACGCGGCGGTGCTCGGCAAGTTCGTGCCGGATCCTACGGTCAACGGCATCCGGCTGTTCCGTGAAGAGGCCGGCCGGATCGTGATCGGGCCGGCGGCGGGACGCACCGGTATCGAATGCTCTTCCTGTCACGATCCCCACAACGGTCGCACAGTTCAGGGACCGTCCTTTTTACGCGGCACGCGCATGACCCTCTGCCAAAAATGCCACGTCGGCAACATCTGGTGGTAGACGGCCGCTCAGGCTATGCCATAGCGATCTGCAAGATGCAGTCATCTACAGCCGCTTGACCGCGACGTTGTATTTCTTGAGCGCGTACCCGATCTGACGCGGGGCGAAATTGAGCAGGCGCGCAGCCTTGGCCTGCACCCAGCCGCATTGCTCATGGCCCAGACGAGGCGCGCGCTCCGGCGGAGGCGGTGCCGCGTTGTCCGCCGCCGGCCAGAAAGCATCGAATACCAACGGTGTCGACGCAGTCAACCAGAGGGTGCATTACGCTGCCTGCCGGTTTGGCGAAAATATGGGCTTCCAGCGGGTCAAGAAGGATCCGCGACATCCGTTCCGGTTTTCGTGCCGATAAAATATCGAGCGGCACGATTTCCTCTATGATGCCGGGATGACTCCCGCCCGGCGCCGCGAACTCTTTGAACGCCTAAAGCGCGCTAACCCGGCGCCGACCACGGAGCTCCGATATTCATCACCGTTTGAGTTGCTGGTGGCGGTAATCCTGTCCGCCCAGGCCACCGACAAGGGCGTGAACAAGGCGACGGATAAACTCTTCAAGGTTGCGAACACTCCCAAGGCTATCCTCAACCTCGGCCTGCGCGGGCTCAAGCGCTACACGAAAACCATCGGCCTCTATAACACCAAGTCGGCGAACATCCTCAAGACCTGCCGGCTGCTGATCGAACAACATCATGGCCGGGTGCCCGACAACCGCGTGGCACTGGAGGCGCTGCCCGGCGTCGGACGCAAGACCGCGAACGTCATTCTGAACACCGCCTTCGGTCACCCCACGATAGCCGTCGATACCCATATTTTCCGGGTCGCCAACCGCACCGGTCTGGCGCCGGGGAAAAACGTGCGAATCGTTGAGGAAAAACTGCAAAAAGCAGTGCCTGATTCATACAAAAAAGACGCTCACCATTGGCTTATTTTGCACGGCCGTTACGTGTGCACGGCCCGCCGGCCGCACTGCGAGCGCTGTGTGATCTATGATTTGTGTGAATACCCGGCTAAGAGTGCCTAGAATCAGAAACATGAACACGCACCGAATTCCATTCGTCCGTCGCTCGGCGATGCCCACCCTCCCCCTCGCCCCCTCCCGTCGAGGGAGGGGGATTCAATCTTGAGACGGACATGAACACGAATTCCGTCGCCACCGGTCTTTGCCACGGCGGACGTGCCGACCCGGCCTACGCCGGCGAGGCCGTGCGTCGCGCGCTGGAACGCGCGGGGCTGACGCGCGCCCGCGCCGTGCTGTTATTCCTGACACCCGACTACGCGCACGACCCCGAACCGGCCCTGCGCGCCGCGGCGCGGGCCGCCGGCACCTTGCAGGTTCTGGGCGCCACGGGGGCCGGCATTCTCACCGAAGACGAATGGGTGCTCGACAGCCCGGGGGCCGCGGCCATGGTATTCGGTGACCCCTTCGGATTCTCGCCGGTGCTGCGCCCGTCGGCCATCGACGAAACCGTGGTAAGTCTGGCCACGCCGACAGGTCTGGCCGCTGACTGGCTCGACGAACCCTATCGGCGCATCGGTGCCGTTTCCGCCGATCTGGTCGGTCATGGCCCATTCAAGGTCTGGGCCAATGCGCGCGTCGCCGACGGCGAACGCGTGGAAACGATCCTCACCGGTGCCCGCACCGGCGTCGCCGTTTCACAGGGTGTACGCGCCCTGACCTCGCCAATCGAGGTGGCGGAGGCGAAAGGCCATGAACTGCTCAAGCTGGGAAATTACCCGGCCCTGTCGGTGCTGGTGCAATCCTTGCCGTCCGAGGTCTCGCGGCTGGATCAAATGCCGCTGTACATGCTCATGGGTGGCGTCACCTACGGCGATCCCGAAAACGCCATCCGTGAAGGTCGCTATCGCTTGAACCACATCCTGTCCGCCGATCCGCGCGAACAATCCATCACCCTCTCCGAGCGGCTCACGCCCGGCGAGCGCCTGTTCTGGGCCATGCGCGATACGCTGGCGGCGGAGCGCGACATGCGGCGCGCCATGGATGACGCCCGCCGCGAGCTGGCCGCGCCGCCGGCCTTCGCCCTGCTGTTCCCCTGCCTTGGGCGCGGACCGCAATTCTTCGGCAACCGCGACCGCGATCTCGACCAGTTGCGCCAGCGCAATCCCGGCCTGCCGATCATCGGCATGTACGGCAACGGCGAACTCGGCCCGCTCGACGGCACCAATCATCTCTACCAATACTCCACGGTCCTCGGGCTGTTCGCCGCGGTCTGATCGTGTTCTCTTCCGAGCGCGGCACGCTGCGGGACGTTTTCTATCGCGCCTGGGCGAAGCACAGTCGCGGCGAGGCGCTCGAAGGCGTCGAAACCCTGGTGGTGCAGATTGCCCGGCAGCATCCCGAATATCACTCCCTGCTGGACGATCCGGACAACAGCCGCGAGCGGGACTATCTCCCCGACAGTGGTGATCCCAACCCGTTCCTGCACATGGCGATGCACATCGCCATTGAAGAGCAGATCACGACCGACCAGCCGCGCGGCATCCGGGAGCACTATCGGCGTCTGCTGGCCCGGCACCCGGACCCGCACACCGTCCAGCACCGTATGATGGATTGTCTCGGCGAAACCGTCTGGCAGACCACGCGCGGCGGTCAGGCCCCGGATGAGGCAGGTTATCTCGCCTGTCTTGAGCGGTTGTCAGTCGGCCCGGGGCGGTAGTTACCCCCGAGGATCATCGGGGGCTGAAACTTTGGCAAAGCCGCCGTGTCTATCCTGGCGGGACGGAGCTATGCTTGATTTCCGGCCCTTTCCATTTATCCCACCTGGAGATATGAAAGATGAACAAGAACCTCGGCATGATCATGAATGTTGCCATCGGCGGCCTCATCGCCACCGGCGTCCTGGCCTCCAACAACGCCATCGCCGCCGCCAAGGAAAAACCTGAGAAGTGCTACGGCATCGTCAAGGCCGGCAAGAACGACTGCCAGACCTCCAACACCGCCTGCCAAGGCTCGGCCAAGAAGGACAGCCAGGGCGACGCCTGGATCAACCTGCCCAAGGGCACCTGCGAGAAGATTGTCGGCGCTTCGCTGAAACCCAAGGCCTGACGATCCGATGCCGGCCGAGGCTAACGCCCGGGTAGCACCCCCGATCCCGCCGCGAGGCGGGATTGGTCTTCGTGCCGGTCACTACCGCGCGTTGCTCGACACCCGTCCGGATATTGGCTGGGTGGAAGTACACAGTGAAAATTATTTCGAACTGGACAGTATTCCATTCCATTACCTGGAACGAGCCCGCACCCATTACCCGGTCAGTCTGCACGGCGTCGGTCTTTCGCTTGGCTCGACCGATCCGCTCAACCTCGACCATCTGCAACAACTGAAGGCGTTCATTGGACGCATAGAACCCGGGCTGGTTTCGGAACATCTGTGCTGGTGCTCGGTGTCGGGGCGTTACCTCAACGACCTGCTGCCGCTGCCCTACACCGAGGAAGCCCTGCACCATGTCGCGTCCCGTATCCGTGAGGCGCAGGATTTTATCGGCCGGCGCCTGTTGATCGAGAATCTTTCCAGTTATGTTCAATATCGGCACTCGACGATCCCGGAATGGGAATTCCTGGCCGCGCTGGTGAAACTGGCCGATTGCGACATCCTGCTCGACGTCAATAACATCTACGTCAGCAGCCGTAATCACAATTACGATCCTCATGCGTACCTCGCCGCCATGCCGCGCGAACGCGTGCGTGAAATCCACCTCGCCGGTCACAGCGTGCGCGAGTTTCCGGAAGGCGCGTTCCTGATTGACACCCACAACGCCCCGGTCTGTGAAGATGTCTGGGCGCTGTACCGCGAAACCATCGGACGTCTCGGCGCGCGACCGACGCTGATCGAGTGGGACAGCGAACTGCCTGCCCTGTCGGTGCTGGTCGATGAGGCGGATCGCGCCGACCGGATCATGAAGGAGGCTGCGCGTGACTCCCGGGCTGCGTGAACTGCAACAGGCGTTCGCGCGCGCTGTCTTCGAAGACGACGCGGCGCTGTACCCG